>ERZ1370068.5605-contig-4626_pt1 | contig 101782 bp, 123 predicted proteins | sample MGYA00561227_ERZ1370068 | MGnify/ENA primary metagenome ERZ1370068 (study PRJEB38410, sample SAMEA6850437) | metagenome | study: Metagenomic assessment of the ecological functions of the soil: analysis of the soil microbiota associated with the...
GCGTCCTTACCTGGTCCGCCGATGAAGGCGTCGCGCTGCCCTCCCCGGGGGCCCAGATCGAGATGTCGTTGCCGCGCCCGCCGAACTGCACGTCCGCGCCCGGGCCGCCGATGAAGATGTCGTCGCCGTCGTCGCCGATCTGGACGTCGTTGCCGCCAAGGCCGATCAAGATGTCGTTCCCCGCCCGCCGACCTGGATATCCGTGTTGTTCAAGCTCTGGTTGGGTCCCGGCGGCGATGGAACGTCGGGGGCTGGATGTCGGGGTTGTTCGTGTTGTCATCGTCTCTGACCCACCAGCACCTCATGGTCCGAGCCGCCGACCTGATTGGCCGCCTCCCCGAGGTGCACCCACCCCGCCCCGAGGAGGATGGTCGCCAGGGCCGCGGCGACCGTCACCGCATCATCGAACCCGAGCGGTACAGTTGGAAGGCGTGCCTCACATGCCGTTGTGACTTACCCATGGTGTCCTCCTGTGCCTCGTTGAGTTGTCTTCCCGTCCGCCCCGGCCCGATCCCGGTCCGCGGAGGGTTGCTCTACCCCGGTCAGTCCCCGGGCGAGCGCGGAAGGTTCAACGCGACCTCTCGATTTCGGCTATCTGCCGTCTCCATGACGTTCTCCTGTCGCCGATTGCGGTGATATACTCCGCGACGAGCGCAACCCCGAGGGGCCGCCGATGCGTCGGAGGTTCTCCGAACGCTCGGTCCCGGTCGAGGAGGTCACCACGAGTCTCGCCGAAGACGACGACCTCGACCTGATCCGGCGCGTGGCAGCGCAGGATCGGCAGGCATTCGAAGCGCTCTATCGGCGCTATGCCCCCGACTGCACGGCTACCTGTGGAAGCTTCTTCGGCGGAGGGAAGTCGTCGAGGAGGTTCTCGACGACGTGATGGTGGTGATCTGGAAGGGCTCCACGAACTTCAAATGCGCAGGGGGTCGGCGACAGCCGCTGTGACGCTAGGCCGGCCTGAACGCCACCGGCAGCCGCTTGATGCCGCGGATGAAGTTCGAGCGCAGCTTCTCCGGCTCGGCCGTGGCCTCGATGTCCGGCAGCCGGCGGAACAGCTCGACGAACATCGCGGTGACCTCGCGGCGCGCCAGGTGTGCCCCCAGGCAGAAGTGGGCGCCGCCGGTTCCGAATGCGCCCTGCTCGTTCGGCGTGCGCGCGATGTCGAAGCGGTAGGGGTCCGGGAAGTACTGTTCGTCGCGGTTGGCGGAGATGTACCACATCGCGATCTTCTGGCTCCTCTGCATCTGCACGCCGGCGAACGTGGTGTCGCGCGTGACCGTCCGACGCATGTGCATCACCGGGCTCGCCCAGCGGATGATCTCCTCGACCGCCGACGCACTCAGCCCGTCGAGGTCGGCCTGCCACTTCCGCTTCTCGTGTGGGAACTGCGTGAAGGCCCACATGCCCTGACTGATGGCGGTGCGCGTGGTCTCGTTGCCGGCGGCGATCAGCAGGAGGAAGAACGGCCCGAGGTCCTCCGGCGGCATCGCCTCGCCGTCGACCTCGGCGTGCACGAGCGTGGTCGTCAGGTCGTTCTCCGGATGTTCGAGACGTTTCCGGCCGAGCCAGAGCCCGTAATCGCGCAGCTCGCCGGCCGCTTGCAGGAGGGACTCGCGCGTGCCGCCGAACTCCTTGTCGCCGCCGGCCAGGAGGCGGTTGGTCAGGTCGAGCAGTCCTCGTCCGATCCGACTCCGGCACGCCCATCATGTCGCAGATGATCGCGACGGGCAGCGCGTCGGCGACCTCCGTGACGAACTCCGCCTCGCCCTTCGGGGCGATGGTGTCGACGATCCTGCCGAGCGCGCTCCCGGACCGCGTCTTCCGCCTTCGCGATCATCTTCGGCGTGAAGCCGCGGTTCACGACGCTCCGGAGGTTGGTGTGCTTCGGCGGATCAGTGGAGATCATCGAGCGGGTGGCGCCCAGGTACTGCGCGTCCTCGGGATCGAGCATCACCTGGATCCCGTATGCGGAGCTGAACGTGTCCCAGTCGCGCGTGGCGGCCGCGACGTCGTCGAAGCGGGTGATCGACCAGAAGCCCTTGCCGGAGTCGGGGTGCTGATGCCAGGCCACCGGCCGCTCGTGCCGGAGCTTGGCCAGCGCGCCTCCACGTCGTCGCGCAGCCAGAAGTCGAAGCTGGCCGGGTTGATCTCGTCCAGGGTCAGGGCCGTCGTCGGGGTGGGAACGGTGCTCGATGCAGGCCTCCTCGTCACCGTCGATGTCGAGGCCACCGGTCTATCGCATCGGCTACACTCTGTCAAGGGTACCGAGAGGAGGACGGCATGCGAGTGGTTGTGAACCGCACGCTCTGCGAGAGCAACGCCGTGTGCGCGCGGCTCGTGCCGGAAGTCTTCGTTGTCGACGACGACGACCGGCTGCAGATCAAGCAAGAGCAGCCGCCCGAGGCGTTGCGCGAGCGCGTGGAGCACGCCGCGCGGCGCTGCCCAAAGCTGGCGTTGTCAATCGTGGAGGACTAAGGTCTTCCGCGCCGCCCGCCTGAGTGGACCTCGATCCGCCGTTCAGCGGCGGTGCGAGGGGTCCGTCAGGAAGTCGAAGCGTGATCTCCCGGGTCTCGGGCGAGTTCAGGATGCCGAGGTGAGCCGTGGCGAGGATCTCGTCGTACTGACCCTGGCCGGTCAGGATCGATCTGTTTCGCTCCCTTCAGAGTCGCGCTCTCCGGAGAAATCGTGCGGGTTGCCGTTCCGGTCCTCGGGCCGGCACCGGAGGAAACACTCCATCTTGCCGTGCGAAGTAAACGAAGCTCGTGTCGGCATTGCGGATCACCAGTACGCGAGTGGCGCCGTGTGTCTCGCTGCCGCGGTTGAGCCGGCTGAGCAGCGGAGTATCGGGTGAGCCGTACTCCTGACAGATGGCGCTGTCGGGGTGAACCCACCGGAAGCCGGAAGCGCGTAGTAGTTGAGCGGCGACGGCGAACAGTTGACGATCCCGTGGTTCGGCCCATCGATGGCCACGAATCGGCGCACGAGATGGAATGCGCGCCTCGCGAAGCCATTCGCGCGTGAGCGTGACGCCGAGGCTATGAGCGACGATGTCGACCTGTCGCGCCCCGGTGTACTCGAGCACCGCGTGCACGAACCCGCGCAGGTCGGGCACGTTGGCGACCGTCGAGTGCGCGACGCCCGACCGGTTCGTGGGATGTGCGATCAGGATCGCACTGGTCGCCCTGATAGCCGAGGCCCCACAGCTCGCTCGGGCGAGTGCCTCGTGATCGGCGAAGAACTGCGCGAAATCGTGGATGTGGCCGAAGGGATTGCACGGGGTAGGGAAGGGAGTGTCGTTGTTGCCATGCAGGAAGATGACCGGCGTCCGCCTCGACGGGGCCTGAGCGGCCCCGAAGCCGATGACAGGCACCCCGAGGGAGGCGTCGATGATGACGGGAAGCGGGCGGCAACGACGTGCCGACCACGCCAGCGCGGCGGCGCCCGGCACGGAGGCCAGAATCATGGCGAGCCCCAGCCGCCAGCGCGGCCGCGGCGCGCGCCCACGATCGTTGTCCGGTTCCCTCCGAGTCTCGGCTGGTTGGTCATGGCGTCCCTCTCGCGCGTGGGAGTGATTGATGGGTCTGGCCGATCCGAGAGCGGATCGCTCGAGACCAGGCAAGAGTATCCGGGAATCAACCGACGGAGGCAAGGCGGACCCGGAGCAAGGAGGACGCACGCGTTCGTCCCTGGCGACACCGTCGTATCACGGGCGGCACGGGTGACTTCGCCTGCGCCACGGGCTCACTCGATCAACGGGAACTTCGTCGTCCTGAGGGCGGCACTTCGCCAGATCGCGCGGGCCACGCGGGTGCCCTCGAGAATCGCGTGGTGGACGCCCCGCGGGGCGACGCAATCGCCGATCGCGTGGAGGACCGGGACGCGGCCTCGGAGCGCCCGGTACAGCGCGTCGGTCGAGCGGCTGCCCATCGAGAGGACCACGGTGTCGACGCCCTCGATGCGCCGCTGCTGGCCGGTGTACGCATTGGCGACCACGACGGTCGAGCCCTCCACGGCGACGAGGTCCGTGTGGGGGTCAGCGTCACCGCCTTCGCGAAGAGGCGCGCGTAGAGCGGCTGGATCGAGGTGACCCCGATATCCCGGCCGGGTAGAAGAGCCGCGAGATCACCTCGACCTGACACCCGCGGTCGAGCAGGCACTCGGCGGTGGAGAGGCCCTGCTGGGTGTGCACGTCGTCGACGACGAGCACGCGCTCGCCGACCGGGGTCCGGTCGAGGAGGACGTCGCGGTCGGTGACGACGTGCTTGCCGTCGAGCCCGGGGAGCGGCGGCACATAGGGATGGGAGCCGGTGGCGACGATCACGACGTCGGGCGACTCCGCCATCACCGTCTCCGCCGTCGCGTCGACATTGAGCCGGCAATCGACCGGGAGCTTGCCCACCTGACGCGCCAGGAAGCGGACGATCCCCCATACTCGGCGCGCTGCGGCGCCCGGGACGCCATCAGGACCTGGCCGCCGACCTCGGCCTCGCGCTCGAGGAGGACCACACGATGGCCGCGGAGCGCTGACACGCGGGCCGCTTCGAGCCCGGCGACGCCGGCGCCGACCACGACGACCCGCCGCCGCGTCGCCGCCGGCGTCGGCTCGGAGATCTCGCCTTCGCGGCTGACGCCGGGGTTCTGGATGCAGGTGACGGGCTTGCCCTGGTAGATGCGGTCGATGCACCCCTCGTTGGCGCCGACGCAGACCCGGATGTCCTCGATCCGCCCTTCGCGGGCTTTGCGCGGGAGATCCGGGTCGGCGATCAGGGCGCGCGTCATGCCGACCAGGTCGATGGCCCCGTCGGCGAGGATCTGGTCGGCGTGGACGGGGTCGACGATGCGGCTCGCGTGGAAGATGGGGATGCCGGGCACGGCGAGCTTGATCGCGGCGGCCAGGGGCACGAACAGACCGACCGGGTAGGACATGTTCGGAACCACCTGGGCCTGAGCGCGGCGGTGTGCGCGGCCCCGCCGATGATCGACAGGAAGTCCACGAGCCCGGAGCCGGCGAGACGCCGGGCGATCTCCGCCATGTCATCGGCGGACAGACCCCCTCGCTCAGCTCGTCCCCGAGATCCGGGCCCCCACCACCCAGTCCCGCCCGACCTGACGCCGGACCTCGCGGAGGATCTCGAAGCCGAACCGCATGCGGTTCTCGAGGCTCCTCCGTACTCGTCCGTCCGCCGGTTGAACAGCGGCGACCAGAACTGGTCCACCAGATGGTTGTGCGCGAACGACAGCTCCGCGCCGTCGAGCCCGCCGTCACGACAGCGCCGTGCGGCGTCGCCGAACGCCCGGACCACCATCGCGATCTGCTCCGGCTCCATCTCGTGCGGCACTTCGCGGTGAACCTTCTCCGGGAGCTGGGACGGCGCCAGCAGCACGTGCCAGCTCTCGACGTCGGACTGTGCTCGCCGTCCCAGGTGCGTGAGCTGACTCATGATCAGGCAGTCGTGCCGGTGGACCGCGTCGGCGATGGCGCGATAGGCGGGCACGATCGAGTCGTCGTGGTTGGCGACCATGTTCCACGCCGAGGCCGGCGAGGACGGGTGGACGCTGGTGGAGCCGCCGATGATCGTGAGGGCGGCGCCGCCTCGGGCCTTGGCCTCGTGGTAGGCGCGAAGTCGGGAGCCGGGCTTGCCATCCTCGGCCATCGCCTCCGCGTGCCCGCTCGAGAAGATGCGGTTCTTGAGCGTGAGGCCACCCACGCGAAGCGGCGTGAACAAGTACCGAAACTGATGGGCCATGGCGACCTCCTCGCCCCGCGTTCAGTCGCGCCCGACCGCGCCTGCCGATCGCTCCGGATATGGTACCGTGATCCCGCGAAACGCCGCGGAAAGGAGTCGCCCATGACGGTCGAGGCGAAGGGACCCGTGGTGGATGCGGATGGCCACGTGCTGGAGCCGGCCGACACCTGGCTCCGCTACATCGATCCGATGTACCGAGACCGAGCCATCCGGATCGGTCACGACGACGAGGGCTACGAGGTGCTCGTCATCGACGGGCGACCGCTCAAGAGCGCTGCGCGGGCAGCTCGGCGCGCTCGGCGGCATCGACATGGACAGCGCGCGGCTCCTCACGCGCGGTCAGGTCACCTACGCGGAGGGCAGCCCGCCCGGCGGCTACGACCCGCACGCCAGGCTTCGCGTGATGGACGGCGAGGGCATCGACCGTGTGCTGCTCTATCCAACCATCGGGATCTGCTGGGAAGGCCACGTGACGGACCCCGCGCTGGCCACCGCCTACACCCGCGCCTACAACCGCTGGCTGGTCGAGTTCTGCCAGGTGGATCGCCGGCGGCTCTACCCCGTCGCCCACATCTCGCTCCTCGACGCGGACGGGGCGGTCGAGGAGACCATCCGCGCGCGCAAGGACGGATGTGTCGGCGTCTTCCTCTCGCCGGACGTCGCCGCGCGGGGCGGCCGCCACTTCGACGACCCCACGTTCGGCCGCTTCTGGGAGACGGTGCAGGACCTCGAGATGCCGATCGCCTTCCACGTGGTGGTGCGCGACCACCAGTGGTTCCGTCAGTGGCAGCGAAGCGATCCGTCTGACGGTCTCTTCGGCTTCGCGTTCCTGGCCATCGATGTCATGGCCGCCTTCACCCAGATGCTGAGCTCGGGCATGTTCGAGCGCTATCCGCGGCTTCGGTGTGCCGTGCTCGAGGCGGGGTCGAACTGGATCGCGGCGTGGCTCGATCGCCTCGACCACAAGCACCGTGTGATGGCGCACCAGACGCCGATTCGCATGCCGCCCAGCGCGTACTTCTACCGCCAGTGCATGATCTCGGCCGACCCCGACGAGTCGGTGACCGCCCAGATGATCGAGCACATCGGCGCCGACTACTTCATCTGGGCGTCCGACTACCCGCACATCGACGCCTCGTTCGGCGTGGTGAAGGAGTTGCGCGAGCGACTGGCGCCGCTCTCTGCCGAGGCCCGCCGGAAGGTGCTGGGCGAGAACGCGCTCCGCTTCTACAAGCTCGCGGCGTGACCGCCGCGCGCGGTCGTGCGCACGCAGGGCGACAGCCTCCGACGCTCAGGCCGGCTTGAACGCCACCGGCAGCCGCTTGATGCCGCGGATGAAGTTCGAGCGCAGCTTCTCCGGCTCGGCCGTGGCCTCGATGTCCGGTAGCCGGCGGAACGTCGCGCGGGCCGCGCGCAGGCGCGCCTGACGGGTTCGACCTGCATGCCAACGTGTGGGTATCGGCGCACGATCGGGCGGGGCTGAAGCGCCTGGCCCGATATATCTTGCGCCCGCCGTTTGCGCAGGAGCGGCTGCGGCTGCGGAACGACGGCCGCGTCGCGCTCGAGCTGAAGACGGCGTGGCACGACGGGACACGAGAGCTGATCTTCGAGCCGCGGGAATTCCTGGAGCGCCTGGCGGCGATGACGCCACGGCCGGAAACCAACCTGCTGATTTGCCATGGCGTGCTGGCCGCCCGCGCCCGCTGGCGCGATCGCGTCGTCGCGTACGGGCACGTGGAGCCCACGGCCTTGGCGCCGGTGGCCGCAGGTCCGGAGGCGCGCAACGACGAAGACCGGTTCGCGCGCCTGGAGCTGGGCCGCGTTGATGCACCGGGCGTTCGCGCTTGATGTTCTGGCGTGCCCGCATTGCGGGGCCGGCTGCGGCTGATCGCCACGCTGCACGATCCCGCCGTGATCCGGAAGCTCCTCGCGCACCTGGGGATGGCCCGCTCAGGGCCGAGTCCCGGGCCTGCGCCACCTGAGTTCGGAGCTGCGTCCTGATCGATTCGCGGCGCGGCCGTGGCCGTCGTGCCCGTACGGCGACCTGACATCCGCGCTGACCCGCCGGCCGGTCCACATGCCGGTTGACCCGCGCCGCTGTGCCGGCCTAGGATGCCGGTCAGCCGGGCCAGCGTGGCCGGCGCGCGAGGAGGCCGCCAGTGTGCGCTGCGGCATCGGCTCCCTGGGCAGAGCTGTGGCATCGGCTCCCTGGGCAGGGCAGCGTCCGAGTCTGGGCGATTACGTCACGAGCACCGAGCCCGCGGACCTGGCCACCGCCGCCAGACGGCCTTAATGTCGACTACCCCTCGGATCTGGCGCATGGACAGTCGCTCGGTCGCCATCGCACCCCTTTCCGCGGCAGGGGCGGACGACGCGCTGGACCATCCAGCGCCGCTCGCTCAGGCATCCGCCCTCGGTTCGGGGGCAGGATCGCCTGCGTACCGTTCACGATCAGCGATCTACGTGTTCACCATCCCGATCCTGGCGTTCACCATGAGCGATCCGGGTGTTCACGTTGCACCGATCCCGGTGTTCACGATGGAGTGATCCGAGCGTTCACGATGGGCCGGTACGCGCAGAGCAGACGAGCCTCAGCCCAGGACACGTCGAGAAAGCTCTGTCGAAGCCTGCGGAACAAGGGCTACATCGCCTACCCGGAGACAAGCGGGAGGTTTTTCGATCCGAGTTATGCGAGTACCTCCAGCAGTGCCCGGGCTTCCTGGAGGTCGGCCGTGTCAAAACCTTCGGTGAACCAGGCGTAGACTGGTTCAAGCAGGGCATAAGCGTCGGCGCGCTTGCCCTGCTGTTGCCAGAGACGGCTCAGGCTCATGGCGGCGCGCAGCTCCCAGGATTTCGCCTGCTGACGGCGGGCAATGCTGAGCGCCTGCTCGAAGCAGGCTGCGGCCTCTGCTGCCTTCAGCATGCCCTCGCCCTGGAGGAGCAGTTCGCCCTTCAGCCGGTAGGCTTCCGCGAGCCCATCCCTCGTTCGCCGGTGGTGTACGCCTCCATGGCTTCGGCCAGGAGGCGCAGCCCGGCATCGACATCTCCCGCGTGCCCGGTAGCTTCGGCCAGCTGGATAAGACAGAGCGGTCGTGCCACCAGACTCCCCGTGGCCACCAAGGCGTCTCAGGCCCTGGGACATCTGCGCCAGGCCCGCAGCCTGCTGGCGCTGCCTGGTAAGCGCCCAACCTCGCCAGAACGTGCCATACCCCACGTGATGAGGGAATCCGTGCGCTGTGGCCAGCGTCAAGAGGGCCTCAGCCTGGCGTCCGCACGGCCAGGACCTCGCGGCGGCGCTGATGCAGGTAGGCGGCGTAGAGCTGCGTGAATGCCAGACTCGGGGGATGGGCCAAGGCCTGAGCCAGGGCTATGGCCTCCTGACTGCGCTGCAGGGCCTGGGACGGGAAGCCCAGACACCACAGCACGTTGGCTCCCGTGCTCAGGCAGAAGACCCCCGGCGCATAGTCATAGTCCGCCGCCTGTTCGCCGCAGTGTCAGCGGGTCGAGCCAGGCCATTGCCTGGGTGCAGTGCGTCTGTGCCGTCCCATAGTCGCCCTTCAGGAAGCCGGCATACCCAAGGGCGTCATGGGCCAGCAGGAGATCCGCTGGTTTGGCGGTGCGCTGCGCCAGCCGTGCCAGCTCCTCGCCCACCTCCCGTGCAGTAGACAACGCCCCCGGAGCACATGGAACCAGTAGAAGCCCATCAACATCAGGAACCACTGTGGTGCCTCTCCAACCTGTGCGCACAACGCACGCACCCGGGCAAGGGTCTGCCCCACCTCCCAGTCCGCGGGGCCCTTGACGTCGCTCGATGCCACCGTCAGGGCCCATTGCATGGCGAGTTCCTGCTGGGCGCGCGCCGAGGTCTCCGGGAGGGTGGCGAGCAACGCCAGTCCCGTAGTGAGGAGCGTGATCGCTTCGTAGGGCGCCTGCCGCTGCAACGCGTTGTCCGCCGCCTGCCGCAGGTACTGCACCGCCCGCCAGAGGTCCTGTCCGCGCTCAAAGTGCAGCGCCAGTTCGGCTGCTACTTCGTGCGCCCGTTCGCCATACGCCTGCTCCAGTCGTGCCCCTACCCGCCGATGCCAGCGTGTCTGCCGTACTGGCCCCAGACGCTGATACACGACCTCCTGATACAGCGCATGGCGCCACCCATAGCGCCCGCTCACTGTCCCATCAAGCCACTCCACCAGTCCCCGGTCCTCCAGGAACCGCCCCTGCCGCACCAGCGCTTCACACACCGCTTCCACGGCTGCGGGCGCCATCTGCGACCCCGCCGCCACACTGGCCACCGCAAACTCGGCCCCGGCGACACTGCCCACTTCGAGCACCTGCTGTTCCTCAGCGGTTAACTGCCCGAGTTGCGCCTCAATCAGCTCCCGTAAGCCCTGCGGCAAGGCCCGTTCCAGGGCGACCAGCGACGTCGGCGTGGTTAGGAGCGGCTCCCCTGCCTGCACCAGATAGTCGGTCACCTGCACCATAAAGAACGGATGGCCGTCGGTGCGCCGGTAGACCACCGGGGCCAGCACGGCAGCCGCGTCGTGGTCCGCAACGCGGACGGCGACATACGCCTGCACGGCAGCCTGACTCAGAGAACTCAGCGTCACTTCCACCGCCTGTCCCTTCGCTATGAGTTCGTGCTTTACCGTCTTGAGGGGATGCTCGCGCACCACCACCTCCGCGGCCCGATACGTGCCCACCACCAGCAATCGCGCCGGCTCCCTCCGCTGTGCCAGCATGGTAAGAGCCTCGACGGTCGACGGATCGCTCCAGTGCAGGTCTTCGAGTACCAGCACCAACGGCTGCTCGGCGCTCACCGCCTCCAGCGCCACGCATAGCTCGCGCAACATACGCGCCCGCGTGGTGCCCACCAGGGTCTGCTGCAGGTCCGCCAGGGCGCGTGCGCTGAGCAGGCCAGGGAGCTGCACGACCCAGCTTGGCGCGTACTGCGTCAAGAGCGCGACGAGACGCTCGCCCTCTGGTCCCCGGCACAGCCGATCCAGGGCCTCTAGCAGCGGCAGATACGCTTCGCCCGCCCTGTACTGCTCGATGCACTGCCCGTGTCCGAGCCACAGCCCCGACTCCGGCCACACGCTGGCCTCGAACGTCTCGACCAGCGCGGTTTTCCCGATCCCCGCCTCGCCGGTCACGAAAGCCACGCGCCGCTGCCCGTTCCGGGCGGCCGTGTACAGGTCGTGGAGGCGCGTGAGTGCGGCCTCGCGTCCGACCAGGGACCGGTGGGGCAGGCTGAGACGGGGCATGACGATGGTCCGCGCGCGGTCGTCACGGGAGGTCGCGGGCGACGGGGCAGGGGCCGAGGTCCGAAGCGCGGCGACAAAGCGATATCCCTGCCGATGCACGGTGGCGATGAACCGCGGCCGCTTGGCGTCATCACCCAGGGTCTCCCGTAGTTCCGCGATACGGTTCGTGAGCACCGCGTCGCTCACCGCCGTTTCGGGCCAGACCGCCTGGAAGAGCGCTTCCTTCGTCACCATCTGGCCCGGGGTGCGTGGCCAGGTACTGCAACACCTCACAGGCTTTGCGCGTCAGCGGAAGTACGCGTCGCCCCCGACGCAGCCGCGCGCTGGTGCGGCTCGAAGATAAACGGCCCGAAAGACAGCGTCTGCGGTTGCGCCATTTCGGACTCTGCTCCGTGTTTGAGAAATCTTCGAACGACCTGATTTTACCGCAGTCGGAGTCTAGGGGAAGTGTGACAGAAATATGAGAACTGCGTGAGGACATCAGCCTGCCTCCCCTGCTAAAGCTTCCCCCAGCTTGGAAGAGAGCAACAGCGTCGTTCAACGCAAGGGAAGTCAGGTGCGCGGATACCCATCGTCCCAGTCGCGGTTTCCGGCCCAGCGGGCCTTTGTGGTGCAAGTGGCGGTGGCGGAGCCGGGCGTGGCTGACGTCCCCTCGGCCGTGCCGAACACGTTGTCTCGGGTACAGCCACCAACTTTGCCAACTGGGCTGAGCTCGTGGCGTTCATCGAAAAGGTCCTGGCGGAGGAGGAGCAACACGTCGGGGACTTGCCGCCGCTCTATCACCGCCTGAATGTTGGACGGCGTGGGTGATCCGTCCGGTCCGGACGGTGGTCAAACAACTCAACGGGTTCTGAGGAGCTTACTCATGAAAAGGCTATCGCTCTCGGATTCGTGGCGGGATTGCTGCTCGTACCTCAGTGCTGAACGGAGGCTAGTCATGCGCGACTCCCAGGGAGTGTCGATGGTGATTCCAATGGTCCCGGCATCCCCGAGCATCGCGACCACCCGCCCGCCCCGCCGCGGCGGTGGATCGGTCGATCCGGCGGGCGCGCTATTTTTCTCCCCTCGCGCTGATCTTGGCGCTCATCCTGTCCGCGGCGAGCTGGGCGCCGCTCGGGTCGATCGGCCTCCTGCCTCGGGCGCAGGCGGACATCCCGATCGACCTTCTTCCGTGCGGTCCGGACCGGCTTCGCGTCCTCGGGATCCGCGACGAGAGCGGTAGTCCGCTCCCGGAGCAGGCCACGCTGATCAAGTTCGAGACCGACATCATCGACGCGCTCATGGACCTGCATCAGATCGCGCCCGAGGATCGGCCGCTCGTGCTGAAGTACGCGCGGACCCCCGTCCGGGGCGCGATGGTGACGAAGCTCCTGGCCATCGCCCAGACGAAGGCGGCCGATCGGACGGATGAGAGAAGATCCTCTACAGCTGGTTCCAGGCGCTCGTCTGAAGAACGAGAAGAAGCGCATCGACAGCGCATCGCCGAGTACAACCGCTGGAACTTCGATGCCTGCGACTACACGCTCGAGCCGAACATCGCGGCGGCCCTGAACTTGAGCTACCCGGGGCCCTTCTGCCATCCCGACCTGTTCTCGCTCGGTCCGGACGCGCCCAACAAAGCAATACTTCCTCGCGATCGGCTTCCAGAGAGGCCTACAACAAGCCGATCGCCAACCAGCTGGGCGGCCTGGCGATCACTGCCGGCACCGTGCGCGCGGATCGCGTTGTTCGCCTCCGCGCCAGTGGATCGCGGTGGCCACGGTCGCCGCCATCACGATCGGGGCGCCGATCCTCGTATCCTCGGGCGTGGCGGCCGCGGTGTTTCCGTTCGCAGCGGCCGCGGGCGCGGCGGTCGCGGCGCTCGCGGTGGCAGGTGTCGTGTTCTTCTGTCCTGCTCGCCGTTGTGGATCGGCATCATCGCCGCGATCAAGGTCTTCTCTCTCCACGGCGCTGGACGAGATGAACACTGAGAGGACGACGGTCTACGCCGCGCCCCCGGACCTCTCGACCTACACGGACTCCTCGGGCCTCCTGAAGATTACACAGACCCTCATCCAGGCCACCCTGCCGGAGTTCACGAGCACCGACGCGTTTCCGACCCATCGCGACCAGGACGGCCTGTTCGTCATCCAGCCGAAGGATGGCACCAGCAGTCCGCACCTCACGATGACGTACGAAGACTGGGACGGGGAGGTCCGGACGGCGACGCTCGTCCATGGCTTCTTCCTCGTCGAGCACACGAAGGACGACGGCACCGTCGAGAGGGAGATGACGCTGTCGATCGAGTACGTCGACTGGAGCGACCGGCAGTGGACGGGCTGGCGGCGCGGGGACACGTTCGTGAGCGTGAAGGGCGAGTCCGATCCGACATTCACGGACGCCGACGACCGCCTCGCCGACCGTCGACCTCCTCGACGGGGCCGGTGGGAAGGTGCGGGTGTCGATCGGGCATCCGCCGGCGTTCACCAGCGCCAGCTCGGCGGGGTTCTCCATCGGCGCGGCTAGCTCCTTCACGATCACGACCAGCGGCAGCACGCCCGCGATCACGCTCGAGGCGGGCTCGCCGCCGACCGGCGTGACGTTCGCCGACCAGCATGACGGCACGGCCAAACTCTCCGGCACGCCGGCTGCCGGCTCGGCGGGGCAGTACACGCTGATGCTCCTCGCGAAAAACGCCGCCGGCGAGGACCGCCAGACCTTCACCCTCAACGCCGGAACCGCCCCGGTCTTCTCGAGCATCCCGCCGCTCGTGTTCAGGGAGGGCCTCCAGCAGACGGTCACGATCGTCGCGACGGGGGCGCTGCCACCGTCGATCCGCCTCGACAGCCAGATCGTATGCCCCAACCTTCAAGATTGTGCACCGGGCGGTGGACCGAGTTTGCCGAGCGGTCTCACGTTCAAGGACCTCGGGGACGGAACGGCGACAATCAGCGGGACGCCAGCCCCGGGGACGGGCAGCGGCGGCGTTATCGTCGTCGTCAGTCAGTTCCTGACGGCGACCAACATCAGCGGCACGACGACGCAAAATGGTGTCAGGGTGCGGGTCCGGGCCCCGCTCACGATCACCAGCGCGGCCGGCACCATCTTCGGCATCGGCGTGTCCAACTCGTTCACCGTCCGGACCACCGGTCAGCCGCTGCGGCTCACCGCCGACGGCGCGTTGCCGGCCAACGTGACATTCAGCGACAACGGGAACGGCACCGCCACGTTCACCGGCACGCCGCTCGCTGGCGCGCGGGGAACCTATCCGCTGACGCTGAAGGCCATCGCCGACGACACCAGCGCGATGCAGTCGTTCAGCTTGAGGTGCAGTCGAAGCTGACCGCGCTCGGCCCGGCGACGGCCTGGATCGGCATCAACAACAGCGACGACGTCGGGCTCCGCGTCGACCTCCTGGCGGAGGTGTTCCTGAAGGCCGGCACCACGGTCACGAAGATCGGCGAGGGTGAGCTCGACAACCAGACCACCGGCAGCAGCGGCTTCACCAACGCTGAGCTGAAGTCCATCCCGATCGGCCTGATCGGCGATGCGGCGGTCGTTCGGCCGGGTTCCGAGCTTCAGTACAAGCTGTCCGTCCGCCGCACGTGCACGCCGGCCGGGCATGCCGCGGGAACGGTCGCCTTCTGGTACAACGGTCGATCCGTGGACAGCGGCTCGACACGCGACGCCGGCAGTCGCGTCGCGGCGACGGTGGGTGGGGTCGCGGGCATGTTGTTCCTGCGCTCAGGCCTCGCGCTGAACGCCACGGCCGGCGCGGCGCGGACGTCGACGAACGTGGCGCTGAACAGCGCGCAGGTGTGTCCCGGCCGCACGTTCACGCCGATCGGCACGTGGACCGGAGCGCTGCCATGACGGACGAGCGGGGCGCCGCCGCGGGCGCCGGCGGGCGTGACGGCACTGTTGACCAACCGGCCGGCGGCTGCCCGGAAAACACGTGGCGCTGGTCGGCAAGGTCGGTCACCAGTGCGCGCCGCGGCGCCGGCTGGCCATGAGCGACGACGCGCATCATCTGGCGACCTACGTCGTGCGCGTCTCGCTGGATGCATCGAGGCGGATCAACGGCGTGGTGGTGCGCGTCGCCACCGGCGAGCGCTTCGCGTTCGACAGCATGGACCGGATGGCGCTGCTCCTCCGGGAGCAGGTGGAAAACGACGCGGCCGCGCACAGGTGACGCGCGAAACTCGAAATCGATAGACGGGAGGCGATCGCTGGGCGTGTTCCTCCCGTGAACGCCGCCGCCGGCGTGTCGCCGCCGCGCTCCGGCGGCAGGCTGCGGATCTGTCGGATGAGCTGTGGCATCGGGCTCCTCAGGCGGTCAGGGGTCCGAGTCTGGCGGTTATGTCACGACACGGGGGCCACGGACGGGCGAGCCGGTGCCCGAAGGGCGCTAGTGTTGCCTTCTGCTCCTAGCTTAGTGCTGTGTTTCACAATTACGGTGACGTATTCTCCGGTCAGGCGGCGCGCCTCATCTCCTTGGCTTTGAGCTTGGTCAACAGGTTGGCCAGATCCACCCGGGTGAATGCCCATTGAAACGGCTGCGCCGTTTGCTCATAGCGGAGTTGGAAGGCGAGCAGCCGCTCCTCGAGTTCACGCAGGGATGTGAAGTCGTTCGGCGTCACGACCTTGCGCTGGACGATGGAGAAGTAGATCTCGACTTGGTTGAGCCAGCTCGCATGCACGGGCGTGTGCACGAGCGTCACCGTGGGCCAGCGCGCGGAGGCGAGCGGCCGCTTTCTCGCCTCGGTGCGACGAGCAGTTGTCCGCGATCCAAAAGACACGGCGGGCGGACCGATAAGGCTCGGTGGTCATCACCTGCTCAACGAGCCGATCGACCGCGCCAATGGTCGTCTTGGGTTCGCAGCGGCCAAAGAGTTTCGCGTGATGGACATCCCATGCGGCGAGGTAGGTCAGCGCACCGGTCCGGAAGTACTCGTGTTCGACGCGCATCGGACGAGCCGGGCCTGGCGCCAGCGTCGGATGCTTGCGGCGACGCGCTTGGAGACTCGGTTTCTCATCGGCCGAGATGACGAATTCATTGGATCCCAGCGCGGTCCCGTCCCACGTTCTGGCATACAAATCCAGCACGCGCCCGGCTCGCTCGGCAAACTGCGCATCTCGCGGAAAGATCCAGCTGCGATGACGCCAGGGCTGCAGCGCATCGGCGCTCAACCATCGCCACAAGGTGACGCCGCTGATCTGGGCCACAATGCCTGCGCGCGAGGACCTCACGGTGCAGTTCGGGGATCGTGAAGCGCGCCAGCGGGCACATCGGAGTGACTGGGCAACTCGCAGGCAAGCCGTTTAACGTCGACGACGACGCTGGGGGAAAATCGGGCTGCGCGCCCGCCGCGAGGCTCTTCCTCAAGCCCGGGTATTCGGTCGTCGAAGAAACGGTGGCGCCATTTGCTAACGATCTGGCGTGGCGTATCGAGTCGCGTCGCGATGAGATCGTTGCCGAATCCCTCGGCCGCCAGCAGGATGATCTTCGCGCGGATGACGTCTCGATACGGTGACGTATACTTCCGGGCTCGAGCTTCCAGCTCGAGCCGCTCGTCAGGGGTGAGCTCGATAACGTATGGGCTTCGTCTCGGCGTAAGAACACCTCCACATCCGCCAAGGAGGATATCGGACCGCGCCGACTACGACCCTCATAATACGTCATCGTAATTATGAAATCGAGTACTTAGCTAGGCGCGTGTCGGAGTAAGCCGCTGTTCGAGCGACGGCTTCGCCGGCGCAATCCGATGTTCGGGGGAGGGCATCGGAAGGGGGCGGAGCCCCCTCCGAGTTTCCTAGCGCGCTCCGAAGGTCGGCGGGCGCTTCTGACGAAGGCGCGCTGGGCCTCCACCGCGTCCTGGCTCCGCATCGTCTCGCCCTCGAGGCTCAAGGAGAGCGGCAGGACGAGGTTCGAGATCATGCGGATGTAGTGGTTGATGGGCACCTTCGAGGCGCTGATCGCCTCGGCGGGCCCCGCCGCGAGCTGGTCGGCGCATGCGAGCGCCTTGTCGAAGATCTCGTTGTCCTCCACCAGGAAGTTGACCAGGCCCATCTCGAAGAGCAGCTCGCCACTGACACGCTCGCCGGTCATCAGGAACCACTTGGCGCGGTTGACGCCCATCAGCAGGGGCCAGATCACCTGCCCGCCGTCGCCGGCGCCGATCCCCATCTTGACGTGCGTGTCGGCGAAGACGGTGCCGCGGCCGGCGACGACGACGTCGCAGAGCAGGGCGATTGTCGCGCCGAGGCCCATCGCGTAGCCCTGCACGGCCGAGACGATCGGCTTGCGGAGCTCGAGCAGGTGGTCGACGATCTGCCGCGCTTCCTCGAGGCTGAGCCCGCCGGTGTTGGCGCCGGGCCCGAAGTCGCCTCCCGCACAGAACGCGCGCCCCGCTCCTGCGAGCACGACCACACGGACGTCGGGATCCGACTCCGCATCGCGCGTGAAACGGGCCAGCTCGTGGTGAAGCGTTCCGTTCACGGCGTTGAGCCGCTCCGGCCGGTTGAGCGTCACGACCGCGACACCGTTCGGACGCTTCTCGATCCGCATCGCCAGGTAGCTCTCTTGCTGAAGCGCCATTGCGCACCTCCTCCGGCGGTTCCGGGCGTACCTGAAGCCGCTCGCGCTGGAGAGGGCGCCGGCGTCCCGCTCACCCCGCGCCCGGGGTCGTGATCTTCTGCGCCACCGCGTCGCGCCGATCGGCGGCGGGATCGCGCTCCGACGGCATGCCGTAGCCGCCGCCGCCCTGGGAGTCGAAGCGCACGAGATCGCCCATCGCGAGCGACACGTTGGTCTCCTTGGAGCCGATCTCGCGCGCAGACGGCGTGCCGGGGTTGACGAGACACTGCGCCCGCGCGCCCGGGCCGCCCCCAGCATGCCGGGGCCGGGAAGCGCACGCGGTCGCAGTGCAGCGTCAGGTGGCCCGCCTCCGTGAGCAGTCGGAGCTCGCGGCGGAGGCCCAGGCCGCCGCGCCAGCGGCCCGCGCCGCCCGTGCCCGGGAGCAGCTCGTAGCGCTCGACGCGCAACGGGTAGGTCGTCTCCTCGATCTCGATGGGCACGTTCTGCACGTTGTGCATGTGAGCCGACCAGCCGTCGTTCCCGTCGAGGCCGGGACGGCCGCCCCAGCCGCCGGGTTGGATCTCGAGGGCCACCCACGTCTTGCCGCTCTGTGGATCCTCGCCCGAGAGGATGATGTGATTGGTCGAGCCATAGAAGGGCGCCATCACCTTGTCGGGCACGGCCTGGGCGAGGCAGCCGAGGAGCACGTCCACGATGCGGTGACCCGTCTCCATGCGGCCGGCCACCGGCGCGGGCGGTCGCGGGTGCACGATGGTGCCCTCGGGGGCGATCACGCGGATGGGCGCGTAGCAGCCGTAGTTCTTGGGGATGTGCGGGTCGAGCGCGGCCACCAGCACGTAGTACACGGAGCCCAGCGTCATGCCGATCATGCAGTTGATCGGGCCGCGCACCTGCGGATCGGTGCCGGTGAAGTCGACCACCACGTCGGAGCCGCTGATCGTGATCGCGGCGCGGATCGCGATTGGCCCCGCCGAGACGCCGTCGTCGTCCAGCACGTCCTCCCAGCGATAGGTGCCGTCCGGGACCTCGGTGATGCGCGCACGCATGCGCGTCTCGGAGTAGCGGATCAGCTCGTCCACCGCCGCCGCAATGATCCCGCTGCCATAGCGCGCGATGAGGCGGCGCAGCTCGCGCTCGCCCACGTGGAGCGAAGCCACCTGCGAGGCGAGATCGCCCATGGTCTTGTCGGGCTCGCGGATGTTCGTGCGGATGATGTCGAAGACGGCCCGATTCGGCCGGCCTCCCTCGTAGAGCTTGACGGGGGCAGCCGCAGGCCCTCGTTGAAGATGTCGGTGGCGTCGCCGCCGAAGGAGCCCGCCGCGCGCCCGCCCACGTCGATCTGATGCCCCATGCACCCGGCGAATCCGAGGAGCTCACCCTCGTGGAAGATCGGCAAGAGCGTGAAGACGTCCGGCAGGTGCTGGGCGCCGTGGTAGGGATCGTTGAGCACGACCACGTCGCCGGGCCTGCCACTCGGCGGCCGGCAGGTAGCGCGCCAGCACCGTCTCCAGCGCGGGGCCCATGGTGTTGAGGTGCGCCGGGATGCGGGAGCCCTGGGCGATGATGCGCCCGCGCGCGTCGAAGAGCGCCGTCGAGAAGTCCAGGATGTCGCGGATCAGCGTCGAGTAGGCCGTGCGCTCGATCGTGGTCGACATCTGCTCGCAGATGGCGTCGAGCGCGTTGCGGACGATCTCCACCGTGAACGGGTCGACGGTGGCGCTAGCCATGCGCGCTCCTGATGATGAGGGTGCCGGTCGCGTGCACTTCGGCGGTCTGGCCGGGAAACAGCACCGTCGTCGTGTCCATCTGCTCGACGATGGCCGGACCCGCGAGGCGATTGCCGGCCAGGAGCCCCGCGCGGTCGTAGATCGCGCAGTCCACCCAGCCGCCGGCCTCTTCGAAGTAGACCGGGCGCGCGCCCAGGCGCGCGGCGGCCGGTGGCTCAGGCCGCCGCCGGCCAGCCCGCGTCGCCGCGGGGCGGGGCAGCGTGCCGAGCGCGGTCACGCGCAGCGCCACCAGCTCGACGACGGACTCGGGCAGGCTGTGCGCGTAGAGGCGCTCGTGCTCCGCGTGAAAGCGGCTGGCCAGCTCGGCGCGATCGTGCGGGTCATCGATCGTCACCGCAACTTCGTAGGCCTGGCCCGCGTAGCGCAGCTCGCCCGTGATCCGCAGCTCGACACGCTCGACGGCCACGCCTTGCGCGGCCAGCTCGGCGCGCCCCTCGCCCGCGAGCGCCGCAACGATGCGCGCCAGCTCGTCGGGATCCGCCGTGTCGAGGCGGCGCAGATGGGTGCGGACGCCATCGTGGCGCAGGTCGGTCTGCAGCAGCCCGAGCGCGCAGAGGGTGCCGGGCGAGGGCGGCACGAGCACGGCGGGCACCTGCAGCTCTGACATGAGCGCGCCCGCATGCGTGGGCCCCGCGCCGCCGAAGGCCACCAGGGCGAAGTCGCGCGGATCGTGGCCCTGCTTGACCGAGACGACCTTGACGTTCTCCGCCATCACGGCGTCGACCACGCGCAGCAGGCCGGCGGCGGCCTCCTCGACGCTCAGGCCGAAGCGCCGCGCCACCTGGGCCTCGATCGCCGCGCGCGCCGCGTCCCCGTCGATCTTCATGGCGCCGCCGAGGAAGCTCGCGGGATTCAGCCGCCCGAGGACGAGATTCGCGTCGGTGACGGTGGGCACGGTGCCGCCGCGTCCGTAGCAGGCGGGCCCCGGGTCTGCGCCGGCGCTCTGCGGGCCCACGCGCAGCGCGCCGCCGTCGTCGACCCAGGCGATGGAGCCGCCCCCGCGCCGAGCACGTGGATGTCGAAGCTCGGGACGCGGATGGGATTGCCGTCGACCTCCTTCAGCGCGGCCAGCTTCGGCGCGCCGTCGACGAGGCCGAGATCGCAGCTCGTGCCACCCATGTCCATGGTGAGCACGCGCGGGAAGCCGGCGGCCAGGCCGACCTCCATGGCGCCCACCACGCCCGCGGCCGGGCCCGAGACCACGAGGTGCACGGGGCGCGCAGCGGCCCGAGGGGCGTGGACCAGTCCGCCATTGCTCTGCATGATCCGCAGGGGGCGCGCACGCCCGCCGCGGCGAGCCGAGAGTCGAGGGAGGCGATGTAGCCCGCCACCACCGGCTGGAGCGCCGCGTTCACCACCGTGGTGCTCGTGCGCTCGTACTCGCGCAGCTCGGGCGAGATCTCGGAGGAGAGCGAGACCCAGCAGTGCGGCGCCTCGCGCGCGATCAGCTCACGCACGCGCGCCTCGTGCGCGCCCGCGCGATAGGCGTGCAGGAAGGCGACGGCAATCGACTCGACGCCGTCGGCCAGGAGCGCGCGAATCTTGGCGAGCGCGTCGGCCTCGTCGAGCGGCGTGACCACCGCGCCGTCGGCTCCGATGCGCTCGCGCACGCCGAGCCGGCGCGGGCGCGGCACCAGCGGCTCCGGCGGCACGAAGCGCAGGTCGTAGATCTGCCCGGGGCCGCGCACGTGGCGGCGGATCTCCAGCACGTCGCGAAAGCCCTCGGTGGTGAGCAGCCCGGTGCGCCCGAGCTTGCGCTGGAGCAAGGCGTTGGTCGCGGCCGTGGTCCCGTGGAAGACGCCGCTGAGCGCCGCCGGCGCGACGCGCTGCTGGGCGAGGAGGCCGCGCAGGCCCGACACGAAGGCTTCGGCCGGGTCGGCCGGCGTGGACGGGACCTTCCCGTGCCAGACCTGCCCCGTGGTCTCGTCGAGCAGGACGAAGTCCGTGAACGTCCCGCCGATGTCCACGCCGAGCCGATGTCCCACGGACGGGAAACTAGCACAAACGGCACCGGCAATGCGCTAGAGCGAGGATAAGGGCCCATCTGCGGAGTTGGCGCCCTCGACAGCCGGCTCAACGTACAGAAAGTACGCCTCGCCGGCTGCCTCCGGGCGCCGCCTCGCAGCTGGACCCTTCTCCTCGCTCTAGCCGGGCTTCTCCGATAGCTCCTACCGGATAAGCGCTTTCTGGCCGAGCAGTCCCGGCGATCTCCTCCCGCAGGAGGTATTTCTGGATTTTCCCGCTCGGCGTCATGGGGAAGGCGGCGCGAACCTCCAGACGTTCGGGCAGCTTCCAGACCGCCATGCGCTGCTCCTGAGGAACGCGATCATCTCGTCGAAGGTGAGCGGGTCCCCGGGCGGACAGATCACGAAGGCGCAGACGCGCTCCACCAGCACCGGATCAGGCATCGCGACGCAGGCGACGGTGGCCACCTTGGGGTGGGTGAACAGGAGCTCCTCGATCTCGCGGGCGCTGATATTGGCGCCACCGCGGATGATCATGTCCTTCTTGCGTCCGACGACGCTGACGTAGCGCTCCGCATCCAGCGTGCAGAGGTCGCCGGTGCTGTACCAGCGGTCAGGACTGCTTACCTCGCTGGTCCGCGCGGGGTCTTTGTAGTACCCCGCGAACAGGGCGGCGGTTCTGACCTGTAGCTCGCCTTCTTCCCCGGGTTTCTCGGCACCCCCGTGTCGGGATCGACCAGGCGCGCCTCGACGTCCGGGAGGATCTGTCCGTCGGTGCCGTATCGCTTGTCGAGTGCATCGGTGAGCGTGATGGCGCTGTTGACGAGGGCCTCGGACGAGCCGTAGAGGGCGGAGACGAGGAACCCGTGCTCGTCCTCGGCGCGCCTGATCAGCTCGCGCGGGATGGGTGCCCCCGCAGGCGAAGAGCCGGAACGTCTTGAGGGTGTCGCGATTGGCGTTGGGCGCGTGCATCAATCCGTGGAGAAACGGCGTGGCGGAGACCGTACACGTGCATCCCTCTCGGGCGATCAGCTCGACCGCGGCTTCGGCGTTCCAGTGTTCCTGCCAGACGGTCGTCATGCCGTACATCACGGGCAGCCGTGCCCCGACGATCAAGGCGGTCGTGTGCCCGATGGGCGAGGCCATGAAGACCACGTCGTCCGTGCTCAGGCCATAGGTCTCCTGCACTTGCCGAGTGCCGAGGTCCAGGGTGTTGTGGGTATGCATCACGCCTTTGGGATTCGCCTCGGTGCCGGAGGTGAACATGAGGGTCGCCACGCGGTTCGGATCCGGGCGCAGGCCGGCGAGATCGGCGGGTGAGTAGTGGTCTTCCCAGGAGGTGTCGAGGCAGCTCCCGGAACGAGAGCATCCCGCGCGGCACGTGGTCCCCGATCACGAGGACGTGGCGGAGGTGTCGGAGCTTGGGCCAGAGCTCGGCCAGCATGGCGCTGTGCGAGAAGCCCCGGAACGCGTCCGGGATCAGCATCAGCGCCGTCTCCGCGTAGTCCAGGATGTAGCCGACTTCTTTGTGGCGATACATGGCCCCGATCGAGTTGGTGACGGCGCCGATCTTGGTCGCCGCACAGTGCGCGATGAGCCACTCGGCCCAGTTCGGCGTCTGGATGGAGATGACGTCGCCGGACGTGAGGCCGAGATGCAGCAGGCCACCGGCCACGCGGCGGGCCAGGCGGTCGAGATCGGCGAACGTCAGGCGCCAGCCGCGGTCGACGATGGCCACCTTGTCGCCGCGCTCGCGCGCGTGCTGCTGCAGGTAGTCATCGAGCGTGGCGTTGGACCATGCCCCACATTGCACGGAGCGCTGGATCGTGTCGGCGTCGTGGTAGATCTCGCGAATCGCCATGCGATGCGCCCTCCTCTGCGCCTCAATACCCCAGTTCCCGCGCCGCCCGCTCGAGCACGACCGGCACCGACCACGCGGTGCGTGCGAGACGGATGTCGTCGCTGCGGCCGATCGCGTAGAGATCCGACGCGCTCATCCAGAAGGCAACCGAGCGCATCGCGTACAGCGCGTTGTAGTAGCGGCAGGCGTCCTCGTCGATGGTGAGACCGGTGGCGGCCTCGTACTCGCGGTAGAACGCATCGCGCTCGACCAGGTTCGACAAGAGCGGCGTGCCTTCGCGATTCAGATCGCTCAGCACATAGGCGACGTCGTACATCGGATCGCCCAAGACCTGCAGCTCCCAATCGAGGACCGCCGAGATCCGGTCCTCGTGGATCAAGAGATTGCCGGTGCGGTAGGCGCCATGGACCAGCGTGACGCGGTCCGTCGCGGGGGCATTGGCCTCGAGCCATGCGATGAGATCGGTCAGGATCGGTTCCGGCGGATGTTCCGAGACCGCGATCAGCTCGCGCCATTTCGCGATTTCGCGGCGCGCGAAATCCGCCCCGGGCGCCGGTACGCCCAGGAAATCGAGGCCGGCCGCGCGCCAGTCGAGCGTATGGAGGGTCGCGAGGGTCGCCGTGAAGCTCGCCGGCAACGGTCCCGCGCTCGGCGGCGGCCTTGTAGAACGCCCGCCCTTCCCGGCCCCACGGACTCGGGCAGCGACCCGGCACCTTTTCCATGACCAGAAAGGGCGCGTCGAGGATCGCCGGATCGCTTTCGAACCAATACGGTGCCGGCGTTGGCAGCGACGTGTTCGCGAGGCACTGCAAGACCCTGAACTGATCTTCGAGGCTCGACAGATGACGGAGCAGCGCATTGCCCGGATCGCGCCGCAGGCACAGCCCACGTCGGTGCGCGGTGCCGCCCTCCCGCCAGGTGAGGTCGAACAGCCAGGTCTCATGCGACCAGCCGACGGCGATGCGCTGCACGTCCTCGAGCGTGAGGTCGCGCGCGTCGGGTAGGCGGCTCGCGAGGTAGTCGAGGATGCGCGGAGTCAGGGCGTCCGTGTGCTCGCCGGTCATGCCGCGTACTCCATGCGGCGATCGATGCTCGCGCGCAAGGTCTCGCGCACGCGGCCGAGCAGTGCGTCGAAGCGCGCGGCGCCGAGCTCGGCGCGGCTTGCGTAGAGGGTCTCGATCAGCGTGCAGAGCGCGGGCGCATCCCGCGTCCGCGCGAGTGTCTCTATCGCCCCGTCACGCTGGCGGGCATCTCGCCACCCTCCAGCACACCACGCAGATGGTCGAGCAAGGCGCTCAGGTCCGCGGCGTCGGCGGAGCGATGCGCGCCCTCGAGACCGAGCTGTCGGCCGAGCTTCTCCAACACCACGGCGGCCATGAATGCCTGCGTCTTCGGGTATTCGGCCTCGATCGCCGGCCCGACGTCACGCTTCAAGGTGCTCGCGATCCGTTGCAGCAATTCACCGGGGTTCATCGCGCCCGCTCGCGCCGCACCCTCGCCCAGCGATGTACCGGCCACATGTCCTGGTCTTCACCCCACGCAAGGGCGCCGTCGAGCTCCCAGCGAACGAGGCTGCTGATGTCGATGAAGGTGTGGCGGTTGATGATGATCCGGCTGACCGGCACCCCGTCGCGTTGAGCTCGCGGCCCGTCACATCCCGGGCGGTTACGGTGATGCGCGTGACCCAGCCCTCGCGCGGGTCACGTTCGACCTGGCGCTCTCCGCCCGCGAGACTGACCGTCGTACCATCACGCCGCAGAAAGCCGTGAGCCACGAGGTCGCCTTCCGGGCGGACGTTGGTGACGGCCAGGAAGCCATGGTCCGGGCCGGCGGCCCCGGTCACATAGGCGGCCTGGCGCGCCCGGTTCTCGGGGCGCGCGCCCCAGGTGCGGTCGCGCATGCCGATGCAATCGATCGGGATGCGCTCGCCATGCAGGATCAACTCGCCGCTGACCCGCCCGAGTTGATCGAAGTGATGCGCGCTGCCGAAGGTCGAGCCGACCGCGGTCAGGGGCTCCGGCGGCATCACCCCTTCGAAGCGCAGATCGGCCTGCAGACGATCGCCGTCGTCGTAGCCGAGCGCATAGCGATGGCAGGGTTCGAGCACCTTGATCGCGACCCCGGTGGGCAGGCGGCAATCGTCGAGGTCCTGATCGCGGGGCAGCTCGAGCGCCGAGTAGTTCGCCGAGTAGAGCACGTCCCAGGGCAGATACGCGCTGTCGTCCCACACCCAGGCGCCGCCCGCGACGGTGCCGATGTTCGGCCGCACCATCGTGTAGAACCAGCCCCCGAGGCGGCGCTCGGGACGGTGGAATGAGAACCACGCCGTCTCGGTGGCCCACCAGTCGTCGCCCATCTCGGCGAAATGAAAGCGATCGTCGCGGGCGGTGAATCGGTGTTCGGTCATCGAGCGCGGGTCAGAGCGCCGGCATGATCTCGGATGCGAGCTGCTCGAGGTGCTCCCGCTCGTCGAACACGGGGTTGAGGAGCAGATACTGGGCGCCGCCGCGCACGACCTCGCGCCAGGCCGTCGACGACCTCCTGAGGCCCGCCGAACACGGAGACCTGTTCCGCCATCTCCGCTCTGCCGTAGAAGGCGGTGAACCACTCGGCGAGGCGCTTGCCCGCGCGGGCCCGGTCCCGGTCGATCGCCAGGTAGACGCGCTTGCCGATGGGGAAGGCCGCGGGCTCGCGCTTGGCCTCCGCCAGCATCTGTTTCACCAGGCGCACCTCGTCGGCGAACTGGCTGGTCGGCGAGGGCCGGCGCCGATGAAGCCCGAGCCGAGCGCCACCGCGCGTTTGAGCGCGTTGGGATGATGGGCGCCGAACCAGAGGGGCGGGTGCGGCTTCTGCACCGGCTTCGGCTCCATGGCCGCCTGGCTCAGCGAGAAGAACTGGCCGGTGAAGGTGACGCGCGGCTCCGTCCACAGCCGCTTCATCACCTCGATCCCTTCCTCGAAGCGGCGCGGCGCGCCAGCTCGGCTGACAGGCCGTGGGCGGGATAGACCTTCGGGTCGCCGCCGAGGCCGACCCCGACGATGAGCCGGCCCCCGGAGAGCGCATCCAGGGTGGCCAACCGCTTCGCCATGTGCACGGGGCTGTGGAGCGCCGTCAGCAACACGGCCGCCCCGAGCCGCATGCGCGTGGTCACGGCGGCCGCATACGTCAGAAGCTCGACCGCCTCGAGGGCGTAGATCGCGCCGAGGGTCCGGTCCACGACCCAGGCGCTCTCGTACCCGAGGGTCTCGGCGCGCGCGAGGAAGTCGCGGATGTGGGGGATCGAGAGCGGACCGTGGAGTGAGGTCTGAGGGATGGCAATGGCGGCTTTGACTCGCGTGTTCATGGGCATCTCCGTGTGGATAGGTGCGTCATGACGCTGTCCGGATCGCCGGCGGCGTGCAGGCGGGCCGGTTGGTGAACACGAGCTCTCGCAGCTCGTCCTCGTCGAGGACACGAGCATAGCAAACGGGGAGTCCCGTTGGCAGATCGAAGCCGCTCTCCCAGCCTCGGTTCGAACGGGCACGCCAAGGGGGACCGCGGTACAGTGTAGGTCATGACTACAGCCGCTCGTGCCAGCGCTGACGTTGGACTGATCGGGCTCGCCGTGATGGGCCAGAATCTCGCGCTCAACATGGCCGATCACGGATACCGTGTCGCCGTCTACAACCGGACGACCGCCGTCATGGAGAAGTTCGTGGCCGGGCACGGGAATACGCCGGGCGGGCTGGTGGGGGCCGCCGCGCTGCCCGACTTCGTCGCCGCGCTCAAGACGCCGCGCAAGATCCTCCTCCTCGTCAAGGCGGGGGCGCCGGTGGACGCCATCGTCGAGCAGCTCCTCGGCGCGGGCGTCGAGCCCGACGACATCGTGGTGGACTGCGGCAACAGTCTCTGGACCGACACCATCCGTCGCGAGAAGCAGTATGCCGACCGCTGCCGTTTCTTCGGCTCGGGCGTGAGCGGCGGCGAGGTGGGCGCGCGCTTCGGGCCCTCGCTCATGCCGGGCGGGCATCCGGCCTCGTGGGAGCACCTGCGCCCGATCTGGGAGGCCATCGCCGCCAAGGTCGATCCCAAGACGGGCAAGCCGCTGGAAGACTGGGCGCCCGGCAAACCCGTGACCGGCGGTGAACCGTGCACCGCGTACATGGGCCCCGATGGCGCGGGGCATTACGTGAAGATGGTCCACAACGGGATCGAGTACGTCGACATGCAGCTCATCTCGGAGGCCTATCACCTTCTCGCCTCGCTCGGCGGCATGGCGCCCGACCGGCTCTCCGAGATCTTCGCCGAGTGGAACCGAGGCGAGCTGGGCTCGTACCTGATCGAGATCACCGCCGACATCCTCCAGCAGCGTGACCCCGCCAGGCCGACGCGCTTCTTCGTGGACGTGGTGCTCGACGCCGCAGCGCAGAAAGGCACGGGCAAGTGGACGAGCGTGAACGCGCTCGACATGGGCATCCCTGCCAACGCCATCGCCGAGGCCGTGTTCGCGCGCTGTCTTTCCGCGTTGAAGGAGGAGCGCGTCGCCGCCGCCAAGGTGATCAAGGGACCGCCGCCGCGGTACCGGGGCTCCAAGCCCAAGCTGGTCGAAGCGATACGCCGCGCGCTCTACTCCTCGAAGATCTGCGCGTATGCCCAGGGCTTCCAGCTCATGGCCGAGGGCAGAAGGAATACCACTGGACGCTCGACTTCGGCACCATCGCCGCCATCTGGCGTGGCGGCTGCATCATCCGCGCGCGCTTCCTCCAGAAGATCACCGAGGCCTACCGCAAGAACCCCGGCCTCGTGAACCTCATGCTCGACCCCTACTTCAGAGGGCCCTCGCCGCGCGCCAGGATTCGTGGCGCGAGGTCGTGGCGCTCGCGGTGCGGCACGGCATCCCCGTGCCCGCATTCGGGAGCGCGCTGTCCTACTTCGACGGTTATCGATCGGCGAGGCTCCCCGCCAACCTCCTCCAGGCCCAGCGCGATTACTTCGGCGCGCACACCTACGAGCGCGTGGACGCGCCGCGCGGGAAGTTTTTCCACCTGGATTGGCCGGACCCGAAGCGCCCGCAGCAGCCCGTCTGACCGGTAGCCTGAGTCTTCACAGGGAGGCATGCGATGATCGTCACGCAGCTCGAGTCCACTGCCGCGCGCGCTGGTGTCCTCCGGCAGGGGCATCCTCGCCGCCGATGAGAGCCATCCCACCCTCGGGAAGCGCTTCTCCGCGCTCGCCATCGAGAACACCGAAGAAAGCCGCCGCGTCTACCGGCAGATGATGTTCACCACGCCGGGGTGGCCGAGTTCATCAGCGGCGTCATCCTGTTCGACGAGACCATCCGGCAACAGGCCGACGACGGCACGCCACTCGGGGATCTTCTCGCCAAGCGAGGGATGATTCCGGGAATCAAGGTCGACAAGGGGACGAAGGCCCTGGCCGGCGCCGCCGGTGAACTGATCACCGAGGGCCTGGACGGGCTCCGCGAGCGCCCGGCCGAGTACCGCGACCTCGGCGCCCGCTTCGCCAAGTGGCGCGCCGTCATCACGATCGGGTCCGGTATCCCGACCCCGTACTGCATCGACACCAACGCCCACGCGCTCGCACGCTACGCTGCCCTCTGCCAGGAGGCGGGGCTCGTCCCGATCGTCGAGCCCGGAGGTACTCATGGACGGCGACCACACGATCGAGCGCTGCGTCGAGGTCACCGAGGCCACGCTCCACACCGTCTTCGCCGCGCTCCATGGCCAGCGGGTTTCCCTGGAGGGAATGCTCCTCAAGCCGAACATGGTCCTCTCCGGCAAGGGTTGTCCCCGGCAGGCGGGCGTCCAGGAGGTGGCCGAGGCCACCATCCGCAGCCTCCGGCGCACCGTGCCGGCCGCGGTGCCCGGCGTCGTGTTCCTCTCCGGCGGCCAGAGCGACGAGCTGGCGACGGCGCACCTGAACGCGATGAACGCCATGGCGGAGACGCACCCCTGGCAGCTCTCGTTTTCGTACGGCCGCGCGCTGCAGGCGGCGGCCCAGAAGGCGTGGAAGGGCGACGCGGGCCGCATCGCTGCCGGCCAGAGCGCTTTCCATCACCGCGCCCGGCTCAACGGCCTCGCCCGCTCCGGCCGCTACGCGCCCGAGATGGAACAGATCTCGCCTAGAGCGATGATAAGGGCCCATCTGCGGAGGTGCGGCGATCTCGACAGCCGGCTCAACGTACAGCAAGTACGCCTCGCCGGCTGCCATCGGGCGCCGCCTCGCAGCTGGACCCTTCTCATCGCTCTGGCTGGGTTTCTCCGACAGGCTCCCAGCCCGACAGATGAAGACGCTGGCCATCCTGGTGGGCGGCGGTCCGGCGCCGGGCATCAACGCGGTCATCGCGGCGGCGACCATCGAGGCTCGGAACTGTGGGCTTCGGGTGCTCGGCTGCGAGGCCGGCTTCAGGTGGCTCATGCAGGGCGACCTCTCCCGAGTGCACGAGCTGGACATCGCTGGGGTCTCCCAGATCCACTTCGAGGGCGGCTCCATCCTGCGCACTGCCCGCGCCAACCCCACCCGGTCTCCGGAGGCCCTCCAGCACGTCGTGGAATCGCTGCGGCGGCTCGACGTCTCCTATCTCCTCACCATTGGCGGTGACGACACCGCCTTCGGCACCTCCCGGGTCGCCCGTGCCCTCGACGGCCGGGTGGCGGTAGTCCATGTCCCCAAGACCATCGACAACGACCTTCCTCTTCCGCCGGAGATCCCGACCTTCGGCTTCACAACGGCGGTGGACCTGGGCATGGAGTTCGTCCGGAATCTGATGAAGGACGCCGCCACGACCGGCAAGTGGTTCTTCGTGACGGTGATGGGCCGCCATGCCGGACATCTCGCCCTCGGCATCGGTGGAGCCGCCGGCGCCACCCTCACGGTGGTTGCCGAGGAGTTCCCGGAGGCCACGTCCCCATCCAGCGGCTCGTGGATATCCTGGAGGGCGCCATCGTCAAGCGGCTGGTTCACGGCCGGGACTACGGCGTGGCCCTCCTGGCCGAGGGTCTCCTCGAGAGGCTCGACCCGCAGACGCTGGGGACGGTGGAGCGTGACAGCTATGGGAACGTGCGTCTGGAAGAGCTGGAGCTGGCGCGGCTCCTCAAGACGCGGGTGGCGGCGAGCCTGGCGGCGCGGGTATCGGGACCGGCATCGTGGCCAAGGATCTCGGCTACGAGCTCCGCTGCGCCCCGCCGGGTGGGTTCGACATCCAGTACTGCCGGAGCCTCGGCTGACTGGGCCACGCGCTTCCTGCTCGGCGGCGGCACCGAAGCGCTGGCGACGATCCAGGGCGGCCGGCTGGTTCCGATCCCGTTTGCGGATCTCCTGGACCCGAGGACGGGCAAGATCCGCGTTCGCTACGCGGACATCCACTCGGAGGCGTACCGGACGCTCCACGCTTACATGATTCGCCTCAAGCGCGAGGACTTCGAGCGGCCCGACCAGCGGGAGGCTCTCGCCCGGGCCGCCAAGCTGAGCGAGCCGGAGTTCGTCCAGCGTTTCGGATACGTCGCGGGCTACGACTGAGGGCGTCGCCCTGCTCGGCGACGGGTAGCGTCTTCAAATGCATCAGCGCTGGGCGCCGATTCCGATCGATTTCGGACGTGTACGCTCAGGCGGGCCGGCCTCTCGCCGTGGTCACCGTCGACCGCGACCGGGCGATCTCGAGGCCGAGACCGCCCTCGGCACCAAGACGGTCAATTCACAACGAGCTGACCCTTCATCCGCGATCACGATGGGAGCGCCCGACCCGACTCACGTCGCATGAGAAGTCGAACGGTGCTCCGTGGGTGTGGATTCGATCTCGGCGCTCGTGCCCGGCTGGACCTTCACGTACTTCACCCCGTTCGGAGCATCCACTTCCATATCCGCCCCCTCGACACTCGAGATCCTGGGAGGCGAGGTATGCGGACGTGAACATGTGTGTCGCCCGCCCCACATTGACGACGTTCAACGTCACGGGCTTGCCGGCCTTCATCGTCACCCGCGCCGGAGCGAACGCATACTCGCTCATCTCGATGCGCACCACCGGGGCAGGGTCTGACTCAGCCAGACCCCGCCCGATCCCACCACCGCATGGACCATCACGATCATCGATATCGCCAGGAGGCGGCGCAACCTCGCGGCCACGGGGCGGAGCCTCGGCTTGGACTGGAGTCCTGTCGAAGAAACCCGGCTAGAGCGATGAGAAGGGTTCAGCTGCGGGCGGCGCCCGATGGCCGCACGCGAGGCGTACTCTTGTACGTTGAGCGTGCGGTCGATGGCATCAACGAAGCAGATGGGCCCTTATCATCGCTCTAGGCCAGGAGTCGAGTCGACGATGGCCAGCCGGCTCTTCCCCTGGACATAGTTGACGGCGCGGACTCCGAGTACACCCCGCAGCTCATCCGCGGGAACCTTCACGGGGCCCGGGCCATCTCCCACGCCGGGTGCCGGCTGCGGGAACGCCGTGGACAGGGCGGTGTGGAAGCTGATGTTCCCCTCCACCTTCTGCATGATCTGATGGATGTGGCCGTTCAGGCACCGTGACCGACCCGAACCTCCGGAGAAACGACAGCGCTTGCCCGCCGTCGTCCGTCACCCAGCCCCACTTGGGATAGACAGCCCAGAGCGGCACGTGGGCGAACACGACGATGGGCGTGCTGCTGCCGAGGCCCTCGACGTCCTTCTTGAGCCAGTCGAGCTGGGTCTGTTCCGAGGTTCCCCAGGCCACCGGCCTTGAAGTTCAAGACATTGATCAGGCCGATGAAGTGCACGCCCTTGTAGTCGAAGCTCTGCCATCCCGTGCCCGACGGCCCGCCGAACCGACCGAGATACTCCTTGCCGCCGTCCGCGAAGACGTCGTTTTCGCCCGGAATGTAGATGGCTCGATCGATCTTGGTCCCCTTGAGCCCTTCCGTCACGATGTCGAAGGCCCCGGCCTTCTGGGCATGGGTGATGTCGCCCGTGTGGATGATGAAAGCGGGCGCGGGGTCCAGGGCCTTGATCCGGGCCAGTGCCTGCTCGAAGGTGCCGAGCGCGTCCTTGTTCGCTTCGCCCTTGAAGCCGATGTGCGTGTCACTGATCTGAACGAAGCTGAAATCTGAAGCGGCTTGCTCCGATGCGGAGGCCTGACTCAGGATGCGGGAGGAGAAGATGCCACCGGTGGCAGCCCAGACGAGCCCGGTGCCGGACCACGCCATGCATTGCAGAAACCCACGACGGTCCACGCCGTCTCCGCCGGGAACCTTTGGGCTACTGGGTATCGAGATCCTCGGTCGTGTCATCATTCATGGCGTCCTCCTGTCTGATTGGTGTGGTGATCACTTCACGATGACCTTGCCGGTCATCAGGGGATGAAGAGTGCAGAAGTACTGGTACACCCCGGGCTTCGTGAACCTGTAGGAGTAGGCGTCGTCGGTCTCCAGGCCCGGCGACCTGAAGGCTTGTGTCGTCGAGACCACGGTATGGACGTCCTCGTCCTTATTGAGCCAGGTCACCGTCGTTCCGACCGGAACCGTGAGTGTCGGGCGGTCGTACTTGTGCTTCGCGATCTGGATCGTGGATCCGGGCGGGGCCGGCGCGGTAGCCGCCTCCCGCTGATCCGATTTGTCGAGGACCTCTGCTCTGACCGGGCTGGCTCGCGGACACCCAGCCCGCGAGCGCCAGCCCACCGACCGTCGTCCCAATGATCGCCGAGCGCCACATCCACATCGCGCGGTTGCGTCTATAATCACTTTTCACGTCTTGGCCCTCCTTCCATGCTGAGCTCTGCACCTCACTGCTGCGAACGCGTCACCTCGCAGGACGTTCCCGGCCGAGAGCTCGTGACGATGTCATCGCCAGCGATGACTTCGTTTCATCGTTTTCGCGGATACATCCGGGAACGAACGACCGCGTGAAGCGTTGCGGAGGGCGTGGCGACGGAATCGATCTCAGTCGGCCACCCAGAGGATCGTGAGGAACGAGATGGGCGGCCCTGCGTTAGGACGGGTGAAGAGGATCACGTGGCCAGGACAGGCACGGTCGCGCCGATGGTCTCAGTTCACGGCACGGTGGTACGGCGCGGACGCAATGGGGCAACAGCGCGCGGAGGACGGGCCGTCTCTTGGCCATGAGGCCTTGGCCTATGCCGACACGCTCTACAACCTGGCGCGCTATCTGACCGGAAACGTGGCCGATGCCGAGGATCTCGTGCAGGAGACCTACGCTCGCGCGATTCAGGCGACGGACCGGTTCACGCCCGGAAGCAACCTCAAGGCGTGGCTGTTCCGAATCTTGAGGAATACATTTATCAGCGCCTACAGGAGGCAGCGTCATAACCCGACGGTCGGTGGATTTGATACCGTGGATCCGAACACCCAAGGCCCCGCCGACGAGGAGCGGCTACGGGGCGACCCCGAGCTCCACCGGTTGCGGAATGTCGTGGCTGAAGAGATCGAGCGGGCGCTGATGATGCTGTCCGACGACGCCCGCACCGTGATTCTGCTCGATCTCGAGGGATTGACGGAAGTCGAGGTGGCCCAGGTCGTCGGTTGCGCGGTGGGAACGGTGAAGTCCCGTCTGGCCCGAGCCCGGGCTGCTCTGCGACTCCAACTCAAGGACTACGGCAAGAAGGAAGACAGATGAATTGCGACGATGTGCGGCCCCAGCTCCTCGACTACCAGCGGGGACGGCTCTCAGCGCGGCTTCAGGAGGACGTCCGCGCTCACGTGCAGACCTGCTCCGCGTGCGAGCACGAGATCGCGGCCGAGGCGCTGTTGACCGAGGTCCTCGAGCATCGGCTGCCCCAGCATGGAGCGCCGCTGGCGCTGAAGCGCCGACTCGCCAGTCAGTGGCCTCTGACCGCACGCCGCCAGCCTTCGTGGTGGGCTCGATGGGGTCGGACCCTCGCCCCGGCGCTGGCGACGGCCGCTGTACTCCTCATCGCCGTTCCCGTCTACTACCAGCAAGCCCGGCGATCTCAGAACGACGGGTCGGCCAGCATGGTCACCGAAGCCGTCACTGACCACTTGCGGCTCCTCGCGAGCCAACATCCGCTTGATGTAGAGAGCGGCGACATGCACCGCGTCAAGCCGTGGTATGAGGGGCGCCTGGATTTCGCTCCCGTCGTCCATTTCCTCGGCGACGAGGAGTTCCCGCTGGCGGGGGTGCCGTCGGCTACTTCCTCGATCGCAAGGCCGCGGTCTTCGTCTTTCATCGGCGACTGCACGCGATCTCGCTCTTCGTATTCCCCGCTCGCGGCGTGCCCTGGCCGACACGTGGCCTCGATTCGCTGGGCCCGGTCAAGGCGTACAGGTCCGACGATCGCGGGTTCCACGTGATCCTCTGGCAGAAGGGAGAGCAGGGATGCGCCCTGGTCTCCGACGTCGACCTCCTCCGAGTTGATCCGGCTCGCCGAGAAACTCGCCGCTGCTCCCTAGAGCGATGATAAGGGCCCATCTGCGGAGGTACGGGCGCCCTCGACAGCCGGCTCAACGTACAGAAAGCTGCCGGCCGTCGGGCGCCGCGCCATCTGACCCTTCTCATCGCTCTAGCCGGTATTTCTCCGACAGGCTCCTAGAGCGATGAGAAGGGTCCAGCTGCGAGGCGGCGCCTGATGGCCAGGCAACGCGAGGCGTACTCGCTTAGGGAGTGCGGGGCCATGTCTGGGCCCCGCAGACGAAAGTTCGTCGGCCCGATTGTCTCGCGGGTTACGGGGCACGGCGGTCGAGGGTGCCGTACCTCCGCAGATGGGTCCTCATCATCGCTCTAGCGCGCGAGCGGGATCGGGGCGTAGCTGGAAGCGAACGACCAGCGGGCTCGCCAGCGTCTTGCCCGGCGCGCCGGGGCTCGGCGCGTCGATGCCTTCGATGTGCATGGGTGTCCGATTGCCGGACGTCACCCAGAGCCCTTGCCCTTCCACCCGGCCGCCGGATCATCGATGCGGCCGTCGATTCCCTTGGCGAAGAAGCCCATCGGATACGGAACGCGCAGCTCGACGACCTTCCCAAACGTCAACGCGTGCAGCGAATCCGAGAAGTTGCCGGTGCCGATGGGCGTGTCCGGGCCCAAGCCGAAGATGTCGTGCTGGTCCACCCAGGTGTAGTAGGGGCCCTCGGCCGCACCGTCTCTGCCCGACAAACGAGGGCCCGGGCAGCGGATAGAACGTCCAGCCCTCGGGGCACAGATTGCCTTCCGCTGCTCCCGGCCCGCTGAGGCGCCCTTGCACTTGCGTCGGTCGAAGCTGGCGATGTGGCCGCTCGCCAGCGTCACCCACGCCACGCCTTGGCGGTCGACATCGAACCCGCGCATTCCGTATCCGGGCGGCGGAACCTTGTAGACTTCCGCCAGCGCGGTCTCCTGGGGATCCGGTCCCGGCTGTATGCGGATCACCCACCCGGGGTGGCCGATGTTCGACCCCCAGATGGAACCGTCAGCCGGGCTGTACGCGATGCCGTAGAGGCCGAGCCCGATCCGCTTGTCCTTGGTGGGATCTTCCGGCTGGTCGGGCTCGACGTACGCGTCGCGCCTGCCGTTGCCGTTGGTGTCGACGATGAGCGGTGTCCAGCCCTGTGACTTCGCCGCGTCGCGCGTCTCCCAGAACATCTTCGTGTTGACCCAGCCGACGAGGGCGAGCTCGTTCTGGAGGTTGTTGCTGAGCCACAGCGTGTGGTTGGCATCTTCGGCAAAATTCAAGTGGTGCGTGCCCGAAGCACGTGTCGATGAACGTGAATTGCCTGGTCTTCGGGTCATACACGGTGACCTGGCGGGAGTTCTGGACGAACCCGTCCGGGGTTCGCGTGAGCGGGTACACCTTCGCCGACGGATGGCCCGACGCCGCCGCGCAGTACGCCGGCGGATTCTTGGGCGAGCGGATTTGCGCCGTGTAGTAGACCCGTCCCTCCTGATCCATCATCGGGTTGTGCGCATTCACCCGCGAGTCCCACACTTGTTCCGTGCCGAAGTACGGCGACGGCGACACCACGGGGTTCGCCAGCGCCGAGCTGGGGGCGTCCTGATCGCGGATCGGCACCTTCATGGTGGTCTTGGCCACCTTGACCGGGTCCAGGATCGGCAGGTGATCCGTGCTCAGCTCGGCGGCGCCGTAGATCAGGCCGAAAGCGTTGACCGTGGGCTTCCGCCGGTCGGTGACGGTCAGGTCGTGGATGTAGTACTTGGGCGAGAGCCAGTCGTACACGGTCACGACGATGTTGCGCTCAACGCCATGCGGCCGAGGCGGCACCGACGCGGGCAGCTCGCCGGCGCGGATGCGGTCGGTCCACTCCGCCAGGCGGCGCACGTGCCCCCGTCGTTCGTGTTCATGGTTCCGATCGTCCTGACCATGGTGCCGCCGCCTGGTCCGGACTGGAGCCGCCGCGTCCACGCGTCGACTGACGAGCTCTTCGACGCATCCAGCGCCGCGGGAATCTCACGCGTCGCCTTGTCGCCGAGCTGGTGACAGTTGCCGCAGCCATTCAGCTGGACGGCGTTGAGCCACTGCTCCTGGCTCTTGAACGCCACCGGCATGCCGTTGCCTTCGGGGCCTGTGCCCGGGAAGAGGCTCTTGTCCGGAATCCTGAGCATGGCGAACCAATAGATGGCGGGATAATACTCCGCCGCGGCCGCCGCATTCGGCGCCACCACCGCGTTCAGGTTCACGACCTGGCCGCGCGCGCTCCTGACCTTCGGCGAATCGACCAGACCGTAGCCGCGCACCCACACGCTGTAGGTGGCCTGCGGAAGATCGGGGATCACGTAGCGCCCTCGATCATCCGTGACCACGATCTTGGCGAATCTGGTGCCCAGGTCGGTCGTCTCGGCGATCACCCAGACGCCGGCTTCAGGTCCATTCTTGCTGGTGACGACCCCGCCGATGTCGTCGTTGTCGATCTGCACCGTGACGCGTGAGTCTTGTTGAGCAGACGGCCGGGTCACCGGCCAGGCGGCCAACAACACAGCGAGGCCGACCACGGCGGCGCCCGCGTACAGCAGTCGTCTTCTCAGCATGTCTGCCTCCCCGCGGATATCAGCACTTGGAGCGCCACGGCGGCCGCTCGATGCGCGCACGATGTGCCCGAACCGGGGTCCTGTCAAGTGGCGCCCGGAGTCATTAGCGAGCGCTTCCGCGCGGAGGCCGGCGATGGTATCCTGGCGCCGTCCAATTCCCTTTGCGAGGTGCGTCATGCTCTATGAGCTCCGCCGTTACGATGTCGCCGCCAGCAAGCTCCCCGCGCTCGTCGACCGCTTCGGCAGCTTCACGGTCCACAAGTGGAAGGAGTACGGCTTCCGCTTGATCGGCTTCTGGACGCCCGTCGTGAGCGAGAAGAGCAACCAGGTGGTGTACATCTGGGGCTGGGAAAGCTACGAGGAGCGGACCAAGAAGAACGCCGCCTGGCGCGCCGATCCGGAACGGGCCAAGAAGTGGGCGGAGACCGAGAAGGACGGGCCGCTGGTGAACCGCGTGTACAACCAGCTCATGGAGCCGACCTCGTATTCGCAGCTCGACCGCGGCGAGGCCTACGGACCGGACGCGGCGACCCGCAGCCCGTACATCTTCGAGCTGCGCGAGTACCAGGCAATGCCCGGGAAGATCACGAACATCACCGACCGGTTCGGCAACTTCACGTGTGACGCCTTCAAGAAGCACGGCTTCCGCCAGGTGGGCTACTGGCTCAACCGGATGGGCGGCAACGATCACCAGCTGACCTACTTGCTGGCCTGGGAGAGCCTGGACGAGCGCCTGGCCAAGTTCGACACGTTCGCCAAGGACCCCGAGCGGATCCGCGTGTTCGCCGAGAGCGAGAAGAACGGCCCCATCGTGCAGCAGGTGGCCAACACGATCCTGCGTCCCACGGCCTTCTCCCCGATGAAGTGAAGGGCTCGCGCATTCACAAGGGGGGAAATGGCCATCGAGTATCTGCTCGTGACCTATCCCGAGCAACGAGCGGTTCTGGCAGATGGCGACGGGGTTGGCTTCACGAATCATACGTTCATGCTTCCCACCGACGAGTACCTGATCACGCTCGACGGGGCCGGATATCAGCCGCCGAGCCAGGACATTGCGCTTCCGGCACATCGCTCGTCAAGCCGATGGTCGTCTCATTCACTCCTACATCACCCGTTGCTGCCGTCCCGGCGCCGCCCACCGCGAAAGGTGCCGGCCGCGCCTCCCGGCCCACAGGCAGCAAGAAGAAGCGTGTGTAGGGCCGCGGCGTGGCTGGTTGCGTGCCTCCTGCTGGCTGGGTGCGCGACGCGCTTTGAAAACTTCCCGCTGGCAAATGGCCGAGCGAACGAGGAACGCCGCGCGGTAGACGTTTCGCACGAGGAGCGCCCGCTCGTCCTGGTCGCCCTCTCGGGGGTGGCTCCCGGGCTGCCGCGCTCGGATGGGTTGTCTTGCGGGAGCTCGGCAAGTTTCGTTACTCGACGAGCGGCCCGCCCCGGAGCTTGCTCGACGATATCGGGGTCGTCTCTTCCGTCTCCGGCGGCAGCGTCATCGCCGCACACTTTGCCCTCTACGGCCCCACGGGATTGGACCGCTTCGCCCCTGACTTCCTCGTGCCGGACAACATGCGCACACTGGGCCTCGACGCGGTCAACCCGGTTACCTGGTTTCAGCTCGCGATCTCGGGCTCTTCACGGATAGACATCGTGGAGGAATTGTTCGACAGGCAGCTCTTCAAGGGGAAGACCTTCCACGAGCTCAACCAGCCGGGAAAGCCCTACCTGATCCTGAATGCGACGGACATGGCCTCCGGGGAAGTGTTCGCGTTTACACCGAAGCGATTCGACGATATCTGTTCAGACCTCGACAAAGAGCCGATCTCCGCCGGCGTGGCCGCCTCATCCGCGGTCCCGATCGTGCTCTCGCCGGTTGCCTTTCAGAATTTCTCCGCCACGTACTGCCGGGACTGGCCGGTGCCGCCATGGATCACGACGAGACTCGACGGCCGCTACGCCCGCTACCTCAATCCCGAGACATTCCAGCTTGCGCAATACGCAAATGATCTGCGGCATGGAAAGAACGGTTTTCGAAAGATCGACTATCTGTATTTTCTGGACGGCGGGCTGGCGGACAACCTCGCCATTCACGGCCTGCTCGAGACCATATCGTCGCCCTACGCGGCACCCATCATCGCCGGTCAGGATTCGGGGCTGAACCAAAGCAATACCATCCTGGATGCGGTGAACACGGGGAAGATCAAGAAGCTCGCCGTGATCGTCATCAATGCCCGCGCCGATCCCGCCAATACCATCTCTCGGACACCCTCGCGTCCAGGCATCGTGGGAATGATCGAGAGCGTGACATCGGTGCCGATCGACTCCACCACGGCCAGCGTGAGCTCGCAGATGGGGGTGCTCCTGGCTCAGTTGAACGCCGCGGGCGGTGGCGGCGCCGGCACTCCTCAATTCGCGGGGCTCAAGGTCTACGCGGTCCAGGTCGATTTCGCCCAGCTGCGAGCCAGCGACCCCGTCCAGCGCGAATTGCGCGACAAGGCCAATGCCATTCCGACGCTATGGACGATCACGAAGGAGAATCGCGAAGTCATCGAGCAGGCCGGGACGATTCTTCTTCATCAGCATCCGTGCTTTCAGCGGCTCCTCATGGACATGGACATCGACGCGAAGTTCGTCGATCCGGTGTTCGCGAAGACGGGATGTCGCCAGGCCGCAGACTGACGGAGCGATCGAGCGTGTGACAGACGGGCATGAAGCGCCCGTGTGACATCACCCGGTGGGGTGCAGCTCGCCGGGCTTGCGCATCATCTTGTCGACCTCGGCGATGTGCTGCTCCTCGAGGGTGATCTGCTGCCGGGCGTATTCTTCGAGCCACACGCTCTTGTCCACTACGAGCGCGAGCAGGTTGTAGTACTCGCGAAGAGTTGCGCGCTCGTGATCCAGCGCTTCACCCAGGATCTGGGTGATGTCGTGTTTGTGGGACTCGACCAGCTTGCCGATGTTGAGCGACGGATGGCCGCCAAGCGACGTGACGTGTTCGCCGGCCATCGCCGCATGGTTCATGCCCTCCGTGGCCTGGTTGCGCATCCAGCTGATGATCGGAATACGCGCGTGGCCGAAGACCATCAGCGAGTAATGCAGATAGCGCACCACGCCCGCGAGCTCCAGCTCCAGGATGGTATTGAGGCTGGCGATGACTTTCTGGGAATCGATCTTGTCGTGTTCACTGGGCATGATGTCCTCCCTTGGTTGCGGATTGTCGATTCAAGAATACCCCCTTCGGCGAGCCGAGCGCACGGTTCGTCGTCACCGCTCCGCGGCTCGATGTCGGTCCGAGGCGTCATGGCCCGACGGGGGCGCGGCGCGGGCCGAGCTTCCAGGCGCGGATTCGACCGATGTTCTTCGCCTCGACGGGCGGCAGCTCCTGGAACTCCGCGCGGAGGGTATCGGGCAGGCGCTGATAGAGCGTGTTGCTCACCACGATCTCGTCGCATGCGGAGACCGTGTTGAGGCGTGCCGCGAGGTTGATGGAATCGCCGATGACGCCCATGTGCGTGCGGCTCAGGGGCCGGAGAGAGAGCACCTGGAGGTCCCCGAGCGCGATGGAGACGCGCACGCCGGCGGCTGCCTGGACCTGGTCGATCTGGCGCTGCCACTCGGTCGCCACCGAGGCGCCGATGTCGACGAGGCCACGGGCACACTCGACCGCCTGCTCCAGGTATCCTGGCGGCGCCTCGGGGACACCGAAGAGCCCCACCACGGAGTCTCCGGCGAATTGATAGAGCATCCCGCTGTCGTTGACGATACGGTGGCGCGTCATGGAGGTGAACGACGTCAGCGCGCGGCGTGACACCGCTTCGTCGCGCGTGTCGCGGACGTAGCTCGAGTACGAGCAAAAATCGGCCATCAGGACGACGACATCCCGGCAAAGGCCAGGCGGCAGGATCGAGCGGGGTTGACTCCGCCCGGCCTCGCGCAACCGGCGCACGCGCCAGAATGCAAGGTGCCAGAGGAGCGTGGCCTGGAGTAGGTCACTCTGGAACCCGTCGCCAAAGGCATGGGCACCCTTGGCGTGGTCGACCGCGTTTCGGAGGGCGAGGAGGTCATCCTCACCCAGCGTGCCGAGCGAGACGTCAAAGCGCTCCCCGAGGAGTCGGAGCAGATGGCGCTCGTCCCAGATCTCGAGGGCCAGCCCGGGCCGCAGGGCCTCCGCGCAGCAAGCGCTCGACCGCCGCCCGCTCGCCCAGGGCGTCTCCATCGGCAGCCACCACGACGCGCGCGGCGCCGTTGGTGGCGGGGACTGGCTTGCCGTACTTTCGACGGACGCTCTCGAGCAGACGCTCGCGGGAGTAGCCCGTGTGGACCTCGACGAAATACGGCGGCGCCTGGCCCGCGCGGACCTCGATGTCGGCGAAGGCGCCGGCGCCGAGCGCCACCTCCTGCCTGATCCGGATGGCCTCGGGCGGCACACCCTCGTCGAGGTGACGGAACAGGAGGTAGTCGCAGCAGATGCCCTGGAGAAACAGGCGCAACTCGCTGGAAGCGTCTTCCACAGTGCCCCGATCTTACCCTCGCGAGGGGACCACGTGTGAGGCCAGAAACGCGGGTGCCTCCGCTGCAACGACGCAGTGTGTCCTTGACGTGTTCCCGCGGGCGGGGCACTATCTGCCTCGCCACGCTTCGCTCGCGACACCTCGACCCTTCACCGAAGAAGGAGGAAGAGCGATGGCTTCGACGACGACAGCCCGCACGACCCGCCGGCAGTTCCTCCGGTCGACCGCGCTCACGGCGGGGGCCGCTTCCGCGCTCCCTTCGCGGCGCCCGCGTTCGCCCAGCGGCCCCGGCTCGTCTACTGGTGCTACCAGTTCCTGAAGTCGAGCGACGACGCGCGGGCGAACTTCGCCCGAGAATGGGCGAAGAAGAACAACGTCGACCTCCAGCTCTCGATGGTGCCGTGGAAGGAGTTCATGCCGAAGATCACGGCGGCCATCGAGGCGAAGGCCACGCCGGACATCGTCGAGTCGGGCGGCGTCGAGCTGCGCGGCCGCGGGCAGCTCCTCGACGTGACCGACGTCTATCAGAAGCTCGAGAAAACCTACGGGGATGGGTGGGCTGCGCGCCCAAGTTCATGCGGGAGCCGGACGGGCGGGTGCATCACATCCTCTACGGGTTCCAGGGCTTCATGCTGATCGCGCGGGACGACCTGATCGCGCAGGCGGGTCTCAAGGCCGCCCCCGCGACCTGGGTCGACATGCTCGCGTACGCCAAGAAGGCCCAGCAGCCCCCGCGGAGCTTCGGGCTCGTGATCCCCGTGAGCAACCAGACGGACTCGAACGTCTGGGAAGACGTCATGAAGAGCCACGGCGCGCGCCTGGCGGACGAGGCGGGCAAGCGGGTGGTGCTCGGCGATCACAAGCGCGAGGTATGGGAGTTCCTGGATTACTTCACCGAGGCCTGGAAGGCCAGCGTGTTCCCGCCCGGGGTCACGACCTGGGACAACACCATGAACAACTCCACCTTCCAGTCGGGCAAGGCCGTCTTCGTCCTGAACCCGGTCACGCTCTCGCTCTGGCTCGAGGCCAACAACCCCGAGCTCCTGGCGAAGACCGGGCACTACACCTACCCGCGCGGGCCCAAGAGCCTGATCCATCCGGTCAACTTCGGCTCGCGCTCCATCCTGAAGTACACGAAGGTGCCCGAGCTCGCGAAGCAGTTCCTGTGGGACTCGATGGAGCCCGCCAAGATGGACGCGGAGCTCAGCGTCAGCCAGTGGGGTCCGGTTCTCAACGCGTACCTCGGCTTCGACGTCTGGAAGAAGAAGTCGTTCATGAAAGGCCTCGTCGAGATGTCGCTGCGCGGCGAGCCCGAGGGCTGGCCCGACGCCTTCAACGACGCCTGGCGGGAACAGGCGACGAACACGACGATCTCCCGGATGCTCCAGCGCCTCGTCGTCGACAACTGGTCGCGCGAGAAGGCGTTCACGGAGACGCTGGACGTGCTCGGCAAGATCTACGGAAAGTACGCGTGAGGGGAGCCGTCGCCATGGCCATGAGACAGCGATCCCTGGCCGTCGCCGTTCCCGTCCCGGAGACGGTTCCGCGGCGGCCGCGGCGGGTCGACCGCGAGCAGCTCGGGGGGATGGCGATGCTCCTCCCGACGGTGCTGATCCTCGTGGGACTCGTCCTCTACCCGTTCGTGTACTCGATCTGGCTCAGCTTCTCCGACAAGGCGGTCGGCTCGGCCGGGCGCTTCGTCGGCCTCGCGAACTTCCGCTACGTCATCGCCTGGCCGCAGTTCAGCGCCGCCCTCGTCAACACCGTCGTGTTCACCGTCTGCGCGGTGGCGATCAAGCTCGTCCTCGGGATGGTGGTGGCGCTGGTGCTCAATCAGCAGATCCGCGGGCGGAACTTCTTCCGCGCCTTCCTGCTCCTGCCGTGGGTGATGCCGGCGTTCGTCGTCTACCTCGTCTGGCGGTGGCTCTACGACCCGCTGAGCGGGTTGATCAACTACGCCCTGATCGACCTCGGGCTCCTCCAGACGCCCATCGCGTTCCTGAGCGAGCGCAGCACCGCCATGGCCTCCGTGATCGTCGCCCACTCCTGGCGCGCCTTTCCGTTCTTCGCGATCTCCTTCCTCGCCGGGATGCAGACCATCGCGCAGGAGCTGTACGACGCCGCCCAGGTGGATGGCGCCTCCCGCTGGCAGCAGTTCCGCCACGTCACGCTGCCGGGGCTCTACCAGATCATCGGCGTGGTCCTGCTCCTCTCCACGATCTGGACCGCCAATGCCTTCGAGCCGGTCTACCTCCTGACCGGCGGCGGCCCCTCGGACGCGACCATGGTCTACACCTTGCTCGCCTACGTGATGGGGATGGTGAACCTGCGTCTGGGCGAGGCGGCGGCCGTTTCCACCCTCTTCCTGCCGCTGCTCGTCGGCCTCGTCCTCGCCGTCACGATCCTCCTGCACAAGAAGGCCACGGCCTGAGGGAGGCCCAGTCCATGCGCGAAACGCTCGCGAACCGGGCCCTCACCTACGGGTTGCTCGGACTCTTCGTCCTGATGGTGGCGGTGCCGCTCTTCTGGATGGTGACGACCGCGCTCAAGCCGAACAAGGATCTCTACGAGGACTTCAGTTACTTCCCGCGCCGGCCCACCCTCGAGCACTTCGTCCGCGTCATCCAGCGGGACGAGCTCTTGACCAATATCCGGAACAGCCTCGCGGTGGCGCTCACGACGACCGCGGTCACCGTGGTCGTCAGCGCGCTGGCCGCCTTCAGCATCGTGCGCTACCGCTACCGCGGGCGGGAGTGGATCGGCCGCGTGATCCTGTTCAAGTACCTGCTCCCGAGCGCGATGCTCTTCGTCCCCCTCTACGCCATCGTCACCTCCCTCGGCCTCGGCAACACGCTCAAGTCGCTCATGCTGACCTACCTCTCGTTCACCGTGCCCTTCTGCACCTGGATGCTGATGGGATACTTCCGCAGCATCCCGCCGGAGCTCGAGGAGCACGCGATGGTGGACGGGTGCAGCAAGATCGGGGCGATGGTCCGCATCCTCCTGCCCCTGTCCGCCCCCGGCCTCGTGGCCTCGGCCATCTTCTCGTTCACCCTCGCCTGGAACGAGTTCCTCCTCGCGCTCGTCTTCACGGTGGACCAGAGCACGATGACGGTGCCGATCAAGCTCTCGATGATGGTGGTGGGCGACCAGTACATCTGGGGCCAGCTCATGGCCGGCGCCATCCTGGCCTCGATCCCCATCGCCATCCTCTACTTCATCGGCCAGCGCTTCGTCGTCCAGGGCCTCGCCGCGGGCGCGGTCAAGGGCTAGAGCGATGATAAGGGCCCATCTGCTGCGTTGGCGCCCTCGACCGCCGTGCCACGTAACGGCGAGACGATCGGGCCGACGAACTTCGTCTGCGGGCCAGACATGGCCCGCACTCCCCTCCGCAAGTACGCCTCGCCGGCGGCCATCGGGCGCCGCCTCGCAGCTGGACCCTTCTCATCGCTCTAGCTGGGGTTCTCCGACAAGCTCCTAGCCGGCGCCGGCCAAAGAGAGGCACACATGCGAGCGGTGACCTTTTCGCGATTCGGTGGACCCGAGGTGCTGGAAGTGTCGGAGCTGCCTGCGCCGCAGCCCGGCCCCGGCGAGGTGCGCATTCGCGTGGCGGCGGCGACGGTCAACCCGACCGACATCAGCTTCCGTACCGGACGGCAGCAGACAACCGCCCAGCTGGCAGAGATGGGTGTGCGGCCGCCCTACATCCCCGGCATGGAGCTGGCCGGGGTGGTGGACGCCGCTCGGCGAGGGCACGGCCTGGCACATCGGTGATCGCGTGATGGCGATCGTCAATCCGCGCCGTCCGGGCGGCGGCGCCCAGGCGGAGCTGGTGGTCGTTCCGGCCGCGTCTGTCGCCCGCGTGCCCGAGGGAACCAGCTCTGGAGGCCGCCGCCACCCTGCCGATGAACGGGCTGACGGTGCGCCTCGCGCTGGACCGGCTCGCGCTCCAGCCGGGGCAGACCCTGGGCGTCACCGGCGCCGCCGGCGCGGTCGGCGGCTATGCGGTGGAGCTCGGCGTCAGCGACGGGCTGCGCGTGATCGCCGTGGCCGGCCTGCAAGACGCCGCGCTGGTGAAGCGATTCGGCGCTTCGAGCGTCGTGCCCCGCGGCGACGCGGCGATCCGCGGCCTCCACGACGCAGCTCCCGGAGGCGTTGATGGGCTGATCGACGCGGCCGTGCTCGACGCGGTGGTCCTGCCCGCCATCCGGGATGGCGGCAAGCTGGCCACGGTGCGCGGCTTCGCCGGCTCATCCTGAACGAGACATCACGATCGAGCCGGTGCGGGTGATCTCGTACCTGCACAACCATGAAGCGCTCGACCGGCTGGTCATCTGGTCGCCAAAGGCAGGCTCACCCTGCGCGTGGCGAGACCTTTCCGCCCGAGCGGGCGGCGGACGCGCAGCGCAAGATGGCCGCGGGCGGGACCCGAGGACGGCTGGTGATCGTCTTCTGATCGGCGAACCGCGTGAGCCGAGCGAGTACAAGCCCGACCGAGCGGCATCGTAGGCCGGGACAGCGCCGCCGTCAACCGGCCGGCGGACCGGCTGCTTCCCCTTCTTCCCCGTCAACGGTTAGAATGCGCCGGGCAATCCGCGCAGACCGCGGTCCAGGAAAGGTGGGAATCTCACGATGAGCGTTCACGCTTCGCCACTGTCGGTCACGGCGTCAAAGCTTCCCTATGAGCGGCAGCGACTGGAAGACATCGGCTACATGACCTGTATGACCCTCACGCTGCTCGGCAACTACGCGCAAACCGGGCATTTCGGCGGCCCGCTGGCGTATACGCCGTTCAACGTCGCCACGCATCTTGCCGGGCCCGACCTGGGCGCACTCCGTTACGACTACCGGCGCCCCAAGCATCCGTATGGCGACAAGTTCATGCTGGCGGGGGCCACTGCGCGCCCACCTGCTACGCCCTGTGGATGATCCTGGGACAGGCCCTCTACCGCAAGCATCAGGCGACGGGTGACCGCCGGTACCACGTCGCGCCGGACGTCGCGATGCTCCCGGTCGATGCGCTGGGATTCCGCCGCGGCGCCGGGGCGCTGAAGACGCTCCTCGCGGATCAGGGTCTGTCGGATCATCCGCTGTTCGCTCAGGCCAAGGGACGTGGCATCCGCGCCCTCCCCGGCCACATCGAATCGACCGACGTCACCAACGACGTCAACGGCGGCCCGTCGGGCGTGGGAATCGCGACGGCGGCGGGGAAGGCCGCGTTCTGGGACATCGTGGGCGCTCCCATGGGCACGCCGAAGGTCATCGCGTTCGAGGGCGAGTTCGCCATGACCGAGGGGCACGCCCAGGAGCTCAAGACCCAGGCGATCGCGCTTCAGGTTGGCAAGCGGCTCCGGATCTTCCTGTCCGACAACAACGCCGGCATCGACGATTCGCTCATCGGGGGCGTCGTTCACAAAAAGTTCGACGGCTACCGGTTGATCGATCAGTGGACCTCCTACGGGTGGAACGTGTTCCATCTGCCGGACGGTCACGACTACGACCAGATCGTGGGCGCGCTCAAGACCATGGAGGAATGGGACCCGGCGGATCGCCGTCCGATGATCGTCATCGGTACGACCACCAAGGGGTACTGGCCCGGCGCGGTGAACGGGAAGATCCCCGGGGCGGGTGATCAGGTGGTGGGCTATCCGAGCCATCCGTACGCCATGAAGATGAACTCGGAGTATTTCGTCGCCCTGGCGCGAACCTTCGAGGAGCGTTACGGCGTGGAGTTCTCGGGCATCCGCCAGGAGCGGTCACCGACCCGCGCGAGCGGCTGATCCAGTTCAAGACCAATATCGACGTCGCCATGTCCGTGCTCGATCGAAATGGCCTGGGGGACTGGCTGGCCGATCACCTGGTGGAGATCGGAGATTCGGTCAAGAGAGCACATCCCGCTTCGCATCGACGTGAAGCACGATCCATTCCTGGACGATCGGCTCCGTGTCGCCAATCTCCCGAGGAGCCGCAGACGCTCACGGTGAAGAATTCGGCCTCGGGCGCGGAAAAACAGCTGAAGCTCGCGTTGTTCCGCAAGGCCGGCGAGGTGGCGGGTGCCCGCCGGGCGGTGTCGGAAATCGTCAAGTGGCTGAACCACGTCACGGACAATCGCGTGCTCACGCTGTCCGCGGACCTGTCGGAATCGATCAATCTCGAGCATGGCAGCATCTGGGGACACTACGATCCCGAGACCAATCCGCTGGGGACGCGGCTCAAGGCCGCGATCCAGGAAGCGGGCAACGCCTCCAGCGCCATCGGCCTGGTCGGCCAGAACGCGTCACTGGACCCCGACCAGTTCGCGGGCGTGTGGGCGTTCAGCGGCACGTACGGCGCGTTCACGCCGTTGATGTACCTGCCGGCGCGCGTCTGGAGCCAGCAAAACCAGGACAGCAAGTTCCGTACGGGCGTCCTGCACATCCTCGCGGGGCATTCCGGCCCCGAAACCGCCGCCGATGCGCGCACGCACTTCGGCATTTTCTCGCCGCAGGTGTGGAAGCTGTTTCCGCGCGATCAGGTCATCAATCTGAGCTTCTGGGACTACAACGACGTGGCCCCCGGTTACTTTGCCGCGGCGGAGATCGCCGCACGCGAGAAGAAGGTGGGGGTCATCATCATCGAGGTGGCGCGTCCCGACTTTCGCGTGGCCGATCGCAGCACGTTCGCCGACACGGATCTCCGGGCCGCCGCCAAGGGCCTGTACGTCATTCGCGACTTCGCGCCCGGCAAGCCGAAGCACGGCTACGTGGTGGCGCAGGGATCGAGCTCGACGTTCAATCTGGTGAGCGTGCTGCCGCGGCTGGAGCAGGCCGGCATCAACGTGAAGGTGATCGCGGCGATCAGCGAGGAGCTGTTCGACCACCAGCCGGAAGCCTATCGGAGCTCCGTGCTGCCGCCCGGGGCACACCAGGACCTCATGTTCGTCAGCAGCGGCACGCGGCGCATGTGGCCGCTCCGCAACGTGGGTTCGCTGACCGACGCCTATTCGCTCACCGCCGACTGGGACAATCAATGGCTCACCGGTGGACTGGAAGCGGACGTCATTGCCGAAGCGCACCTGGACCCGGAGTCGATCTTCGCCGGTGTGCAACGCTTCGCCCAGGAACGTCCGAAGCGCCTGGACCGCCAGCGCGCGCTGCTGGATGCGCTGAAATAGTCATGGCCCATGGACTACGCCGACTACCAGCACCTCGCGTTCGAGCGACGGCCCAATGGCGTGGTGCTCGTCACGATCAACCGGCCGGAGGTGTTGAACGCGACCAATGACCGGCTGCACTGGGAGCTGACGCAGATCTGGCTCACGCTCGACGCCGATGCGAGCGCGCGCGTGGCCGTCGTGACCGGCGCGGGTCGCGCCTTCTCCGCGGGTGGCGACCTCGCGATGGTCGACGCCAACAGCAGCGATCCGAAGCGCCTGGCCCGCACCATGCGGGAGGCCTCGGACATCGTCTACAACATGATCAACCTCGACAAGCCGGTCATCTCCGCCATCAACGGCGTGGCGGTGGGCGCAGGCCTGGTGGTGGCGCTCCTGTCCGACATCAGCATCATGTCCGAGACCGCGCGCTTCACCGACGGCCACACGCGCCTCGGCGTGGTGGCGGGCGATCACGCCGCCATCGTCTGGCCGCTGCTGTGTGGCATGGCCAAGGCCAAGTACTACCTGCTCACCTCCGATTTCATCGACGGGCGCGAGGCCGAGCGCATCGGCCTGGTCAGCCTGTGCGTGCCGCCCGCGGAGCTTCTCCCAAAGGCCTTCGAGGTGGCCGACAAGCTCGCCACCGGCGCCCAGCAGGCCATCCGCTGGACCAAGCGCTCGCTGAACAACTGGCTGCGCATGGCGGGGCCCATCTTCGACCAGTCCATCGCGCTCGAGATGCTCACGTTCATGGACGAGGACGTGCGCGAGGGCGCCGCGGCGATCCGGGAGAAGGCGCCCCGCGCTTCCGTCCGCGCGCTGACGAGAAGCCCCAGCTCGGTCGCCTCGGCGTGCGTGGTCGCTAGAGCTTGAGGTCCTCGTACGGCGCGAGATGAACGGGTGGCCGGTGATGGTGGGCACCTCCGCCATCCGCGGTCCGGCCCCGATCAGGGCGGCCTGCTCCACGATCGGCGCGAACATCGCGCGCTCGTACATGAGCTGCTGGATCTTGTGGAGCAGCGCCTCGCGTCGCTTCCTGTCCATCTCGACGGCCTGGTCGCGGAAGAGCGCGTCGATGTCCGGGTAGCCGCCGTAGGAGCGAATCCCGTCGGAGATCACGAAGGCCTCGATGCGCGTTGCGCGGCGTTGCCGGCGGCGCCGCTGCCGGCGCGGACGAGACGCTTGAACTGTTTGTCCTGGTCCGCCTTGTAGAAGGCCGCCCGCTCCATCGGGCGCAACCGCGCGCGAATGCCGACGGCTTGAAGGCCGTTGATGACGCTCTCGGCCTCGGGCGCGAACACGACGTCGGTCGCGACCTCGACCGCGTCGAAGCCCCTGGGATAGCCCGCTTCGGCCAGGGAGCTGCTTCGCCCGCGGGGATCGTACGGATACGCGGGCGGCGGTCCAGTAGAACTCGAAGTCGCGGGGAATGATGCTCGGCGCGGGCCGGCCGTAGCCGAGGTACTCCGCGTCGCTGAACGCCTTGCGATCGATCGCCAGGTTGACGGCGAGCCGGACGCGGCGATCCGCCCACGGCGACTTCGGGTCCCACTGCTCGGTGAAGACGAGCCACTGGCTGACCGTCGGGAGGAGGACCTTGAGCGCGAGGCCCGGCGACCGCTTCACCTCCTCGGCGTCGGGACCTCTGAGTCCGTACGCGATGTCGGTCTCGCCGCGCTTCAGCATCACCAGGCGCGTCGACTCGTCCGGCACGGATTTGAAGACGAGGCGCTTCACCGCCGGCGCCTTCCGCCAGTAGCCGTCGTACGCCTCGACGATCAGCTCGACGCCCGGCGTGAAGGACACGAAGCGGTACGGTCCCGCGCCGACCGGCGCCCTCTTGAAGCCATCGTCACCGACGCGCTCGGTGTATCTCTTGGGAACGATCCAGGCGGCGCTGGTGGCCGGCGTCGCGTAGAACGTCATGAAATCGGGCCACGGCTGCTTCAGCCGGAACCGGATGCGCAGCGCGTCGACGACCTCGACGGCGGCGACGCGCGCCTTCAGCGTCGTGGCGCTCCCGCCCTTGTAGCGGTCGAACGAGAACTTCACGTCCTCGGCGCCCAGGGGATCGCCATTGTGAAACCGGACACCCTTGCGAAGGATGAACTCGTACATGAGCCCATCCTTCGAGGCCGTCCACGACTCGGCCAGGCTCGGCGCCCACGCATTGCCCGGCATCGGTTTCACGAGAGCGTCGTGGAGCGCGTAGAGCGTGAGGAACGGCGTGATGACGCCCGGCGTCTCCGCGGGATCGAACCACGTCGGCGCGAGCGAGACGGTGGTGGCGAAGGTGACCTGCCCCTCGGCCGCCGATACCGGCGGCGCGAGGGCGAGGGTCAGGACGACGGCAAGCGCTGACGCCAGTGTCGAGCGTGGAGCCATGGGTGTCCTCCTCCCGCAGTGAGTGGATCGCGCATCGTCACCGCGCGCGCTGGATCGCCTGCCACACCCGCGCCGGCGTGGCCGGCATGTCGATGTGCGTGACGCCGAGCGGCGCGAGCGCATCCAGGATCGCGTGGATGACGGCGCCCGGCGCGCCGACGGTGGCGCCTTCGCCGGCGCCCTTGACGCCGAGCGGGTTCGTCGGGCTCGGCACGTCGCGGCTGGTGACGGAGATCGCCGGGAGGTCCTCGGCGCGCGGGATGGCGTAGTCCAGGAACGAGCCGGACAGCAACTGTCCGCTCGCCGGGTCGTAGACGCACCGCTCGATCAGCGCCTGGCCGATGCCTTGGGCCGCGGCGCCGTGCATCTGGCCATGCACGATCATCGGGTTCACCGAGCGGCCGGAGTCGTCGACCACCGTCCACGCGATGACCGTGACGGCGCCGGTCTCGGGATCGACCTCGAGCTCGCACACCTCGCAGCCGTTCGCGAACGCGAACGCCCGATTCTCGTGCATCGTCGCGGCACCGAGCGCGGTGCCGAGCGCGGCCGGCAGCGTCCGCGCGGCGGCGGCCCGCGCGACGTCGAAGATCCCGATCGACCGGTCGGTCCCGACGACCGTGAACGCGCCGTCGCGATACTCGATGTCGGCGACCGCGGCCTCGAGGAGATGCGCCGCCATCCGCTGCCCGGCCGCGACGACGAGATCCGATCGCTTCGACGGCCGCGCTGCCGCCCCGCACCATCGAGCGCGACGCGAACGTGCCGACGCCGTCCGCCACCCGATCGGTGTCACCCATGACGATGCGCACCGTCTCGAATGGAACGCCGAGTCGCTCGGCGACCACCTGGGCGAAGACGGTCTCATGACCCTGGCCCTGCGACTGGCTGCCGATCGGGACCTCCACGGTTCCCGTGGGGAGCACGCGCACCTCCGCGTACTCGCGCGGCACGCCGCCGGTGCCCTCGACGTACGGCCCGACGCCGATGCCGCGCAGCTTGCCGCGCCGCGCGGAGTCTTCGCGTCGCTCTGGAAACCGGGCGACGTCGGCACGCTCGAGCGCCTCGTCGAGGCGCGCGACGTAGTCGCCGGAGTCGTAGATGGCGCCGGTGGCCGTTCGGTACGGGAACGTCCGGACCATGTTGAGGCGCCGCAGGGCGACCCTATCGCGGCCGGTCTCGCGCGCGGCGCGCTCGATCAGTCGCTCGACGGTGTAGACGCACTCGAGGCGGCCGACGCCGCGATACACGTTGATCGGCACGGTGTTGGTGAAGGCGCCCTCGAGCGCTGCAGATGAATCGCGGGGATGGCGTAGAGCCCGGACACCATGCGTTCCATGTTCAGGATGATCGAGATCGGCATCCCCGTGGCGACGTAGGCGCCGAGGTTCTGCGTCGAATGCACGCGGAGGGCAGTGACGTGACCGCTCGCATCGAGGGCCAGCTCACCCGTGAGCACGTGATCGCGCGACTGGGCGTCGGTGAGGAAGCCTTCGGTCCGGCTCGACGACCCACTTGAGCGGACGGCCGACGCGGCGCGCCGCCCACGCGAGCGCGGCATGTATTCGGGATAGGGCTGGATCTTCGAGCCGAAGCCACCACCGACGTCGGCCGTCACACAGCGCACGCGCTCGGCGGGGACGCGGAGGATGCGCGCGAGATTGACGGCCAGCGCATGGACGCTCTGCAGCGACGCGTGAAGCGTGTAGCGCTCGAGCGGCGGCGTCCCACTCGGCGAGGGCCGCGCGCGGCTCGATGAAGCAGGTGACGAGGCGGTTGTCGAGGAGCGTGAGGCGCGTGACGTGGGCGGCGGCGGCGATGGCGCGCGCGGTGGCCGCGGCATCCCCGCATTCCCAGTCGTAACAGCGGTTGCGCGCGACGCCGGCGTGCAGCGACGGCGCGCCATCGGCGAGGGCGGCGACGGCGTCGACGACCAGCGGCCGCACCGCGTAGTCGCACCGTCACGGCGTGCGCGCCGTCCTGCGCCGCCGCCGGCGTCGCCGCGACGACGATCGCGATGGGCTCGCCGACGTGACGCACCCGATCCGTCGCCAGCGGATACCACGGCGGCTCCGCGAATGGCGACCCGTCGCGGCTTCGGATGCCGCCGCCCCGCTCGGCGATGAGCGTCGGGATCGCCCCGACGCCATCGGCCACGAGATCGCGCCCGGTGAACACACCGAGCACGCCCGCGACGCCGCGCGCCGGCGCCGCATCGATCGCCACCACGTCGGCGTGGGCGTGCGGCGAGCGCACGAACGCCGCGTAGGCCTGACCCGGCGCGTTGACGTCGTCGGCGTAGCGGCCCTGACCGGTCAGGAGACGAAAGTCCTCGCGCCGCCTGACCGGCGCGCCGATGCCGAAGCTGGTCACGGGTTGCAGAATAGCAGGCACCGTGGGCGAACGCGTGGCGAGCTTCGTGGTGGAACCGTGGCGGAGGCGGTGCTAGGATCGGCCGCACACCACAGCATCGAAGGACGAAGGAGAAGAGCCGATGCGCGCCATGCAGATCATCGAGTGGGGCAAGCCGCTGGAGCCCCGTGACTACCCGACGCCAGAGCCCACCGGCGAGCAGGTGCTCGTGCGCGTCGAATCCGCCGGCGTCTGTCACAGCGACGTGCACATCTGGGACGGCTACTTCGATCTCGGCGGGGGAAACAAGGTCACCCTGGAGCAGCGCGGCGTGAAGTTGCCCTTCACCATGGGACACGAGATTGCCGGCGAGGTGGTGGCGCTGGGGCCGAATGCGAAGGGTGTGGAGATCGGCAAGCGCTACGCCGTCTACCCGTGGATCGGCTGCGGCGCCTGCGCGGTCTGCAAGAAGGGCGACGAGTTGCTCTGTCTGACGCCGCGCACGCTCGGCACCCGGACCTCCGGCGGCTATGGCAGCCATGTCGTGGTGCCGCATACGCGCTACCTGGTCGACTATGGAACGGTACCGCAGGGGCTGGCCGCGACCTACACCTGCTCCGGAATCACCGCCTACAGCGCCCTGAAGAAGCTCCGGGACCATGTGGATGTCGGCGACCATTTCCTGATCATCGGCGCCGGTGGCGTCGGCGGCCAGGCGGTGCACATCGCTCCGGCTTACCTCGGAGGCCAGATGCTGGTCGCCGACATCGACGGCCAGAAGCGCGCGCACGCTCGCGAGATGGGGGCCGTCGGCACGGTCGACAACAGCGCGGCCGATGCCCTGCAACAGGTGTTGCAGCAGTCCGGCGGCGGTGTGGCCGGCGCGATCGACTTCGTCGGCTCACCCAAGACCATGGAGTTCGGGATCAACGCGCTCCGCAAGGGAGGCAAGCTGGTGATGGTGGGCCTGTACGGCGGCGCGGCCTCGGTCTCCACCGTGTTGTTCCCGTTCAAGATGATGTCGATCGAGGGCTCCTACGTCGGCACGCTACAGGACCTGAAGGAGCTGCTCGAGCTCGGAAAGGCCGGCAAGATCCCGCCGATTCCGATCGAGACCCGGAGCGCCGAGCGCGCCACCGAATCCCTCGCCGACCTGAAGACCGGCGGCAAGTCCGCGGGCGCGTCATGCTAGAGCGATGATAAGGGCCGTCTGCTTCGTTGGCCTCGGCCGCACGCTCAACGTAGAGCGACTACGCCTCGCGTGCGGCCTTCGGGCGCCGCCTCGCAGCTGGACCCTTCTCATCGCTCTAGCCGGAGTTTCTCCGACGGGCTCCTGAACTACGAATAGCTCCGCACGTTCGAGTTCTCTCCTCCAGATCGAGCACAGGAGGGCGAGCATGAGACGCGAGTGGACCGGCCACCTCTCTGGACCGCCGCGAGATGCTCAGGCTCGGCGCGTCCGCCGTTGCCGCGGGCGCGATCGGCCACGCCGCGATGCTCGCCGACCCAGGGCCGGCCGGGGCGCAGACGCCCAAGCGCGGAGGCATCTTCAGATTCCCGGCTTCGATCCGCCGCACTTCGACCCGTATCAGACGCCGCACTGGTGGACGTTCATCAATCTCTCTCTGACCCATAGCCGACTCCTGAAAGTGAAGGCCGGTCCCGCTGTCCCGCCCGGCACCCTGCCCATCGAGCCCGACCTGGCCGAATCGTGGACGAGGCCCGATGACACGACCTGGGTGTTCAGCCTCAAGAAGGGCGTGCGCTGGCACAACAAGCCCCCGGTTCAACGGCCGGGAGCTCACCGCCGAGGACGTGAAGTACACCTACGATCGGGCGATGACGGTCGCCGGCAACCCGAACCGCTCTGCCGTCGACGGATCGAACGGGTCGAGGCGGTGGACCGCTACACGGTGAAGTTCACGACCAAGGTCCCGTACGCCTGGTTTCTCGACGTCCCTGCCCAGCTCTTCATCATCCCGAGGGAGGCGGTGGAGAAGTTCGGGGATCTCAAGAAGCCCGAAACGGTCATCGGCACGGGCCCCTGGATGCTCGAGCGGTACGACCCGAACGTCCGCTGCACCTACGTCCGCAATCCCGCTTATTTCGTGGCGGGACTGCCCTACGCCGACGGGGTCGAAATCACGATCGATCCCGACCCGGCGTCGAAGCTTGCCGCCTGGCTGGCCGGCAAATACGACTTCGCCCCGGAGCTTGGCATGGTGGTCCGGCGGGTGGACCTGGAGAACGCCCGGCGCCGCAAGCCGAATCTGCAGACGGTGGAGTTCATCTGGCTCGTCTCCGTGGTCGGCATCGTCAAGGCGGACGAGGACCCCTTCAAGGACGTGCGTGCCCGGCGGGCGATGGCGCTGGCCGGCAACCCGCAGGAGATGATGGAAGCCAATCCCTTTGCCGCGGGCCAGGGCGCGCTCAATCCCGCCGTTCCCGCCGCGCTCCGCGAGTGGTCCATTCCCATCGACCAGCTCCCGCCCGATGGGCGACGGTTCTACCAGCAAGACATCCCGGAGGCCAAGCGCTTGCTCGCGGAGGCGGGGTTCCCGAATGGTCTCAAGATCCCTGTGGAGTCGACGGGGAGCTGGGGACCCGATTTCCTCGACCTCGTGCAGGTGATGGTCAAGAACTGGAAGGCCGCGGGGATCGACGCGGACCTCAAGCTCAAAGGAGGGTGGCGCCTTCATCGCAAAGTACCATCGGCCGCAAGTTCGAGAAGGCCGCGATCACCCTGCGCGGCGGCCCTACCTCACCCGACCCGTATCTGGTCTCCGGCCATTTGCCGGGCCAGCCCCTCAATCTCTGGCCGGGGTGAACGACCCGAAGCTCAGCGAGATGATCAAGCTCCAGCGGCGAACCTTCGACGTGGCCCGGCGGCGGGAGATCGTCTACGACATTCAGCGCTACCTCTCGCAGCAGGTGTACTACCTCTACACGAGCCCGTCGGCAAAGGTCATCGGCGGGTGGGAACCGTACGTGAAGAACTTCATGCCGAACATCGGCAACGACTACGGCGGTCGCCTGATGGCGGCCTGGCTCGATCGGTAGGAAGGTACTAGCCCCTCGATCCCCCGCAGAGCGGGCCCGGCCGGCGATGTGGATGCCGAGCTTGCTCAAGCCGGTGCGCGTCGCGATGTCGTCGGTCCTGAAAGTGATCCCGGTGTTTGAGAGGCTGCTACTCAAACTCCAGGATCACTGGCAGATGCCGCGCGCCCTTCGCCGAGGAATGGGGCTGGCCGCCGGCGCAGCGAGGTGTTTGTTCCAGCGATGTTGGAAGCCTCCGCGCGGCGTCGAGGGTGTTGGTCGGTAGTTGCTTCGCTCCTCTCCCAGGTTCGTCGGACAACACCAGCGGGCGAGGTTGTCCTGAAGAACAGCGATGACCAGGGCACCAGTTCGATCTCCGCGTCGAGGTGTACAGCGGCACCACCCTCGTGGCGTCCGGCGAGAAAGCGGTGCATCACGGGTGTGACCAGGAACCCGACTCTGGCGCAGCAGGTAGAGGCGTGCCGCTCACCGGGTATGCGACGGGGCGAGCATCGTGAATGTCTTCACCCGGATCGGCACTACCGATGCCAACGCCAAGTGCGTCCCGGCGGAAGTCACAGCAATGCCGTGGGGTTGAGCCTCTACTACGAGGCCACGAGTCGTCCGTCGCGTGTCGGCGATGCGCCGCTCTGCCTGCACGTGAACGATATCGCGAACGACCGCGCCCGTCGCGACGGCGGCAAAAGCAGAAGGATTCCGCCGGCATCAATTTCCTCGGCGGGAACCCGTGGAAGATCATCGGAAGCTGGCAGCGAGTAGTCTCCGGCCTCAACCGGTAGCCGAGCGCGCGGCGGGTTCTTCCGCCGCGCTAGCACCACCGTCATATATCCGCTGTCGCACGCGCGAGTGAGGCAGCCCGGTGTGGCGCGTCTCGGAATCATTACTTGGATGCCCCGCCGACTTCATTGATCTTCTGGATGATCTCGAAGATCTCGCGGACGAGGAGCGGCGCGAGCCCGAGCGAGGGCTCGTCGAGCAGCATGAGCTTGGGCTTCGGCCATGAGGGCGCGCCCGATCACGAGCATCTGCTGCTCGCCGCCACTCAGATACCCCGCGAGCTGACGGCGGCGCTCCACCAGGCGCGGGAAATAGTCGTAGATCATCTCCATGTCGGCCTTCACGCCATCGGGGTCGCGCCGCGTGTAGGCGCCGATGTTCAGATTGTCCTCGACGGTCAGCGACTCCAGGACCTTGCGCCCCTCCATGACCTGCACGATGCCGAGGCGGCAGATGTCCTCGGGGTCGCGGCCGTCGATCCGCTGGCCCATGAACTCGATGCCGCCGTCGGTCACCTTGCCGACCTCGGTCTTCAGAAGGCCGGAAATCGCCTTTGAGCGTCGTCGTCTTGCCCGCCCCGTTGGCGCCCAGGAGCGCGACGATCTGCCCATCCTGCACCTCGAGAGACAGGCCCTTCAGGACGAGGATGACGTTGCTGTAGATGACCTGGATGTTGTTCAGCTTAGTGAGCACTCGGAGGAGGCTCACTTCTTCCGACTGCCTCTCGAAGACGAGTGCGCGAGCGAAGCGCCGCTCGAACTGGCGCTCCCTCCGGCACCGTCGCCGAGATCGAGCGACGGGGGCTTGCAGTTGGTCACTTGCCGATCCACTTCATGTCGCGGTCGACGGAGACCTCGCGCATCTGGACGATCTTGCCGCCCTTGACCATGACGAGCCGGGCCCGGTTGGTCGGCCGATGGTCCTCGCTCGTGAACGAAAACGGCGGGTGATGCCCCACGTGTCGAAGTCCTTCAAGGTCTCGAGCGCCTTCTTGACCGACTCCCGGTGGGGTCGGGCCCGGCCCGCTTGATCGCCTCCACGGCGAGGATCGTGTGCAGCCACCCGCGCATGTAGGGCGAGGCATGGGTGTCGTTCGGATGGTGCTTGCCGTGGAACGCCGTCAAGGTCTTCATCCCAGGGACGTTCTCGCCCCAGTAGGCGACGTCCTGGATGCCCATCACGCCCTCGGCCGCGTCGCCGGCGAGCCCAGGGGTCCGCTCGTCGATGCCGTAGTTGTTCACCACGTACTTCGTCTTCAACCCGAGCTTGTAGGAGTCCTTCAGGACGACGGGCACCCACTGGGTGTTCGTGTTGATGTAGGCGAAATCCGGGTCCTTCTTCTTCATGGTCAAGAGCTGCGACGTCGCGTCGGTGAGGATGGTCGGGATGACCTCCTCGTCCACGAGGTCGATGCCGGCTTCCTTCGCGTACAGCCGTCCGGCCTCGATCGGCGCCCGCCCGTATGCGTTGTCGGCGTAGATGAACGCCACGCGCGGCTTCCGGCTCGTGTCCTTCCAGGTCTCCTTCACGTAGTTGAGGAAGATGCGGATCTGGCTCGTGTAGTCGATCCCGCCGGGGAAGTTGTACGGCGTCTGCCTCGGGTCGGTGAGGTGGCCTGAGTACGATCCGGAGATGTAGGGCATCTTGTCCTTCGTGATGAAGGGGCGCAGGGCTTCCGTATCCGGCGTCCCGTAGCCGAGCACGAGCAGGACCTTGTCGTCCTCGACGAACTTCTTGTACGCGGCGACCGCGCGCGGGGGCTGGAAGCCGTACTCGACGCTCACCGAGCTCGAGCTTCTTGCCGTTGATCCCGCCCTGCTCGTTGAAGTACTGCACGGCATCGGTGCGGCCCTGGGCGATGTCCTTCCCCTGGTCTGACGTCGGGCCCGTCAAGTCGACCAGGTTGCCGAGCTTGATGGTCTGGGCATCGGCGTCGGGCGCGCCAATACTCGCGGCGAAGAAGGCGAACACGAGGAGCGGGACGAGCAAGCCGTACATACGGTTCATAGGACCCTCCCTCTGTCAGGTTCGGACGGTGACCCTCGCGCCTGTGCGCCGCTCAATAGGAGTACGGCCACAGGGTCCAGTAGCTCTTGATCCGGCAGCCAGATGCGTGCGAGCCCCAGCGGCTCGTACATCAGGAAGAAGATGACGGCCAGCCCGAAGACGATGTCCCGCGTCGAGGCGATGAGCCCGAAGGCGTTGGGATACACGCCGGTGGCCGACGTCGCGCCGAGCTTCAGCACCTCGGGCAGGAGCGTCATGAACACCGCGCCGAAGATGGACCCGAGAATGCTGCCCATGCCGCCGATGATGATCATCGCGAGGTAGTCGATGGCCACGAGCAGGGTGAACGCGTCGGGGAACAGGATGCGGGAATGGTGGGCCATCAGCCCGCCCGCCACGCCCGCGTAGAACGAGCTGATCAGAAAGGCCAGGAGCTTGTACCGGAAGAGGCTCACCCCCATCACGCCGGCGGCCACGTCCCGGTCCCGGATCGCGATGAACGCGCGCCCCACCTTGGTGCGGAAGAGGTTCTTGGTGAACAGCGTCGCCGGGACGACCAGCGCGAAGATCACGTAGAAGATCCGCGCGTCCGAGTCGAGGGCCATCCCGAACAGCATGGCGGGGGAACGCTGAACCCGAGCACGCCGTTGGTCATGCTCTCCCAGTGGATGATCCCGTAGGTCGTGATGAAGTGCGCGGCGAGGGTGGCGATGGCGAGGTACAGGCCCCGCAGGCGCAGCGAGGGGATGCCGAAGATCAGGCCGAACCCCGAGGTCAGAAGGGCCGCCGCCGGGATGGCGAGATAGAACGGCACGCCCGCCTTCGCCTCGAGGATGGCCGTCGCGTAGGCCCCGATCGCCAGGAACGCCGCGTGGCCGATCGAGATCTGGCCCGTGTAGCCGACGAGGATGTTCAGGCCCAGCGCCCCGATGATGGCGATGCCGATCCGGTTGAGCACGTCCAGCCAGTACGTCCCGGCGAAGCGCGGGACGAACGCCAGCGCGACGAGCAGGACGACGAGGCCGACGATCGGCAGGGACGTGCCGAAGATCCGCTCATCGCCCCGGTAGCTGATCCGAAACCCGCCGCACTTCACGATCAGACCCGCTCGATCTCGCGCTTCCCGAAGAATCCGTGGGGGCGCAGCATGAGGATGATGACGAGGGCGACGAAGGGGGCCACCTCTTTCACCCCGCCGCCCAGGATGGGGTCCAGGTACCCGCCGGCCAGGTTCTCGAGCACGCCGATCAGCACGCCGCCGATGATGGCGCCCGGAATGCTGTCCAGCCCCCGAGGATCACGACGGGGAAGACTTTCAGCCCGAGATCGGCCAGGGAGAAATCGACGCCGCCGCGTACGCTGCCGAGAATGATGCCGGCGAGCGCCGACACCACCGTGGCGATGCACCACGACAGCGCGAAGATCCACTTCACGCTCACCCCGAGCGACAGCGCGACCTGCTGGTTGTCGGCCGTCGCCCGCATCGCCATCCCGGTGGTCGAGAATCTGAAAAACACCGAGAATGCCGCGAGCAGGGCCATCACCACCACGAAGCTCCACAGGTGCACCGGCGACACCGGGACCGGCCCGAAGTGAATCGGCTGCTGGGAGAACAGCACGGGGAACGGGCGCGTGTCGCTCCCCACGTCATGTTCAGGAACCCGCGGATCACGCTGGCGACCCCGAACGTCACCATGATCACGGAGATGATCGGCTCTCCGATGAGGGGGCGCAGGACCCCGCGCTCGATGACGAGCCCGAGCACGATCGCGATGACGAGCGTGAGGACCAGCGCCACGGGCAGCGGAAGCGTCATGTTCAGGATGGTGGCCCACGCGACGTACGCCCCGAAGAGCACCAGCTCGCCCGGCCCGAAGTTGACCACGCTCGAGGCCTTGAAGATGAGGACGAACCCGAGCGCCATGAGGGAATACACGCCACCCACCGCGATGCCGTTGATGATGAGCTGGAGCATGAAGACGACGTGCTCGTTCATACCCTCCACTCCGGAGGGGCTCCGCCCCCTTCCGATACCTCCCCCGAACCCGGATTGCGCCGGCGAAGCCGCGCTCGAACAGCGGTTACTTCCGACACGTTCCACGCCGGCCGCTCGAACCGCGATCAGGTCGCTGCGTCATCACTTGTCTCCTTCCGGCCGTCACGCCGGGGCCCGGCGCGTAGAGGTCCTCGATCATCGCCCCGTACTTCGCGCGGATCGTCGTGCGGCGGACCTTTGGGTCCGGGTCAGCTCGTCATCGTCGGCGTCGAGCTCCTTGTCGAACAGGGCGAATCCGCGGATCGGGCGACGGCCGGCAGGCCCTCGTTCACGCGCGCCACCGCCTCTGCGATCAATGCTGAGACTTCCTGCTTGTGCGAGAGATCCTTGAACGTCGTGAAGGGCAGGCGATTGGCCTCGGCCCAGTTCCCCACGTTGCCCATGTCGATCTGGACGAGCGCGACCACGTGGGGCCGATCCTCGCCGATCACCACCGCCTCCCGGATGTAGGGGCTGAACTTCAGCTTGTTCTCGATGAGCGCCGCGGAGAAGCGCGACCCGTCGGCCAGCCTCAGGACGTCCTGCAACCGGTCGATCACGACCAGGTGGCCTTCGTCGTCCACGAGGCCCGCGTCGCCGGTGCGGAGCCACCCGTCGTCGAGCGCGTTCCGAGTGGCGTCGGGATTCTTGTAGTAGCCGACGAACACGCTCTCGCTCGAGACGAGCACCTCGCCGTCGTCCGAGATGCGGATCCGCGTCCCCGGCGTGGGCTTGCCCACCGTCTCGGCCCGGACCTCGCTGTCGGGGTGCAGCACGCAGATGCCGGAGGTTTCCGTCTGGCCGTACACCTGCTTCAGGTTGAGGCCGAGGGCACGAAAGAACTGGAAGATCTCGGTGCCGAGCGGGGCGCCGCCGGCATACGCGTACCGGACGCGCGACAGGCCGAGCTTGTCCAGCATGGCCCGGAACGCGAGGAGGTAGGCGACGCCGTACAGCGCGCGCCGGGCGAGGCTTGCGGGAGCGCGGCCATTCCTTCCCGCCGCCACCCGCGCGCCGATCGCGAGGGCCGCCCGCGTCGCCGCCCGCTTGAGGAACCCGGCGTCGTCGATCTTCACCTGGTACTCCGAGCACATGGCTTCCCAGAAGCGCGGCGGGGCGATCATCACGTGCGGCCCGATCTCTCGCAGGTCCTCGCGCAGCGTCTCCGGCTCCTCGGGGAAGCTCACGGTGGCTCCCACGTGCAGCGCGATGGCGACGCTCAAGAGCTGCTCGCCCACCCAGGCGAACGGCAGGAACGAGAAGATCTCGTCGCTCTCGTGAAGGGGATCGACCTCGGTGACGCCCGCCGCCATCGCGAGCAGGTTGCGATGGCTGAGCATCGCGGCCTTCGCGGCACCCGTGGTCCCCGAGGTGTACCCGAGCAGGGCCACGTCGGTGGGGCTTCCGCGCTCGAGCAATTCCCCGTAGAGACGCTTCCTGCGCGACTGTCGAGCGCACGGCCCTCCTCGGCGACGACCGCGAGGCCGACGACCATCGGGTCGCCATAGTCCTCCAGCCCGCGCATGTCGTCCACGACGATCCGTTGGAGCCGCGGGAGGGCGTCGCGGACGCTCAGCACCTTGTCGGCCTGTTCCTGGTCCTCGACGAGGACGAAGCGCGCCTCGCTGTGCTCGAGGATGCGCTGCACCTGATCCGGCAGGCTGTCGACGAAGATCCCGAGCGGGATCGCGCCGGCCGACTGGGCGGCCAGCTCGACGTAGAGCCAGGCCGGGCGGTTCCCGGAGATGACCGCCACCCTGTCACCGCGCTCGAGCCCGAGCTGGACGAGGCCCAGGCATACCGCGCGGACCTGGGCCGCGTACTGCTCCCAGGTCACCTCTTGCCAGATGCCGTACTTCTTCTCCCGCAGCGCGACTTTGCGCCCGCGCCGCCGAGCCTGGGCGACGAGCCGCCGAGGGAATGTTCCGGGTCTCCCGTCATCGGCGCCTCTATGCCACCTCGAAGTCTTCGCCCAGATACGCCTTCACCACGACGGGGTCCTCCTGGACCTCGGCGGGCGCGCCCTCGGCGATCTTCTTGCCGAAGTCGAGCACGGCGACGCGGTCGGAGATGTCCATCACGACCCCATGTCGTGCTCGATCATCACCACCGTGAGGCGCTTGCTGTGCTTGACGTAGAGGATGAAGCGCACCATGTCCTCGGTCTCTTCCGCGTTCATGCCCGCCGTCGGCTCGTCGAGCAGGAGCACGACCGGCTCGAGGGCCAGCGCCCGGGCGAGCTCCACCCGCTTCTGCAGGCCGTACGGCAGGGTGCCCACGACCTTGTGACGGATGTCCTGCAGCTCCAGCAGATCGATGATCTCGCGCTCGATCGTGGCGCGATGGGCGAGCTCCTCACGCGCCGCCTTGCCGTAGTAGAACCCGCAGGCGAGAGCGCCCGAGCGCAAGAGGATGTGACGCCCGATCTTCACGTTGTCCAGCACCGTCATCCCTTTGAAGAGGGCGATGTTCTGGAAGGTGCGTGCGATTCGCAGCACCGCGCGCCGATGGGGCCGCAAGGCCGTGATGTCCTGCCCGTTGAAGAGGATGCGGCCGCGGTTGGGCCGATAGATGCCGCTGATGCAGTTGAAGATGCTGGTCTTGCCCGCGCCGTTGGGGCCGATGATGGCGAAGAAGTCCCCGGCGTCGACCTCCAGGCTCACGCCCGCCAGGGCGGCCACGCCGCCGAAGCTCAGGTGCAGATCCTCCAACGTGAGCAACGCCATCCTCGCAGAGCCTCCTTGCCCCACGGATCCTAGATGCCGCCGGGTGCCCCTTCTCGATCGAGGCGTGGTTCGAACCGATACGGGATGCGGGCAGTGAAGACGGCCGCAGCGAAGAGCGCGATGGGAGTCCAAGGACAGCGGGGGTACCTGCGACCAATGGGACCGTCGAAGTGCTATCCGAGGACCTCGTCGAGGGCATCGCTCTCCCGAGAACCGTACGGTCGGACCCGCAAGTAGGCCGGACGCTACGCTGAACGCGGGGTGATTGTCAATAGGCAACACCCATAGGCTGGCTCATGCCTGCCCGTCTGTCCGAAAGGTCCAGACCAGCTCGCCGGGTTCTTGAGCCTCGGAGAGCTGCCGCACCCCGAGCGCGGGAAGGGCGCGTCGCCAGAACGCGATCGCCCGCGCGTTGCCGCGAATCGCGCGCAGGTGCCCGCGTCCCGGATATCGCCTCAAGACCGCGCCAACCGCCTGCTGCGCAGCGCCGGCCCCTCGGTAGCGATGCACCACGAACAACTCCGCGATGGTGTAGTCGAAGCCGTCAGGCATGTAACGGAACGGGCGAACGCCCACGCAGACAAATCCGACTCGCTCGGCGGCCACCCTGATCACGTGGCCGCGCTGGAACGGCTGCGCCGCGTGATCATGCGAACGCACGTCCCGGAGGTTAGCCGCGGGCGTGATGCGCGCGATCCACTGCTCGACGATGTCAGGCTGCCAGCGGCCGACGGTGTCGAGGTGGTAGAAGTCGGCCCCGAAGCCGGAGAGCTCGTGGACGTACATGGGCCAGACGTTGCGCAGAAAGGCGCCGCCATCCTGGGACACCCAAGCATCTTCCAGTGTGACGTGCACGACGAGGCCTACGAGCGACGCTCGCCCTCTCCTCGCAACCGGAACGTCTCGAGAACAACCCATCGGGCGCCATCGAGCGCCGTGATCGCTACTTCCTGAGCCACGAACTCCTCATCCCCGCATAGAGACCACCCGCTGTCCCGAAAGTCACCGCCGCGCCCCGACGTCCGCGGATGGACAAGCGTGACGTGCGGCGGAAACGCGACGCCGTGAAACGGTGGGCGCAGCACTTCCTCACGAATCTTGCGGTAGCCGCCGTCGATGTCCTCCACGGTGACGTACACGCCGTCTTCCGGGCTCCCGAAGGTCGCAACGCGGCCCAGCCGGAGCCGGAATGGTGGGATGCCGGCGCTCGCGGCCCGCACCCGCTCCACGAGCAGATCGCTGATCGGCGCTTCCTGCGGGTAGGCGACCGTGACGTGAGCGGCGATCTGTGCCGCCATGGCCGGGTCCCACTCTCGGCGGACGGCTTCGATCGGGCCGGCAATCGCCGGCGCGACGAAGATCGTCGCGTGATGGTCACGATACTCGGTCATCGCTCTCGCGCCATGTTCCCGTGGTGAGGTTGCGAAGCGAGACGGCGGCATGGCGGCCTTCACGCCCTCGATGGCACGATTCTTTGGCATCCCGTTGTACTCCATCCTGCTCCCGATGCGGGTTTCGAGACGAAAGTAGCCAGCCGGCATGAGTGCTGGACCGACCATCGACAGGACTTCCCCGGCCGCGCCCGCCCGCAAATCCGCCTTGACAACGATAGGGCAACAGCGCTAATAGCAGTCAATCCCGCAGGTGGTTCGTGCAGCAGGATATCGGGGTCTACGCACTGCGTCACGAGGGTCGAGGTGGTCCGTTCTCGACAGCCTTTCCATTGCCTCGAAGGGAGGTCACGCGATGAAGGATCCACAGGATCTGCATCCAGGGCAAACGTCGGTCAGCCGCCGCCACCTTCTGAAGGTCGCGGGGACCAGCGTAGCCGGAGCCTCGCTGCTCAACATGCTGCAGGCGCGCCAGGCGCCCGCCCAGATCAAGGGCACCACGTTGCGCATTCTCCAGTGGAGCCACTTCATCCCCGCCTATGACGTCTGGTACGACAAGTTCGCCAAGGAGTGGGGCGACAAGAACGGGGTGAAGGTGCGCGTGGACCACATCCCCCATCTCGATATACCGGCGCGCATGGCCGCCGAGTTCGCGGCAGGGGCCGGCCACGACATCATCTACAACGGCTCGTCCATCCTCACCAGGCTCTATTACAAGAACCTGGTGGACCTCTCGGACGTTGCCGACACCGCCGGGAAGAAGTACGGGGGCTGGATCCCCGCGGCGAAATCGCTCGTCGAGGTGGAGGGACGCTGGTATGGCCTGCCGATCTTCTACATCCTGGCGCCGATGCTCTACCGGAAAGACCTCTTCGACGCCGACAACCTGAAATATCCGGACACCTGGGAGCTGGCGCGGGTGGCCGCGCGCACGCTCAAGCCCAAAGGGCATCCCACCGGGATCGCACTGTCCCAATGCGCCGACGCGAACCTCTTCTGGCGCTCGATGTTCTGGAGCTTCGGCGGGACGGAGGCGGACCCCTCGGGCGAGAACCCCACCATCGACTCGAAGGAGCTGCGGGAGTTTCTCCGCTTCGCCAAGGCGATCTTCGACGAGGGCATGACCCCGGAGGTGTTCTCGTGGGATGACGCGTCCGACAACCGGTACCTCGCCTCGGGCGTGGCCTGCTGGGTCCACGACGCCATCTCGGCGTACCGCACCACCGAGGACACCAACCCGGAGGTGTTCAAGAACACTTTCCTTGCGCTCGAGCCCCAGGGGCAGCCCGGCAAACGGGTCAGCGCCGCCGCGCCCAACGTCTGGATGGTGTGGAAGTTCTCGAAGAACCAGCAGGCGGCCAAGGAATTCCTGGCGTACCTCATCGACAACGATCTGGAGGGCATGGTCCAGAGCCGCGGCTACAACATGCCGTACCTCACCGACCGCTACAAGAAACCGATGCCCGTCATCGGCACCGACCCTAAGCTGCAGATCCTCCAGGACTTCACGAAGATCGTCGCGTTCTACGGCTATCCTGGGCCGTCGACGACCCCGATCCAGGAGATCGTCAATACCTTCATCTTCCCCGACATGGTCACTCGCGTGGCTCGCGGCAAGGAGCCTCTCGAGGACTCGATCAAGTGGGGGTGGGCGAGTACCGGCGGGTCTACGCCAAGCATAAGCGCGCATGACGGTAAGCTCGTCGAGCGGCGGCCCGGACGCGACAGGCGCCCGGGCCGCTGCCATTTCTGTCGCCTCACGCGCTCGGCCGTCCGGGTGGCTCCGAAGCCAGAACTCGCGGCGACTCGGCTTCGGGTACCTTCTGCTGGCCCCGGCCGTCCTCTACGTTCTGCTCCTCGTCGGGGTCCCGTTCCTGTTCTCGCTCTACCTCGCGCTGAGCGATGCGAACGTCGGCGACCCTGTGGCGAGCTTCGTGGGGCTGGCGAATTTCCGTGCCGTCCTCGACAGCGATGTCTTCTACATTGCGCTCCGGAACAGCATCGTGTTCACGATCGTCTCCGCCGTCTTCAAGGGTCTCCTGGGTACCAGCCTCGCGTTTCTCCTGCTGCAGCCATTCCGGGGAAAGAAGCTCGTGCGCGGGCTGGTGGTGATCCCGTTCACGCTGCCGATCAGCATCAGCGTGCTGTCCTGGAAGTGGATGTATGACTCCCAGTTCAGCGTCATCAACTGGTTCCTGAGTCGGATCGGCCTGATCGGCACCTACGGCTCCCGGACTGGCCGGTGTGGCTGGGCGAGCCCCACCTGGCGATTGCGGCCTGCATCATCGTCAACGTGTGGCGCACCTTCCCGTTCTCGGCCATCGTGCTGCTCGCGGGGTTCACGTCAGTGCCCACCGAAATCCTGGACGCTGCCCGCGTGGACGGGACCACCTTCATGCAGCGCTTCCGTCACGTGGTGGTGCCGATGATCGCCCCGATCCTCCTGATCGGCTTCCTCTTCGACACCGTCTTCACGCTGTCCGATCTGAGCATTGTCTATCTGCTCACCCAGGGCGGGCCGGCCAACGCGACCAAGATCCTGCCCGTGCTCGCGTACCAGATCGGCATCCAGTCGGGGGCGCTCGGTCGGGGCGCAGCGATCTCGCTCTTCCTCTTCCCCTCCTGCTGCCGCTCATGATCCTGATGTTGAGAAACCTCAGGCGGAGGGAGGTCTAGGCGCATGGCTGCCCCACGCACGCATCGCCAGAAGGAGATCCGGCGCCATCTCTGGATCTACGGGGCGATCTCGCCCTACGTCATCATCGCCGTCTTCCCCATCTACTGGATGGTCATCACCGCCTTCAAGCAGGATCCCGACCTCTATCGGATGGACCAGTTCCCGCTGTGGTTCCACATGGCGCCCACCTTGAAGCACTTCACGTATCTCTTCACCAACACCAACTACGGCGCCTGGATCTTCAACACCATGGCCATCGCGACGTGGGTCGCGGTCATCACGCTCTTGACCGCGGTGCCCGCCGGCTACGCGCTGGCCCGGCTCCGGATCCCGGGGCCGAGAATCTCGGGATCGCCATCTTCATGACCTACCTGGTCCCGGCGATCATCCTCTTCCTGCCGCTCGCCCGGGTGGTGTCGATGCTCGGCTTGCAGGACAGCTGGTGGGCCCTGGTCCTGGTCTACCCGACCATCACGATCCCGTTCTGCACGTGGCTCCTCATGGGCTTTTCAAGACCGTGCCGTTGGAGATGGAGGAGGCGGCGCGGGTCGATGGATGCGGCTACCTCGGGGCGCTCGTGCGCGTCGTCCTGCCCGTGAGCGTTCCCGGAATCCTGACCTCGGTGATCTTCGCCTTCACGCTCTCGATGCAGGACTTCCTCTACGGACTGGCCTTCGTCTCGCCAGGTGATCAGAAGCCGGTCACCGTGGGCGTGCCCACCGAGCTGATCCGGGGTGACGTGTACTTCTGGGGTTCGCTGATGGCGGCCGCGCTGATGGTGGGGCTGCCGGTGGCGATTCTCTACAACTTCTTCCTGGACCGGTTCATCCAGGGCATCACCGGCGGCGTCGGGAAGTAGCGAGGCCGTCCAAAGGGCGAACGGCCTCGCCGGCCGGGGATCAGTCGTCTTTTTCGGGCTTCTGGACGGGATCGGGACGACCGGGGTAGCCTAGGTGGAGCATCAGGTACTTGACGGGCTTGTTCGAGGCGTTCGTGTGGTTGTGCCACCACCCGCCGTTGTCCATGAAGGACTGCCCGGCCGCGTGGTACTGGGCGCCCTTGATGCCCACCGGGCCGTCCTGGTAGTCGGTGGTGAGCACGCCCTCAATGACGTAGATGAAGGTCGGGACGCGGAACTGCTGCTTTCCCGTCTGCCCGCCCGGCTCGAGGTCGACGGTGGCTCCGGAGACGAGGAGCGGCGTGTTCACCGTCGCCGCGAACCCGCCCAGCGACGTGACCAGGCCTCTGACCTTGACCCCTTTCGGCTCCGGAGGCTTCTGGTCCTGGGCAGCCGCGGGAACGCTGAGAAGGCCGACGACGAGCAGGCTGGCTGCGGCCGCGTTGCACGCTTTCTTGATCATCGGTGCGCTCCCAAAGAGTAGATGTGAACTGCTTCGAGATTCGAGCCGACCTTCACGGTGCGCCGGCCCGCGGTTTTGCGCGCGCCGCGCCGCGACGCCCGCCGGGCTACGCGGAGGCTAGCAGAGCCTCTTCCGGCATGTCAAGGCTCACATGGTGGCATGCCTCGGTTTGGGCCGCGTGCCTCGCCTTCGCCGGGCTCGGGGGGCGGCGGCACTCGATCATCGCCCGGCGGTCGGCGCCGAGGTCGCCGGCGGCCTTCGCGTGGAGGTCGTGGCCACCGGCATCCCGCGCCCGATTCAGCTTGCCTTCGACGCGCGCGGCAGGCTCGCGGTGCTGAGCCACGGCTGGCGAGGGGACGCCGCCGGGGAGATCTATCGGGTCGATTTGGACGCCCCGCTGCCCGTAGACCTGGCGCGGGCGCCCCGGGTGGTGATCCCGTTCGCCGACGGGCCGAGGAAAACGGTGCTGGGGAGCCTCGCCATCGACGTCTCGAGCGGGGACCTTTTTCTCGGCGAGGAGAACGGCAACCGCATCTATCGGCTGGGCGCGGACCAGCGACTCCAGGCGGTCGCCGTGGGCCTGAACCATCTCCTCGGCGGCAGCGCCCTCGACTCTCGACCGCCAGGGACGGCTGGTGTTCCTCGACTACGCGAGTCCGGAAACGCATCTCCGATCGGAGACGCCCCTGCCGCCATCGCTCAGCTGGCTCACCGACGAGGGCTATCGCGGCCCGCTGGTCTTTCGCGTCGACCCGCACGAGGACCGTCCGCTGCCCCGGCGCGCCGACCTCCTCACACCGATCCTTCCCCGCGGCGGAGCCAGTCCGGTGGGCAAGGAGCTTCGTCTGGCGCCTCATCGGTGTGGCGCCCGTGCAGGACGACCTCGTCCTGCTGAGCGTTAGTCGGGGAGGTGTTCCGGCTCGGCTCCGACGGTGAGCTTCGCCTCATCACCCGGCTGCCCGGTGGACACTATCACCGGACGAACGTGACCACGGGGCCCGATGGCAGCGTGTTCGTCTGCGGCGGGTTCCAGATCCGCCAGATCTTCCGGATCTCACCGTCCGGCTTGGTGAGCATCGTGGCGAGCGAACTGGGCGATCCCTGGCGGCATCGTCGTCGACGGCGCGGGCGCTCTCTACGTCGCCGAGACCGCCCTACACCGCATCATCCGCATCTCAGCTGGGGGCCGATAAGGGCCCATCTGCTTCGTTGGCGCCCGCCGGGCGCCGATGAAGAAGCCATCTGCTTCGTTGGCGCGCTCGTCCGGGCGCTCAACGTAGAGCGACTACGCCTCGCGCCCGGCCTTCGCGCGCCGCCTCGCAGCTGACCCCTTCTCGCCGCCCGGCGCCGTTCCTCCAGGACGAGCCACACCGGGAGGATGGTGGAGCGGTTGCGCTCGAGGGCCGGCAAAGGCCGGCGCTCGAAGCGGAACAGCCAGCAGCGGGCGGCGTTGCTTGAAGTCGGCGACGGAAAACTCGGCCGGGCGGCGAGAAGGGGTCCAGCTGCGAGGCGGCGCCCGAAGGCTGCACGCGAGGCGTACTCGCGTACGGGGAGTGCGGGGCCATGTCTGGGCCCCGCAGACGAAAGTTCGTCGGCCCGATTGTCTCGCGCGTTACGTGGCACGGCGGACGAGGGCGCCAACGAAGCAGATGGCCCCTTATCGGCCCGCCTAGGCCCCTCGACCATCGAGGCGGTGAGGCCGCGTACATAACCCCGCGCGAAGAGGGCGGAGATCGCGACCACGGGGATCGCCATCAAATTGACCCCCGCCACGGCGGCCAGCTCGTCGAGCGCCACGTCGAAGGTGCCGAGGCCGGCGGTGATGGTCTGGTTCTGCCCGGTGAGGAGGAAGACGGAGGCGATCATGAAGTCGCTGGCGATGGTCCCGAGGGAGAAGATACCCGAGGCGACCAGGGACGGGCCGGCTCATCGGCAGGATGATCCGGAAGAAGGCGGTGGCGCGGTTCGCGCCCTCGATCGAGGCCGCCTCCTCGATCTCCTTCGGCAAGTGCTGGAAGTAGGACGAGAGCATCCACACGCAGAAGGGCAGGGCCATCGTCGGATAGATGAGGAGGAGGGCCAAGAGGTTGTCGTCCAGTCCGAGCGCGATCACCACCTGGTAGAGCGGGATGAAGAGGATGGTCTGAGGAATGACGTAGGTGGCGAAGATCGCGCGCCGCCACCACCTGAAGCCGGGTGGCCGCAGGCGGCCCAGGGCGTAGGCCGCGGCGACACTCACGCCGAGGGTGGCCACCACCGAGCCGGCAAAGACGAAGAGGGTGTTCGCGAGCCAGTCCAAGAAGGGATACGGGCGGCGGAGGGCGGTCCCCACGAAGCCACGGAACCTCGCTCTTCCCGCTCGAACAGCTCCTCGAAGTTGTCGAGGGTTGGATTCACGACGATGAACGGATTCCCGAAGACGTCCTCCTTGGGGGTCTTCAGCGACTGCACGAGCATGAAGTAGATCGGGAAGACACAGTAGACCGTCGCGAGGAGCATCAAGCTCCCATGGCCGAGCTTCGCCCACCACGGCCTCCGGGTTCATGCGGCCTTTTCCTCTCCGGGATCGAAGAGCCGGAACAGCACGAGGAGGGCCCCGAGCAGGAACGGCACCAGCGTCAGCGACAACGCCGAGGCGGGGCCAAACTGCCCCGCCTTGATGGCGAGCCAGTACGCGTGGGTGCCGATGACGGGGAAAACGATACGGCCAGCGGTGAGCATCCAGACATTGGCGAGGTCGGCGAAGGCGCTGGTGAGCGAGAGGAACACGCGCCAGCGCAGGAACGGCGAGGAGCGGCACCGTCACCAGCCAGAAGCGGCGCCACGGACTCTTCGATTCAAGGGCCGCGCACTCGAACAGTTCGGGCGGGATCGCATTGATGCCGGCCAGGAGCAGGACTCCGACGAAGGAGCTACCGCGCCAGATGTTGAACAGGGTAACGCTGACAAAGGCCCAGGCCCCGCCGCCGAAGACGCCGTCAACGCCCTGCTTCATCTGGCCCATGAAGGGCGCGTACGCGGTGGTGGTCGGAGGGCTCAGGGTCCAGTACCAGCCGATCACGCTCACGCCCGCGGGGTATGCCCAGGGAGGAAGATCGCGAGGAAGACAAGGGTCCGGCCCCGGAACGGCCGGGCGAGGAGCAGGGCGAAGCCGAGCCCGAGCGCCAGCTTCGCGACGCTCGTGACGACGGCGTAGACGACCGTGACGGCAGCCGCACGCCAGAACTGCGCGTCCGCTGAGCTGCCGGTGGTAGTTCGTCGAGGCCGACGAACGCCGTGGCTCCCTCCTGAAGCGGCGAGAGGCTGGTGAAGCTCGTCCAGATCTCCCAGGACAGCGGGTAGGCGAGAACGGTGAGGAGGAGCAACAGCGCCGGCGCGAGCAGGAGATAGGCGTTGAGGATGTCCCGCCGTCGCTGAGCGGTTCGCGCGGCGACCACGATCACGCTTCGGTCCGACCCGACCACGGCCGACGCCCTGGATTCGATGAAGGGTGCGTGTCGAGGTCCTCCGGGGTGGCCTGCGCCATGTCGACCTCGCTGTCTGAACGAAAGCGGGAACAGATTCGGGCGCGCCAGCACCCGGCGCCGGGCCCGGGGGTCACGATGTTACCACAAGCGGCGCTGGCCTCTCGCCGGTGCCCCGATACCGGCGACACCGGACGGCAAGGAGCCTCGCCTGGCGGCGCCATTCAGAACGCGTAGCGCAGGCCCGCCAGCACGTTGATGGGCGGCGCGGGTGTCAGGAAGCGCACCACCGGGGCTCCCGGCAGCCGACCATCGGGGGCGAAGGTCCCGAACGTCTCGTACTTGTTGTCGAGCAGGTTGTAGAGGTTGACGAAGCCCTCGAAGCCCCGCCAGCGCGCCGACAGGCTGCCGTTCACCACCCAGTACGCGGGCAGCGGCGCCTGCGTGTTCGCGTCGTCCCCGCGAAAGAACTGGGCGCTCACGTACGTGGCCCCCGCGGACACCGTGGCCCACGGCCACGGATGCCAGGCGAGGCCGAAGTTGAGCCGGTGCCTGGGGATGAGCGGGATCGTGTTCCCGGCCGCCACGAACTGCGCCCCCCGGCCAGGGGTGAGGCCAGCTCGGCGTTGTCCTGGAAGGTCGCCCGCGTATAGGTGTAGTTGAGGTAGGCGTCGAGGAAGCGGTCCCAGCGCGCCCGCACCGAGAACTCGACGCCCTGGCGGCGGGTGGACCCGATGTTCTGGAAGAACAGGCCGACGGTGCCGGTGGGCGCCACGCTGAAGATGTCGTTGTCGACATTGGTCCGGTAGATCGCCGCATCGACGTCGAGCCAGGGCCAGGGTCGGGCATAGGCGCCGAGCTCGTAGGTGCGCGCCACGACCGGGTCGAGCGGCGGATCCGGCGCCACGCCGACCTGGAGCCCGGGGCACACGGCGCCCGGGCCCGCGCAGGTCAGCTCGAGGAAGGCGGGCGCCCGGAAGCCCTCCCGTAGCTCGCATAGAGACCGACCCGCTCGCTCAGGTTGAGATTGACGCCCACCTTCGGATTGAAGCGCGAGAAGGTGAAGACTCCGCCGCTCGGGCCCGCCGAGGCGATCGTCGATCGAGTGGCGCAGGTAGTCCCAGCGTCCCGCCACGGTGAGGACGAGGCTCGATCCCTTGCCCATGAAATCCCGCAGGATCGTCAGGCTGTTCTGGGAGTAGGCGCCCACCGCATCCTGGGTGTCGGCGAGATCGGCCGCCAGCTCTTCGCCTCCGCCGTCCTCCTCCTCGAAGGTGCGGCTGGTCACGCGGCTTCGCGTGTACTCGGCGCCGACGATCAGCACGTTGTCCCGGCCGAAGATCGCGCTCCGGTGGCTCGCCCGCAGGCGGCCGCCGACGGAGAGCGTATTGTTCAAGAGCCGCGTATCCTCGGCGATCAGGTTGACGTTGAATTGCTCCGTGCTGAGCGCGCGCACGAAGGCGTTGCCGTCGACCTTCAGGCGCTCGGTCACGGCGTAGCTGGCATTGATGATGCCCATGTTCAGCACCGGGGCGAAGAAGTCGCCCGCGGTGAAGTTCTGGGTCGGATTCCGGCTGACCTCGTAGCTCGGCAGCGAGCCCGGCTGCTTGATCCGGTCATTGCTGTACTGGTAGGAGACCGTGGCGTCCAGGTCCCCCGTGCGCAGACCCAGCTTTGCGAGCACGCGGCCGATCCGGGTCTCCGAGTCATCGCGCCAGCCCGTCTCGTCGGTGTAGCGCATCCCGAGGTAGTAGTCGAACGGGCGCGCGGTCCCGCCCAGGCGCAGGAGGTAGTTCTGCCGGCCGAAGCTGCCGCCCGAGATCTCCGGCACCAGCTCGAATCGCTCCTGCCCTCGCCGCGTCGTGATCGTGACCGCCGCTCCGAGCGTATTGCGGCCGAACAGCACCGATGCCCCCGGATCACTTCCACGAGGTCGGCGTCGTCCAGCGGGATGAGGTCGAAGTTCACCTCCTCCACGGTCGGCTCGTTGATGCGGACGCCGTCGAGAAACACGCTCACCCCTGGGGAGCCCGGTCACCGGCGAGGCAAAGAACCCCTCAGGCTCAGGTTGGGCTGATACGGGTTGCCCTGCTCGTTCTGGAGCGTGACGCCGGGAAGCCGCTCGAGCGCATCGGGCAAGACCCGCGGGTGCACCGCCCAGACGTCCTTGTCGGTCAGGATCTCGAGCGAGCCGGGAATGTCGGAGCGGGGCTGGGCCTCGGGGAGCGGAGCCGGGGCCGATGACCCGAATCGGCGGAAGCTGGGGCGGCGGAGGCTCGGCGGGCGGGCGCGACGACGGCTGGCCGAGAGCCACGGACGTCACCAAGAGGAGCGCCATCGAGGCCGCCGCCGCAAGGCAGCCGGCCGAGATGAGTCTCCGCGCGAGCAGCCGGACGTCTGCCGAGGGGACATCCCGCGCTGACGGGTCACGTGTGGGGTATTAGCCGAATAGCGCCGCCTCGCCAAGCCCCACCCGGCTACGAACGGAAGAGCCAGGTGGCTACGGGCCGCTCACCCGAAGAGGCCTCGGCGCACCCCTTCCACCGCCGCCTGCGTGCGATCCGACACGTCGAGCTTCTCGAGGATGCGCTGCACGTACTTCTTGACGGTGGCCTGGCTCCACCGCAAGACGCTGCCCGATCTCCCGGTTGGTCAGCCCATCGGCAACGAGGCGCAGCAGGTCCAGCTCGACGCGCGAGAGCGGCGGCGCCGTCCTCGCCGGCGCTGCATCGCCATCGACGACCGCGCGCAAGAGGCCGGGATCGAGGACTGATTCCCCGTTCCGGACGGCCCGCACGCTGGCCAGAAGCTCGGCGCGCCCGATGCCCTTGAGGACATACCCCGCCGCCCCCGCCCGCACCGCCCGGCGGACCAGCGCGGGATCGTCGTGCATGGTGACGACGAGGACCGGCAGAGCCGGCGTGATCTCCTTGATCTGCCGCAGCACGGTCGAGGCCGTCCATGTCCGGCAGCTCGAGATCCAGCAGGACCACTTCCGGGGACAGGTCCGCCGCGATGCGAACGGCTTCGCCTCCGGTCGAGGCTTCGCCGACGATCTCGATCTCCTCGCCGCTCAGCATGCTGCGGAGTCCTTCACGGACCATCAGGTGATCGTCCACCACGAGGAGCCGGATCGCGGGCTCAGTCGCCGGCGCCATCGTCACTTCCCGGCGCCGAGCGGGCAGAGCCACGCGGATGGAGGTGCCGCAGCCCGCGGCCGCTGTCGATCCGGCAGGTGCCGCCGAGGACCCGCGCCCGCTCCTGCATCCCCGCCAGTCCGAGGCCGCGCCCGGACGCGGGGCACCGCGATCGCCGTCGAGGCCCACGCCGTCATCGCGCACCTCGAGATGAAGCCAGCGGTCGCGCCGACTCAGCTCGACCTCGACGCTCGTGCTCCGAGCGTGCCGCGAGGCATTGAAGAGGCTCTCCTGCAGGATGCGGAAGGCCGCCGTCTCGACCGCTGGCGGCACCCGCGCGTCGCCGAGCCTCGTCGACGAAGCGCGTGGACCATCCGGCTTCCTGTCCGGCCTCGTCGAGGGCGAGGCGCATGGCCTCGACGAGGCCGACGGAGTCCACGGCCGAGGGCCGCAGGGCCTGGAGCACCCGGCGCGTCTCGATGATCGCCCGCTCGAGTCGTTGGGCGGCTCGGCCGGTCTCGCGGGCGGCGCGATCGGGATCGTTGGTCGCGACGTCTCGCGCGGTGTCCACGTGCTGCTTGGCGCTGACGATCAGCTGGGCGATGCCGTCGTGGACCTCGTGGGCGATCCGTCGCCGCTCCTCCTCCTGGGCCACGACGACCTTCTCCACCATCCGCGTGAGCGCGTCCTCGTGGCGGGTGCGATCCTGCCACGCCCGGATCACGACCCAGGTCACGGCGACCACGAGGAGGACCTGGACCGAGTGCAATGCCAGCGTGAGCCGAACATGGGTGACATGCGGGCCCTCGAGGACCAGGAACTCGGTCAGCTCCCATGCCGCCATGCCGACGAACGCCGTGGCCAGGGCCAGCTCCCGGTGTCTCGAGACGGCGCCGCCCAGCGTCTGCCAGGTCATCTCTATCCTCGCTCAGAGCAGGAAGTAGCGGCGGTTCAGCGGAAGATCGTCGTCGGGCAGCGGCGGGAGCGGCTGCCCATCGATGCGAATCTCGACCGTGCGCGGGTCGATCTCGATCCGCGGGTTCGCCTGGTTGTAGAGCATGTGCCGCTTGCCGACCTGGCGCGTGCCCGTCACGGCGAGGGCGCGCCGGCCACCGCCGACGTGACGCCGGAAGTCGCCGGCCTCCGCGGCCGCGGAGACGAAGTTGGCGCTGAGGCTCGCCGCCGCGGCGCCGCTCCCGCCCCAGTGGGGCCCGTACAGCACGGGCTCGCTCTGGGGAATCGGAGGCGTTGCCCTCGCCGAGCGCGCCCCACGCGACGTAGCCGCCCTTGATCACGACCTCGGGCTTCACCCCGAAGAATTCCGGCCGCCACAGCACGATGTCGGCGATCTTTCCCGGCTCCAGCGACCCGACCCACCGGTGGATGCCGTGGGCCCGCGCGGGGTTGATCGTGTACTTGGCGAGGTACTTCAAGATCCGCGGATTGTCGTGGGGCCGCGCCGCCGTAGAGCGTTTTCATCTGATGGGCGAGCTGCCAGGTGCGCCGCGTCGACTCGCCGATCCGCCCCATGCCCTGGGAGTCGGAGTTGATGATGCTGATCGCGCCCAGCTCGTGGAGCACGCTCTCCGCCCGCATGGTCTCGTCGCGGATGCGGTCGGCGATCATCACCCGGTCGCTCGGCACGCGCGGGTTCATCCCGTGCACCGACCACATCATCGCGTGATGCTCGGCCACGACGTTCCGGCCATAGGGGATCGTCGGCGTGGTCGAGGAGCCGATGACGTTGCCCACGCCCACGATCGCGAGGATGTCCGGCGCGTGGCCCCGCCGATGCCCTCGACGTGGTAGGCGTGGATGGCGCGCCCATTGATGGCCGCCACCGTCTCGTGGAGCTCGCACGACTCGTTGATGCCGTCGGTGTGCATCGCGATCTGGATGTCGTGGGCGTCGGCGACGGTGAGCGCCTGGTCGATCACGCTCGGATAGCCCGCGTAGTCCTCGTGCACCTTGAGCCCGCACGCGCCCGACTCGATCTGCCGGATCAGCGGGTCGGGCACCGTGCTCGCCGCCCGGCCGAGGATGCCCAGGTTGATCGGCTGGTGCTCGAAGGCCTGGAACATCCGGCGCAGGTTGAAGGCCGGGTTGTCGTTGAGGCCGCCCGTGATCAGGGTCGTCATGCCCGCGGCCAGCGCGACGGGAATCAGCCGCGGCTGGACGAGGTGGACGTGCGTGTCGATCCCGCCCGGCGTCGCGATGAAGCCCTGGCCGTACACCGGCGCGGTGGCCGAGCCGATCAGCAGATCCGGATTGTCCACGATGTCCGGATTGCCTGCCCGCCCCACGCCGACGATCAGGCCGTCCTTCACCCCGATGCTCGCCTTGCGGATGCCGAGCACGGGATCGATGACGATGACGTTGCTGATCAGGAGGTCGAGCTCGCTCGCCGCGGGCAGCCGGTCGTTCATCATGAGGCCGGTGCGGAGCGTCTTCCCCCAGCCGCGCAGGACCTCGTCGCCGTAGCTCGTGTCGTCGCGCCTCGATCAGCGCGAGCAGGTTCGTGTCGCCGAGGCGGATGCGGTCGCCCGCGGTGGGTCCGTAGCGCGCGCGCGTACTCCTGCCGGCTGATCTCACCGGCCATGGGGCGCATCCGCCTCGATGCCCGTAGCCGGCGCGCCGCACGCGCTCGAGGCCCTCGGCCACGCGCTCGCCGCCCGTCGCGCCTTCGGTCAGGCGATTGAAGCCGACGAGGACGCCCCGCCCGCCGAAGGCGACGAGCCGGACGCGCTGGCGTCTCACCCGGCCGCCAGCGGACGGAGTCGCCGGCCGGGATGTCGAGGTGCATGCCCCAGGCGTGGCGCGCGGTCGAACACCAGCCGCCGGTTCACCTCGAAGAACGGGAAATGTGAGCTGACGAAGATCGTGTGGTCGGAGAGGTTGAGGACGTCGACCTCGGCGGTGGCGCCGTCCCGCGTTGATGGAAATCGGCCCCTCGCCGAAGAGGATCTCTCCGGGCTCCATCCGGCCTCCATCAGGCTCCCGGCGCTCGCGGGCGCGGCGGACCCGATCGGCCTCTCCACGTGAAGCACGCGCATGCCGTCGCCGAAGAGGCATTCGATCTTGACGGTGCCGATGAGCTCGGGCACGCCGTCGAGGACCTCGGAAGCGGCGACCGCGGTCTTGGCCGCCTGCATGACCGCCTCGTACGAGGCGCCGCCGCGCGCCGCCTCGTGCATGTCGTCGCAGATGATCGCCAGCGCCTCGGGATGCGTCAGCTTCCAGCCCTTCGCGCGGCGCCGCCGAGCCAGCTCGGCCGCGGTGAAGATCGTGAGGCGGTCCACCTCCGTCGGCGTCAAGCGCATCCCGCCACCTCCTGTGCGTGGTCACGTCCCGGTGAGGCCGCGCCCATTGTAGGCGAAAACTGGAGTGCTGGAAGCAACGGACCCGCGGGCCGGGTAGTGTCTCAGTCCGAGAGAGCCCTCACGAGCCAGTAGGCGCTCGCCGCGGCGAGCGCCAACCAGATCAGCACGATCACGACCGCCGCGATTCGACTTGTCGGTCTCTCGGTCAATGCCTGGGCCTTGAGTCGGCATTCGGTCATCACGTAGTCGGGGACCATGCGCCGGACGGCGACCACGCCAAGCGGGATCAGCACGAGGTCGTCGAGATAGCCCAGCACCGGGATAGGATCGGGGATCAGATCGATCGGGCTGAGGGCGTAGGCGACGACGCAGGCCGCCAGCGCCTTGGCATACCAGGGCACGCGGGGATCGCGGACGGCGAAGTAGAGCGCGTAGACTTCGCGTTTCAGAACTTCGGTTGGTGCCGCCAGGTCAATCGGCCAGTCCCGCGATCTCTCCCAGGCCAGCCAGCGGAGCCCCAATGCTTCAGCTTCGTGAGCACAATTACGATTTCGGTCTTCAGGCTCGCCATATGGCCCCTTGGCGGCCTGGGTGCGGAGTTGCATCGCGCTGAAGAGCCGGGACGCCGGGTCAGGGTGATCATGCTCGGTCCGTTCCAGCGCCGCCGCCCATTGCTCGATGCGTTTCGCGGTGACGGCTTCCCGCGATCCAGGGACAGAAGCGCCTCGGAGAGATCCTTTTCAGGTCCACGATCGTCATCGATGGCCCCCGTGACTGGTGGCATATTGGCCCCCGGCGTTGCGGAGCGTCGCGGGGCACGGGATCGCGGCCTTACCCACCGCGGCATGCCTCGACGATCTCCGCCATCGTCGCCTCGAACTGCGCGAAGGTGATCGGCTTGAACACGAACCGCAGCCCTGCCTGGATGGCCCGCCGTTGGTCGTCCAGCTCCGCGTACCCGCTGATCAGCATGATCGGGGTCGGGCAGCTCCGGGCCCGAATCGCCGCGGCCACGTCGAGGCCCGTCAATTCGGGCATGAGGAAGTCGGTGAGCACGGCCTGGTGGACGTGCGGGTCGAAGCGGGCCAGCCCCTCACGCCCATCCGCCGCCAGGTCCACCTCATGTCCCAACAGCTCGAGGAATGCAGCGAAGAGATGCCGGAGGGGCGGTTGATCATCGATCACGAGCACTTTCAATGCGTGGTGGCTCCCGTCCGTTATGGTGTGAATCGACACGCCAGCGTCATCCGGGTGTGGGCGCCGCGGTGCCCACCCGACACGGCCGAGGTGCCAGCCTAGGGATATTGCCGTCCGCACTCGTGCCCGCACAGTGGACTTTGGTCCACCATGGTTGATCGAATTGGACCCCGCCTGCCGTGCTAGGATGCCGCGCCATGCCCACACCGGAGGCACCCTGCCGGAAACCGGTGAGCGCTACTGTCCCGTCTGCCGGAGCGGGCAGATTACGCCCGTGGGCCACGTCATTGCCTCGGGCGGGTTGGACGTCAAGGTGGAAGCAGCGGTAGCGGACTGCGGGATCAGGTTTCGTTCGTCCGAAAACCGCTTGCCTGACGCGAGCGCCATCCGCGAAAACACGAAGGTCCCCTCAGCACCCTGCCGCTCGCGTCTGTCTCCCATGGGCGGTGGACCAAGGTCTACTACACGAGGCCGAGCGGCTACGCGCACACTGCCCTCGCCTGCACTCTGGCCTTTCGGCTTGATGCGCCGCTGGCGCCGAGGACCCGGGTGAATCTGGCGTGGTCGAGTGTGACACCACGCGAGGGCCCTCGTGGACCAAGCCGTCCTTCGTCTCCTGATTCGGGAAAAGCTCACCACCGGCGATCTGCCGCACAACCACATCCCGCGTGTCTGGGGCGGCCCGGAAGCGGGGAGACCTGCGACGGCTGCGGAAACCGTCTGATTGCCACGCTCATCAGGGAGCGTCCCTGTGCACGCCGTGCATCGCCACGCGGGCGCTCGCCACGCGCGGAGGACGTCGAGGCGACGTTCCGGCACATTGAGCATGTGCTCGAGGTGCGGCGCATCGAGCCTGGGCGGTGCGGAGCGCGTGGTCTCATCGATGCCGTCGCGCTGGTCAAGCGGCCCCGGCCCTAACGGAGTGGGCGCCCGCGGCCGTCGCCTGAGACCGACAAGGCTCGATGCCCCGCCTGCCAGAGCGACCGGATCGCGCCCGCGGCGCACGTCATCGTTTCCGGCGGAGTCGTCGTCAGGAAAGAGCACCGATGCGCGGCATGCGGGACGGCGTTCTGGGTGCGTGCGGACGGCGCCGAACTGAACGCCCCGCCGGCGTAGACGGCTCCGCCGTCCACAGCGCAGGCGGGCGTATCTGCTGCAGGGGATGCCAATGGGAGAAGGGCGCAAGGTCTGTCCCTGGGGGTGCTCCGGGGGCAAGGGGAGGTGGACGTCCTGGGCGCGGAGCGCGTCCAGGTGCCCGGTGTGGCCTCCACGGCGGCATTGGTGCGATGCGCGGAGTGCCAGCGCATCTCGATCGCCGGTATGGTGACGGCCTTCTCGAAGAGTGACGTGCCCCGGAAGGCCGAATCTCGGACGCCGCTGGGCCGCCTCGAAGGGGACGCCTGGGTGCCGGTCTCGCTTCACGTGACGCCGCTCATCCTCGAACCCACGACCAAGCGCACCCGCGGCCAGCGGCCGCGTGGCTGGTAAGACGGCATGTCAGACTCCGGAGGGAGTATCTCTGCCGCGAGTGCGCTCGGGAGTTCGTGCTGCTGCTCGACTGAGCCGCTGACTGGGCCTACCCAGCGGATGCAGGCCGATGCTTCGCGCTCAGGCGCTGCCGGCCGCGAGGGTTCCCCGACGCGCTGCACGAGCGCCTGCAGGGAGAGGTCGGCCTTGATGAAGTACGCCGTCGCGCCCGCCTCCATGGCCTGCTGCACGTCCCGATCCTGGCCGAGATTGCTCAGAATGATGACCGGGATGTGCGCCGTCGTTGGGTCCTTCTTCAGGGCGTCGAGGACCTGGAACCCATTGAGCTTCGGCATGATCACGTCGAGCAGGATCAGATCCGGCGGCGCACTGCGCGCCACCCGGAGCGCCTCCTCGCCGTCCGCGGCCGTGATCACCGTGTAGCCTTGCTGCTTCAGCGTCGTCTCCGCGGCCTTGCGCAGGAACCGGTCATCCTCCACCAGCAGGATGCGTCGGGGCTGATCGTTCACCGCTTAGGCCTCCACGAGTCGTTCGGGGCAGCGGATGCAGGTGGATTATTTCATTGCCGGCAGACGAATGCCACTTCCGCGTCGCGCCGGTGCGCGGCACGAAATGTAGGTCCGTTGACGTAGGGAGCGTGACACCCTACCATCATCTCGCCCGAAGCCGCGGCGATGGCCGGACGGCTATGGGGCGAGAGTCGCCGAACGGCGGACGGAACCCGCGGGCGCGTCGTCGCGGACTTTCTCGTGGGCGCTTACTCCGGGCCGCAGGTGGACGCCTCCTCACGCGGGACCGTGGCTTCTACCGCCGGTACTTCGGCGTCACGGTGATCGACCCCAGCGCGGACACCTGAGCGGCGCGCATCCTTTGGGGAGGCCAAGCCGATGAATCGCAGCCTCGAGCACTTCCTGACCACGCATACCGGGAGCCTGCCGCGGCCGGACGACCTGATCCGGATGATGTTCGCCAAGGAGGAGGGTATCCCGGTCGACCGGGCCGCGCTCGCCGCGCGCATCCGGGGGCGGTGGCGGAGGTGGTCGGCAAGCAGAGCGACGCCGGCATCGCCGTCCCCAGCGATGGCGAGGTGAGCAAGCCGAGCTATGCCACCTACGTCAAGGACCGCCTCGACGGATTTGGCGGCACGAGTCAATCGCTCACGTACCGAGACCTGGTGGACTTCCCGGAGATGGCCAAGCGCGTGTTCGGCGACCCCGGCCGCTCGCGCCGCAAGACGCCGGCCTGCACCGGGCCCATCAGCGTGCGCGACCCCGTGGCGGCGCAGGCCGACGCCCTGAACCTCAGAGCGGCGATCGGCCCTGCCTCGACCGGGGATGCGTTCATGAGCGCCGCCTCACCCGGCGTCATCTCGCTCTTCTTCCGCGACGACCACTACGGCAGTCACGAGGCCTACCTGTTCGCCATCGCGGACGCCATGCGCCACGAGTACGAGACGGTCGCAGGGGCCGGGTTCATCCTGCAGGTCGACTGCCCCGACCTCGCCATGGGCCGGCACATCCAGTTCGCCGACAAGAGCCTCGAGGAGTTTCGGAAGATGGCGCGACTCCACGTCGCAGCGCTCGATCACGCCCTCGAGAACGTCCCGCCCGAGCAAGTGCATGCACCTGTGCTGGGGAATTACGAGGGGCCGCATCACCACGACGTGCCGCTGGCCGACATCCTCGACATCGCCTTCTCGGCGCGGCCCCAGGCCATCTCCTTCGAGGCGGCCAATCCCCGCCACGCGCACGAGTGGAAAGTCTTCGAGCAGATGAAGGTGCCCGCGGACAAGATCATCATCCCGGGGTGATCGACTCCACGACGAACTTCATCGAGCACCCGGAGCTGATCGCCGAGCGCATCGGCCGCTACGCCCGGCTCGTCGGCCGCGAGAACGTCATCGCCGGGACCGACTGCGGCTTCGGCACGTGGGTCGGCCAGGCCGCCGTGGATCCGGACATAGCCTGGGCCAAGCTGGCCAGCCTCGCGGAAGGGGCGCGGCTCGCCTCGCGGTCGTTCTGGTAGCCTGGACTCAACGCCTTCTCAGACTCGGTTGACAGAGGGGCGGGCGAGCCCTAGGGTACGTGACACCGGCCGAAACTCCAGCACTCCCCGCCGATCGCATCGAGGATCCGGCGAACAATCCGTCCCAGGAGGCGAGCCATGATCCGTGCCGCGTGGCTTCTGATCGCAGCCGCCCTCTCCTCGACCCTGCTGGTGGCCGATCCGACCGAGGCCCAGCAACGGCCGCGCTACGGCGGGGAGCTGGTCTTCCCGGTCCCCTCGGAGCCACCCTCCTACGACGGGCACCGGGAGGGAACGTTCGGGACCGTTCATCCGCTCGCCCCGCACTACAACACGCTCCTGCGCATGGATCCCGTCGATCGGACGGGCACGCGCCCGGTACCGGACCTGGCGGAGTCCTGGACGATCTCGCCGGACGGAATGACCTATACGCTCAAGCTGCGCCAGGGCGTCCGGTTCCACGATGGCAGTCCGATGACGTCGCGCGACGTCAAGGCGAGCTACGACAAGATCATCTTCCCGCCGGCGGGGATCATCTCCGCCCGCAAGGGGACGTACCAGGCGGTGGAGGTGGTCGAGGCTCCCGACCCGGCCACGGTGCGGTTCCGGCTCAAGTGGCCCGAAGCCTCCTTCCTGGTCAACCTCGCCTCCCCTATAGCTGGATCTACAAGGCGGACATCCTGGCCAAGGACATACGCTGGTACGAGACGAACGTGATGGGCACGGGCCCATTCAAATTCGTCGAGCACGTGAAGGGCTCGCACTGGGTGGGGAAGAAGAACCCGGACTACTGGGACAAGGGGAAGCCGTATCTCGACGGGTACCGGGCGCTCTTCATGTCCGCCTCATCGGCCCAGGTGGCCGCCATCCGCGCGGAACGGGCTCACATCCAGTTCCGCACCGTGAGCCCCGCGGATCGCGACGGGCTCGTGCAGGCGCTGGGGTCGAAGGTCACGGTTCAGGAGAGCCCTTGGGCCTGCGTCGCGCTGGTGGCCATGAACCACGATCGGAAGCCGTTCGACGACAAGCGAGTCCGGCGGGCATTGACCCTCGCCCTCGACCGCTACGAGGCTTCTCGCAACCTCTCCGCATCGCGGTGGTGAAGGAGGTCGCGGGTATCCAGGTGCCGGGGACGCCCTTGGCCACGCCGCCATCGGAGCTCGAGCAGCTCGCGGGCTACAGCCGCGACATCGCGGCCAGCCGGGCGGAGGCGCGCCGGCTCCTCCGCGAGGCCGGCGTGCCCGAGGGCTTTGCCTTCACCTTCAAGAATCGCGGGATTCCCCAGCCGTACGAGACGGTCGGGATCTGGCTGATCGACCAGTGGCGGCAGATCGGGCTCAGCGTCAAGCAGGAGGTCATCGAGGCCTCGGCCATGGTGTCCGTCCTTCGCCGGGGCGACTTCGAGGTGGCCATGGACGCCCAGTGCAGCTTCGTCGTCGAGCCCGATATCGACGTGGCGAAGTTTCAGTCCGTCGGGATTTCCGACATCAACTACGGCCGCTACAAGGACCCTGTGCTCGACGAGCTCTTCATCAAGCAGGCGCGCGCCGTGGACCCCGAGGAGCGCAAGCGCTTCCTCCGCGCGTTCGAGAAGCGCTTGCTGGACGAGGAGGCCCACTACCTCTACACGCTCCAGTGGCACCGCATCGTCGCCCATAGCGCCAAGGTCCGCGGCTGGACCATCACGCCCAGCCACTTCCTGAACCAGCAGCTCGACACTGTCTGGCTGGCCGAGTGAGAGACCTCCGCGGAGACTACCTCGGCAGGTTGGCGTGTGGGACGCGCAAGAGCGCCGCCACCCACAGCAAGCGCTGGCGCGCCGACGGCGTTGAGGGCCGTCACCCAGAGCCCGAGCGCATAGCTTCCCGTCGCGTCGGCAACCACGCGCGCTTCAAGGCGCGCTTCGTGGAGTTGAGCGCCCAGGCATAATGGAATTGCCCGTCGTGAACTCAATGCCGACCCTCCGGAAAACGCTCGGTGACCCCTGACCGGGATCCGCCTGACCTCCTGCGCGAGCAGAAGCACCATCGTCCGTTCTGGGTGCGCGTGCTCTGCTTCGCGGGGCTGGCATCTTCTTCGTCCTCGGCATCGTCGGCTGGCTGATCCCCGTGCTGACGGGCATTCCCTTCTACGTGGCGGGTCTGGCGCTCCTCGCCCTTGCGAGCGACAGCGCGCGCCGCTTGATCAACCGTCTCGAGGGGCGGCTTCCTCGGCGCCTCCGCTGGGCCGTTCGTCACGGCCTCGCCCACATTCCAAGCAAGCGGTTCCGCCGGCTCGCTCAATATCCCCACGCAGGAAGAGCCGCGCGCCGGGTCGCCGCCCGCCGGGCCCGGAATCTCGTGAGGTCCGTCGCGCCTCTCCCGTCTCGACTCGCTCGAGTCCCTTCACGCGCCAGTTCCGACACGCTTCAGCGGGAAGATGTCGACGTCGACGCCCGGCGAGAAGTGAATCGATGCGCGGCTCGGTTGGCGCGGCGATGCCCGCCGCTGCCAGGAGCGTCTCCGACAGATGATCGATCGACGCCCGGTGCAGGGGATAGGGCGGGTGGCGCACCCGGGCGCGGTAGAGGCCGCGCATGCGGGCCGCGTAGAGCGCATATCGCTCGATCAGGAAGTGATCGAGCGTGCCGGGGCGGGCGGTGCCGATGGCCTCGGCGACCGTCCAGCCGAGCCTGAGCTCGGCCCATCCGCCGATCCGCCGGCGCGAGGTGTACTCGACATGCGTGCCGGCGCGCCGCATCGACATCCGGGCCGGGAAATACGGCAGCCCGTACAGGAGCCGCGCTCCGACCACCGCAAGGAGCGACGAGGCCTCGAGCGACCAGAAGTAGATGCCGGGCTCACCGTCGGGGCCGCGCACATACGTCCGCAGGTTCACCTCGAGGAAGCGATCGGCGAGTGCGCCGGGAAAGCCAGGTGGGCGCGACTCGACGATCTCGAACGGAATCAGCGTCACCCAGGCCGCGCCCTCGAAGAGATCGAGCTCGAGCGCCGCGGGCACGAGCGGGCGGAGCGCGCCCGGCGGCATCGCCCAGTGGAGGAACAAGAGCTCGCGCCAGCGCTGGAACCCCACGGCTTGCTGCATAGCAGTCATCGCGAATTATGTAATCGCCAACCGGGGTCGGCGAATTCGCACATAGCTTGACGCAACTAGATGGTACCGGTAGTCTGACCGCATGATCCGACGGGTGAAGCGCACCACCGACAAGACGCGGCTGGGGTCCCGAACCACGGGACGCCCAGCAACAACGGTGGCGCGCGCCCGGCAATTCACGTAACCCCTCGACGACGTTCCAGACCCACGAGGCCCGCGATCACCACCCGGTGGTTGCGGGCCTTTGCGTTTCGGGACGGAACAGGAGCCGCCTCCTGGGAAAGCGATGGACGAGATGCACAAGCGTGTGGCGGTTGTCGGTGCCACGGGGATCGCGGGCCAGCAGTTCCTGGTGGCGCTGGCACGGCATCCCTGGTTCGAGGTGGTGATGCTCGCCGCGTCTGAGCGCTCGGCCGGCAAGACGTACGGCGCCGCGCTGGCCGATCCCAAGACTGGCGCTCGGCGCTGGTGGTGTCAGGAGGAGCCGCCCGCCGACGTGCTCGATCTGCGCGTCGAGAACGGTGATGGCCTCGACGTCGCCGGGATCGACATCGTGTTCTCGGCGGTCGAGTCGGACGCGGCGCGCGTGCTGGAGCCGCAGTACGCCAAGACCGCCGCGGTGCTCAGCACGGCGTCGGCGTTTCGCTACGAGGACGACGTCCCCATCCTGGTGCCGGGCGTCAACCTGGGGCACGCGGCTCAGATCGACGTTCAGCGCCGCCGCCGTGGCTGGAGTGGCTTCATCGTGCCGCTGCCGAATTGCACGACGATGGGGCTGGTGGTGACGCTCAAGCCGCTCCTTGATCGCTTCGGGGTCGAGCGCGTGGTGATGACTTCCATGCAGGGCATCTCGGGGCGGGCCGCTCGCCCGGCGTCGCGGCGCTCGACATCCTCGACAACATCATCCCGTACATCCCCGGCGAGGAGGAGAAGGTCGCACGCGAGACGGGAAGATCCTCGGGGTCCGGGCGAGGAGGCATCGCGCCGGCCGCGTTCCCCGTCAGCGCGACCTGCACCCGAGCCGCCGTCAGCGAAGGGCACACCGAGGCGGTGGCCGTGTCGCTCGGACGGCGCGCCAGCCCCGCCGACGTGGCCGCGGCCTTCGGCGAGCTCGGCAGCGAGCTCGCGCGGCTCGGCTTGCCGTCAGCGCCGGAGCGCATGATCACCGTGCACGACGACCCGTTCCGCCCCCAGCCGCGGCTGGACCGCGACGCCGATGGCGGCATGACGACGAGCGTCGGCCGCATCCGGATGATCCCGCGCTCGAGAACGGCATCAAGTATGTCCTCGTGTCGCACAATACGAAGATGGGCGCGGCGAAGGGCACGGTGCTGGTGGCGGAATATCTCGCGACGACGGGCTATCTATAGGAGCCTGTAGGACATGAGCATCACGGCAAGTAGCGCGGCGGTCACCAGGGGCTTCATCCGACGGCTATGATACCGCCGTGTCGGCGGAGGCGGTCGCCCTCGCGTATAATCGCGGGCGCGCGTCGAGGCGCGCAGGGGAGGCATACCATGGCTCTGCAGACACCGCCCACGCCCGTTCGACCCGTGACCGGCACCCACGTCGTCCGCGTGCAGCACGAGGGCATCGTGACCGCCGATGCCGAGCGGTCGAAGGACTTCTACTGCCGCGTCCTGGGATTCCAGGTCCTGCCGCGCCCGGCGTTCAAGGCCGGCGGCTACTGGCTCGGCACCGCGGGCATTTTTCCGCAGATCCACATCATCCAGTCCGAGCTCACGCCGCCGGGGTCGGGGGCATCGATCAGCCCTCTCGCCCGGCACACGTGCTTCGAGGTGGCCGACTACGACGCGATGAAGGCCACGCTGGAACGCGAGGGCATCGAGTACATCGAGAACACGCAGCCGGGCGGGCGCGTGCAGATGCTGTGCAACGACCCCGACGGCAACACCCTGGAGTTCCAGCCGGCGACCGTCTGATCGCGAGTGTCTTTCCTCGAGTCCCGGACCCGATCGGCGCGCGAAGGATTCGGCAAGCCGGTCCTGCGCAAGGATGACGCGCGCCTGCTCGTGGGCGCTGGCTGCTACAGCGACGACGTCAACCTGCCCGGCCAGGCCTACGCGTGCTTCGTGCGCTCGCCCCACGCCCACGCGCGCATCCGACGCGTCGACACGGCGGGGCGCTGGCCACGCCCGGCGTGATCGCGGTGCTCACAGGCGAGGACGCCGCCGCCGATGGCGTGAGGCCGCTCACGCATAGCCCGATGCCGGGGAATCCCCACGAGGAGCTGGTGAAGAGCCGCCATGTGTCCTTCGTCGCCCCGCATCCGCCGATCCCCGCCGATCGCGTGCGCTTTGCGGGCGAGGTGGTGGCCATGGTCATCGCCGAGACGCCCGCCGCGGCGCGCGATGGCGCCGAGCGTGTGAACGTCGACTGGGCGCCGCTGCCCGCCGTGACGGCGAGCACCGCCGCCGCCGCTCCCGACGCGCCGATCCTCTATGAGGACACCACCTCGAACGTGTGCGTCGATTGCGAGGTCGGCGACGCCGCGGCCGTGGACACGGCGTTCTCGCGCGCGGCCCACGTGGTGCGGCTCGACACGTGGGTGCAGCGTGTCACCGGCGTGACGATGGAGCCGCGCGCGGCGGTCGGCGTCTGGGACCCCGCGAGCGGCCGCTACACGGTTCATGCCGGCGCGGGCGGCCTGGGACGGACACAGACCGGCGTGGCCGGCGCACTCGGCGTCCCCGGAGAGCGCCGTGCGCGTGGTGGCGCGCGACGTGGGGGAACTTCGGCACCCGCAATAGCTGCTATCCGGAGTTCGCGCTGGTCGCCTGGGCGGCGCGGCGCCTCGGCCGGCCGGTGAAGTGGACAGGCGAGCGGCGCGAAGGATTCCTCGGCGGACTACCAGGGCCGCGACCTCGCGGTGCACGCCGAGCTGGCGCTCGACGCCGACGGCACCTTCCTCGCGTTTCGGGGCACCAACACCAGCAACGTCGGCGCCCACGCCGTCTCATTCCACCCGCTCAACAAGGGCATGGCGATCACGGCGACGGTCTACCGCGTGCCTGCCGTGGCGATCCATGGGCGCGCCGTCGTCACGAACACGTCACCGACCACGCCGTACCGCAGCGCGGGGCGCCCCGAGATCATGTTCGTCATGGAGCGGCTGATCGACCTCGCCGCGCGCCGGCACGGGTTCGATCGGCTCGAGCTGCGGCGGAGGAACCTCGTGCCCGCGAGCGCCATGCCGTACCGGAACGCCGTCGGCACGCTCTACGACAGCGGCGACTACCTGGCCGCGCAGGACCGAGCGCTGGCCCTCGCGGACTGGGCGGGGTTCGAGGCCCGCCGGGCGGAGGCGCGCCGGCGCGGGCCGCTATCGCGGGATCGGCGTGGCGAACTACATCGAGCTGAACACGGGGTTCCCGCGCGAGCGCGCGCACATCACGGTGCGCCCCGAGGGATCGATCGACGTGGTGCTCGGCACGCTGTCGTCCGGCCAGGGCCACGCGACGAGCTTCGCGCAGCTCATCGTCGAGTGGCTCGGGGTGGAGCTCTCCGAGGTGCGCCTGGTCACCGGCGATACCGACGTCACCGTCGTCGGGGGCGGCGCGCATTCCGCTCGCGCGCTGCGGCTCGCCGCGGTCGTGATGGCGAAGGCGTCGGACCAGATCGTGGAGAAGGGCGTGCGGATCGCCGCCTGGCTGCTGGAGGCGGCGGATGCCGACATCGAATTCTCGGCGGGCCGGTTCAGCGTGAAGGGCACCGACCGCTCGGTCGACCTGTTCGCTGCGGCCGCGGCCGCCCTGCGGCCCGATGCGCCTTCCGATTGCCGGGGACCGCTCGACGGAATCAGCGACGAGACCCTGACCGCGCCGTCCTTCCCCTACGGCTCCGCGGTCTGCGAGGTCGAGGTCGATCCCGAGACCGGCGTGGTCGACGTCGTGCGCTACACGACCGTGGACGACTGCGGCCGCGCCGTCAATCCGATGATCCTCCACGGCCAGACGCACGGCGGCATCGCGCAGGGCGTGGGGCAGGCGCTGTGGGAATCGTGCGCGTACGACGCCGAGAGCGGCCAGCTCCTGTCGTCGACGCTCATGGACTACGCGCTGCCCCGCGCCGACATGCTGCCGGCGTTCACGACGGAGATCAGCGAGGTGCCCTCGACGTCCCATCCGCTCGGGTTGCGGGGCGGCGGAGAGGGCGGGACGACGCCGGCGCTCGGCGCCGTGGTGAATGCGCTCGTCGATGCGCTCGCCGAGCTGGGCGTGGAGCACATCGAGCTGCCGGCGACGATCCGGAGCGTGTCTGGCGTGCGATCCAGGACTCGCCCGGCCGCTCTAAGCTGGCGTTTTCTCCGACGGGCTGCGAGGTCGTCGTCCAGTCCCCTTCGGGCCGAGCGCGCGGATGACGCAGTCCACTGACGAGTTCCGTCCCGAGACTCTTGTGGCCATCGACGCGGTGAAGCGAGCGCTCGCGATCGCTCGGCGTGGCATCGGCGCGGAAGACATCACCGCCAAAGGCGGGCGCGATCTGGTGACGGTGACGGATGTCGCCGTTGAGGACGCGGTTCGAGGCATTGTGGCCGATGCGCTGGGCTTCTCGGTGATCGGCGAGGAGCGCGGTGGCGAGGCGTCGGCCGATGGCTCGCCGTACTGGCTCGTCGATCCCATCTGCGGGACTCGGAACTTTGCTTCGGGCATCCCGCTGTACTGCGTGAACCTGGCGCTCGTGGAGCGGTGACGACGTCACCGTCGCCGTCGTCGGCGATCCATCGACAGAGGCGAGATCGCTGTCGCGGAGCGAGGCCGAGGCGCCTGGGGATTGAAGGACGGCGCCCGACATCGGATGACGACCAGCGACGTGAGTCGGACGATCGTCGTCGAAGACGGCAAGTCGAAGGGCAGTCGCCGCGAGCAGGCCGCGCGGTTCACTGGCCGCGGCCATCCGGGCAGATCGATGGGACTTCCGTTCGCTGGGGACCACGCTGGCCTCGCCTTACCTGGCCGCCGGCCGCATCTCGGCGTACATCGTCTTCTGGGTCTCGGCCATCCACGCCGGGGCCGGCAGCCTTACTCGTCACCGAAGCGGGGGCACCCTGTCCGATCTCGACGGCCGACCCTGGACCATCCGCTCAGACGCGCTCGTTGGCAGCGCCAATCCCGATCTCCACGAAGAGCTGCTCTGACCTTTGCGCGCGCCGCCGTGAACCTCCCACTCTGAAATTCTGCAGCGCCACGATCTACCAATGACGTCTTGACGTCTTGACGTCATGCTGTTAGCCTGAGGACGTGAAGGCCAAGCCCAGGCGCGTGACCGTCTACGTGATCCAGATCTACACAAGGCCCTCCGGCTCAAGGCCGCCGAGACCGAGCGGCCGTACTCGGCGCTCGTCAACGAGGCGCTTCGCCAGAGTCTCGCCGAGGACGCGGAGGACCTGGCTGCCATCGAGGCGCGGGCCAAAGAGCCAAGCATGCCGTTCGAGGAATTCGTGAAGGATCTCAAGCGGCGTGGGAAGCTATAGCGTCCACCTCAAGCGGTCCGCGGCGAAGGAGATCGAGGCGCTACCCCGCAAAGACCGCGCGCGGATCATCGAGCGCATCCGAACCTGTCCGAGGACCCCGTCCAGCCGATTCGACGAAGCTGTCGGGTCGAGAAGCCTATCGCATTCGCCAGGGGACTACCGAATCGTTCTACACAGTGAGCGACCAGGACCGGGTCGTCATGGTCTCGGTAGTCGCCCATCGCCGCGACGCCTACCGCTGACTGCCGGCACATCAGGCGCTGGCCGCGCTCGACCTCTTGCAGTGAGCCCGGCTGCGGGCCCGCCTCCCCGCGGCCTTCCGCGTCAACGCGCCCGACGGGCGCGCCTACTTCGCGGCCGCCGCGGCGTCCGCCTTCCGGAAGTCGGCCTCGGTGAAGCCGTAGAGGTGCGCGCCGCCGGCGAGGATCTGGGCGGCGATCTCGCGCGGCACGTTCTTCGAGCAGGTTCTCCGACACGTGGGGAAGTTCGAGTCGAAGTGCGGGTAGTCCGTCGACACGCACATGCGATCGGCGCCGATCAGCCCGGCCGTCGCCTCGATCTCCGGCTCGCTGCCCTCGACCGCGGCCCAGCAATTGCGCCGGAAGTACTCCTTCGGCGTGAGCGAGAGGTAGGGGGCGTGGGAGTCGCGGTACTGCGGATAGTCCCACTCGATGCGGGTCAGGAGCCCGGGCACCCACGAGTTCTGCGCTTCGAGGAACCCCACGCTGAAGCTTGGGGTGGAACTCGAAGACGCCGCCGATGATCATCGCGATCATCGCCTGCTGCATCTCGATCCAGTGGCTGGCGACGTGCCGGTAGAACCGGTTCTCGCCGTACAGCGGGATCATGCGGAGTACACCGCGCTCACGCCCTCGTGAAACCCCCAGGTCACGCCGAGCTCCTCGTGCACCGCGTAGAGCGGGTCCCAGTAGTTCGAATGCCAGTAGCGGTCGTTCACGAGGTTCGGCCGGATGAAGGACCCGACGGCGCCCAGCTCTCTCACGCAGCGCACCAGCTCGCGGCAGGCCATGTGCACGTCGTGCACGGGCAACATCGCCACGAACTTGAGCTGGTCGGGGCTGTGCCGGCAGAACTCGTGAATCCAGTTGTTGTACGCCTGGCAGAGGGCCAGCGACAGCAGCGGATCGAGGTTGTCCCGGGCGATGAGGGCGAGGCCGCTGGTCGGGTAGAGCACCGCGATGTCGACCCCCTCCATCTTCATGCCCATCACCTGGGCCTCGGGGTTGTAGTCGCGCTCGATGGCGAAGTCCAGCCGGCCCGTGTCGAAGATCCGGGATCCGGAGAGCAGCTGCGTGCTCTGGGTGTCGCCGCGACGGACCCGCTTTCGATACTGCTGGAGATCCATGTCCGAGGTGGGCAGCCCGTCGATCACGGTCGTGCCGGCCGGCCCGCGCTTGGGGCGGCCGTCGGCGCCGACCTGCACGGTGACGCGATGCTTGAACGCAGGGTCCAGGTACCGCTCGAAGAGGTCGGGCGGCTCCATGATGTGCATGTCGGAATCGACGAACCGGAGTCCATCCTTCATGGCATCCTCCTTCGCGTGACGGCTTGGTTGTCCGCCAGCTCGGGCCGGGCGTCCGCCCGGATGCTAGCGGCAGTGCGGCATCACCTCGCGGGCGAAGAGCGTCATCGACGCTCTCACCGTGGCGTGGTCCATGATGCCCCCTTGATTGAAGTAGCAGATGAACTCGTCCATCTGGTACTCGCGACGCAAGGCGCGCACGCGCTCCACGCAGTACTCCGGATCGCCGAAGACACCCATCTCGCGATCGATGTCGTCGAACTTCATGCGCTGCATCCTGGCGAGGACTTGCTGAAAGGCCTCGAAGGTCTTGATGTCCGCCTCCCCGAACGGCCGCAGGCGTTCTCCCGCCTCGCGGAAGAAGCGCAGCAGGCTCGGCTCGCATTCCTCGCGGGCCTTCGCCCGGCTCGTGGTCACGTGCACCGGGAAGGCCAGGGCGGCGTCGGCGCGGGCGCCGGAGGGCATGGCGGCGCGGTATCCGGCCAGGCCTTCCCGGAGCTTCTCCGGGGGATTGATGAGGGGCGTGGCGAAGATCGGGAGGCACGCGCCGCGCGGCGAGCGGGAACGTGTCGGGGCTATTGGCGGCGATGCGAACGGGTGGATGCGGAACCTGCACGGGCCGGGGCACGATGGTGAGATCCCGCGCGTGGTAGTACTTCCCCTCGTAGGAGAAGGTCTCGTGGGTCCACGCCTCCAGGATGAAGTCGAGCGCCTCCTCGAAGCGCGCTCGGCTCTCCTCTTGTGGGATGTCGTAGCCGGCGTAGTGAATCGGCGCGGTGCCCCGCCCGACTCCGAGCTCCAGGCGCCCGTCGCTGAGCAGGTCGGCGGTGGCGGCTTGCTCGGCGGTCTTCACCGGGTTGTGCAACGGGAGCAGCGTCACCGCGGTGCCCAGGCGGATGCGGCGCGCGCGCTGGGCGGCGGCGGCCAGGACCATGAGCGGGTCGGCGAGGGTGGAGAAGGGGCGGCTGAAGTGCAGCTCGCCGAGCCACGCGGTGTCGAGGCCCAGGGCATCGCCGAGCCTCGATCTGGGCCATGATGTCCCGGTACCGCTGGCGCTCGGAGTATCCGGCGGCGCACGGGAGCTGATCGAAGAAGCCGAAGCGCATGCGCTCGTCCTCCTACCGAGGGACCCAGAGGATGGTGCCACCACAACGGTTCCGTCTTCGCCATGGTCCACCTCCTGACGTCGTCGTCCGAACCGCGCCCGACTCGCGCGCCCCCGACTATACCCCAGGTTCCGCAGGCGGACCGCGGCCGAGGGATTGAGCGTGTCGGAGCGACCACCGTTCGAGCAGCCGTTAGCTTCGAGCCGGCTTGCGCCGCGCCATCCGTTCGGGGAGGCTCAGAGGGCGTCGAGGCCCCCTTCGATGGCCTATTCCACCCCGGGCAGATCGAGCTCATGGGCGCGGTGACACGCGGCGAAGTGGGCGGGCGAGGTCCTCGCCATGCCGGCGCCTGCGTGCGGCACACCTCGATCGCGTGGGGACAGCGGGGGTGGAAATAGCAGCCGCTGGGCGGAGCCGCGGGGTTCGCCACCTCTCCTTGCAGCACGATGCGCCGCGCGCGTGTGCGCGGGTCCGGCTCGGGAACGGCGGAGAGGAGCGCCGCCGTGTACGGGTGCTTGGGAGCCTGGAAGAGCTCGTCGGTCGCCGCCAGCTCCACGATGCGCCCGACGTACATGACGGCCACGCGATCGCTGATGTGTCTCACGACGCTCAGGTCGTGCGCCACGAAGAGATACGTCAGCCGAAACTCGGCCTGCAGATCGATCAGGAGATTCAGGATCTGGGCCTGCACCGACACGTCCAGGGCCGAGACGGGCTCATCGGCAACCACCAGGCGAGGGTGCAGGGCCAGCGCCCGGGCGATGCCGATGCGCTGTCGCTCGCCCCCGCTGAAGGCGTGCGGGAAGCGGCGCATGTACTCGGGCCGGAGCCCGACGGCGCGCAGGAGATCCGCCACGCGCTCTTCGCGCTCGCGGCGATTCTTCATGCCGTGCACCAGCAGCGGCTCGCCGACGAGATCGAGCAGCGTCATGCGAGGATTGAGCGAGGTGAACGATCCTGAAAGATCATCTGCATCTCTCGACGCAGCGCGCGCAGCTCCGACGGGCGCAGCCGGCCCATCTCGATCACCGAGCCTCCGGTGACCCGCATGAAGATCTCGCCCTCCGTCGGCTCGATGGCCCGCAGGATGCACCGCGCCGTCGTGGTCTTCCCGCAGCCGCTCTCGCCGACCAGGCCCAGCGTCTCCCCCTCGTCGATGTGAAAGTCGACGCCGTCCACCGCCCGGACGTGGCCCACCGTCCGCTTCCAGAAGCCCTTCCGGATCGGAAACAGCTTCTGCAGCCCGGCGACCCGCAGCAAGGCCTGCTGGGGCAGCGAGGTCGGCTCCGAGATCCCGGATTGGCTGGTCATCCGCGCGATCGCCGGCGCACCGCTCACTCGTAGAGGAAACAGCTCACGGCGTGCTGGTCCGCGACCGGCCGCAAGCTCGGCGCCCGGCGGTCACAGGTGCCGGGCATGAAGTCCGGCGCAGCGCGGATGGAAGGGGCACCCCGCGGGCCGGTCGTACGGGTGCGGCACGGCGCCCACGATCGGCGTGAGGCGCTCTCGCGTGCGCGATCGCAGGCGAGGGATGGAGCGCAGGAGCGCCCGCGTATACGGATGCCGGGGGCGTGGAAGATCTCGTCGACCGGCGCTTGCTCGACCACGCGGCCCAGGTACATCACCGCCACGTCGGTCGCCATCTCGGCGATCACGCCGAGGTCGTGGGTGATGAGCATGATCGCCATCCCGTCTTCCCGCTGGAGCTGGCGCATCAGCTCGAGAATCTGCGTCTGGGTCGTCACGTCGAGCGCGGTCGTGGGCTCGTCCGCGATCAGCAGGGTCGGATTGCAGGACAGCGCCATCGCGATCATGGCACGCTGGCGCAGGCCGCCGCTGAGCTGATTGGAGAGCTGGTTCACGCGCTCGGCGGGCGACGACACGCCGACCCGCCGCAGCATCTCGATCGTCTTCTCGCGGGCCTGCCCGCGGCCGACCCGCTGGTGCAGCGTGATCGCCTCGCTGATCTGGTTCCCGATCGTGTGGACCGGGCTGAACGACGACATCGGCTCCTGGAAGATGAGCGCGATCTCGGCCCCGCGGATCGCCCGCATCTCCTCGCCATTCGGCGCCAGCTTCGCGAGGTCGACGACCTGATCGGCGCCCGCCCCGCCCTCGGTGGCCCGCCGGCGGAACTGGATCTCTCCGTCGACGATCCGGCCCGGCCGATCGACGATGCCCATGATGGCCCTCGCCGTCACGCTCTTGCCGCACCCGCTCTCGCCCACGATGCCCAGGGTCACGCCGCGGATAGAGGTCGAAGCTGACCCCATCCACCGCCTTCACCGTCCCCTCGTCCTGGGGAAAGTACGTCTTCAGATTCCGCACAGCCAGCAGCGCCTCCCGCCGAATCGCCGTCACGGCCTCGCGCGCCTGCGCTTCCAACTCACGCGCCCCCGATCCATCGCCGCTCACCATCCCGGCAGCCAGCCGCGAAAGGACCCGACGCGGAGGAAAGCAGCGCGGTCCGCCAACCATCGAGCGTTCCACTTCGAGCGCCGGCTATGCCGGCGCAATCCTGCTTTTCGGGGGAGGCGTCGGCAGGGCAGGAGCCCCCTCCGAGATCTAGCGTCCGTACGGGTCGGCGGCATCCCGCAATCCATCCCCGAGGAAGTTGAAGGCCATGACCGCGATGATCACGGGCACCGCCGGGAGCATCAGCCACGGGGAGATGGCCACCGTCTGGACGTTCTGGGCCTGCTGCAGCAAGACCCCCCAGCTGATTGCGGGCGGGCGCAGGCCGAGACCCGAGAAAGCTGAGGGCGGTCTCGCTGATGATCATGGCGGGCAGCGCGAGCGTGGTGGCCGCGATGATGTGGCTCATGAACGACGGCACCATGTGGACGAAGATGGTCCGCATCTGGGTACACCCGACCAGCCGTGCGGACACGACGAAGTCCTCCTCGCGCAGCGTGAGAAAGCGCCCCCGGACGACGCGCGCCAGCTCGGTCCACGCCAGGAGCGAGATGATGATCGTGATGGCGAAGTACACCTGCATGACCGACCAGGTCCGGGGCAGCGCCGCGGCCAGTCCCATCCACAGCGGTATCGTCGGGATCGAGCGGAGGATCTCGATGATCCGCTGGATCACGGTGTCGGCGATGCCGCCGTAGAAGCCCGAGAGCCCGCCGAGGACGACGCCGAGGACGAGGCTCATCGTCACCCCGACCAGGCCGATGGTCAGGGAGATGCGCGTGCCGAACATCAGCCGCGACCACAGATCCCGCCCCTGTAGATCTGTGCCCAGCAGAAAGATCCTCTGGGCGGCATCGCGGCCGCCGTCGACCCCGGATCAGGTGACGCGTCGCGGGAATCACCCCGAGGAATCGATACTCGAAGCCTTCGGCGAAGAACCGGATCGGGATCTTCTGGGCGGGATCCGCTCGGTAGACCCGCCGGAAGGTCTGGAGGTCGCGGACGCCCTTGACGGCGTAGACGTGGGGGCGAAACCGCCAGCCCTCGAACCAGTGGATGGGCTGCGGAGGCATCAGGGAGCGCTGCGCCTCGGACGCATTCGGGTCGGCATAGGCGAGGAAGTCCGCGCCCAGCACCACCAGGTAGAAGCCGATGACGACGATGCCGCTGGCCACGGCGACGCGATGCCGCTGGAATCGCCACCACGTGAGCCGCCACTGCGAGGCCACGTAGAGGCGCCGGTCCTCCGCGGGCGCGACGGCGCCCGGCCCGTGAGCGGGAGCGCTCGCCGGATCGAGCGCCACGTCGGGCTCGGCCATCAGGAGTCCTCGAGGCGGATGCGCGGGTCGACCCACACGAGGATGAATGTCCGAGATCAGCGTGCCGATCACCGTCATGACGCCGAGCAGGAGCACGATCGTCCCCGCCAGGAACATGTCCTGCGCGATGAGGGCCCGCAGCAGGAGCGGTCCGACGGTCGGCAATCCGAGGACCAGGGACACGATGATGCTCCCCGACACGATGTACGGCAGCGTGTAGCCGATGGTGCTGGCGAACGGGTTGAGGGCGAGCCGGACGGGGTACTTCAGAATCACCCTGAGCTCCGAGAGGCCTCTTGGAGCGCGCCGTCACCACGTAGGGCTTGCGCAGCTCGTCCAGCAGATTGGCGCGCATGATCCGGATCTGTTGCGCCGTTCCCGCCAGCCCCAGGATCAAGGCCGGGATCGGGAGATGCTTGCAGAGGTCCCACACCTTGGCCGCGCTCCAGGGCGCGTCCTGAAGCTCCACGGAGAAGAGCCCGCCGATATTGGCGTTGAAGAGGGTGAAGCCCAGGTAGAGCACCACGAGCGCGAGAAGAAAGTTGGGCACGGCGAGGCCGATGAAGCCCACGAACGTGGCGGTGTAGTCGCCCACGCGAATACTGCCGGACGGCGGAATAGATGCCGATGGGCAGGGCCAGCACCCAGGTGAGGAACAGGGCGGCGAGCAGAGACCACCATCGTCAGCCACAGGCGGTCGTCCGATCACCTCGGCCACGCGGCCGCTTCCACTCCATGGACATGCCGAAGTTGCCCTCGGCGATCAGCCTGACCCACTTGTAGTACTGCACGTAGATGGGCTGATCGAGGCCGTACTGGATCCTCAGATTCTGCGCCTCCTGCTCGGTGACGACGCTGCCGGACGCCGCCATCTGGGCGATGTACGAGGACGACGTAGTCCCCGGGGGCAACTGGATGATGACGAAGGAGAGGACGGAGATCGCCCAGACCGTGAACACCGCGAGCAGGGCGCGCCGCCCGATGTACGCGACCATGCCGGAGCCCCTCGTCCCCGGCGACGCCCTCGAGCTTACTTCTTCCAGAAGAACGTGACCGGACGGGAAATCGTCGGGGTCTTGCCGTCCGGGCTATTGTATTGCCGCGACGGGATGTTCCCCATGTTCGTCTTGACCACGCGCACGCCCATGGACGCCGGTCCCATGCCGATCACGCCGATGATGTAGACCTCCTCCGCGGCGATCTTCCAGACCTCCTTGCCGAGCTGGATGCGCTCCTTCTCGGGCACGCCGAAGGCCTTCTTCCACTTCTCCATCAGCTCGCGCATGCCGCGGCGGCGGCTCCTTGCCCTGGGTGCCGGCGGAGTGGAACCAGCTTGACGTACAGCGGCCCCGACGACGCGACGGCGGCGATGCTCGAAGGGGAACACGTGGAGCGGGAAGGTGAACAGGTGCTCGCTGCCGTCGTTGTTCCAGGCCCCGAGCTGTTGCTCGTTGGCGGCAGTCCGCTTCAGGGCCAGGCTCCGCTCGACCTCCTGCACGGTCAGGTCGATGCCGATCTTCTTCCACTGCTCCCGGATCATCTCGGCGATCTGCGTGAACTGGAGGAACTGGCCGCCCAGCGTCATGATCTCGATGCGCAGCCGGCCCTTGCCGTCCGCGCGCAGGCGGTAGCCCTCGGCGTCCTTCTTGGCCAGGCCGATCTTGTCCGAGCATCTCGTTGGCCTTCTTGACGTCGAGCGTGGCCCAGAGCTTCCGGTACTCGGGTCCCGGGTTGTACTTGTTGCTGTCCGACGGGCACCACGGAGCTGGGCGTGCCCGTCCCCAGCCAGAACGTCTCGTTGATCTGGTCGCGGTCGATACCCGAGCGCCAGCGCGCGCCGGAAGTCGGCGGTGTTCATCCACTTCGCCGATCTCCGGGTCGGCCTCGTAGCTCAGGTTGAACTTGATGATCATGTCGCCGCCGTAGTCGCCGGGATCGAGGTAGAGCCTTGTAGCCGCCCTCTGCCTGGTTCTCGATGAACACGGGCAGCTTGCCGAGGTCGAGGTGCCGCTGCCTGGAAGTCGTACTCGCCGGCGATCGCGCGCAGGTTGATGACCTCCAGGTTCTCGGCCAGCGTCAGCACCACCCGGTCGATGTAGGGCAGCTGGTTGCCCGCCGTGTCGACGAAGACGCTGTAGGGGTTCCGCTCGAGCGTCCACGTCGGCGTGTTGATGGCGGTCGCCGTCTTCCACGGCGAGACCACCGGCAGCTCCGGGTTGAGCGCCCAGTCGTTCTTGGACCAGGAACATGCGGACCCAGCTGTCGAACTTGGCGTCCTTGACCTTCTTGTCCAGCTCGGCCTCGCCCACGTACTTCGGGTGGAACTGCTTCGAGGTAGTGGGCGGGCGCGTAGCCGCCCATGCCGCGATACGCGACCCCGCTGGGCCAGGCCGCCGAGGTCGGTGGAGCCCGCCAGCACGTCGGGAAGCAGGAAGTAGGGCTCGGGAACTTGAACCTCACCGTGTAGGTGTCGACCTTCTGGATCTCGCCCTGCTTGCCGTTGATGGCCATCGCCGCCGAGGGCGTGGGAATCAGGTCCTTGTTCCGGTAGATGTCCTCGAACCAGAAGACGAAGTCGTCCGCGGTGAACGGCTCGGCCGTCGCTCCACTTCATCCCG
>ERZ1370068.3490-contig-2600_pt1 | contig 101761 bp, 103 predicted proteins | sample MGYA00561227_ERZ1370068 | MGnify/ENA primary metagenome ERZ1370068 (study PRJEB38410, sample SAMEA6850437) | metagenome | study: Metagenomic assessment of the ecological functions of the soil: analysis of the soil microbiota associated with the...
AAGTTACGTATTGCTAACGCGCATCCTCGAGCGCCGGCCGCACCTCCGGGAACGGCTCCCACGAGGGAGCGCCTCGGCCAGCCCGGACGCTTCGTCCTCGGGGCGCCGAGCTTCCGCATCGCGTCGGTCATGACCGTCGCGATAGCTACGCGTCGCCGCCGGCCTGCAGCGACGGCTCGAGCTCGTGGTAGCGGTCGAGCTGCTCGTCGGCCTCGTCCTCGCCGAAGACGCGCGCGAGCTCGCGCGCGAATGCCGCCGTTCCAGTCGATCAGCGTGCCGTAGCAGTCGAACGTCGCCCAGCGGTCTCGCCGCCATAGTCCGAAACCTAGTCTTCGAGGCGTCTGAGCACGATCGACGCGTTGTGGCCGCCGAAGCCGAACGAGTTGCGACACGGCCACGCGCACGTCGGCGTCGCGCGCCTCGTTCGGGATGTAGTCGAGGTCGCACTCGGGATCCTGCGACCTCGTAGTTGATCGTCGGCGGCAGCTTGCCGTCGCGGATCGCGAGCGTCGTGAAGATCGCCTCGACCGCGCCCGCCGCGCCGAGGCAGTGGCCGGTCGCGCCCTTCGTCGACGAGACCGGCGTCTTGCGCGCGTTCTCCTCGCCGAGCGCGAGCTTGATCACGCGCGTCTCGCGCCGCGTCGCCGAGCGGCGTCGACGTCCCGTGCGCGTTGACGTAGTCGATCTCGCCGGATCGATGCCGGCGTCGCGCGAACGCCATCTTCATCGCGCGCGCCGGGTTCTCGCCGGTCGGATCGGGCTCGGTCACGTGCTTCGCGTCCGACGACAGCGCCGTAGCCGAGCAACCTCGGCGTAGATCTTCGCGCCGCGCGCCTGCGCGTGCTCGAGCTCCTCGAGCACGACGCACCGCGCCGGCCTCGCCCATGACGAAGCCGTCGCGTCCGGCGTCGAACGGCCGGCTCGCCCGCTCGGGTCGTCGTTCCGCCGCGAGAGCGCGCGCATCGCGCCGAAGCCGGCGATGCCGACCTCGTTGATCGCCGACCTCGGTGCCGCCGCAGAACATCACGTCGGCGCGGCCGAGCCGGATCGTCGTCCAGCCCGTCGCCGATCGCCATGTTCGAGGCGGCGCAGGCGGTGCACTGCGGACGAGCAGCGGGCCGCGCGTGCCGAGCTCCATCGAGACCCAGCCGGCGCCCATGTTCGGGATGATGCAGGGGATCGCGAACGGGTTGACGCGGTCCGGGCCGCGCTCCGATCAGCGTGTCGTAGCAGTCCTGGAAGGACCTGAGGCCGCCGATCCCGGTCGCGATCGACGCGCCGACGCGATCGCGCTTCCGGCCGCGATGTCGACGCCCGAGTCCGCCTCGGCCTGGCGCGCCGCGGCGAGCGATCAGCTGCGCGAAGCGATCCATGCGCCGCGCCTGCTTGCGCTCGATCCAGTTCGACGGGTCGAAGTCCTTCACCTCGCAGGCGAAGTGAACGTGGTAGTCCGGTCGAGTCGAACTGCGTGATCGGCGCCGCGCCCGACTCGCCCGCGAGCAGCGTCTGCCACGTCGTCTCCGCGTCGTTGCCGAGCGGCGTCACCGCGCCGATGCCGGTGATGACGACCCGTCCTCCGTCCGTTGATCCGACATCCTACATCCCCAGTCCGCCGTCGACGAGCAGAACCTCGCCCGTGATGAACGACGGCCTCGCTCGGAGCAGAGGAAACGTACCGCTCCGGCGACGTCCTCCGGCTCGCCGAACCGGCCGAGCGGCGTGTTCGCCAGCATCAGCTCGCTTGCATCTCCTCCGGCGATCACCTCGGTCAGGCGCGTGTCGACGTAGCCGGGCGCGACCACGTTGGCCCGCACGCCGCGGTTGCCGAGCTCCCGCGCGAGCGCCTTCGTGAAGCCGATGATCCCGGCCTTCGAGGCCGAGTAGTTCGTCTGGCCCGGGTTCCCGTGCACGCCCGACGATGCTGGAGATGTTCACGATCGAGCCCGCACGGCGCTTCATCATCCCGCGCGCGGCCGCGCGGCAGGTGTGGAAGACGCCGCTGAGGTTCGTCTCGATCACGACGCGCCAGTCCTCGTCGGACATGCGCGCGATCAAGACCGTCGCGCGTCACGCCCGGCGTTGTTGACGAGGATGTCGAGCTCGCCCGCCGTCCTCGACCAGAGCCTTCGCCTCGTCCGGGGTCGGCGACGTCCGCCTCGACGGCGCGTGCCCCCGCTTCGCGCGCAACCTCTTCTGCCTCGTCCTTGCCCGAGCGGTAGCTGAGCGTGACGTCCGCGCCGGCGCGCGCAGCTCGAGACGCGATCGCACGCCCGATACCCGCGCGACCCACCCGTGACGAGCGCCGTCTTCCCTCGAGCGACGCGAACGCGTCAGGCAGCTAGGCGCAGCGTCTCCTCGAGCTCGTCGATCTCTTCCGGCGTCGAGACCGAGATCGTCTTCACGCTGCGGTCGATCCGCTTGATCGAGCCCCGAGAGAACGTTGCCCGGGCCGACCTCGACGAATGTCTGCACGCCCTCCTTGATCAGGCCTGCCGCCGCGTGCGTGAAGCGCACGGGCGCGGTGAGCTGCTCCGACGAGCAGCGGGGCCATCCTCTTCGCCGATCTCGATGCGCGCCGTCACCGTGGACATGAACGGTGCGACGTCGGCTCGACGAACTCCGACCTGCTCGAGCGCGGGCCGAAGCCGATCCGCCGCTCGGGCGACGAGCGGGCTGTGGAACGCACCCGACACGCGCAGCTTCACGGCGCGGCGGGCGCCGGCCTCTCGGCGGCGGCGCAAGCCTCGTCGACCGCCGGGTTCTCGCCGGAGACGACGATCTGCCCGGGGCAGTTGTAGTTCGCCGGCCACACGTTGAGGATGCGCCGGCAGATGCGCTCCACGACCTCGTCGTCGAGGCCGAGGATCGCCGCCATCGAGCCCGGGTTCTTGCGCGCGGCCTCCGCCATCGCGAGCCCGCGCTCACGGACGAGCGCGACGGCCTCTTCGACCCTGAGCGCCCCGGCCGCCGCGCAGCGCAGCGAACTCGCCGACCGAGTGGCCGACGACGAAGTCAGGCTTGATCCCGCGCGCCCGAACGGCGGCGCAGCACGGCGAGGCTCGTCGCGACGAGCGCCGGCTGCTGGATCTCCGTCTCGACCAGCTCTTCCTCCGGCCCTGCGAAGCAGAGATGCTGCAGATCGAGGCCGGAAGCCTCGCTTGCCCGCTCGAAGACGTCGCAGCGCCTCGGGGACGGCCTGCCGCGATCTCGCGGCCCATCCCGACCTCGAGCGAGCCCTGCCCGGGAAGCAGAACGCAACCCGGCCGCGACTTCATTGCGTCCACTCCATCAGAGCCGAGCCCCACGTGAGCCCTGCTCCCATGCCCGTCATCAACACGAGGTCTCCTTCCTTGAGCCGACCATCCGCCTGCGCCTCCGCCAGAGCCAGCGGGATCGAGCCGGAGGACGTATTGCCGTAGCGATCAACGTTAACGACCATGCGCTCACGCGGGATGCCCGAGCTTCTTGACCGCGTGTTCCATGATCCGGACGTTTGCCTGGTGGGGAACGTAGACGTCAACGTCCTCGACCGCCGCCCCGCAGCGTCTCGAGGACCGCCTCGGCGGACGAGACGAGCACGCGCGTGGCGAACTTGAAGACCTCGCGGCCGTTCATGTGGACGTACCCGTTTCCGGTCGCTTCCTCGACGCTGCGCGAGCCGCTGCCCGGGAGCGAGAGGTGGATCCCGCCGCCGCCGTCCGCGCCGAGCTCGAAGCCGAGGAAGCCGGGCTTCTCGACCTTCTCGAGCACGACAGCGCCGGCTCCGTCGCCGAACAGGATGAGCGTCGAGCGGTCGGTCCAGTCGAGGATCCGCGACAGCACGTCGCCGCCGACCACCGAGCGCGCGCTCCGCCAGGCCCGCGGCGATCATTCCGTAGGCCTGCACGAGCGCGTACATGAAGCCCGTGCAGCCCGGCCGAGCAGGTCGTAGGCGGCCGCGTCGCGGGCGCCGAGCGTGTCGGCGAGCAGCGCACTCGAGGTCGGGAACATCATGTCGGGCGTCACGGTCGCGCAGAGAACGAGGTCGAGGTCCTGCCGCCTCGACTCCCGCCTGCGTCGATGGCGGCTTCGCGGCAGCCGGCAGCGCGAGATCGGTGAGCGCCTGCTCGGGCGCGGCGATCCGGCGCTCGCGGATCCCCGTGCGCTCCATGATCCACTCGTTCGTACGTGTCGACGAGCGTCTCGAGCTCGTCGTTCGTCAGCGACCCGGTCGGGGACGTACGCGCCGAGCCCGGTGATCGAGATCGGCGCGCCCTGCGCCTTGCCGATCACTTCCGCTCCACCGCGAAAGTCAGAGTTGCGCGGCACGCGAGCTCGCCGCCGACCCGGGCGCTCGGCCTTCCCGCGACCGATCGGGCCGCGCACGCGTCTCGAGCTCGCAGCGCAGCTCGAGCACGTCGCCCGGTTCGACGATCCGCTTGAAGCGGCACGTCGTCGATGCCGGCGAAGAGCGCGAGCTTGCCGCGGTTCTCCTCCTCGCTCAGCACGGCGACCGCGCCGGTCTGCGCAAGCGCTTCGACGATCAGCACGCCCGGCATGACCGGGCGGCCCGGAAAGTGGCCGCTGAGATACCACTCGTCCGCGCGCACCGTCTTCCGCGCGACCGCCCTTCACCGGGTCGCAGCTCGAGCACCTCGTCGATCAGGAGAAACGGCTCCCGGTGCGGCAGGATCTCCTCGATCGCCTCGCGGCCGAAGGGTGCGTCGTAACGCTCACGCGACGTCCGAGAGCTTGTCGCGCAGCCGGCTGCGGCCGCGATGCGCGTAGCACTTCGCCGTTCCGACCGGCATGTCGGCTGCAACCGAGATCTCCTCGAAGGAGAGCCGAGCGCGTCCTTCAGAACGACGACGCGCGCCTGCTCGGGCGCGATCTCTGCCAGGCAGCGGTTCAGCTCGCCTCGCAGCTCCGCCCGGTCGGCCTCTCGCGCCGGATCCGCGTCGGTGGCCGCCCGCCGATCCTCGAGCAGCGGCTCGCAGGCTCGAGCCCGCTGCCGGTTCCCGACGTCTCGGCAGGCGTTGATCGTCAGCCGGTGCAGCCAGGTCGCGAACTGCGACTCGCCCCGAAACTGCTTGATCTTGACGCAGAGCTTCGCCAGCGCCTCCTGAGCCGCGTCGCGCGCATCCTCGGGATCGCGAAGCAGATGGCCGGCGAGCTTCTCCACGCGGGGCGCGTGTCTCTCGCAGAGCGCCTCGAGAGTCCCTCGCATCGCCGTCTTTCGCTCTTTTCACCAGGATCGGATCACTCAGCCGCGCATAGGCAAGGGCCCTTCCAAACGGGAGGACTGTGTGATTTGACGCCGGCGCCCGCGTGGCAGTTGCATCTCTCCGCTCTAGTGTAGGAGCGTGAGCGATTCGCTCGCCCCGGACGCCGTGAAACCGCTCCTCCGCGGCCGCTTCGGCCACGTCTACCGCTACGCCGAAGTCACAGACTCGACCCAGCGGATGCTCGCGGAAGACGAAGCGGAGGGAGCCGTCGCCGTGGCAGAGGATGCAGACCGGAGGGACGAGGGCCGGCTGGGGCGAGCCTGGGGAGGCCCCCGCGGGCAACGAGCGTTCTCGTCTCCGTCCTCCTGCTGCCCATGGTGGAAGCGCCGAGGCTTCCGGAGCTCTCACTCGTCGCCGGCGGAGCCGTCGCGCAGGCGATCGCTGAGGTAACCGGCCTCGAGCCGGCGATCAAGTTTCCGAACGACATCCTCGTCCGCGGCCGCAAGGTCGCCGGAATCCTGGCCGAGTCCAGCGAGGGACGCGTCGTCCTCGGGATCGGCGTCAACGTCAACCAGACTCTCGAGCAGCTTCCGGCGGACGCAGAGACCGAGCCGACATCACTCCGCCTCGAGCTCGGCGGGCCTGTCAGCCGCGCACGGCTGCTCGCTGGCGATCCTGCTGGAACTCGAGCGCGCCTACGACGCCTGGGTTACTACGGGTACTTCAGCGTCCGGCTGACGTTCCCGGCCGCGTCGCTGGGCGACGATGCGAACAGTGCGCACGCGACGCCCGGGCGGAAAGAGAAGACTCCGGCTCGCACCGATACGGCTGACACGTTTTCCGTTCACCGTCGAGCGGATCGTCGCGGGCTCGCTCACGCGAAAGCGCAGCTATGCGAAAGGAGAGCGCGCGCAAGCACCGGGGCGACGGTGTCGATTCGGAACAGCGCCGTGTGCACAGGACCGGTTCCGATGTCGTTCGTCACCGTCAGGACCGCGGCGTACTTGCCGTCCTTCAAACCGGACGGGCGTCCAGGCGACCGTCTGCGGCCCGACCGGCAGGTCGGCGGAGTACACGGACACCAGCGTCTTGCCGGCCTCGAGCGATGTCGAGCCGTGCCGACGCGGCACGCGTGAGCTCGAACTCGAAGGTGAGCGTCGTCGGCCGAGCCGTCGCCGTTCGGCGATACCGCGGCCGGCGTGCCGACGAAGCCGTCGCACCGTTCGGTCGACGAGAACAGGAACCGCCGACGTCGACCGTCGCGCGGCCGTCGGTCGCGCTGAGCACGATCTCGTAACGTCCGTCGGCAACTCCCGCTGCCGTGAAGCGGAATGATCTGCTTTCCCGGTTTGCGCGTTCTGCTGAGAAGAGCACCGAGAGATCGCGCCCGTCCGGTCCACGCAGCGTCGCGGTCACGGTCGCCGGGGCGCTGAGCGTGTACGTGATCGAGGCTCGAAGTCGGTCTGCCCGTCGGCGTTCGGCGTGATCGTCCGCGGAACCGCCGTCGCCGAGCGGATCGCCAGGGCGACAGCCTTCGCGCCGATCGTGCCGCTGCGCTGCGCACGGTGTCGCCCGCCGCGATCGTCCACGAGTACGAGCCCTGCGCAGCCGCTGTCGCGGCGTCCCACGTCCAGTCGACGTCCTGGCTCGTGCCGGTGCCGGTCGCCACGATCGTCCCGGTCGAGTCCGCGACCGTCACGGTCCAGGGCAGCGATCTCCGCAGAGATGTGCGCGGAAGCGCACCTGCCCGCCGATCGCGCCGCGGACCGTGGGCGCATAGAGCTTCGGCAACCCGAATCGCGCCTGCCTGCTGCGCGATCGCGCGGAGCTGGGCGTAGAAGCGCAGCCCCGGGACACGTCGTGAAGCCCGTGTCGCGATGGCCTGAGACGGTTCGCAACACGACCGGAACTCCGGCGCGATAGCGCTCGTTGCCGCCGGAGATCCACGTCAGTGCTCGACGTCGGATCGACGTGCGCGATGTCGAGTCGCCAGGCGAGCAGATTCGGCAAGTGCGGTGCGCGCGACCGCCGGCGGCGCGCTCGGAGCCGTAGCTACCGAGCACGGCGACCCCGACGGAGCCGGTGTTGAACCCTTCCGCGTGCGCGCCGATGACCGGCCTGTCGACGCCGCCGTAGCTGACCCTCGAACACCTGCCCGTACTTGTCGACGAGAAAGTTGTAGCCGATGTCGTTCCAGCCGTTGCCCTTCACGTGGTAGATCTCGATCCCCGCACGATCGCCGCGGATTGCGAAGCGGTGTAGGAGTTCGTGCCGGCGGTGTGATGCACGAGCGCGAATTGCACGCTCGGCGCGTAGCTCGGCGGCGCGCGCGCGGATTGCCTCGTTCGCGCCCCAGACCTCGCGGCCGAGCAGCGGCGGCGAACCGACCATCGAGACCCGCCGCAGCGGGATCCGCACCTCAGGGCTGCGAACGAAGTACGCGCGCGAGACGGTCGACACGGCCATGCAGGCCTGTACTGGATCGCGATCGGCCGCAGCCGGTCCAGTAGGGATTGCCGATGACGCCAGCCACCTCCGCACGCGCCTCCGCCGTTCCCGGCGTTCGGGAGGTCGTCCGCTTCCGGATCGGCACGCCGCCAGGCGCTCCACCGGCCGGCCGAGCGACCTCGTTCGAAACTGAACGGTGCCAGTGCCGCGCCAGTGCAGCCCGACCATGATCGAACTGCGGTGTCGCGGCCGCGAGTGTCCGCTCGCCGTGCAGCGGCACCTCGCGCATCGTCAGCGACGCGCCTGCGAATGCTGCGCGCGGGCGCGGCGAAGAATGAGGAGCACGGCAACGAGAAGAGGTTTCATGGCGACGGCGACCTCGCTGCTCCAGGGTGCCTGATACCGGCTTCGGCCTCAAGGGCGCACGCCCTCCCCTGATAGAATCCTTACGAGTTGAAGAGCGCCTGTTTGCGGGTACTTTTGCTCGCCGGGGCGGTGCTCGCCTTTGCCCCTGTCCGCCTCGGCAGCGGTTCCACGCGTGCTGGCGATCCACTTCGACGCGGAGGTGAATCCCGTCACTCAGAACTACCTCTGCCACAACCTGAGCCAGCGCCGCGAAGGACGGCTACGCGGCGGCGGTGATCGTCCTCGACACTCCGGGCGGCCTGCTGCAGTCGAAGGACAAGATCGTGCTCTGCGAGCTCAACGCGAAGCTGCCGGTGCTCGTCTGGGTCGGGCCCGAACGGGGCGACCGCCGGTTCGGCGGGCGTCTGGATCGCGCAGGCCGCCGACTACCTGGGCATGGCGCCGCAGACGAACATCGGGTCCTCCACTCCGATCGACTCGGGCGGTAGCAACATCGGCTCCGATCTTCGCCGCAAGCTGATCAACCACGAGGCGGCGTCGCTGCGGGCACTTGCACAGAGTCACGGGCGGAATGTCCGATGGGCCGACCGTGCGGTGCGGCGTGGCCACCAACGCAACGGCGGAAGAAGCGCTGCGAAGCTGAACGTGATCGAGGCGATCGCACCGACGCTCCCGTCGCTGCTCGAACAGTCAGACGGCGTGAAGACCAAGCCCAAGCGGTTACACGCTCCACCTCGCCGGCGCACAGATTCACAACGTTCACCTCGGCTTCTTCACGCGGCTGCTGAACACGCTGATCGATCCGAACATCCTTCCGCTGCTCTTCCTCGCGGGCCTCGCCGGGATCGGCTTCGAGATCTTCCATCCCGGAGTCGTGCTCGCCGGGCGCGCTCGGCGCGGTCGCGCTCGTCACCGCACTCATTCGGTTCTCGGTCCTGCCCGATCAGCTGGGGCGGCGTGCTCTTGATCCTCCTGGGTGTTGCGCTGTTGGTCGTGCGACGTGCACGTGCCGACACACGGCGCGCTGACGTGGCCGGACTGGTCAGCGTGGCGGTCGGATCGATCATGCTGTTCCAGAACGCACCGGGCTACCACACCTCGAAGCCGCTCGTGATCGGCAGTCGCGGTCGCCCTGGGAGGCGGTCTGGGCGTTCGCGCTCAGCAAGGCCGTTCAGGTCAGGCACCGGCCCGGTCGAGGTCGGGCCGCAGCTGATCGCGGGCTCGGTCGGCGAGGTGCGCGGCGGCGGCCTCGTCTACGTGAACGGAGAGCTCTGGCAGGCGCGCACCTCAGGCGGCGAGGAGCTTCGCCTCGGGAGCAGGTGCGGGTCGAATCGCTCGACGGGCTCGTAGCTCACGGTCCGTCCACTCGGCAGCGCATAGGATCGAGCTCGTGAACGCCGCGCTCATCATCGCCGCGATCCTCGTGTTGCTCATCGTGCTCTTTCTCTTCGCGGCGATCAAGGTCGCTGCGCGAGTATGAGCGCGGCATCGTCTTCCGACTCGGGCGCCTGTTGCCCGCAACCGAAGGGGCCTGGTCTCTTCCTGCTGATCCCCGTCGTCGACCGGATGGTCAAGGTCGATCTGCGCACGATCACGCTGATCGGTTCCGCCGCAGGAGGTCATCACCAAGGACAACGTCCCGGTCCGCGTGAACGCGGTCGCCTACTTCCGCATCGTCGATCCGAAGGCCGCGATCGTCCAGATCGAGAACTTCATGGTCGCGACCTCGCAGATCGCGCAGACGACGTTGCGATCCGTGCTCGGCCAGCACGTGCTCGACGAGCTGCTCTCGGAGCGCGAGAAGATCAACGCGATCCTGCAGGGGATCATCGACGAGTCGACGGCGCCGTGGGGGATCAAGGTCTCGATCGTCGAGGTGAAGGACGTCGAGATCCCGTCGTCGATGCAGCGCGCCATGGCGAGACAGGCCGAGGCCGAGCGCGAGCGGCGTGCCAAGATCATCAACGCCGAGGGCGAGTTCCAGGCCGCGGAGCGGCTGGAAGGACGCCGCCGCGGTCATGAGCGAACAACCCGTCTCGCTCCAGCTCCGCTATCTGCAGACGCTGCTCGAGCTCGGATCCTCGCCGTCAACGACGATCGTCTTCCCGGTCGATCTGATTCGCCCGTTCCTCGAGAAAAAGGCCGGCGACACGACCTGAGCGGCGAGCTCCGCCGCGACGCCGACTCGGGCCGCGTCGCGGTGATCGCACCCGGCCGCGCGAAGCGCCCAGGCGCCGCGCGACCGGCGCTCGACCCTCCGTCTCCCGACGAGCTGGCGTCGTGTCCGTTCTGCGCCGGTCACGAGGACATGACGCCGCCGCAGACGCTCGTCCTGCCCGAGGCCGGCGACTGGCAGGTGCGAGTCGTGCCGAACCTCTACCCGGCGCTCGAGCGGCAGGAGGTCGTGGTCACACAGCCGCCGCCACATCCGCTCGATCGCGGAGGCTGAGGACGACGAGCTCGAGCTCGTCGCGGCGGCGTGGCGACGGCGCGCGGCGGACGAGCCCGGCAACGTGTTCCCGCTGATCAACGAAGGGCGCGAAGCCGGCGCGAGCCTTCCGCACTCGCACTCGCAGCTCGATCGTGGCTGCCGGAGCCGCCGCTCGTACAGTGCGCAGCCGCGAGGAGAGGTCGTGCTCGAGCGTGACGGTCGTCGCGTCGCTGTCCGTGGGCGAGCCGCGTGCCCTACGAGACAGTGATCGCACCGGCCGAGCCCGACGTCGATCGCGCTCGTCAGCCCGCTGCTCGGACCTGCGCTCGAGACGCTCGCCGGCGTCGATCCGCCGGCTACATCGCGCTCGAAGGGCCAGGTGCCGCTCAACGCCTGGCTCGAGCAGCGGCGACGACGACTGGCGACTCGTGCTCTTCCCGCGGCTCGACGATCCTGGCCGGGCTCGAGCTCGGCGCGGCGATTCACGTCAACACGCTCCTCCCGAAGAAGCGGCAGCGAGGCTGCGCGATCGGCTTAGAGCTCTGGTGCGGCCTCGGGCCGATGAGCCGTGGCTTGCACTTCACGGAACCGGCGGGCCGCGTCGATCGCAGCGCCGAGGTTGAGACCCTTGTCCTTCGCCTGCTTGATGAGCATGACGGTCTCGAGCGCGTCGATGTCGTAGATCCGCTGCTTCTTTCCCTTGGTGGGAATCTGCGCCTTGTTCGTCCAGTAGTCGAGCTGCATCTTCGAAATGCCCGCGATCTGGCAGACCTGGCCGAGATAGAGCTCGACCTTGCCCAGGTGCTCTGGCGAGATCGATCGGCTCGAGTAAGGTCAACCTGCCTGACTGACAATCATGTCGTCCTCGTCTTCCTGTGCAGTTGGTACCCCTTGTTTCAAGGTATACCGCTCTTCGTCGTTATTCGGAAGAGGTGGTTTCAAAATCTCCCCTTTTGGGGCACGTGCTTCGGGGAGATTTGTGGCAAAGGCCTATGCCTGCGGGACAGCTTCAGGGGTGTTCGTGGCATCGCTCTTGTCCTCCGCGGCCTCGACGACCGGTGCGAGACTCGAGACGTGTTCGCCCTCCCGTAGCCGCATGACGATGACCCCCTGCGTGGAACGGCCCGAGCGCTTGATGTCGTCGACGGCCATCCGGATCACCGTGCCGCCGTCGGAGATCAGCATCACCTGGTAGCCGTCGCGGACGACGCGCGAGCCGGCGAGCTGGCCCTTCGCCTCGGTCAGCTGGACCGTCTTGACCCCGAGACCGCCACGGCCCTTGACCGGGTAGTCGCGGACCGGCGTCCTCTTGCCGTAGCCGTTCTCCGTCACCACGAGCACGTCGGCGTCGTCATGCGCGATGTTGACCGCGATCACTTCGTCGTCGGCACGCAGGCGCATGCCCTGGACGCCTGACGCGTCGCGTCCCATCGCCGCACGTCCGTCTCGTGGAAGCGGATCGCCTGTCCCTTGCGCGAGACCATGCAGGATGTCGTCGCGTTCCCGACGCGTGCCTTACTCCGACGAGCTCGTCGCCCTCGCGCATCTTGATCGCGATGATCCCGTCGGAACGAAGCGGCGTGTTGTACGCGGACATCCGCGTCTTCTTGACGACGCCGTTCTTCGTCGCGAAGACGAGATACTCGGCCTCTTCGAAGTCGCGCGTCTGCACGACTGCGCGCACCTGCTCGTCCTGGCGGAACGGCAGCAGGTTCTGGATCGCCCGTCCCTTCGACTGGCGCGAGCCGAGCGGCAGCTCGTGCACCTTCAGCCGGTAGACCTTGCCGACGTTTGTGAAGAAGAGGATGTAGTCGTGCGTCGAGGCGACGAAGAGATGCTCGATGTAGTCCTCGTCCTTCAGATCCATGCCCATGACACCGATGCCGCCGCGCCGCTGCTCGCGATAGGTCGTCACCGGTAGGCGCTTGATGTAGTTCGAGCGCGTGATCGCGATCACCATGTCCTCTTCCGCGATCAGGTCCTCGAGCTCGAGCTCGTCCTCGGCCTGCACGATCTCGGTGCGGCGGTCGTCGGACTTGCCGTAGATGTCCTTGAGCTCGAGCAGCTCCTCGCTGATCACGCCGTCGATGCGGCGCCGGATCGCCGAGGATCGCGCGCAGTTCGGCGATGCGCTCCTGCAGGTCGTTGCACTCGCGCCTGGATCTCTTCGCGCGCGAGCTTCGTCAGCGCGCGAAAGGCGCAGGTCGAGGATCGCCTGCGCCTGGATCTCGGAGAGATCGAAGTCGCGCATCAGGCCCTCACGCGCACTCTCGGTGTCTGCGGCGGCGCGGATCAGCGCGATCACCGCGTCGAGCGCATCCAGCGCCTTCAGATACCCGGCAAGGACATGCGCGCGCTTCTCCGCCTGGCGCAGCTCGTACTTCGAGCGGCGGGTGACGACCTCGCGCTGGTAGACGAGGTAGTGACGGATCAGCTCGAGCAGCGAAAGCGTCTTCGGGACGCCGTCGACGAGCGCGACCGCGTTGTAACCGAACGTCGTCTGCAACGGGGTCAGCTTGAAGATCTTGTTCAGTGCGACCTGCGGGACGGCTTCGCGCTTCAGCTCGACGTAGATGCGCATGCCCTCCTTGTCGGAGTGGTCCTGGAGCGCGTCGTCGGACATCGGGACCTCGGTGAGCGTTCCGGCCTTGACCAGGTCGGCGATCTTCTCGATCACGCCTCCTTCGCCGGCCTTGCGAACGCCGTACGGCAGCTCGGTGATGATGATCGCGCTCTTGCCGCCGCGGAGTTGCTCGATGTGTGCGCGCCCGCGAACGTAGATCCGCCCGCGGCCCGAGCGATACGCATCTCGGATGCCACCGCGGCCGACGATGGAGCCTCCGGTCGGAAAGTCCGGGCCCTTGATGTGCTGTGACAGCCGTTCGACGTCGATCTCCGGATCCTCGATCATCGCAACGATCGCGTCGACGACCTCGCCGAGATTGTGCGGCGGAATGTTCGTCGCCATGCCGACGGCGATGCCGGACGAGCCGTTGACGAGCAGATTCGGGAACCTGGCGGGAAGCACCGTCGGCTGACGGCGTGACTCGTCGTAGTTCGGCTCGAAGTCGACGGTGTCGGCGTCGATGTCGCGCGAGCAGCTCCGTCGAGATGCGCGAGAGCCGGCATTCCGTGTAGCGCATGGCGCCGGCTGGATCGCCGTCGACCGAGCCGAAGTACCCCTGGCCGTCGATGAGCGGATACCGCATCGAGAACGGCTGCGCGAGGCGGACGAGTGCGTCGTAGATCGCCGAGTCGCCATGAGGGTGGTAGTTGCCCATCACGTCGCCGACGACGCGCGCCGACTTCCGCGTCGGGCGGTTCGGCTGCAGGCCGGCCTCGTGCATCGCGTAGAGCACGCGGCGGTGCACGGGCTTCAGCCCATCGCGGACGTCCGGCAGCGCGCGGCTGACGATCACGCTCATCGCGTAGTCGAGGAAGCTCGTGCGGACCTCCTGGTCGAGCTCGCGCGTCTCGACGCGACCGGCGCCGAGTGGCTCGGGTGTCAGATCAGACATTTCTCACATCCATCGAGCGCAGGCGAAGATCTCACTTCCACCCCGCGGAAAATGCGGAGCATTTTCCGCGGATTAGACATCCAGGTTTCGCACTTCCAGTGCGTTCTGCTCGATGAAGAGGCGGCGCGGCTCGACCTCGTCGCCCATCAGGCGCGAGAACCAGAGATCGGCGGCGGCGGCGTCCTCGACGTCGACGCGAATCAACATGCGACGGGCAGGATCCATCGTCGTCGCCCAGAGCTCGGCTGCGTTCATCTCGCTGAGGCCCTTGAAGCGCGTGATCTGCAGCCCGCTCTTCGCGAGCGTGATCGCCCCGTCGCGGAGCTCTTCGAAGGTGAGTGCCTCCATGCTCTGCTTCCCGTGCTTCAAGGAGAAGGGCGGCAGGCCGCCCACGATCTCGGCGAGCCGCGCGTACGTCTTCCGCACGCGGTCGTAGATCGGTGACGCGAAGAGCTCTGCCGGCACGACGATGTTCTGCATCGCGCTCGTCTCGATCTCGATGACCTGGATCCGGAGCGCCTCCGCGTCGGCCTCCGGCTGCAACGTGTAGCCGTTGGCGGCCGCGGCGTCGATCGCGGTCACAGCCTCGCCCGGAGAGGACGCCTCGCTCTCGACGAGACGGTGCGAGAGAACGAAGTCGGCTGCCTGCGGCCCGAAGTCTGCGCGCAGACGTGCAGCCCAGCCCTGGTACTCGTTCAGGGTGCGTGCGAATCGCCCATAGCGCGCCTGGGTCAGCTTGACCTCGGCTCCGCCCCTGGCCTCGATCTCGAGATCGCCGAACCGCTCGCGCACGAGCAGCTCCTCGAGCTGCGAATCCTTCTCCAGGTAGTTCGACTGGCTCCCGAAGCGTGCGAGGTAGAGCGGCGGCACGGCGATGTAGACATGGCCGCGTTCGAACAGCTCCGGCATGTGGCGGTACAGGAACGTCAGCACGAGCGTCCGGATGTGCGCGCCGTCGACATCGGCGTCGGTCATGACGATGACGCGGTGGTAGCGCAGCTTCGCAATGTCGAACTCTTCGCCGATGCCCGTTCCGATCACCTGGACGAGCAGCTGCACCTCGGAGTTCGAGAGCACCTTGTCGATCCGGTTCTTCTCCGAGTTGATGATCTTGCCGCGCAGTGGGAGGATCGCCTGGTTCGACTTGTCGCGGGCATCCTTCGCGGCACTGCCCGCCGAGTTGCCTTCGACGATGAACATCTCCGCCAGCTCGGGGTCGCGCACCTGGCAATCCGCGAACTTCTTTGCGATCTCACCGCCGAACGCGCCCCTTCGCGGCGGTCAGGTCGCGCGCCTTGCGCGCTGCCTGCCGCGCCCGCGCGGCGGAGATCGCCTTCTGGATGATCTGCTTCGCATCGGTCGGGTTCTCCTCGAGGAACTCGGAGAGCTTCGTGTTGACGTTGGACTCGACGAACCCCTTCACCCACGGGTTGCCGAGCTTCGTCTTCGTCTGTCCTTCGAACTGCGGGTCCTGCAGCTTCACGGAGACAACGGCCGCCAGCCCTTCGCGCACGTCCTCGCCCTCGAGGTTGTCTTCCTTTTCCTTGAGCAGGCCCATGTCGCGCGCGACCTTGTTCAGCGTCCGCGTGAGCGCGCGCGTTGAAGCCGGAGAGGTGCGAGCCGCCCTCGTGCGTGTTGATGTTGTTGGCAAAGGTGTAGACGGATTCCTGGTACGACGCGTTCCACTGCATCGCGACCTCGACCTTGCCTTGCTCGTTCCTCGCCTTCGAAGTAGGCGATGCTCTTGTGGATCGAGTCCTTGGCCCCGTTGACGTGCGCGACGAAGTCTCTGATTCCGCCTTCGTAGTGGAACTCGATCACCTCGCCGCCGGCGCGCTCGTCGGTGAGGACGATGCGCAACCCGCGTGTGAGGAAGGCCGTCTCGCGCAGCCGCTGCTGCAGCGTCTCGGCCGAGAGCTCGAGCTCCTCGAAGATCTCTGCGTCGGGCAGGAACGAAATCGTCGTGCCGGTGTCGCCCTTCTCCGCCTCGCCGACGACGGCGAGATCTGCGTTGGGGACGCCGCGGGTGAATTCCCTGCCGATAGACCTTCCGTCACGGCGCACTTCCGCGATCAACCACTCGGAGAGCGCGTTCACAACCGACACGCCGACGCCGTGCAGGCCGCCTGAGACCTTGTACGGCGAGCCGTCCGCGCCGAACTTTCCGCCGGCGTGCAGCTTGGTCAAGACGACGGTGAGCGCAGAGGTTCCCTGCTCCTCCATCTGGTCGACGGGAATGCCGGATCCGTAGTCCTTCACCGTCACGGAGTTGTCGGGATGGAGCGTCACCTCGATCCGCTCGTTGCGTCCCGCGAGCGCCTCGTCGACGCTGTTGTCGACCACCTCGTAGACGAGGTGATGGAGTCCCCGGGCGCCCGTCGAGCCGATGTACATGCCCGGTCGCAGGCGGACCGGCTCGAGGCCCTCGAGCACGGTGATGTCCTTGGCGGTATAGGTGGCTTCACTCATGAAAAAGCCCTGCAAATTCCCTACTTGCGGGCACCCCGAATTCTAGCAAAACGAGCGGTCGTTATCGCCGCGAGAAAGGCTTGCCGCTGCGGCTTTTGGCGACCACTTTGCGCAGCTCTTCGTCACGAATCTCTCGCGTGAGTGATTCGGCTTTCGCAACGTGCTCCGGCTCGGCGGCGGAGGGGGCTTCGGACCGCCTCGGGGCGTCTTCGGCGGGCTCCGGCAAAGGCCCGGGCGCGAACGCGAGGCGACGCGGTGCGCTGTCACCGAGTCGGCCGCGGATCTCCTCGGCGCGGGTCGTCAGCTCGAAGGCCCAGATCGAATCCTGCGTGTGGACGTGCAGCGTTCCGTCTCGCGCCAGACGCGCGGGCCAGGCGTTCCGCGCGATCTCGGGCCCGACCGCCTCCACCCACTGCTCGACGACCGGCGCCATCCCCGACGCAGGCCCGAAGCGGCGGAGCTCGCCGGGCGACGCCGTCCCCGACGCGTTCCATCAGGCGGCCCGTCACCTCGCCCGGAGGCGACCTCGAGCAGCTGCGCCGGATCGACGGGCAGGGCGGATGCCTCCGTCGCGGTGATGAGCGTCTGGCCGGATCCGAGCACACGCTCGGCGAGCACCCGCCGGCGGCCCGGATCGAGCTCGGAGAGAACGTCGTCGAGCAGCAGCAGCGGCGCGAACCCGCGCCGCTCGGCGATCAGCGAGGCCTCGGCGAGCAGGAGCGCGAGCACCGTCAGGCGCTGCTCGCCCTGGGAGCCGAAGCTCCGCAGATCGCGCGGTCCGCTCGTCAAGACGATGTCGTCGAGGTGTGGCCCGAGGCCCGTCGTTCCTCGCTCGAGGTCACGGTCGAGCCGGGCCTCGAGCGTCTCGACCGTCGGCGGCTCTCCTTCGTAGGTCATCCGCGCGGCCGGCAGCCCGAGCTCCTCGGCACGTTGCGCAAAGAGCGCGGCGAGCCACGCCACGACTTCCGTGCGAGCTTCGACGAGTTGGCGGCCGAGCGTCGCGACCTGCTCGGTCCACGGGGCGATCGCGTCGCGGGACGAATAACCGCCGGCCGCGCGGCGCAGTGCCGCGTTGCGTTGCGCCACCGCTGCGGCGTACTCGACGGCGAGCGAAGCGCGTGCCGGTGCAAGACGGCCGAGCACCCGGTCGAAGTACGCTCGGCGCACGGCGGGACCGCCCTTCACCACCGCGAGCCGGTCGGGCGTGAAGACGAGCGTGGCGACTTCGCTGCGTAGCTGTTCGGCGGCACGCAGGGCGGCGCCGTTCATCTTCGCGCGCTTTCCTTCGCCGACCTCCAGCGTGACCTCCAGCTGCAAGGCGTTGTCGCCGCGGCGGCCCTGCAGTGCGATCCGGCCGGCGCGTTCGCCGAAGCGAACGAGCTGCGCATCGGCGCGTGTCCGCGGCGAGAAGCCCTGCGTGCCGACGTGCAGCGACTCGAGCAGATTCGTCTTCCCCGCTCCGTTCGGTCCGACGACCAGCAGCAGGCCGGGCTCGAGCTCGAGGTCAAGTCGGGCGTACGAGCGAATGTTCCGAAGCGAGACTCTGTCGACGATCAGACAGTGACCGTTCTACCCTGGCAGCCGGATCGGCATGATCAGGTACGTCGGGTCGTCCTCGCCGCCCTCGATGACCGCCGGTCGAAGCGGAGAGATCAGACGTAGCTGGATCTCGTCCTCGGCGATCGACTCGATGCCTTCGCGCAGGAACTCCGCGTTGAACCCGATCTCGAGCGGCTCGCCCGAGAACTGCACCGGCAGCGATTCCTTCGCCTCGCCGACGTCCTGGGTGCGGGCGAAGACGGTGAGCTCTCCTTCGGCGAAGCGGAGCTGGATCGGCGACGTGCGCTGCACCATCACGCCGACGCGACGGACGACGTCGAGCACCTCGTTGCGCGGCAGCGTCACGTCGTGCTCGAACGCCTCCGGCAGAAGCTGCTTGTAGTTCGGGAACTGACCGTCGATGCGACGTGTCGTCAGCCACACGTCGTCCGCAGCGAAGACGACCTGGTTCTCGTGCACGCCGAGCTCGATGTTGTCGCCGGACTGCGCGATGCGTGCGAGCTCGCCGAGTGCGCGCGCCGGGATGATCGCCTCCAGCTCGGGCACCTCGCCGCTGAGCTCCGTCTCCTTCACCGACAGGCGGTACGAGTCGGTCGCAGCCATCACGAGCTTGCCGGCCTCGAACCGGACGAGGATCCCCGTCAGCACCGGCCGGGACTCGTCGCGAGACGCCGAGCGCGAGACGCGCGAAACCGTGTCGAGCAGCGATTGCCGTTCGACGGTGAACGTCCCCACTGCGTCGAGATCGGGAAGACGCGGAAAGTCCTCCGCGGCGTAGGTGTGGAGTGTCGAGGTGGACGAGCCCGACGTGACGTGCACCACGTTCTCGTCCGGTCGGTACTCGATCGTCACCTCGTTGTCCGGCAGAAGCCGCACGAGGTCGACCAGCAGACGGCCGGGCACGACGACGGAGCCCTCTCCGTCGACCTGCGCGGCGACCGACGAGCGCAGCGACAGCTCCATGTCCGTCGCGGCGAGATGCAGCCGGCCGGCCTCGCCCCGCAGGAGAACGCCGGACAGGATCTGGACGCTCGCACGCGTCGAGACCGCTCGAGCGACCACACCGAGCTTCTGCGCGAGCTCGTCGCGCTGAGTTATGACTTTCATCCCCGTCTCTACCATGGTGTTGCTTTCAATCATTTAAAACCTCGTTGTAGTCATAGGGGGTGTGGGACCGGTGGACGGAGGGCCCCATGCCCCTGGTTGAGCCATTCTTGCAGGGGGCGCAGATGGTGGAGAGATCGGGTGTGTCAACAGGCCCAGACCCTCATCTGACTTGCTTCACACGTGCGGTCAATTCCTGCACAAGGTTGTGAGACAGATCTGTCCTCACGGATGAGACGCGCGATCTTGGAGGTCGCGTGGATCACCGTCGTGTGGTCGCGACCACCGAATTCCCTGCCGATCTTCGGGAGCGAGGAGTCGGTGAGCTCGCGCGAGAGGTACATCGCGACCTGGCGGGGATAGACGATGTTCTGGGAGCGTTTGTCGCTGCAGAGCTCGTCCATCGTCAGCTGGAAGCGTTCCGAGACGAGCTCCTGGATGCGGTGAATCGAGACCTCCGCCGCCTCGCCTTGCGGGAAGACGTCCTTGAGTACGTCCTCGGCCGAGCTCGACGGACAGGGCACGCCCGGTGAGTGAGGAGAAGGCGACCACTCTCGTGAGCGCGCCCTCGAGCTCACGGATGTTGGTCGAGATCCGCGAGGCGATGAAGGAGAGGACCTGCGGCTCGGGGACGTGAATCCCGTCCGTCTTGACCTTCTTGCGCAGGATCGCGATCCGTGTCTCGAGATCGGGCGGCTGGACGTCGGTGATCAGCCCCCACTCGAACCGCGAGCGGAGCCGTGCCTCGAGCGTCGCGATGTCCCGCGGCGGCCGGTCCGAGGACATGACGATCTGTGAGCCGGCTTCGTAGAGCGAGTTGAAGGTGTGGAAGAACTCCTCCTGGATGCGCTCCTTGTGCTCGAAGAACTGCACGTCGTCGACGAGCAGCAGGTCGTAGGTGCGGTAGCGCTGCTTGAAGCCCTCGATCCGCTTGTCGCGCAGCGAGTTGATGAAGTCGTTCATGAAGGTCTCGCTCGTGACGTAGCGGACGGACAGGTCGCTCGAGTGCTCCGCCACGTACTGGGCGATCGCCTGCATCAGGTGCGTCTTGCCGAGCCCCGTTCCGCCGTAGACGAAGAGCGGGTTGTACGCCTGCGCCGGCGCTTCGGCGACGGCGAGCGCCGCGGCGTGCGCGAAGCGGTTCGACGAGCCGATCACGAACAGGTCGAACGTGTACTTCGGGTTCATCCCGGAGTCGATGGAGCCGGCGGCGCCGTGCCGCTTGGGCGCCTCGAGTGGGATGTGGCGCATCGGCGGGGGTCCGCTCGGTCACCGAGAGCGCCACTCGCCGCTCCTGGCCGGTGACGTCGCGCACTGCCGCGCCGATCAGCCCGAGGAAGTGGCCCTCGATCCACTCGCGCGTGAAGTCGTTCGGAACGCCTAGAACAAAGGTGTCGTCCGAGAGCTCTGCCCCTTCGGCCTCGGCGAACCACGTGCGGTACGTGGTTTCGTTGAGGGCCCCCTTGAGCCGACCGGCGACTTCGTTCCACAGGCTTTCCGCAGTCAGCTCAATTGGGCGATCCACGCCGCGTTACCACTCCTCTCCGGCTCGGGGAGCGGCGAGCATACCAGCGTCTTTCTGCGGCTACAACGGTGGAAACTGGGGAAGAAATTCAGCGGATTTGCAGGGATTTCCCTAACTCCACACGACTCTCCACACCTGTGGATCAACCATGTCGGTTCGTCATATTTGGAGGGAGTTCTCGCCCCACGGGCTGTGGATAACGTTGTGTAGCAGGGCTCAGCTAGACTGGCCCGTCCACGGCTCCCTCGGGAGCAACTTTTCCTCCCTCTTCGACCTCGTGAAACGGACTTACCAGCCCAACGTGCGCCGGCGAAAGCGCAAGCACGGTTTCCGTGCGCGCATGGCGACGCGTGCGGGTCGCGCGATTCTGAAGCGCCGCCGCGCCAAGGGCCGTGAAGCGCCTTTCCGCGTAAGCGACCCGATGCAACGCAGGAACCGTCTGTCTCGCTCGCGAGACTTCGACGCCGTCTACAGACATGGCCGCTCGACCTCGACGCGCTTCCTGGTCCTCTACTGGTTCGAGCGCGACGGAGAAGCCGGGTGAGCCGAGGCTCGGGCTGGCGGTGCCGCGTTCCACCGGCAACGCGGTCGCCCGGAACCGGATCAAGCGCCAGCTGCGTGAGACCTGGGCCGAGCGCCTCGAGCGGATCCCCGCCGGCCGCGACTACGTCCTGATCGTGAAGCCCGGCATGCCTGAGGCCGTCGCCGCGAACGGGTTCGACTGGCTCGGCGAGCGCGTGGACGAGGTCCTGGGCAAGGCGGCGGCATGAGGTACGTCGGTGTCGGCGCTGTCTGGGTGTACCGCTTCACGCTCGCGCCGTTCCTCGGAGTCGGCCAGTGCAAGTACCACCCGTCCTGCTCGCAGTATGCGATCGACGCGTACAAGGAGTTCGGACTGTTCAAGGGGACCGTGCTCGCCGGCTGGCGCCTGCTGCGCTGCAATCCCGTGGAGTCGCGGCGGTGTCGACTACGCGCGCGACCAGAAGGTGTTCCGTTGATCGCCGCCGCGCTGATCGCGAGCCCGCTGACACCGCTGGAGCATCTGCTCCGGCACATCCTCAACGGCCTGCACTCGGTCGGGCTGCCCTGGGCCTGGGCGATCGTCGCCCTGACGATCATCGTCCGGATGCTGCTCGTGCCGCTGACGGTGAAGCAGATCCACTCGATGCAGAACATGCAGGCGCATGCGCCGCAGATGAAGGAGATTCAGCGCAAGTACAAGGGCGACCGGCAGAAGCTGAACGAAGAGCTGATGAAGTTCTACAAGGAGAACAACATCAACCCGGCGTCATCGTGTCTGCCACTGCTGGCGCAGCTGCCGATCTTCATCGGGCTCTTCTACACGCTGCGCGCTTTCGCGAAGCATCCGCCCGGCGGGCAGGCCGCAATCGACAGCGGCGAATTCTCCTGGCTCCACTTCGTTCCGGACATCACCAAGCACGCGAACAGCCACTGGTCGGGCTACGTCCTGCTCACGGTCTACGTGCTCAGCCAGATCGCCTCGACGTACTTCATGTCGGGGACGATGCAGAAGTCGCAGCGCTATCTGATGATGGTGCTGCCGGTCGTCTTCATCCCGTTCATCCTCAGGTTCCCGACCGGGCCTCGTCCTCTACTGGATGACGACGAACCTCTGGACGGTCGGGCAGGGACTGATCACCCGCCGCCTGATTCCGAAGGTGGCCCCGCCGACGACGCAGAAACGCTCGTCGCGGACACCCGCGAAGGCCAGCACAGATGACGGCGCCGAGCCGCAGGCCGAGGAGGTGCCGGCGCCGAAGCCCGCCCCGGGCCACCGCGCCGCGTGAAGCGTAAGAAGAAGGCCAGGCGTTGACTGAGCTGCAGGTCGAGGCGACCGGCGAGACGGTCGGCGAGGCCAAGTGGGCGGCGCTCCGCGAGCTCGAGAAGAAGCAGCCGGGTCTCGACAAGTCGGCCGTGCGCTTCCAGGTGGTGACGGAGGGAGAACGCGGGCTTCTCGGTGTCGGCTTCGCGCCGGCGAAGGTGATCGCGACCGTCTCCGCCGATGCGGCGCCGAAGGAGGTGGCCGAGCCGGTAGACGAGTCCGGAGCTCGCCGCAGAAGCGCGGGAGCTTGTGACCCGCATCGTGGACGGAGTCGGGTGAACGCCCACATCGACGTGGCGGAGAGTGACGACGCCATCACGGTCTCGTGCTCGGGGTGGACCTCGGGATGCTCATCGGCCGCCACGGCCAGACGATCGATGCGGTCCAGTACCTCGCGAACGCCGTCATGTGGCGACGTCATCCCGAGGATCGCAAAGGAGGTCGTGGTCGACGCGGCGGGCTATCGCGACCGCAGGCGCGTCACGCTCGAGTCGCTTGCGGTGCGTTCCGCGGAGCGAGCGCTCTCCGACCACGAGCCGGTCGATCTCGAGCCGATGACGGCGATCGAACGCAAGGTCGTGCATCTGCGCCTGAAGGAGTTCGACGGCGTGGAGACGACGAGCGAGGGCACCGAGCCCAACCGCTACGTCGTCGTTCATCCTTTGTGAGCGCTGACGCGGACGAGCATCTTGAGCGCTGGCTGAAAGCCCTCGTCGAGACACCGGGCCTGACGGCGATCAAGCGACGTCGAGGAGGCTCGCACCGCACTGCTCGAGGACTCCCTGCGCGGCCTGGAGCGCGTGGCAGGATTCGCTGGGTCGATCGTCGACGTCGGGCTCAGGCGGCGGAGTGCCCGGGATTCCGCTCGCGGCGTCACTGCCGGATCGCGAGGTCACCCTGCTGGAGGCGACCGGCCGCAAGTGCGACTTCCTGCGCGTCTGGGCGCCGCCGAACACGCGCGTGATCGAGGGGCGCGCGGAGGAACAGGAGACGGACACCTACGGCGTTGCTGTCGCGAAGGCGCTCGCGATTCCGCCGGTTGCCGCGGAGTGGTGCCTCCCGCTCGTCCGTCCAGGAGGCGCTGCCGTCCTCTGGGTCGGGCCGAGCGCCGACCTCGAGCATGTGGCCCGTGTGGCCGAACAGCTCGGCGGCGAGCTCGCGGACTCCGGTGACGGGCTCCTCGTTTTGCGCAAAGTGCGGCCGACTCCGGAGGGTTTCCACGACGCGTACGGCGTCGCGAGTAAGCGTCCGTTGGACTGAGTACTCTGGCGAGGTGGCGAAGGTCTACGCGGTGGCGAACCAGAAGGGCGGCGTCGGCAAGACGACGACGGCGATCAACCTCGCCGCCTGTCTTGCCGAGGCGGGTGAGCCGGCGCTCGTCATCGACCTCGACCCGCAGGCAAACGCGACGTCGGGGCTCGGCGAGCGGGCCAACGGCACGTCCACGTACGACCTCCTCGACGGCGCCTCGCTGCAGGACCTCAGCGAAGCCGACGAAGTTCCCGAACCTGCACCTGATTCCCGCCAAGCCGGACCTTGCCGGCGCGACCGTCGAGCTGACGCAGCACAGCGACGGCGACACGTACCTTCGCCAGGCGCTCGTCGAGCGGGACCGAGCGGTACTCCTTCGTCTTCCTCGACTGTCCGCCGTCGTTCGGGCCGCTGACGGTCAACGCGCTCGCGGCTGCCGACCGCGTGCTGATCCCCGTGCAGGCGGAGTACTACGCACTGGAAGGCCTGTCGCAGCTCGGTGCACTCGATCAACCTCGTCAAGGCGCGCCTGAACCCGCGGCTCGCGGTCGGCGGCGTGCTCCTGACGATGGTCGACGGCCGCACGCGGCTGTCCGCAGACGTCGAGGCCGAGGTGCGCAAGCACTTCGGCGAGCTCGTCTTCACGACGACCGTTCCGCGCTCGGTGCGGCTTGCCGAAGCGCCGAGCCACGGTCTCCCGCAATCGCGTACGACCGCCGTTCGCGCGGTGCGGACGCCTACTGGAAGGTGGCGATGGAGCTTGTCGAGCGCGCGTGAGAGACGAGGCCTCGGCCGGGGCCTGGAAGTTCTGCTCGGTGGCGCGACGGAGAGCGAGCTCGCCCAGCTGCCGGTCGACGCGATCCACCCGAACCCGCGGCAGCCGCGGCGACGCTTCGACTCGGATGCCGGCGCAGGGCTCGCGGACTCGATCCGCGCCGCGGGCGTCGTCCAGCCGGTGCTCGTCCGCCCGCGAACTGCCGGTGGCTACGAGCTGATCGCAGGCGAGCGGCGCTGGCGCGCTGCGCGTGACGCGAAGCTGAAGACGGTGCCGGCCGTCGTCCGCGAAGCCGACGACCGCGAGACCTTGCTGCTCGGCCTGGTCGAGAACGTCGCGCGCGAGGATCTGTCGCCGGTCGAAGAGGCCCGCGCCTTCGCGGTGGTGCTCGACGAGTTCGGGCTCTCGCTCGGCGACCTCGCGGAGCGGGTCGGCAAGTCGAAGCCGGCGGTGTCGAACCGCGTGCGGCTGCTCGAGCTGCCGGAGGACGTGCTCAAGATGGTCGAGCGGGGGCAGCTGACGGAAGGTCATGCACGAGCGGTGCTCGCCGTGCCGGACCACGAGGGCCGCCGCGCACTGGCCCGCAAGATCGTCCAGAAGGGCATGTCGGTGCGCGCCGCCGAGCGCGCCGCCCGCTGGGCGGGCGCGAAGACGAAGCAGCGGCGCCCGGTCTCCAGGCTCGATCCAGCCCTCGTGGCGCCGGGCGAAGGTCGCGACCGACCGAATTACCGGCTTCTCCAGTCGAATCGTGTCGAATCGTCTGGAAATCTCCTTCGCCGACGAGACCGAGCTCGAGGAGCTGGTCGAGGCGCTGGAGAAAGCCGCGAAGTAACGCGTATCCCGTTCCGCGCCGGGGGCGTTGAACGGGTGACATGCTCGGACTGTGGCTGAACGACATGGAGTCGCTCGAGGCGATCTGCCAGGACGACGAGGCGAAGCGGATCTTCCTCCGCATGGCCGCGATGTCGCGTGACGGCAACATGGGCAACTTCCTCAGCGAGTTGGCGCGCGACGAGGACCTGGACGACGAGACCAAGGGAACGCTGAAAGAGCTGGCCGAGGACAACACGTTCCTGCTCGCGGTCGAGGACTACCTCTCCCGCACGGAAGTCCTCCACTAATTCCAGCGCCGCCGATGCCGGCTTTGCCGGCGTCGGCCACAACGGCCGGGATCGAGAGAGAAACCGTCGGAAGTCATCATGGCCGCGAAGCGGCCGGACTTCCGACGGTGATGGGCGATCGTGGACTCGAACCACGGACCTCCGCCTTATCAGAGCGGCGCTCTAACCAACTGAGCTAATCGCCCGGGACGGTGGATTGTAGCCACGTTTTGGCCTATGCTCGGCCGCATGGCGACGCTCGGCGAGGTCATGACCAGGGACGTCCTCTCGGTCGAGCCGTCGGACACAATCGGCGAGGCCGCCGAGAAGATGACTCAGCTCGGCGTGGGCGCAGTCGTCGTCTCCGACTTCGGGCGAATGATCGGGATCTTCACGGAGCGCGATCTGATGCGAGCGGTGGCCGGGCGCGTGCATTCGAGTGAGGCGCGGGTCCGCGAGTGGATGACTCCGGACCCGGTGACGATGACCGAGGACGCATCGGTCGAGGAGGCCGGCGAGACGATGATCGAACGAGGCTTCCGGCACATCCCGGTGGTGGCAGGCGAGCGCGCCGTCGGGATCGTGAGCATCCGCGACGTCGCCGAGTGGCGCCTGAAGGAACAATCCGGCTGAGCGCTCCCGGGTAGCCCAAGGGTCCGGTTGCCCCTTGCGGAGGTTTCGACGCGAGACCGCTGAGCTACCATCAGAGCAAGCCCATGCAGGAGATGCAGATCTACGGGGTCAGCTTCGATCTGGTCGGCAAGCAGCCGATCGTGCTGCTGAAGACTGCTGAGGGAAACAAGTTCCTGCCGATCTGGATCGGCCATCCCGAAGCCGCCGCGATTCTGATGAAGCTGCAGAGCGCGTCGACGCCGCGGCCGATGACTCACGACCTCGTCACCGACATGCTCGACCAGCTCGGCGCGCAGGTGACTCGCATCACGGTCACGGAGCTTCGCGAGAACACGTTCTACGCGCAGATCACCGTGCAGCTCGACGGCTCGGAGATCGAGGTCGACTCGCGGCCGTCCGACGCGATCGCGCTCGCGATTCGCGCCGAGGCGCCGATCTTCGCGGCGGACGACGTGATCGAGGAGTCCGCGATCGAGTTCGAGGGCGAAGAGGTCACCGAAGAGGAGATCGAGTCGAAGGTCTCCGAGTTCAAGAGATTCCTCGAGGACGTCACGCCCGACGAGTTCGCCGTCGAGCCGGAAGACGAGTAGCTAGGTTTCTTCTGCCTCGGCTGACCTCGCGCTTCGTGAGGTCGAGCACCCCTTCGAACAGCTCCTGCAGGCCTTCGCCCGACAGGGGGCCGCGGTTCGCCCGCTGCAGGTACTGCGGCATCCACTCCTCGCGTTCCGGATCGACGAACCCGATGCCGCGGGACTCCTTGTAGCGCTTCAGCCGTGCGACGAGCCGTAGCCGCGCGTTCATCGCGTCGACGATCGAACGGTCGGTGTCGGAGATCTGCTGGCGGATCTGCTTGATGAGTGGGTCTTCGGTCATGGTCGTCCTGGCCACTTCAGCTTGACAGGCTTGTCGCTGCGAGGAAACGCGATCAGCCGGAACGGGTACGTGACTCGGGCGCGGACCGGATCTCCCAGAGACGGCGTGCGCTCGCGGACGGTCACCACGATCCGGTCGCCCACGTCTCGCAGGCTGACGATGCGGAGGTCGTAGCCGGTGCTCGAGCGCGGGCCTGCGGCGACGAGGTAGACCTCGCGGCGGCTGAAGTCGATCGGGGCAACGTGAGTGGCCGCCCGGGATTGTTCCGCGCGAGGACGTCGCGAAGAGCGGAGCGGCTGCGAAAGACGTCGCGCGTGATGCGGGTGAACTCGAGCGGGCCGACCTTTCGTGTCAGGTCCTCGTAGCGCACGGGTCGTGCAGCGCTCCCGCAGCCCGAGGCGAGCAGGAGCAGCGCGGCGCTAATACACGTAGACAGTCTCGCCGTACGGAATCGTCTTGTAGAGCTGCGGCGCGACCCACATCGGGACGCGGAAGCTCCGGAGACGGCCGGGAAGAGAATCAAAAGGGCGAGAGCGCGAACCAGGCCGCAGCGCACGCGCGCAGAATATCCACCTGCGGTTTCCTGCAACTGAAAGGGTCAGCGCAACCGCGTTGAAGAGGCCGTGGACGATCATGCCCGGGTAGACGCTTCTCACTCGGCTGCGGAGATAGGCGAGGCCCATTCCGAACGCCGCGAGGAACGGAAGCGCCTCCACGAGGCCGTGCGCGAGGCCGAAGGCGAGTCCCGTCAACACGATCGCGGCCCACTTCCCGTAGCGGACGAGCAGCGAGTAGCCAAGCCCTCTGAAGGTCAGCTCCTCGACGATCGGCGCGACGACGACGATCACGATGCCGTTTGCGATGTACGCGGCGGCGTGCTCTCGGCTGCCAGACGTCGGGTGTGATCCCCTGCTCGCGTCCCGGTTGGAGTGATCGGACCGAGGAGCCGGGTGAGGACGATCATGAAGATCCCGATGCCGAGCCCGATGCGGGCTGCCGTGCCCCAGGAAGTCGGAGCTCTCAGTGCGAAGACCTCGCGCCGATTACCCGCGACGCCTGCGATTCCGTAGACGATCGCCGCGATGATTGCGTACTGGACGAGGTTTCCCTCGACGGTCACCCACTTGTAGAGCAGGTCCTTGGGCGGCTTCCCTTCGGTGAACCGCAGTGAGTAGCTCAGGGCTGCAAAGGCGAGGACGAAGCCGGTCCAGAGCGTGAGCGCGCGGTTCATGCCACCCACTGCCACAGCGCCCATTGCACGACCGCGACGCCGAGGAAGAGCGCGCTGCACGCGACCACGGCGTTGTGCAGTCGGGGCCTCCCGCTCGTCAGTGCGGCGAGCGCGAGGAAGAGCGGGAAGATCACGAGCCCGAATCTCGGCAGGGAGAGCAGGGGCCAGCGCGAGCTCGGATAGCTGAGCGGGATCGCGAGGCTGACCGCGGCGAACAGGCCGTACGGCGCGCCGAACCGGCGCCAGGCGACGACGGTGAGCGCGACGAAGAGCACGAGGAAGACGAATGCCTGCAGATTCTCCGCCGCTGCGTGCATCTGATTCGCACCCGCGACATGCGTGCCGTGACCGACGACGAACTGCTCCGAGGCCGCGCCAGGCCGAGACGGCACCGTCCCAGATTCCACCGAGCGGGCCGGCGGGTGAGACGTGCCGGTGCCAGCGGTCCTGCGCATTCGAGAACGCCCAGGGGTCGTCGACCTGCTGCCAGAGCACGAGCGGATAGGATCGCGGCCACCGGAAGCGCGAGCGCGACGCCGCCGAGCGCACGCAGACGGTCCCGCTCGCGCCAGGCGAGCAGCGCAAGAGCGGGCAGCAGCGCGATGCCCGCAGCGCGCGTGAGGATCGCCAGACCCGCGAGCACGCCGCGCGCGTTGCAAAACGGTTCCGTTCTGCGACCGCGAATGCCGCGAGCACGAGCAGGAGGAAGAGCGACTCGCTGTAAACGGCTTGCAGGAACAGGCTCATCGGGAACACCGCGAGATACAGAACGCTGCGCTCTGCGCCCGTCGGGCCCGAGCCGCTCCTCCGCCAACCGGTAGAGCAGGAGGAACGAGCCGAGGCAGCAGGCGAGCGACACGATGAGTCCGGCCAGGACGTAGTGGCCGAAGAGGACCCGTCCGAGGACTGCGACGAGTGCGGGGTAGAGCGGGTGGAATGCGGCGGAAGCTCCGTCGTAGCCGTTCTGCGCGATCCGAAGGAAGAAGTCGCTGTCCCAGCGCGCCCAGATGTCCGTGAAGTAGCCGAGCTCGTGCAGGCGCGGCGTGTCCCAGCGACTCGCGTCGGGGTGTCGGTTCGGTTCGAAGAAGAAGAACGCGAAGATCGCCGCGATCCAGATCGCCGCGCGGCTCCAGAGGTAGATGTCCAGCGCTTGCCTTTGACCAGCGCGCACGGCCGCATGATCATAGGCGGATGCAGGGTGTTCACCCTGAGGAGGCCAACGCCGCCCTCACCGAGCTTCGCCCGATCGTCGAGCGCATGGTTCAGCATCGGCGCGACCTCACCGCGGCGCAAGCCCGGTCAGGTGGAGCTCGTGACCAGGATCGCCGGAAACGGCGGCGACATGGTCCCGAGCGACCTGCACGACCTCGCCGAGACGATCCAGCGCGAGGCCGACGCGATCTCCGACTGCGCCGAGCAGATCAACCAGGCGGGAGCGCAGGTGAAGTCGCTCGAGGAGGGGCTCCTCGACTTCCCGGCGAAGCGCGGCGAAGAAGACGTGCTCCTGTGCTGGAAGCTCGGCGAGGACGAGATCCGGTTCTGGCACGGCACGGACGAGGGTTTCTCGGCGCGGAAGCGGCTCCCGTGACGACAGTCAGCGCAAAGGAGCGCGGGACGCCCGTCGAATAGAGGCGCATGTCCCCGTGGACGCGTCTCGCCGTCGTGGTCGGCGTCATGGTCGTGACGATCGTCGTCGCGCGCCTGATCGACCGCCGCATTGCGCGCCGGGATCTGCCGCCCGAGGCGATCACCCGCTACCGGATCCTGCGGCGGAGCATCACGACGACGATCATCTTCGTCGGCCTCCTGTCGGCCCTGCTCGTCATCCCGCAGGTGCGGGCGGTGGCCGGCGGGTTGCTGGCGTCCTCGGCGGTGATCGGGATCGTGGTCGGCTTCGCCTCGCAGCGGACGCTCGGGAACTTCGTCGCCGGGCTCCTGATCGCGTTCACGCAGCCCCTTCGGCTCGGCGACTCGGTCGCGGTGGACAACACGGAGGGCGTCGTCGAGGAGATCGGTCTGATCTACACCGTTCGTCCGGATCGAGAACGGCGACCGGCTCGTGATCCCGAACGAGACGCTTGTCTCGGATACCATCCGGAACTCCACGATTCGCAGTCGAGAGAAGGTCGCCGAGATCAGCCTCCAGGTTCCACTAGGTCGAGACCTCGGCGCGGTCGTGGACCGGCTGCGAGCGCTCGCGGACGACGCCGACGCCTTCGTGCAGCGACCTCTCCGGGAGACGCGACGGTCGTCGTGCGCGCGGCCGCTCCTGACGAGGCTGCAGCGGAGAAGCTCGAGCGCGAGCTCCGGCTGCGCGCGTACGAGCTGCTTCGCGCAGAGGGTGTCTACGCATGACCCCTCCGCCGCGCGGGCGACGCCCACAATCTCGGACGCGTTCCTGCTCGAGCGTCTGCGCAAGCGGCGCCGTGACCGGGTGAGGAGCAGGCGCAAGCGGTTCGGCAAGGTCATGACGGGCGTGTTGATCGGCACGGCGTTGTTCCTCGTCATCTCGAGCTTCACGGGCGCGGCCGTCTTCCTGAACAGCTGCGACCTCAACTCGCTCAAGCCGGTGGAGGTCGGCCAGAACTCGTTCGTCTTCGCTGCGGACGGTTCGCTGCTCGGATCGATTCCGGCAGAACGCAACCGCCAGCCGGTCTCGCTCGACCAGATCAGCAAGTGGGTGCCGACGGCGACGATCGCGATCGAGGACCGGCGTTTCTACAAGCACGGCGGCCTCGACTATTTCGGCATCGTGCGCGCGCTCTACGCGGACATCCAGGCGCGGGAGGGTCGTGCAGGGCGGCTCGACGATCACGCAGCAGCTCGTGCGCAATCTGCTACATCAAGCAGCAAGTCGCAGACGCTCGGCCGCAAGGACCACCGAGGCTTGCCTCGCGATCAAGCTGGCACGGAGGAAGTCGAAGCAGTGGATCCTCGTCGCGTACATGAACCAGGTCTATTACGGGAACCACGCTTACGGCATCGAGGCTGCGGCGCAGACCTACTTCTCAGGCCGGCGCGAAGATTGACGCTCGACCAGTCAGCGCTGCTGTGCCGGCCTGCCGCAGGCGCCGTCGCGCTTCGATCCGTTCCAGCGCCCTGCGGAAGCGATCGCCACGACGGGACGACGTCCTGCGCGCGATGCTCGAGCAACGGCGAACATCACTTCCAGTCAGTACGCGAATGCCGTGGCGAAGCGCACGCTCCGCCTCAAGGCCGGACGTCTGTACACGCGCATTCGCGAGCCGTACTTCTTCAGCTACGTGCGCGAGGCGCTGCAGAAGCCAGTACGGCGCGAACACCGTCCGCTCCGGCGGGCTCAAGGTCTACACCACGATCGATCCCCGGCTGCAACGCTTCGCCCTCGACGCGATCAAGCGCACGCTTCCGTACTCCTCCGATCCTGCGGCTGCGATCGTCTCGATCAATCCGAGACAACGGCGCCATCCGCGCAATGACCGAGATCAGTCCGGGGAATCCGAAGAACCAGGTCAACTTCGCCTCCTCCGCCCGACGCCAACCCGGTTCTACCTTCAAGACGATCGTGCTGACGACGGCGATCTCCCAGGGGCTCGAATCCCGCCACCACCACGTATCTCTCGCGCCTTTCAAATACGACCCCACCGAGACGGGATCGTGCGACACGAATCCGCCGCACCGCGTGGTGCCCGAGACGCTACGACCACACGTATGTCGGGCCGACGTCGATCGAACGGGCGACGCTTGCGTCCGACAACACCGTGTACGCGCGGCTCTCACTCGACGTCGGGCCGGAGAACATCGCCGACATGGCGTATCGCCTCGGCGTGCAGGACCGACCTACGCACGAGCGACGGCGCGTACGTGCCGTCGATGGGTCTCGGCTCGCGGGTGGTCACGCCGATGGACATGGCCTCCGTCTACTCGACGCTCGCGGCGGGAGGCGTCTACTCGACGCCGATGGCGATCCGGAAGGTCGTCCTGCCGGGCGGGAAGGTGGACACGGAGGCGGGCTGGGGCGTGCCGCAGCGCAAGCGGGCCGTGCCCGACTGGGTTGCCGCCGAGGTCGTGCGCATCCTCGAAGAGAACATGACGCAGGGCACCGGTGTCGGGGCGTACTTCGGCAAGACCTCCGCCGGCAAGACGGGCACGACGGACAACTTCGCGGACGCATGGTTCTCCGGCATGGTGCCCGGGCTCGAGGCCACGATCTGGATCGGCTATCCGAAAGGTGAGATCCCGATGCTCTCGGTGCACGGCATCGCGGTCTCGGGGCCGACCTTCCCGGCCACGATCTGGAAGCTGTCTCATGGAACGCGCCGTCGTACTACGCGCCGTTCCCGAAGGAGTTTCCCGACGCCGAAGTCGTCTCCGATCTGGATCACGCGCGAACTGCAGTACGCGATGACCGGCGGCACGTACCGCCGACGGGGACGCGACGCAGGCACACGACGACGACGAGCTCGGGAAGCGGCAATTCCGACGGCTTCTCCCAGGTTCCCGGCGACGGCGCCCAGCCGTAGCTTCGCGCTGCGGCTCGCGGCTGCCGCGATCCCGCTCTACATCGGGGCCTGCGCCGTCCCCGACGGCGGGCTCTTTCGCGCTGCGCGCTTTCGCGACGTTCATCTCTACCAGGGCTTTGCCGACGCAGTCTTCGACGGGCGCGTTCCCTACCGCGATTTCTTCATGGAGTATCCGCCCGGTGCGCTGGCGGTCTTCCTCCCGCCTGCCGCCTTCGGCTCGTCGCACTACAACGCCGCCTTCAAGGCGCTGATGGCTCTCTGCGGGCTCGCGACGCTGGTGCTCCTGGCGTGGCTGCTCGTGCGTCTGGGAGCCTCGACGAGGCGCCTGACCGCTGCGGTGCTGTTGTTCGCGCTGTCGCCGATCGCGCTCGGGCCGATCTCGCTCAACACCTACGACGCCTGGCCCGCGCTTCTGACGGTCGCGCGCGCTCGCCCTGTTCGTCGGCGGCCGAACCACGGCGGCATTCGCGCTCCTCGGTGCCGCCTTCGCAGCAAAGGTCTACCCCGTCGTTCTGCTTCCGCCGGCACTGATCCTCGCCTGGCGGACGGGAGGCCGAGCGCTCGCGCTGCGAGGGCTCGCAGCCTTCGCGGGCGTCGCCTCGGTCTGCATCGTTCCGTTCCTCGCAGTCGCGCCGCATGGGTTGGTGGAGAGCTTTCGTGCGCAGGCCGCGCGCTCGCTGCAGGTCGAGAGCCTCGGGGGCTCGCTGCTCGCCGCTGCCGACCGGCTCGGCGTCTACGACGCCACCGTCGTCCACCGCACCGGCCATGCCATCTCGTATGACCTCGTCGGATCGCTTCCCGAGACAGTCGCGGTGCTGAGCTCGATCGCACAGGCGGCGGCGGTCCTCGGTGTTGCATGGCTCTACGCCCGCGGCCCGAGCTCGGATCCGCGCCGGCTCGCGTTCGCGTTCGCCGCGGCGATCGCAGGCTTCCTCGCGTTCACGCGCTTCTTCTCACCGCAGTACCTCGTGTGGCTCATCCCGTTCGTGCTCCTGCTGGAGGTGCCCGCATGGGCCGTCGCCGCTGGAGCGCTCGTGCTCGCGCAGGTGTGGTTCTTCCACTACGGCGACGTGTTCGCACTCGGCGACTACATCTGGCTCGTGCTTCTGCGCGATCTGCTTGTGCTCGCAGTGTTCGTCCTCGCCGTGCTCGAGCTACATGGGCGCGCGGCGAAAGACGAGGATCCCGTCTTCCTCGAACACGAGGTGCCACTCCGGGTTCCGTCGTAGCGCGGCGAGCTGCACCGCGGTCGGAATTGGTGCATAACGATCCGCGTAGCCGGGCTGTGTCTCGTCGGCGGCGACCCACTGCGCATCTTCGAGGAACGGAAAGCTGAGGACGCGACGCCGCGCGGACAGGTGCGCGCCGAGCGTGTTCGTCGCACTGACGACCTCGCCCGAGGAATGAGGTCGAGTGCCCGTTCCGCGATCCGGTCGTGCGCCGTGACCCGCGCGGCGGTCGCCTGGAACCGCTGGCCGCCGGGCAAATGCCGCCAGCCTGGAATCGGACCGAGACGGTAGTTGCCTGATCGAGTGCGGCCAGCACGACTATGGCGCCGATCGGCAGCAGCCAGCGCGAGCCGCTTCGCGCCGAAGATCGCGGCGATGATCAGAGGGTGGAATCAGGCCTGCGGTGTAGTGGAAGTGGATCGACGTCTGCGTCGTCGTCGAGGAGAGCAGGTTGATCGCGAGCTCCGGGAGTGCGGCGACGAGATCGATCTGGTGCGAGTAAGCAGAGCGCGGCAGAGCGGGCGCGACGAGCGCGAGTAGGTAGTGGAGGTCGCGTGCGCTCGAAGGCCGCCTCGACGATGCGCAGAGGATGAGTGACGAGCAGTCTTCGAGATGCCGCCGGCGGAGCCTCCGACCTCGCTGTAGCGGCCCGTAGAAGTCCGGACTCCGCGCCTGCGTTGTAGTGCGGGACCGCGACGCCATCGCCGACCGGCAGCTGACTCGATCGCACGCCTGGCGATCGCCGCGCCGTGCAAGCCAGCGCTGTGTGAGAGCGCGTACCAGATGCCGAAGCCGCGACGACGAGCGCGATCTCCTCCTTGCATGCCGCAGCCGCGATCGCCAGCGCCGTGAATGGGCAGGAGCCGGTCTTCGCCGAGGTAAATGCCAGAAGGCGAAGAGCAGGAGCAGGCGTCGCGAGTGCGACGGATGGAACTCGTTGAGCGTGAGCCAACCGGTGGCCGGATAGAGCAGGTAGGCGAGCGCGAACCCGAGTGCGGAGTGCGCGGAGCCGAGATGCTTGCAGCGAGCGAGCCAGTACGCGGAAGAGCCCGACGCAGTGACCGCAGATCGCTGGAACGATGAGCAGCGAATCGGGCTCGGCCAGATCCAACCACAGCGGGCGAACGACGAACGAGATCGGGTCGACGTGAGCCGCCAGCCTCGAGATCTGTCGCCGTGCGGGTCGGTCATCCTCGAGCGGATGTCCGTGGCTGCCGTCGACCAGACGGCTCTGCACCATGTTCCCGAGGTCGAACCGGCCGGTGATGAACGCCAAAGCGTCGTGGCGCAGAGCCGAGAGGCCGCGAAGCCGCAGCGGCTGTACGCGGCAGTGATGCCCGCGAGCGGAGGAGCAGTTACAGCTGGTGTCGGAGTTAACGAGCGTAGCCGTCCCCACAACAGTCGCTCGATGATCTTGCGCGCCACCGCTCGCCGGGGAGTAATCTGCCTCTCACTCGCCTTGCCTTCTCGTAGGCCGCGTACGCGCCGTGGTACAGGCGTGGTTTCGCAGTTTCGAGTCTGCGGCGGACAAGCCGGGGACGTCGCGAGGCGTTTCCGGCATCGCCGGCGGACGCGGAGCGCGCTCCGCGACACGGTCGCTGGTGGAGCCGCGTCATGGTGCAGCGGGCGTGTCCAGGCAGGGCAACGGTGAGCGCAGTTCCCGCAGGCGATCGCCCGAAACGCCTTTGCCAGCCTGGGATGCACGCGGGCGGGGTTTCGCCGGTCGTTCCGGAAGATCGCCGAGCGAATATGGTGCCGGCCTGCCGGATCTCGTCCGGCAACCGTCGTACTGATCCAGTGAGGCACGTGCTCTGACGTACCGGGGAGAGCGCTCGGCGATAGCGCGTTCCAGTCGAGCTGGCCGCCGCCGACGATGCGGAAGCGATGTCGGTGCCGATCGTTGCGCGAGCTGCGGCGATTGCGTCGACGACCCCGGAGGGGATCAACTTGCCGACGAGAGCGCGACGAACTTCGTCCGCCACCTGGCAGCTCCGGGCTCGAAGAGCCGCTCTTCAAAGTGCCGTACGACAGCACACGGGAACGCCATGTCGAGACCAGGCGCGGCTTCGCGCGAAGAAAGTGTTCAGCTCTCTCACGTATACTCGCAAGACCACGCGACGCCGGCGGCGCGGAACGCGGTGGTCGATGCGCCTGAGCGCACGTGCCGGCTGAACGACCAGGTGGAAGCCGGAAGCAGGCCTCGGTCGGCGACAGTACGCAGCCATGTGCGCATAACGACGCCGAGCGGTTGAACACAACCGGGCGGCCGCGCGCGGCAGCGGCAAAGCGCTGCCGGTCGGGTCGAAGTGGCTCCGGATAGCCGACGACGCCAACGCGTCGGATCACGCGGCTCGCCGGAAGCAGCAGTCGTGCTTCCGCGGCGGCGAGCCTTGCTGCCCGCGCCGGTCCCGCCGACTCACCCGTTGCGCCTCGTTGTCCCACACGGGAGAGTGTTGACCTTCTCTTTCCACGTCGACGCCCGCCTTGCGCAGGCATATGAGATCACCTGCAGCCGGCTGGCGATAGTTTCGCCGCCCGGTACGTCCCAGCAGGTTGACTCGCACACCGCTGATCGAGGATGCCAGCGCGGTCGCGTTCTGCGTCGCGCTCGTGATGGCTTCCGTGATCATCCGCCACCAGCCTGAGCGAGAAGAAATCCGCATCCTGATCACGACGAGCAGGACGTCGAGCAGCAAGAGCGGGCGCTGTCGATCGTGCGGCAAACATCGCCTTGACCACGGTGAGGTAGACGAGGACGCCGAGCCGATGTCGAGATCCCGAGCCCACCGAACAGATGGAGCGGCGATGCCGGTAGCGGCCGATAAACGAGACGGTCAGGAGATCGCATGTGCCGCGCACGGCGCGGTTTGATCGCAGCTCGCCGAGCGCCGTGCCGCGCGGGCGGTGGTTGACGCGTCGGCGATGCGGAAGCCGCGATTACAGAGAGGTTACGAACAGTGCAGCTTCAGAGGCAGCCCGCACACCTTCTGCCCGGTGGTGGTACCGCTGATGCCGTTGCTTAGCTCGAAGCCACGCCTGATAACCAGCCGTGACGCGATTGAAGACAGCGCAAGGAGGATGCGGCGCGCATGGATCTGAGCCGCCGCCGTTTCGTTTCGACGAGTCAGCCCTCGTCGAGCTTGGCGAGCAGCGGGGATTCGGGATCGTCCGGAGGTCGCCGTCGATCGTGACGATCGCCGCCTTTCGCCCGCGCGAACCCGGCCGCATCGCTTGGGAATCCGGCGCAGACGCACGACGCGGATTGCCGCCGCGGCATGCAGCCGGGTCAGCGCCGCGTTCCGTCCGTCGATCGTCGACCAACACGCCTCCCACGGCGCCGAGCAACGAGCGCGCGAGCTCGTCGTACAGCAGCGCGACGCTCCGCTCCTCGTCGATCAACACGATGAGATCACGCAGCTTTATATCCGGGATGAGCCGGGATAGCCTCCTACTCATACGAATCTGGATCTCTCGAGTATAATTGGCCCATCTTCGAGGAGGTCAGACCTCTGGATGCGGAGTCATCTTCTGCCGCCGCGCTGGCAGGGTGACTGCGACGATGCGCGTCGCCAGGCTGACCCGTGCCGCCCTTCGCGGTTTCCCAGCGATGGATAGTCGCGTGTCGCCTGGAGCGATGCCCGGCCGTGGCTGCCCGTCGTCGCTGATCGCCGCCGCTGCCAGCGCCGCGCGCGCTCGGAGTTTCGGTGAAGAGCCGCGACGCCAGCGGTGAAGGCCCACAGGTTGATGCATCATCCACGATATACGTTGTCGAGAGTGACAACGGTCTGGCGACGAGCGCATTGCTGGCCCAAGGTGACAACGTGCGCCCTCAGCAGGCGCGATGCTCGGGGATGCTTGCCGGCAGGCGCAAGGCCCCGCGTCCAAAGAAGAAGATTTGGCGCACCTGGCGGCGGTCGTCGGCGGTGTCGGCGCGCGGCGCCACGGCAGCTGGCGACGCGCAGGAGCTTTTCCGCCGTCAGGTGAGCCGCCAGCTAAAGATCGAGGCGAACGCGTGCTGCCTGCGACTGTCTGCCTCCGCCGGCGCTGACGCCGTTATACACTTCCGACCGTTTCTGACGACGCGGCGGCGCGGCCACAGGCGTGCGCTTCGAGTCGGGGCTCATGATGTCCTCGTCACGTCCGGCGCAAGGAGTGGTCGGCCCAATGACCAAAGCTCAGTGGTTGCTGCTTGAGCTGGCGTCGAGGAGCTCTTTCTGGCGTGGCCGTCATCGCGCTCCCGCCTCTGCGGCAGGTGGATCCACGCTCGTCTTCGGTTTTTTTCTGCAACCCGGTCTCGTCAGCTCGTCGGCGCTGGCAGGCGTCGGTCCATCGCCGTCGCCAGGGTGCGAGCGTCCTAGTCCCGGCAGGCACTGGAGTCTGCCTGCGGCCATCAGGCGCAACAAGCAGCATGACTGAGTCGCCAGCGGGCACGCTCAACTGGACGAGTCGTACCAGGCGTGAAGAGCTGATCGGCAGCCAGGAAAGTCGCACACATCATGCGCGAGCAGCGACGGCGACCACGCGCCGCCTTCGGGGTGACGGCGAGCTTCGTGTCAGTGAGCGACATCAAGGCGCCACCAGCCGTCATTTGGTCGTTGAGTTGTACGCCGGCTTCGCGCCGCGCGGTTCAACTTCCGCAGCAGCTTTTGCGTACGCGATGTAACGGTAGCGAAGAAGCGCGGATACAACACGCTGAGGTTCCATCTCGCGCCGCAGCGAGCGCAGCGCCCAGAGGTCGGTCGCCTTGACGATGCGGTGACGTGTCACCGCGCAGATGAAACGTTCCGTACGGAACCGATTAAGACGCAGTCGCCGCTCGATCGACAGATGCGAAACAGGCTGATGAACGCAGAGCGCCTCTGTGCGACGATATCGTTCCCCGCCCGGCAACTTAACGCGTCGACGCGCCCGCCCCTGAGCGTCTCGTGGTCGTTCTGCTGATCGGCAACTGCGCCCAGCGCCCATGCAGAACAACAGCGACGCGCAGCGCCCGACGCCGGGCTGCGGGTCGAGTTCGCGAGCGGCTTCGCGCAGCAATGCCCGGTTATCGGCAGTGCCGAGGTGGTCGCGATCAGCCGACGCCACAGACGCGCTTCTACTGCGACGCCAACTGCGTTGTTTCCACTTCGTATAGAGCGCCGTGAACGGGTTCCGCCATTGCCGCGATGATAGCCGTCCAGTGCGCGAAGGCACAGCCGTGGCGCGACGATTGGCGAGGCCTTCGACCTGCAGAGCTCGTCGTGCATCCAGCCTTCCAACACTTTGAGGTCGGGCGCAGTTGACGCCGAAGAAGCGGTAAAATTCCGATGACCATCCCTCCGCACCACTCTGCGCACCGGCCTCCGTCGGCGGAGCTCGAGGCCGTGTGGATACGCGCAGCGCCGACCGAGAGCGCCGCGAGCTGCTCCGAGCCAGACAACCAACAGCGGCATCACGATTAATCAGGCCATCTGACGATGGCGGCATAGTCCTGCGATATAATTGGCGCGCGGTCCAGCACTGAGACGTCAGTTATCAGATGAAGACGCTGGCGCGAACAGATGGTGGTCGCGAACTGATAGCGCCCGGCGGCGAGGACGCCGAGCAGCGCCCGGCACACGCCGCCGCTGTTTCCTGCAGTTGCGGCGCCAGAGCCAGATGTGAGCGAGTGGCAGGAGGAAGACGATAAAGCGATTGGTCGCGACGACGAGCAGCGAGAGTCGCGAGACAGAGCAGTGAAGTTGAGCACATCCGCAGCTCCTCTGTCGTGACCGAGCGCCGCGGACGCGCCGCAGAGTACGAGCCAGCCGGCGAGGTGGCGAAACGCCGAGGGCGATAACGACTTCGCCGCCAGTCGCGACCGACTGGTGCGGTGAGATCGGCCGGCCCGGAAAGCTGTCGGGCCACGCGCCGAGCAGCCGGAGAGCCTGAATCGCGGTTCATAACTGATACCAGAACCCAGCCAGCCGTGGCGCGCGGAGCGCCGGGGCCCAGCGGGATGCCGTGCCTCCGCAGCGAGCGAAGAGATCGACAGCTGTTGCCAAGAAGGGCAACAGGAAGGTGATCGGTTCGATCGCCCAGCCGCGGATCAGGCGCGAGCCGTGACATTGATGCGCCCAGCGCGTGAACTCGAGCCCTCGTCGAGCGTCCCGAGTGCGTCCAGGTCGCCGGCCCACCTGTCCAGCCGTGGTCCGCGCGCAGGCCCGCCTGGCACGGTGGAGCAACGAGGGGCTGTCGCCTGCAGGCCGAGCAACACTCGCTGCGACGCCGTGGGTCAGGAACGGCGCTCTGTTCGTACAACGAGAACGGAAAGCCCAGATCGACGAGCTGCCGCACCGCGCTCGGGCGGGCGGGGCGGCCGGCCCGTCTGCGCCGAGATACGCGCGGCGATCAGTCTGGAAGGAAGGCGCGCAGATGACTGGCGTGGCGCGTCGCCAGCACGAACCGATTAATTGTTCCGTCCAGGCGGCACGTGACAGCCGCCGATGTCAAAGATCGCTCCCGGCGATGTCGCGGCGTAGCGGCGCGTGACGCGAACCAGGCCGCGCCGAGTCCTCCGGCTTACGCCGTCGGTCGAGAACACGAAGAGACGGTTCGGGCGCGCGCCCGACGAGGCGCCGGCCAGCACCACGCACGCGCTGATTTCGGTAGACCATATCAAGCCGTGCCCGGGACGCGTTGCGTCGTCGCTTCCCGGCCGCTTCCGTCGTTGTCAGTGGTGAGCCAACGCTTTCACGATCAGTCCCAATAGCGAGCGCCCAACTACCCGCGACGAGATTCTGCACTTCGACTTTCCCGCCCAGAAACGACTGGCGCCAGCCGTCCCGTCCAGTTCGCAGCCTGCAAGGCTGGAGCTGGCCCACGAACCATGACCAGAATGTGCCCAAATCAGCGGTCTGGCCCTGATTGTTCCTGACGATTCCTTTGCGAGTTGCCTCGTCGCTTCGCCGTCGAAGGCGGTAGAACGCCCGCGGCAGCGGCGCTGGCCGCACATCGGAACAGCGCTTACTGAGCAGAGGCAGCCGACATGTTGCCCTCGGAGACTGTTGACCGCGTCGCCGATCGAGCCGGGACGCGCCCGGCGCCGCGGTCCGGGGGGAACGGTTGCCATCCGGGGCCATAGTAGGCGCCGAACCACCCGGCAGAGATCGTCCAGGCACGCCGCCAGCCGACATGCCTGATCCGACCATCCTTCCGGCAGACGATGAGGACTCACTCCAGAAGTTGCTCGCCTCCATCCACTGAACGTTATGCTTCCGCGTGTCTTCCAGCGCCCGCGACGGCGAGGAGGCGATGGCGCAGCGCCCGCGCCGCACAGGCGCCGTTGATCTGGTCGCGCCGACGCGCTCCCTGAAGCTCGACGTTGAGGTCTGCAAGCGCTCTCCAGCGATATGATCACGCCACCGCCCGCGACGACGAGCCTGATATCAGGTCCGGCCTGAGCCTCAGCCGAATAATCATCACGGAAGCCCTTCGATCCAAATTGCGTCAGGTGCGTCCTCCGCCGCGTTGCGGAAGCCGATACGTCCAAGAGGACGGTGACGTGATCTCGGCGGACGACCTCACGATCGACCAGCCGCGGCGCACCGTCGAGCAGAGCGGACCAGCTGACCTACGTCGAGTTCGAGCTGCTGCGCATCTCGCCGCGAATCCGCCGGGTGTACAGCAGGCGGATGCCGCCATAAAGGTCAGGCGCCGACTACCGCGAGCCGCGAGTCGATCGACGGCGCATCGCCCATTTCCGCGCGAGGCGAGCGCCGACCGCCACGACCTGGAGCGGCCATCCCACCACGGCGGCGTCAGGTAATGTCGCGACCAGCAATCGTTCAAAGCGTTTTGGCGCCCGTCTCGCCTGGCCTCGCAGGTCGGCCGTGGCGGCCTCATCCTCGCTCACCTGATCGTCGCCCCGTCGCTCGAGCGGAACTCTCATCGACGCCAAGCCCACCAGCTCGGCGCCCGGATCGGATCTCCAGCCCCAGAATAGTTTTCGAGCCAACATCGACGACACGACCGAATCAGTCAGCGTTGTTATAGTTCGATTTTTTCCGCCGTCTACTTCACGGTGCTCACCTTCAACCCAGCGAGCATGAATACAGAGCGCTGACTCGAACGCGGTCACTTCCGCTGACATCGAAGAAACAACGCGCTTTCGCGCAGTATTCCTCGATCATATCGGTGATCGACCAATCGGCATACCGCGATTCGCCGAGATACAGGGCATCGAAATCAACTTCCAGCTATCAGTTGCCCAGGCCTCGCTCGTCGATCGTTGCAGGAGCATCGACCGCACGCCGCCGTTGGTCGTCGCCGGTCTCATCGCCCTCGCCGCGCCCGTTGCTCGTCGGCTATCTCCTGTTTCGATCTCTGTTTGATCTGGCAGTCGAGAAAGCGCTGCGCGACGCGATCGCGAGCGCAGACAGGAGCCTGGCCGATCCGTGACGGTTCGATTTGTTGAGCTAGCCGCGCCTTCGAGGGATGGCGCCGTCCGCCGAGGATGACAGAGGTCTGACAGAACGCCCGGTAATGCAGCCGCAATCGTTTCACCTCCTGAAGCCCCTCACGGATGGCCGATGAGGAGCTGGATCCAATGACCAGCCCGAGTTCAAGATAGCGACGCGCGAGCAGGTCGACCGCCTGACCAAGCTCGCCAAGCTGCTCTGACTTTCTCCTGCCTCGACGCCGGCCGTTTGACGGTCGAGCTGGCTGACTGACTCGTCGATCTCAACTGGGGCGAGCCCGTGCCGTCGCCGCTCCACCAAACCACCGCGTCAACTGATGCGGTGCACGCTGCGACAGAGGAGCAACAAAGATCTGCAGTGATCCTCCAGAACGCCTCGTGCACACGCCACAGAACCTCGGTGATCGATGTCGACTGAGCGCTGAGAGACGCGAAGCGCCGCTGATGACCCAGCACAGGCCCACATCCAGACCGATAGAGGGGACACGCCGCTTCGCTCGCCCCAGGCTCGAAGGCCTCGGGAGCGGTCTCGGGCTGCAGATCGCGCGGAGCTCGGCGAGCCCACAGAACGGTCGATCGAGTGGACCGCCACGCCGCCGTCGTAGCCGGCGAGATTCGCGCTCGTTCTCCCGGCCGCCACGGAGACGAACCGCTTGCACGGGAAAGACGAACGCCTCGAGGAACCGTCGCTACAGTGAGCGCGGGATGCGGCTCCCGGCTCTAGCCGTCGTGACCGTTGTCGCCGCCGTTCTCTGGCGGCGGCGCCGGCGGGCATAACGAGAACAAAAAGCCGGCTGGCCCGGCGAGGGCACGTAGACCGTGGTCGTGAAGGCGCAGCCCTCGCAGGCGGCCTCGCTGTCCGGCGTCGGCGAGCGTGCTGTTAGCGATCAGGCCTACCGCTGCAGGGCTCGAGCTTCGACCCGCAGCGGATTCTCGCCGCGCGCGCTCCTGGCGTCGGCAAGACCATCTTTTGCCTACTTCGGCGATCCGGAGTGTCCGGAGGCGACCGAAGCGGGGCGCAGGGGCTCCGGATTCGTGATCTCGCCGCTGGGCTACATCCTCACTGAACCCAGCGCGATCACGAATGCGCAGGCGAATCGTCGAGAAGGTCCAGGCCGCGCAGCATCTTTACGCCGAGACTCAGCGGACGGCGACCGTGTTGTCGAGGCCCGTTCCCGGTCGGCTGGGATCCTCGCGACGACGATGGGTCTCATCCGCGTCGACCCGGGGGCCCACCGGTTGGCACCGCTCTCGCCTGTCCCGCTCGGGGGATGCCGCGCTCGCCAGCCGCCCGTGAGCCGGCGTGGCGGCGATCGGGAGCCCGCTCGGCAACGAGAGAACACCTCACGGCAGGGGTCAGTGGCAGATTCACCGCCTGACCGTGGCGATCACCGTGCAGTAGCGGCTACAAGGCGATCGACGCGACCCAGATGGACACCCCGATCACAGACGCCGGCAGTCTCGGGCGGGCCTTTGCTCGACGCACGCGGCCGCAGAATCGGGATCAACTGCGCAGATTCGCAGCACGAGCGGCAACGGGAACGACAGCGGAATCGGGTCTCGCGATCCCGATCGACGCCGCGAAGAACTTCGGTCGCGCAACTGATCGCCAAGGGCCGCGTGACCTACGCGTACGTCGGGATCAGCACTGAGACATGGCGACTCGCCGTCGCTCCGGCGTCCTCGGCTGCGAAAGACGCAGCACGGGCGCCCTGACCGACAGACGAGCGGGGGAAGTCCCGGGCGAAGGCCGGCCTCCGAGGGCGGCTCAGAGGAAGTAGAGATCGGGCTGACACGATCGGTGACGACCGTGGCGGCGACGTGATCGTGGCGATCGACGGAACGCCGATCAGGGGTGCGGACGACGTGCGGGCGCTTCGTGTCCGGCCCGTGCTCAGACCAGCCGGCGACGTCGCCGTCTCTCACGATCATCACGTCACGGGCAGCGCAAGAAGGTGGCACGATGGCGGCTTGCCGAGCGTGCGCATTCCGCCGAGTTAACGGCCGCTCGCGCGGTGGCGCGAGTCCTGGGGTCTCTTCCGGCAGGCTGCTCGCAAGCTTGATAGTTTGAACGAGGTTTGAGGTAAAACTCAGCGCGATGACAGCCAGACCAACGGTGACGGTGCGACCGATTCGACTCACGATCCTGCGCTGGGCTGGAGATACATCACCCTCTGCCGGCTCGCCCTGACGGACATCGGCCGGTTCACGCGAGCTCTCGGACGAGCTCCTTGCGAGACTGAAGCTGCGCTCACCGCAGCCGCGTCCACCTCGGTCCGGCACGCGTACGGAGAGGAGAACGCCGGCGTCGTCGAGATCTCCTACCTGTTGCTGCCGGACAGGCTCGTAGATCGAGGTGATCGACGAGGGCGAAGGTTCGATCCGGAAGCGGGCCGAAGGGTCGCCAAACGAGCTGTCCGGAGGGCGGGCTCCGCATCGCGATCATCCGGGCGATCGCCGACCGCGCCAGATCGGCGCGCGCCGGCCAGGGCAAAGGATCACGACTCCGCTTCGAGAGAGACCGGAGCCAGCGCGCCCGGACTGTATTCGCTCGCGACCGTTCTGATTCGAAACGCGCGCCCAGACCATGCTCCAACTCGTCAACGTCGGGCACAAGTCGCTCGGCTGACTACGCGCACGATCGCGACGCGCGGGCTGATGGACGAGATCCGCCGGCTCGCCGAGCCGCTCGCAGGGCAAGCGCGTCGTGCACCTCTCGGCGACGGCGTTCGGCGGCGGCGTGGCGGAGATCAACTACACGCTCGATCCCGCTGATGGCGGACGCCGGGCTCGAGGTCGAGTGGCGGATCATCCGCGGCGCCGACGAGTTCTTCGAACGTCACGAAGACGATCCACAACGCGCTCCAGGGAGACCCGCAGGGCCTGACGCGACGAGCAGCGCGAGATCTTCCGCCGCTACAACGCAGCTGAACGCCGCCGGAGTTCGAGGACGACTACGACTTCGTGATCGTCCACGACCCGCAGCCGGTCGGCGATGATCGACTACTTCCCGGACTCGCACGGCGCGCTGGATCTGGCGCGGGCACATCGACTTCTCGACGCCGAACCGCGAGCGTGCTCGACTTCGCTGCTCCCGTCGATCAAGCGCTACGACGCGGCGATCTTCCACATGCGCGAGTACGTGCCCGAACGCCGAGGGCCTTCCGCCGTCGCTACATCTGGCCGCCGGCGATCGACCCGCTTGCGCCGAAGAACATGGCGCTCTCGGCCGGAGGACGCCGCGTACATCGTCGACCAGTTCGGGATCGACGTCGAGCGGCCGCTGCTCACGCAGGTCTCGCGCTTCGATCCCGTGGAAGGACCCGCTCGGCGTGATCGACGCGTACCGCGTCGTCAAGCGACGCGTTCCCCGACGTGCAGCTGGCGCTCGTCGGCTCGATGGCGCACGACGATCCGGAGGGCTGGGACTTCTACAACCAGACGCGTCGCGTACGCCGGCGGCGATCCGGACATCTACATCCTCTCCAACCTCAACAACGTCGGCGTCGGTCGAGGTGAACGCGTTCCAGGTGCACTCGGCCGCCGTCCTGCAGAAGTCGATCAAGCGAGGGCTTCGGGCTGACCGTCACCGAGGCGCTCTGGAAGACGCGGCCGACCGTCGCCGGGCCGTGTCGGCGGCATCGTCGCCGCAGATCCAGGACGGCGAGACCGGCTGGCTCGTCGACTCGGCGACGCGAGTGCGCGCAGGCGTGCATCGAGATCCTCCGCGATCCGGCGGAGGCGCGGCAGCGCGCGCTCGCGCGGCAAGGAGTACGTGCGCCGACACTTCCTGACACCGCGCCTTGCTTCGCGACTGGCTCGTGCTCTTCAACCGGCTCGCCGGCAACGACACGTCGGGCGCCGAGCGTCGCAGTCGTCAGCTGGCTAGCCAGATGCCGTCGCTGCTGACGGCGCCGCAAGCTGATCGTCGTCTCGAACCGCGGCCCGGTGTCGTACGTCCGCGACGCGGACGGCGCGCGCATCGCGCGGCGCGGCGGCGGCGGGCTCGTGACGGCGCTGCGCAGCCTGCTGCGAGCACCACGACGTGACGTGGATCGCGAGCGCGATCGAGCGACGAGGATCGCGTCGTCGCCGGCGAGACGCTCGAGCGACGTCGACGGCGACGGCTCGCCCTACCGGCTGCGGCTCGTCGCGCACGACCGCTCAGGCCTACGACTGGTACTACAACGTCGTCGCGAACCCGATGCTCTGGTTCATGCAGCACTCGCTCTGGGAGCCTCGCGTACACGCCGGACATCGACCGCGCGTTCTGCACAGCGCGTGGCGCGACGGGCTACGCAGCGGTCAACGCGCGCTTCGCGGACGCGGTCGCTCGCGGAGCTCGACGCGCAAGCCCGACGCCGACGGTCTTCTTCCACGACTACCACCTGTACCTCGCGCCGCGGCTCGTGCGCGAGGCGCGCCCGGACGCGACGGCTCGCGCACTTCGTCCACATCCCGTGGCCGCAGCCGACTACTGGCGCGTGCTGCCGAGGACGATGCGGCGCGCGATCCACGACGGGCTGCTCGCGAACGACGTCGTCGGCTTCCACACCGACCGCTGGCGCCGGAACTTCATCTACAGCGTGCGCGAGCTGCTCGGCGAGCGACGTCACTCGCGACAGACGCTCGTCACCGCACCGATCTCGGTCGACCCGCGCGAGTTCGACGAGCTGCGCGCAGCGACGCCGTGCTCGAGCGCGGAGCGCGAGCTCGTCGCGAGTCGCCGCGAGAAGCTCGATCGTGCGCGTCGACCGCACCGATCCGTCGAAGAACATCGTGCGCGGCTTCCGCGCGTTCGAGCTGCTACCTCGACGCGCATCCGGAGGCGCGTCGGCGCGTCGGCATGCTCGCGCTGCTCGACCCGTCGCGGCAGGACATTCCGGAGTACGCGGAGTATCTCGGCGCGATCCAGCGCGAGGCGCGCGCGCGTCAACGACCGCTTCCAGCACGAGCGGCTGGCTGCCGATCGACCTGCAGATCGCGGACGACTTCCCGCAGTCGGTCGCCGCGTACAAGCAGTTCGACGTGCTGCTCGTGAACGCGATCTTCGACGGCATGAACCTCGTCGCGAAGGAGGCGCCGCTCGTGAACGAGCGCGACGGCGTCGTTGTCCTCTCTGAGAACGCCGGCGCGCACGACGAGCTCGGCGAGTGGGCGCTGACCGTCAACCCGTTCGACGTCGAGGGGCAGGCCGAGGCGATCCACGCCGGCGCTGCGAGCTCGCCTCGAGCTGAGCGGCCGCGCGCCGTCGGAGGCGATCCGCGCGCACGTGCGCGAGCACGATCGTCGAACGAGTGGATCGACGACCAGCTCTGGCGGCTCTCGATCGCGTCGCCGCGCCGTCGCCGCCGCTAGCGATCGGCGACCGGATGGCGCGAGCTGAGCCACGTCGAGCGAGACGGGCGACGTGCGCATGGTCGACGTCGGCGGCAAGCCGCTGTCACGTCGCCGCGCCGTCGCCCGCGCGACCGTGCGGATGGCGCCCGGAGACCGCCCGCGCGCCTGCGCGAGCTGCCGAAGGGCGACGCGCTCGCGACCGCGCAGCTCGCCGGGATCATGGCCGCGAAGCGGACGAGCGAGCTGATCCCGCTCTGCCATCCGCTGCCGCTCACGCACGTCGACGTCGTCGCTCGAGGTCGGCGACGGCGCGCGTCGAGATCACCGGCGTCGCCGAGACGACCGCGCAGACGGGCGTCGAGATGGAGGCGCTCGACGGCCGTGTCGGTCGCCGCGCTGACGGTCTACGACATGGCGAAGGCGATCGACACAGGGCATGTCGTCGTGACGAGAGTGCGCTCGTCGAGAAGACGAAGGAGCCGCGTGTGAAGGCCGCGGTCGTCACGGTCTCCGACGGCGTCTCGGCAGGCGAACGGGAGGACGAGAGCGGCGACGCTTCTCGTCGAGTTGCTCGAGGCGGAGCAGCTACGAGGTCGAGCACCGGCTCGTTCCGGACGTTCGTTTTCAGATCGCCGCCGACTCCTTCGCGAGCTCGCGCTCACGTCGCACGTCATCCTGACGACGGGCGCGGACGGGCGTGTCGCCGCGCGACTTCACGCCGGAGGCGACGCCAGTCGGTTCTGGACCGGTGGTCCCCGGGATCGCCGAGGCGTTGCGCGCGGACGCGATCCGCAAGACGCCCCACTGGTCTGCTCGGCCGCGGCACGCGCCGGCATTCGGGGACAGGCGTTGATCGTGAACCTGCCGGATCGCCCGGCGGTTGCCGCGACGGCTTCGCGCTGATCAAGCCCGCGCTGCCGCACGCGATCCGAGCTGATCGCCGGCGGGCAGTCCGAGCACCGGCAGACATGAGCGCCACGGTTGCCGCTGCCCTCGACGCTTCGCGTCGCTCGTCAAGATCGAGCACACGGTGTTCGCGCTGCCGTTCGCGTACATCGGCGCGCTGCTCTGCCTGAACCGTGTCCCGTCCGCGCACGACCTCGTCTGGATCACGCTCGCGATGGTCGGCGCGCGGTCGTTGGCGATGGGCCTGAACCGCCTCGATCGACGCCGCGGATCGACGCGCGGAATCCACGGACCGCGACCGCAGAGCTGCCGTCGGGACAGCTCTCCCGTGCAATCAGGTGGTCGTCTTCTGCGCGCTCGCGTTCGCTCTCTATCTCGTGTCGCTGCTTCCAGCTCGACCCGATCGTGCGTTGGCTGTGGCCGATCCCGGTCGTCGTGCGTTCGTGGTCTACCCGCTACCTGAAGCGATTCACGTGGCTGAGTCATCATCTGGCTCGGCGGTCGGTGGACGAGCCTCGCACCGGTCGGCGCGTGGGTTGCGATCACGGGCCGGCTGCCGTGGGAGGCCTAGGGCGCTCGGCGCCGCAGTGTGCGGTGTGGATCGCCGGGTCCGATCTCTTCTACTCGCTCTTCGACCGTGAGTTCGACGCTTGGTCAGGGGCTGCACTCGGTTGCCGTGCGCGCTTCGGCGTCGACGGCACCTTTCGGGGCGCACGGATGCTGCATGTGTTGACGGTCGTCCTGCTCGGCGCGGTCGGGCTCCGGCCTCGCACCTCGGCTGGTGGTGCTACTGGCTCGCGGCGTGGCTGTCGGTCGCGGCGTTGCTCGCGTACGAGCACTCGCTCGTGCGCCCCGGCGACCTGCGTCGTCTGAACGCTGCGTTCTTCACGGTCAACGGCTCGATCAGCGTCGTGTTCTCATGGCGTTCGTGCTGGCGGAGACGGCGTCCTGGCCGAGCGTCGACTCGGCACGCGCTCAGGGCCAGTCCGAGCTGTCGTTGGCAGAGACCTGCGCGGACCGGGTTCGCCATCACGTACTCGCAGATCCGCTTCCGAGCTCTGTCTCCGTCGGCCAGCGGCCGCAGACCAGTAGCGGTCGCCGAACACGTGTCCCCAGCGCTCGTACTTCCCGTTGAACCCTTGCGCGTAGTCGCCGTTCAGGCATCTGCATGCCGTCGGAGAGGTTCTGCGCGGGTGGTCGCCGAGCACGAGGTGGTAGTGTCGTCGTCATCAGGCAGAAGGCGAGGCATTCCCACTCGAATGCCTGCACGACCGCGGGCGAGCAGTCCGAGGAAGTTCCGGCGGTCGGTTGTCGTCGAGGTAGATCGCCATCTTCGCCACGCCGCGTGTGGCGACGTGAAAGAGCCCGTCGGGCAGGACCGAGCGAGGAACGCGTGGCATTCCGCGCAACCTAGGAACAGCGTCCGCCCGATCTCCCTGTCCGGAAGGTCGAGTCTGCGGCGCGAGAGTCACACTCTCGGCGCGAACGTCCATGCCCGGAGGACGCCAGTCCGAGCCACGTCTGCGCCGGACATGTCAGGGGACAGTCCCCGACGGGATTCAGTCGGCCATGGCCGACAGTTCCGGGGGCCGCGGCGCCGGCGCGCTACAGTGGCTTCGTGATTCGGCTCAGGGGCTTGAGAAGCGGTACGGCGACAAGCGCGTTCTGCGCGGCGTGGGCTCCGAGGTGGCACGTGACGGGTTCTTGCTCGTCACCGGGCCGAACGGCTCCGGCAAGACCACTCTGCTTCGGCTCCTGCGCGGGGCTCGCGGCTGCCTACCGCCGGGGAGCTGCACGTTCGCTCGAACGCGGCCGCATCGGCTACATCGGGCACGAGCCGCTCGTCTACCGCGAGCTGCACCGCACTCGAGAACCTCGACCTCTACGGTCGCCTCTACCGCGTCGCCGAGCGGCGTGAGCGCACCGGGATGCTGCTCGAGCGCTTCGGGCTCTGGGAGGCGCGGCACGAGCGCGCCGACTCGTACTCGCGCGGGATGCTGCAGCGGCTGGCGCTCTGCCGTGCGCTGCTGCACGATCCGGACCTGCTCGTCCTCGACGAGCCGTACAGCGGCCTCGACGAGGAGGGTGCCGCGCTGCTCGACCGCGAGCTCGCGGAAGCGCGCAGCAGCGCTGACCGTTCGTCGTCGCGACACACGACCCGGCGCGGCATCGAACCGTCTCGCCTCCGCGAGGCTCGCGCTCGCATGAGACGTACTTCGCGCGACGTCGGCGCGCTCGCCCGCAAGCGACCTGCCTGCTCGAGCTGCGCGCGCGCGACACGCTGCCCGGCGATGCTGCTGTTCGTCCTCTCGACGCTCGTCGTCTTCCACTTCGTCGCTGCCCGGCGATTCGTCCGACGCTCGCGGCCAACGGGTTGCTCTGGGTCGCGATCGTCTTCACCGCGCTGCTCGGCCTCTCGCGCGCGTTCGTCGCCGAGCGCGAGCAGCGGCGTGATCGACGGGCTCGTCCTCGCACCGAGCGACCGCAGTGCGATCTGGCTCGGCAAGGTCGCTCGCGATGCTCGCCTTCCTCGCGCTCGCCGAGCTCGTCGCTCTGCCCGCGTTCGCGCTCTTCTTCGGCGGCGATCGACGGTGCCGACGGTCGCCGGCGTCGTCCTCGCGGACATCGGCATCGCGCGCCGTCGGCACGCTGCTCGCCGCGATGGCGGCGGCCAGCCGCGCGCGGGAGCTGCTGCTGCCGCTCCTCTTCCTGCCGCTCGCGATCCCGATCGTCGTCGGCGGCGTGGGCGCCAGCGTCACCGACGACCCGGCGCGCTACCTGGGCTTCCTCGCCCTCTACGACGCGCGTCTTTGCGATCATCTGCTGGGCTTCCTTTGAGTACGTCGTTACGGAATAACCGCCTCGCGGCGCTGGCGCTCGCTCGCCTTTGCGCTGGTCGTCTGCGTCGATCGCGCTCGTCTTCTTCTACGCCCCCGTGGACGCGGACGGCCTGAACCAGAAGATCTTCTACTTCCACGTCGCCGATCGCCCTGACGGCGTACGCCTGCTTCGGCCTGGGGCGGTTGGAAGGCGCTCCGCGTTCTCTGGAAGCGGGACGAGAGCGCCGACCTCGAGAGCTACGTCGCGATCCACCAGGGCGTGATCTTCGGCGCGCTCACGCTCGTCACCGGCTCGATCTGGGCGCGTTACCGCTGGGGCCACTGGTGGGAATGGCAGCGAGGACCAGCTCGTGCTCTTCCTCGTCCTGTTCCTCTTCTACTGCGGCGTACTTCATGCTCCGCTTCTCCGTTCCGAGCCGGGCCGCAGCGCGCGCAGATCTCAGCGCGGTGTACGCGCTCTTCGGCGTCGCGCTCGATCCCGGTCAGCTTCCTCGCGATCCGTCTCGCCGGAACGCTTCATCCACCCGGTCGCATTCGACCGCGCACGGGCCGCAGATGGCCGGCTCGCAGTTCTTCACGTTCTGCGTCTCCTGGGCGGCGCTGCTCACCCTCGCCGCGTCGCTCTACCACGTCGAGCTCGCGGGAAAGCGCATCGACGTTCGCATGCGCGAGCTGCGCGAGGCGCTGCGGTGACCTCCGAGGAGAAGTACGTCGCCGCCGCGTACCTCGTCGTCTTCGCGGTCGTGCTCGCCTACGTCGTGATCATCGCGCTGAAGCTGCAACGGCTCGAGCGCGAGGCTCGGCGAGCTCGCCGAGCTGGCGCGGACCGCCAGGAGAGCGCAGGCGGTGCCGTTGGCTGAGCTGCTCTTCTGGCCGGCGCTGCTCGCCTACGGCGAGGCGGCGGTCGCCTACCTGAGCGACGCGCGGCATCCCGGCACGGCTGGCCGGCTCGCGACCTGGGGCGTTCGCATCGGCTGGCTCGTCCAGACTGCGCTGCTCGATCGTGCAGGCCGCGCGCGCCGACGGTTTCCCGTGGTCGACATGGGCCGGCTCGCTGAACCTCTTCGTCTGGCTCGTCGTCGGCGCCTATCTGATCTGGGGCTGCCAGCCGCGCTACCGGCTACTCGGTCTCGCAGTGCTGCCGCTGCGCCGTCGTGCTGTTCGTGCTCGCCAGCGATCGGCGGCGGAACCGGGATCGGCGACCGGAGTCACTACTCGAACGTCTTCCTCGTCCTGCACGTCGGGCTCGTCCTCGCGGCCTTCGCGGGCTTCACGCTCGCTGCCGCGCTCTCTGCGCTCTACCTGTGGCAGGAGCGGCGCCTGCAAGCGACGGCCGAGACGCTCGATCCTCCGGCTGCACGCACCCGCTGGCACGCTCGACGACGTCGCGGCGCGACGATCGCGTTCGCGCTGCCGGCGCTCACGCTCGGGATCGCCGTCGGCGTCGTCCGCCTCCGCGAGCGACGGCGGCGGGCTCGACGCGCTGATGGCCGTCACCGTCGTCACCTGGACGGTGTACGGCGCCTACCTCGCGCTTGCGCCACCTCGCCGGCTGGCGCGGCCGCCGCGCGGCGTATCTCGTCGCTCGCCGGCTTCGTGCTCGTCGCCGTAGTGCGCCTCGGCGCTCCCGGTCACCCACTTCGCGACATGAGCATCGTCGCTCGTCGGCATCTCGCATCACAAGGCGCCCGTCGAGCTGCGCGAGCGCGCGGCGCTCGACTCGAAGCACGCGGCGGAGCTGGCGCGCACGCTCGCAGGTGACAACGGCGAGGCGGTCTGCCTCTCGACGTGCAACCGCACCGAGCTCTACCTCGCCGGACGAGTCAGCCGACGCAGCCGAGGAGCAAGGCGCGAGGCCGCGCTGCTCGCGCTCGAGTCGGAGCTCGGCCCTGCGCTCTACCGGCTCCGCGGCGACGCGGCCGCACTCCACCTCTTCCGCGTCGCCGCCGGGCTCGACTCGATGATCCCGGGCGAGGGAGAGATCCTCGGCCAGGTGCGCGCCGCGTACGACGGCCGGTGCGACCGGACCGCTGCTCGACCGTCTCTTCCGGCAGGCGCTGCAGGCAGGACGGAAGGCGCGCACGCAGACCGCGATCGGCGAGAGCCCTGCGTCCGTCTCGTCGGCCGCGGCCGCGCTCGCAGAGCAGGTGTTCGGCGATCTGCGCGACCGCACGCATCCTCGCTCATCGGCGCCGGCAAGATCAGGTGAGCCTGCGCGTCGGAATCTCGTCTCGCGCGGCGCCGCGATCGCGTTCGTCGCCAACCGCACCGGCGAGCGCGCGGAGGAGCTCACGCGAACGCTTCGGCGGCGAGGCCGCTGCCGCTCGACGCGCATCGAGGACGAGCTTGCACGTGCCGATGTCGTCGCTCTCGTCGACGAGCGCGCCGGGCTGGGTCCTCACGCGCGAACAGGTCGGAGCGCACGCTGCCGCGCGCAAAGGCCGGCCGCTCTTCCTGATCGACCTCGCCGTGCCGCGCGACCTCGATCCGGCGATCCACGAGCTCGACGGTTGCTACCTCTACGACATCGACGACCTCGAGGCGGTCGTCGCGGAGACGCTGGCCGGCCGGCGCCGCGAGGCGGAGCGCGCCGAGGCGATCGTCGCCGAGGAGGCGGACCGATTCCGCGCGTGGCAGGCGTCGCTCGAAGTCGTCCCGGCGATCACCTCGCTGCGTGCACGCGCCGAGCAGATTCGCGACGCCGAGCTTCGCCGCGCGAAGCTGAACGACGCCGAGCGCCGCGCGGCCGAGTCGGTGACCGCGGCAGTTCTGAACAAACTCCTGCATCTGCCGACCATTCGCATGAAACAGGCAGCCGCGGCAGCCGACGGCGTGATTTATGCTGATGCGGTGCGTCACCTTTTCGGTCTCGAGGACGAACGCTGAAGTCGGCGAACCTGATCGGACGGCCGCTGCCCGTGCAGGCGCCGACCGCCTTCGTGCGCGTCCGCCGACGCCGGCTGCTGCGGTCAGCCGCGGAGTCAAGCCGCACCTGGTGCCGTGCTGATCCGCGTCGGTTCCCGCGGCAGTAGGCTCGCGCTCACGCAGGCCGAGCTCGCGGCGGCGCGACTGCGTGGGCCCGGCATCGAGATCGCGCTCGTGCCGATCACGACCGCCGGCGACCGCGACCGGCAGGAGCCCGTTCGGCGAGATCGGCGCGCGCGGCGTCTTCGTCAAGGAGCTCGAGGAGGCGCTGCTCGACGGACGCATCGACGTCGCAGTGCACTCCGCGAAGGACATGACCTCGACCGACACCGACGGGCTGGCCGTCGGCGCGTACCTCGAGCGTGAGGATCCGCGTGACGCGCTGTGCGGAGCGTCGGAGGTTCGAGCCGGGATGCGGATCGGCACGGCCTCGGTCCGCCGGCGCGCGCAGCTGCTCGCGCTCGAGCCGACGCTCTCGATCGAGCCGCTGCGCGGCAACATCGAGACGCGTCTGCGCAAGCGCGGCGAGCGCGGACTCGATGCGATCGTGCTCGCGGCCTGCGGTCTCGACCGGCTCGGGCTCGCTGCCGAGATCGGTCATCGGTTCGAGCCGGACGAGCTGCTTGCCGGAGGCCGGCCAGGGTGCGCTCGCGCTGCAGGTGCGCGCCGGCGAGGAGCACCTGGTCGCAGCTGCCGACCATGGCGGAGACGCGGACGCGCGTGGAAGCTGGAACGGGCCTGCGTCGCGGTGATCGGGGGCGGTTGCTCGCACCCGTCGCCGCGTACCACGACGGTGAGCGTTTGACCGGCCTCGTCGCAGCCGAGGACGGCAGCTGGCTCGAGCGGCGGACGGTCCGGTTCCGGCGAAGTCGCGGCGGCGTTGATGCCGTTTGTCTCCTCCTGACGTGCGCGTGATCGTCACGCGCCCGCGCGCGCAGGCGGAACCACTCGTTCCGCTTTGCGCGCCGAAGGCTTCGAGGCGGTGCTCTGCCCGTTGCTCGAGATCGAGGCCCATCGACGACGGCCCGATCGACCTCGACGGCTACGACTGGGTCATCGTCACGAGTGCGAACGGTGCCGTCGAGCTCGCGCGGCGGCGGGCAGGCAAGCTGCCACGGCTCGCCGCGATCGGGGAGGCCACGGCCGCGGCCCTCGCCGACGCATGGCCTGGCGGCCGACTTCGTCCCGTCGTCGGCGTCACAGGAGAGCCTGGTCGCGGAGCTGCCGCGACCGGTCGGGCGCGCGCTCTTCGTGGGCGCAGAGCGGGAGCGCGGACGCTCTCTTGCCGACGAGCTCCCGGCGGACTTTCGAGCGGCGTACCGCACGGTCGAGCTGATCCCCACCCCGCCCGCGGGCGACCTCGTCCTCCTCGCCTCTGCCGTCGGCAGCGAGGGCCTGGGCGAAGCTCGGCGGAAGCAGCCCTGCGGTGACGATCGGACCGCAGACGACGGCTGCCGCCCGCGCCGCCGGGCTCGAGGTCGTCGACGAAGCGAGGCACGCAGGACGTCTCGGGCCTCGTAGACTGCGCCGCGGTTTGGCGCGCTTCATCACGTTCCTGACGGACTTCGGGCTGCAGGACGACTTCGTCGGGACCTGTCACGGCGTGATGAAACGGATCGCGCCCGAGGTCGAGATCATCGACATCACGCACGGCATCGCGCCCCAGGGCGTGCTGCAGGGCGCGCTCACCACTGGCGAACACGCTGCCGTTCATGCCGGAAGGGAGTGCACCTTGCGGTCGTCGATCCGGGCGTCGGAGGGTCGCGACGCGCCCTCGCGTTCGCGACGTGAGCCGGCCGCGTTCATGTCCGGCCCGGACAACGGCCTGCTCATCCTCGCTGTCGAAAAGCTCGGCGGGATCGCCGAGGCGCACGAGCTCGCGTAATCCGGAGTACGCGCTCGACTCGGTCTCCCGCACGTTCCACGGCCGGGACCTCTTCTCTCCGGCCGCGGCTCACCTCGCGCTCGGTGTCGCCGCTCGCCGAACTGGGCCCGCCCATCGATCCGGATGCACTCGCCCGGCTCGACATTCCCCAGCCGGAGGTCGGCGCGACTCGCATCTACTGCACGGTGCTCTCCATCGACCGGTTCGGCAACATCGGGCTCAATCTCGACCGCTCGCACTTCGACGAGGCGGGCATCGTGCCGGGCACGAGGGTTGAGCTGCAGATCGGCCACGAGCGCTACTACGCCGTCGCGGCCCGCACGTTCGCCGACGCACGACCCGGCGACATCATCCTGTACGAGGACGCATATCGGAACATCTTCGATCGCCATCAACGGCGGAAACGCAGCCGCGATGTTCGGAATCTCGGAGGGCCGGGACATCCGCATCCGGCTCGGCACGTCGTGAACAGGCGCGTGCTCGGTCAGAAGTTCGCGCGGCTCGCGACGAACGCTGTGATGCGCAGCCCGCGCTCTGGGGTCTGTTCCGCCCGCTCATGCGCAAGCAGTTCGATGCGATCGCCGCGCAGCTGGGACACGATGCGCGCAGCAGACCATCTCTCGCGTCCTACGAGGTTGCACTCGAAGCGATCGATCCTCAGCCGGCCGGGCGCTCGATCTCGGCACCGGCACCGGGCAGGGCGTCTTTGCAATCGCAAGGCGGTTCCCTGACGCGGAGGTGGTCGGAGTCGATCTCGCGACGGCGCGATGGCAGAGGCGGAGCGAAAGACGCCGGACGACTGCGCTCGCGCGTGCGTTTCGTGGCGGCCGACGCGTCCGCGCTTCCGTTTCCGAACGACTCGTTCGGACTGGTGGCTCACGCGAACATGATTCCGTTCTTCGACGAGCTCGTTCGTGTGCTCGAGCCCGGCGGCCAGCGTCTCTTCGCCTTCTCGCTCGGAGCCGGAACGCCGATCTACGTCCCGGCCGAGCGGCTGCGAGCAGAGCTGGACCGACGTGGATTCATGGACTTTGCGGAGTTCGCGGCGGGCGAGGGCACCGCGTTTCTTGCCCGCAAGGCAGCACCGGCGTAAGCTCGGGCCCACAAGGTCGTTCGCGGCGCGGTATCACCGGTCCGGACGGCCTTTCTTTCGTGGGCGAGCCGGGCTAGTTCAGCTCGGCGGCGGCCTGCGGAAAGCCGCGTGAGCGTGCCGCCTCGGCCCAGCTCGAAGCCTCGGCCTGGTCTGACGAACCCGGCCACGTAGACCTCGAAGCCGCCGCACGGATCGTTGCGGAGCTTCGCGCCCGGGAATCCGACCGAGTCGGCGCGTGTGGCGATCGCCGTCGCAGAGGCGCGATCGCGGCCGTGGCCGAGGATCCCGTCCCAGCGGCCGATCACTTTCGCCTGGATGCACTTCGAGCGTGACGGGGAATCCCTCGCGCCTTGCCTCGCTCTGGAGGTCGACGCCCACGTCGAAGGTGTCGATCCCGCGGACGACGACCCGGAATCCGTCACAGCCCTGGATCACGTTCGCGTTGACGAATCCACGCCCGGTCACCTGGCTGCGAAGCGTCAGGGCCTGCTGATGGGTCTTCCTGCGACCGAAGACGGCCTCGAGGCCGCTGAGGAACTCCGGTCCGCCCGCACGCCTGCTGAACCGAATCGGGGCGAACTGTGGCGCCCGAGAGCCCCAGAGACGGCACCGATGCGGCAAACCCGCCGACCAGGCAGGCCAGCACGACGAGACGAGCGACCCTCACGGGGCAGAGGTGTACCAGACCCCAGGCCCCCAGTCGCAGTCTTAACGAATCCCTTTAGATCCAAGTCCTCTGGATCCGCCAGATCGGCGTGGATCGAAACCGAGCGCAGCAAAGTCATCATGGGCGGCGCGCAGCGTCGCCCGGCCTTGCTGCGGAGAGTGGCGAGGGCCGGAATCGAACCGGCGACACCACGGTTTTCAGCCGTGTGCTCTACCAACTGAGCTACCTCGCCCGGCGGGGCGACAGTTTAGCCGGGAGCTAGAGCGGGGCTCGGGCGGCGGCTAGCCGGGCGACCAGGACGTCGACGAACTCGCCCTTCATCAGGACCGCGTCGGCTCCGGCCTCGGTCACCGCGGTGTGGAGCGCGGGCTCCTTGTCGCCTGTGAGGGCGATCACGCACATGCTCGGGTGGTCGCGCCGCAGCCGGGCGACGGCCGAGACTCCGTCGAGGCGCGGCATGTGCAGGTCGATGACGACGGCGTCCGGACCCAGCTCGTCTGCGAGCTCGATCGCCGCGAGGCCGTCGAGGGCCGTGCCGACCACGGCAAGTTGCGGCTGCCGCTCGATCAGCGGCGAGCGCATCGAGGAAAGGCTGTTCGTCGTCCGCGAGGAGAACCTGAATCGTGCCGCCGGCGTCGGCCTCTCGCATGGGTCCGCAAGTTAGCCTTGCTTCGACGTGTCTTCGCAACCACTTCGTCGCAGAGTCTCGGTGATCGGGGCTGCACTCGACCTCGGCCAGGACCGCCGTGGCGTGGACATGGGCCCATCGGCGATCCGCTATGCGGGGCTGGATGCGCGCCTCGACGAGCTCGGGCACGAGTACGTGGATTGCGGAAACGTCGAGACTGCCGTGGCCGAGGCGACGACTGCAGGCGACGAGCAGGCCCGGTTTCTGCCCCAGATCAAGGACACGTCGCAGCGGATCGCTGCGCTCGTCGCCAGGGCCGCGCGCGAAGACTCCGTGCCGGTCGTGCTCGGTGGCGACCACTCGGTGGCCCTTGGGACGCTGGCGGGCCTCGCCGAGGTGCACTGGACCGGGCGGGACGATCTGGATCGATGCGCACGGCGATCTGAACAGTCCCGACACGAGCCCGAGCGGAAACGTGCACGGCATGGTGCTCGCCGCCGTGCTCGGCCTGGCCGGAGACCGGTTCCGCGGGGACGGCTGGGTCTGCCCGCGGTGCGCCCGGCCGCGTCGCTCTGGTCGGCGGTCCGCTCGCTGGACGACGGCGAGCGGGAGCTGCTCCGCGAGCTCGACGCGAAGGTGTTCACGATGAGCGACGTCGACCGCCTCGGCATCGAGCGCGCGATCCGGGAGTCGCTGACGCACGTCGCCGGTCCGGGCTTCGTCCATGTGAGCCTCGACATGGATGCGATGGATCCCGAGGTGGCGCCGGGCGTCGGCACGCCGGTGCGCGGCGGTCTGTCGTATCGCGAGGCGCACCTCGCCATGGAGCTGATCGCGGAGTCGGGGCTCGCCGTCGTCGCTCGACGTCGTCGAGGTGAACCCGATCCTCGACCGGGAGAACGAGACGGCGCAGCTCGCCGTCGAGCTCGTCGCCTCGGCGCTCGGCGCGCGGATTCTCTGAGTCAGCCGGCGTCGAGGCGCTCGAGCGCGTCGGCGGTCTCTTCGTAGCGCGTCCCAGTAGACCATGTGGCCGCCAGGCACCTCGACGATCTCGACCAGGTCGCCGAGCGCGAGCCGGTACGCGTCGACCTGTTCTTCGCGCACGAGCCCGAACTCGCCGGCGTGCAGCAGCAGCGTCGGGACGCGCAGGCTCTCGGCCGGCGGCGGTGGCGTGCAGAGCTCGCCGTACATCGTGACGACTGCGCTTCGGCAATAGCGCATCCGAAAACGCCCATCGGGGTGGTGCACGAGATGCTCGCGCATCTCCTCCTCGAGGAACTCGCGCGGCGTCGGAGCGCCGGTGTCGAGACGGGTGGTGATCGCATCCTCGGCCGATGCGAAGGATTGATCGGCACGCTCGAGCTCCGCGAAGTCGTAGCCGACGTGCGGCAGGAGCTGGATTGCAGGGTCGAGCAACGCTGCGCGCTCGACTCGTTCCGGGACGAGGCTGCGAGCTCGAGCAGCAGACGGCCGCCGTACGAATGGCCGACCCAGGTCGCATTCCGGACGCCGTCGGCATCGAGCGTCTCGAGCACGTCGTGCGCGTGCGTCGCGATCGTCCACGGTGGCTCCCAGTCCGGAGCCGGCATGTCCGCGGAGATCGGGGGCGAGAACATGGAAGCGGTCGCGCGAGCCGCTCCTCGGCCAGCCTGCGAAAGCGACGGCCGTGAGCGTTGAGGCCGTGAAGGAAGACGACAGGCGGTGCAGTCACGTCACCCCACGCGTGCAGGTTCAGCTCCATCTGTGGCAGCCTAGTCAGGCGTGCTCGCCGTCCTTTACGACATCCACGGGAACCTGGTCGCACTCGAAGAGGTGCTGAAGGATGCGGAGGCTGCCGGCGCCGACGGCTATCTCCTCGGCGGGGACTTTGCCTCCTGGTCGCCGTGGCCAGGCGAGACACTCGAGCGCCTGCGCGGACTGCCGAACACCACGTGGATCCGCGGCAACGGCGAGCGCTGGCTGCGGGAGCCGCCGCTCGACCGCCCGGAGGTGCATGGAGTCGCTCGAGCAGCAGGATTCCGGTCTCGGTACCGACGAGGGTTGGCTGTATTCACTTCAGGCCGCGAAGGACCTGGACGGCGTTCTCTATGTCCACGGCTCGCCACTCTCCGACGTCGAGAGCTTTCCCGCCGGAGCCCGGGGACGACGACGAGCGGATGCTGAACGGTGTCCGCGACCGCACCGTCGTCTTCGGTCACAGCCATCTGCAGTTTCAGCGGCCTGGGCCGAACGGCACGACGTTGATCAATCCCGGCAGCGCCGGCATGCCGCTCGACGGTGACGTGCGGGCCGCGTACGCGACTGCGCGGTGACGACGGTGAGTTCGTGTTCCGCCGCGTCGAGTACGACGTCGAGCGTGCCGCGCAGGCGTGGGAACGCGTCGGCAGCGACTTCGGCACGTTCGCGGCGCGGCGGATCCGCCGCGGCTCCGACTAGTCCGAGTCCGTCGACTCCTCACCGTTGCCGGACGGCTCGTAGTACGTCGTCCCCTTGAGCTCGTCCGGGAGATAGTCGACCTCGAAGCCGGCCGGATCGGAGTGCGGGTACACGTAACCCTCGCCGTGTCCGAGCTTTCGCCCGTAGTAACTGCCGTCGCGCAGGGACTTCGGCGGCCGGATGTTCCCACGCTCCTGGACGTCCCGCGTTGCGCGCTTGATCGCCTCGTAGCTCGCGTTCGACTTCGGGGCGAGCGCCAGGTAGATCGCCGCCTGCGAGAGGTTCAGGCGCGCCTCGGGCAGCCCGACGTGTTCGACGGCCTGGGCCGCTGCGACCGCAACCATGAGCGCGCGCGGATCGGCGTTGCCGATGTCCTCGGACGCGAGCACGATCATGCGCCGCGCGATGTAGCCGCGCGTCCTCGCCGCTCTCGAGCATCGCCGCGAGGTAGTAGACCGCTCGCATCGGGGTCTGACCCGCGCATCGACTTGATGAACGCCGAGATGAAGTCGTAGTGCGCGTCGGCGGCCTTGTCGTACACGAGCGGCCGTTTGCGCGCCGCGTCGTCGACGTGCGCCTCCGCGAGCGGTTCGCCTGCGGCCTGCGCCGTCTGCACAGCGAGCTCGACGATGTTGTGAACGGAGCGCGCGTCGCCGCCCGCGCGCGTCGCGATCAGACGGAGCAGGTCGTCAGGGATCTCGACGCCGAGCTCCGCGGCTCCGCGCCGCGCCACCGTCTCGAGGTCCTCGATCGAGAGCGACTCGAGCTCGTAGACCTGCGCGCGGGAGAGCAGGGCGGAGTTGACCTCCGATGTACGGGTTCTCCGTCGTCGCGCCGATGAGCGTGATCACGCCCTCCTCGACCCCGGGCAGCAGCGCATCCTGCTGCGCCTTGTTGAAGCGGTGGATCTCGTCGAGGAACAGGATCGTGCGCCGGCCGGTTGCGCCCGAGCCGCTCGCGCGCGCGGCAAGGACGCCGCGCACCTGCGCGACCGTCGCCGAGACTGCGGACAGCTCTTCGAACTCGGCGCCGGTGGCCCGCGCGACGATGCGGGCGAGCGTTGTCTTGCCGGTGCCCGGCGGCCCGTAGAAGATCGCCGAGCGGACCCGGTCCTCCTCGATCGCGAGGCGTAGCGCCGAGCCCGGGCCGAGGACGTGCTGCTGGCCGACGAACTCCTCGAGCGACTGCGGGCGCATCCGCAGCGCGAGCGGCGCGACTGCCGGCAGCCGCTGCTCCGCTGCGTCTGAGAAGAGGTCGCTCATTGCAGGGAAGTATGCTCCGCGAAGGCCCAGTGGCGACCGAGACTCACGAGGACTTCTCGAACCGATCCTGCCCGGCAAGGGCGCGTCGGACTACGAGCGCTACCTGCGCACGGACGAGCTGCTGGCGCTGCAGAAGACGCCAGAAGAGCGCGTCGCACCCCGACGAGCTCCTGTTCCAGACCGTGCACCAGTCCTCGGAGCTCTGGCTCAAGCTCGGGACGTCGGAGGTCGCGCGCGGCGACGGCACATCTGCGCGCCGGCGAGCTCGCCGCGGCGCTTCGGCTGCTGCGCCGCGCGCGCACTCTGCCTGCAGTTCATCACGCGGCAGCTCGACATGCTCGAGCAGATGTCGCCCGTGGGAGTACCAGACCGATCCGCGAGGTGCTGGGTCACGGAAGCGGCTTCGACTCCCCGGGCTTCCGCGAGGTGCGCCGGGTCACGCCGCCGCTCGGCGAGGCGTTCGACAGCCGCCGTTGTCGACGGCCGGGCTCGACGCTCGTCGAGGTCTACGTGCAGGGCCGCGAGCACGAGGAGCTCTACCAGCTGGCAGAGGCGCTCATCGAATGGGACGAGCGCATCACCGATGTGGCGCATCCGGCACTACAAGGTCGTCGCGCGCATCATCGGCGACCAGGTCGTCGGGCACGCAGGGGACACCGGTCGAGGTGCTCGGGAAGATGATCCACCACAACTTCTTCCCGGCGCTCTGGCGTGCACGCAACCAGCTGACCGCACGCGCAAAGGAAGAGGAGGCGTAGCCGGATGGCCACGGTGTCGCTCCGCGGGACGAGGTCACGGAGCTCCTGCAGGAGCTCATCCGCATCGACACGACGAACCCGCCCGGGCAACGAGACCGCTGCGGCCGAGCTGCTCCGGGCCTACCTCGAGGACAGCGGCGCGGAGTGTCGAGCTGTACGCGCGGATTCCCGAGCGGGCGAACCTCGTCGCGCGGATCCCAGGCCGCGGCGACGGGCCGACGCTTCTGTTCCTGTCGCACACGGACGTCGTGCTCGCCGACGCGGCCGAGTGGACCGCCGATCCCGTTCGGCGGGCGAGCTGCGCGGCGGCGAGATCTGGGGCCGCGGGGCGCTCGACATGAAGGGCGAGGTCGCGGCGAGCGCCGTCGCGATCGCGTCGCTCGCGCGCGAGGGCTTCGAGCCTGCAGGCGACCTCATCTTCGCCGCGACCGCCGACGAGGAGGTGGGCGCAGGCTTCGGCGCCGCAGTGGTTGTGCGAGGCGCATCCGGACGCAGTGCGCTGCGACTATCTGATCAACGAGGGGTCGGGCGAGCGGCTCGAGCTCGGCGGCAAGCCGTTCTACATGTGCTCGGTCGCCGAGAAGATGAGCGCGCCGTTCCGGCTGCGCGTGCGCGGCCGCAGCGGCCACGCGTCGATGCCCGGCATCGCCGGACAACGCGCTCGTGAAGGCGGCGCCGTTGATCACGGCGGCTCGGCGAGTACGTCGCCCGAGCAACGCCTCACGCCCGAAGTGGAAGCCCTGCTCGAGGCGGTCACGGCGACCGGCCCGCGTCTCCGGCGGAAGCGCTCGAACGGGCGAGGGCGATCGGCGAGTTCTTCGCGGAGATGGTCGAGCCGCTGCTGTCGCTGACGCTGGCGCCGACCATGATCACGCGCCTCGCAGAAGCGGAACGTGATCCCGGCGATCTGCGACGTCGGTCGTCGACTTCGCGGCTGCTGCCGGAGACGACGACCGCAGAGCAGCATGCAATCGTTCGCGGCGTGCTCGGTGACGGGGACTACGAGCTCGAGGAGCTGGAGGCTCACGGCGGCACGCGATCGCCGATCGAGTCTCCGCTCTGGGACGCAGTTGCCGACTGGGTCAGCGACGTCGAGCCGGGCGCGCAAGCCTGCGCCGATCTGCGTGGCCGGCTTCACGGACAGCCACTGGTTCCGCGAGGCGTTCGGCGACCGTCGCCTACGGGTTCTTCCCGTCGCGTGCGATGCCGGCGGAGCTGGCCGCCCGGCTGATCCACTCGGCCGACGAGCGGATCCCGGTCGAGGACCTGGAGCTCGGCGTGAGCTTCATGCGCCACGCAGCCCAGGCGATGCTGGTCTGATTTGCGGAATTCGACTCTGAGTCGATAACCTCGATGCATGGCTGAGGACAAGGTCCGGCTCGGCGGAATGGCCCTGGCGAACGGCGTGCTCGTGCACGGGCCGACGTCGTGGGCGTGCGCGATTCGAACGGACGACGGACGACGTGAAGGTCGTCGCCCGGCGCAAGCGCGTCCTCGCGAGCAAGGTCGAGAGCCCGCTCCTGCGCGGCCCCGTCCGCCTGCTCGACGCGATGGCGATCATCCCGCAGATCCGGCATGCGCTGCCCGAGGCGAAGCTGCCGTTCCAGCGACCCTCCGTGCTCGCGGCGATGCTCGGCAGCGCGACGGTCGTGAAGCTCGTTGCGCAGCTCGCCTCGGTTCGGCCCGCTGCGCAGGAGCTCGTCGGCGGTCTGCTCTCGCTCGCGCCGGCCGTGCTCGCGCTCCGCGGCTCGGAGGTCGCCGCCTACCACGGCGCCGAGCACATCTCGATCGGCACCTACGAGCACGGGAAGCGCGCGACGAAGGAGCACGAGCGCTGCGGCTCGCATCTGCGTCGGCCCGCTCCTCGCTCACGACCGCGATCGGCAACACGCTCGCGTCGCGCGCTCCGCGCACGCGCCGCGGACTGGCACGCGCTCGGCGCGCAGCTCGGCGCCGTCGCCGCCGTCGACCGAGATCTTCGGCTGGATGGTGCGCAATCCCGAGAACCGCGCTCGCACGTGCGCTCGCGAAGCCGGGTCACGAGCTCCAGCACCGCTTCGCGACCGCGGAGCCGTCGCCGGAGCAGATCGAGGTCGCCGAGGCCGCGCTCGCCGCGTGCCTCGAGCTCGAACGGAATAGCAATGGCTGTCGAGCAGCGCACTCGCGATCGGCTCCCGCCCGAGATCTTCGACCTTCCGGTCGAGAAGATGCGCGAGGGCTACTACGCCGACGCGTACTTCAACCACGCGCGTGCGACGCTGCTTGCAGGACGACCGCCGTCCGCGCGTCGTGATGCAGGTCTTCCAGAAGAACGAGCGCGTGGCTCGGCGGGATGGACGAGGCGATCGCGATCCTCAAGCTCTGCTCGTACGACTGGGACGAGCTGACAGTCCACGCGCTCCACGACGGCGACCGCATCGAGCCGTGGGAGACCGGTGATGACGATCGAGGGCGACTACACGCTGTTCGCGCACCTCGAGACCGTCGTACCTCGGCGTGCTCGCGCGCCGCACGCTGATCACGACGAACGTCGTGCGCGTGCTCGAGGCGGCGAACGGCAAGCCGATCATCTTCATGCCCGCGCGCCACGACCACCATCGCGTGCAGACGGGTGACGGCTACGCGGCCTACGTCGCCGGGCAGGTGGTCGGCGCGCCGATCGGCGTCACGACCGACGAGCAGGCGTCGTGGTGGGGCGGCCGCGGCATCGGCACCGTGCCGCACTCGCTGATCGCGTCGTACGGCGGCAACACCGTGCTCGCAGCGACGAAGTTCGCCGAGTGGGCGCTCCGACGACATCGAACATCACGGTGCTCGTCGACTTCGAGAACGACTCCGTGCGAGACGGCGCTCGAGGTGGCCGCGCGCGCTCGGGCCGCGGCTCTGGGGCGTGCGGCTCGACACGTCCGAGACGCTCGTCGACCGCTCGCTCTGGGAGGAGATCGGCGACTTCAAGCCGACGCGGCGTGAACGAGCGGCTCGTGCGCAAGGTGCGCGACGCGCTCGACGACGACGGCTTCGAGCACGTGAAGATCGTCGTCTCGGGCGGCTTCACGATCGACAAGATCGCGCGAGTTCGAAGCAGCAGAGCGTCCCCGTCGACGCCTACGGCGTCGGCTCGTCGCTCATCCGCGGCTCGAACGACTTCACGGCCGACATCGTCCTGACGGACGGCCGCCCGAGCGCCAAGGTCGGCCGTAAGTACAAGCCGAACGCTGCGGCTCGAGCTCGTCACGTGAACCAGTTCTCTGGGACGTCGACACGCAGGTCGACTTCATGCATCCCGCACGGCAAGCTCTACGTCGCCCGGCGCCGAGGCAGACCATTCCCGCGATGGCGCGTCTCGGTCGACGCTGCGCGCGACGGCGGGATCGTCGCACGTCGCCTCGGCCGACGACCACGAGCTCACCGACGCCGAGATCTCGGACGAGCCCGACTATCGCGATCGACGTATCCGCCGCACTGCCTGCGTGGGACGCGCGGTGCGCGGAAGATTCCCGAGACCGGCACAGGAGCGATCCCGTTCCGATCGCGCTCGAGCCGCGTGCCCGAGCGCGTACCTCGCGCGGCCGCGAGTTCCTGCTCCTGAAGAAGACCTTCGACGTCTTCACGAACCCGAACACCGACCGCCTGCTCGAGCTGGCTCGACTCCCGACGAGATCGTCGTCTTCGGCGTCGCCACGGACGTCTGCGACGACGCTGCGATCCGGGGCTTTCTGGCCCGAGGCCTCGAAGTGACGCTTCGTGGAGGACGCCGCTCGCGGCCTGGACGAGGAGCGCGTGGCGATCTGCACAGCCTCGTGGCGCGAAGCCGGGAGTCGAATTCACCGCCTCGTGAGGCGCGCCGCGACCTTCTAGGTTGACGCGGGCGCTCTCCCATGGAAGATGATGAGTGTGTGGATGCCGGGGGTGGATCTACATCAGTTCATGGTTGATCTCAGGGACTTCGTGGTCAACTGGTGGCCGCTGCTCGGGCTGACGTTCTACTGCGTCCTCCTCTACATCTTCTGGCGCATGCTGCAGCTGATGCCGCGCGTGAAGCCGGCCACGGTGATCGTCGACCCTCGGACGGCGATCGACTGGAACGACATCGCCGGCGTCGACGAGGCGAAGGATGGAGCTGCGCGGAGGTCGTCGAGTTCCTCCGCGACCCGAAGCGCTTCGAGCAGCTGGGCGCGCGCGTGCCGAAGGGCGTCCTCCTCTACGGGCCGCCCGGCACCGGCAAGACGCTCGCTCGCCAAGGCGCGTCGCCACACGAGTCGGGCGCGAAGTTCTATCGCGCAGAGCGCCTCCGCGTTCGTCGAGATGTTCGCCGGCCTCGGCGCGGCGCGGATCCGCAAGCTCTTCGCCGAGGCGCGCAAGAACGCGCCCGTCGATCATCTTCATCGACGAGCTCGACGCCGTCGGCGCCGCGCGCACCGGCAGCGGCTTCAACCGCGAGCAGGATCAGACGCTCAACCAGCTGCTCGTCGAGCTGGACGGCTTCGCGCTCGCGCGACCAGGTCGTCGTCGATGGGCGCCTCGAACCGTCTGCAGGATCTCGACCCGGCGCTTGCTGCGGCCCGGCCGCTTCGACCGGCAGATGCTCGTCGCGCCGCCGGACCTCGCCGGCCGTGAGGCGATCCTCGCGCGTGCACACGCGCACGAAGCCGCTCGCCGCGGACGTCGACCTCGACCTGATCGCGCGCCAGACAGCCGGGCTGACCGGCGCCGACCTCGCGAACATCTGCGAACGAGGCGGCGATCTTCGCCGGCCGCCGCGAGCGTCACGCACGTCGGCGCAGGCCGACTTCGACAACGCGCATCGAGCGCGTCGTCGCCGGCCTGCAGCAGAAGAAGGTGCTCGACCGATAAGGAGCGGCGGATCCTCGCCTACCACGAGGGCGGGCACGCGCTCATGTCGCACCTGATGGGCGAGCGTCGTGCACCGTGCAGAAGGTGACGATCGTCGCGCGCGGCAACGCGCTCGGCTACACGCTCCACCTGCCCGAACGAGGACCGCTACCTGCAGCACGAAGGAAGAGCTGATCGACATGATGAAGATCGCGCTGGCCGGCCGCGCCGCCGAGCAGGTCGTCTTCGGCCGGGTCACGAACGGCGCTGCGAACGACCTCGAGAAGGTGACGGAGATCGCGCGCGCGATGGTCTTCGAGTGCGGGATGTCCGACGTCGTCACGTCGCGCACGATGCGCGCCGACAACTACGCGCTCTCGGAGGAGACGAAGCGGCTGCGTGACAGCGAGCAGGCACGGCTCACCGACGACGCCTACGCCGAAGCCGTGCGGCTGATCGAGAAGCACCGCGCGCTCGCTCGACCGCGTTGCGCCAGGCTCTCCTCGAGAAGGAGACGCTCGTGCGCGAAGAGGTCTTGCTCCTGCTCACGGACGTCGAGGCCGAGTCACGCGCCTCTGAGACGGTCGGCACGCCCCGGGTCGTCGTCGCCGCTCTCGAACGAGTCGCCTAGCCGCTGAGCCGGCGCGCACTGGCTAGCATCGCCCGCGTGGAGCCGCGCGGCATTCATCATCTCGGAGTGGCCGTCGACGATCTCGATTCAGCGCTCGACGACCTACGACGCGGCTCTTCGGCGCCGAGGTCGAGCATCAGGCGACGATCGACGGAGCAGGGTGTGCGAGGCTGCGTCGCTGCGCATCGGCGAAGGACGCGTCGAGCTGCTCGGAGCGCTCGGGCAGGACACGCCCGTCGGGCCGCTTCCTCGCGACAGCGCGGCCCGGGCATGCACCACGTCGCGCTACGAGGTGGACGACGTCCCGTGCGACGCTCGCCGAGCTCGCGAGAGGAAGGCGCCGAGCTGATCGACGGGAGCCGCGCGCCAGGCCTGTTCGGCCTCGAGGTGGCCTTCGTCCACCCGGATTCCGTCCACGGCGTACTTTCGGAGGTGGTGTCAGCTGGCTGAACCAGAGCGAGTTCGGATCGAGAGTTGCGCTTCGACGGCGGGCAGATCATGGGGGCGCTGGTCACACCGTCCGGGTGCCGATGCGCTCGAGCAGGCCCTGGGCTCGGCGGAGCTCGCGCCGGGACAGGCGACGCGCTGCTGTCACTCGACGCCGAGGACGGCCGCTACACCATCGCCTCCAGCGGGTCGTCTACGTGAAGCGGTTACGCCCGGGAAAGCCGCGTCGGGTTCGGGCTCGGCTGCGCAGGATTGAGGGCGGCGCAACGGGGCATCTCCGCGGGTGAATGGCTGAAGAAGCCACCCAGGCCGCCGCACGGCCCGCGATCGCGACTCGCACCGACCACGTGCGACGCTCGTCGAGCGCGGTCAGCAGGGCGACCGCGCAGGCGCTCGAAGAGCTCTACCTGCATCCACTTCGACCGCATCTACAGCTACCTCCACATGAGCGTCGGGAACCGGCACGACGCGGAGGATGCTGACGACGCAGACGTTCCTGAAGATGCTCGAGTCGATCAAGCGCTTCAAGTGGCAGTCCGCGCCGTTCTCCGCCTGGCTCTTCCGCATCGCGCACAACCTCGCGATGGACCACTTCCGTGCGACCGCGCCGCTGGCAGCCGGAGGAAGAGGTGCCCGAGCCCGACGGGCGAGAGCGAGCCGTCCGCCGAGGCCGCGGCGATGCAGGTCGATCGGCCGGCAGAGCGATGCTCGAGCTGATCGAGAACCTCTCGACGGAGCAACAGCAGGTCCTCACGCTGAAGTTCGTGTTCAACCTGCCGAACGCCGAGGTCGCGACGATCCTCGACAAGACCGAGGGTGCAGTCAAGTCGCTTGCAGCACCGCGCGCTCGTGTCGCTGCAGAAGCAGATCCCCGGAAACCCGGAGCGCTAGCTTGGCGCTCGAGGTCGGGATCGTCGGGCTGCCGAGCTCCGGCAAGTCGACGCTGTTCCACGCGCTCACCGGTGCGCACGCGACCGGGCGACGTCGGCATGGCCGGCGTTCCGGATCCCCGGCTGACGAAGATCGCCGGTGTCATCAACGCCCGCAAGGTCACGCCCGGCCGCGATTCGCGTCGTCGAGGTGAGCAGGCACCGGGCCCGAGTTGCTCGGGAACCTTCGGCAGGTCGATGCGCTCCTCGTCGTGCTCGACGGCTTCTCCGGCACGCGCGTCCCCGCCGACGATCTCGAGACGCTCAACCTCGAGCTGCTCGTTGCCGATCGCGACCACGTCGAGCGTCGGCTCGAGCGCGTGACCAAGCAGGCGAAGTCAGGCGATCTGCAGCTGCGGAAGGAAGTCGAGGAGCTCGGACGGGTGCTCGCTCACGTGGACGCAGGCGGCACCCTTGCGGACTGGCCGAGGCGAGCTGCCGGCCCGAGCTTGGAGCCGCTGACGACCAAGCCGCTGCTCGCGGTCGAGAACGGGCCGAACGGGATCGACCTCAAGTTGGAGGCCGAGCTGGCGGAGATGTCCGAGGTGGAAGCAGCCGACTTCCGCGGAAGGCGCTTCGGCTCTGAGAGAGGTCGTGCGCCGCCTCAGCGGACGAGCTGGGACTCGATCAGCTTCTTCACGGCGGGCGAGCAAGGAGACCCGTGCGTGGTCGCTGCGACGGGGACGAGACGGCGTCTCGAGCGCCGCGGAGACGATTCACACGGACATCGCGCGTGGCTTCATCCGGGCCGAGGTGATCCGCTGGGACGACCTCGTCGGAAGCCGGCTCGCACGCGGAGGCCGCCCGCCGTGGATTGCAGCGCTTCGAAGGAAAGACCTACGTCGTTGAGGACGGCGACGTGCTGAACGTCGCGTTTCAACGTTTGAAGGACGTCGTCCAAAAGGGGGTAGTTGTCAGAAGAGACATCTAACCCGGGCGCATGCCTTCGTATCGCCGCCATCTCGGTACCGCTTGCGAACGGTGTGGGTTCGAGCCGCGCTCATCTCTGTCAACTCGAAGTGCATCACGTCGATCTCGATCGCACAAATGACACGCCGGTGAATCTTGAGACGCTGTGCGCCAACCGCCACACGCCTCTGCCACCGCGGCGCGTGATGGGACAGCTCGGGCCAGTCGGTAGCCGCCGTCGAGCCACGGTCGCTCATTTCCGCTGACCATGCCGCAGGCGACAATGTGGGGCTCGCAAGTTCAAGGTCCTCGCCGATGCGACTCGAGTTAGCAATCTGTTTGCGCTGGCAGACTCTCGGTTCGCGCGTGTCGGAACTCACCGCAGCATTTGATCTGAGCCAGCCGACTGTCTCGCACCACTTGCGCTGCTGCGCGAAGCGGTTTGTATCGTGTTCGCGAGGGGACATGCTCCAGTTATCGACTCGTGGCAGAGACGATGGAGCACTTTCAGGCGCTTCTGCGAGCGGGGTAACGGTCTTGGGATGGTTTGGTGAGGGTGGGAGGCCCGGGCTCCTCCGCACCCATTGCTGCTGGCAGCGTCGCAACAACCGCCGCTGCGGCAGTCCTCGCAGCAGGCCTTCATCTCGATCCTCCTCTCATCGTTGACAGACGGATGATACATTGATATCCATCGATGCAAGCTTTTCCCCTTCTCCGGCCGATCTGCCGCGGCCCTGAGGTCGAGCCGCCCGATCGTCTCGCCACAGAGGAGCTCGCCGCGCGGTTCAAGGCGCTTGCCGACCCTGACGCGCGTGGCGATCATCAACCTCCTCTCCGGCCGCAGACGAGGTCTGCGTCTGCAGCCTCACGGAGACCTTCGAGCTCTCGCAGCCGACGATCTCCCCATCATCCTGAAGGTGCTTCGCGAGGCGGGGCTCGTCGGAGTCGTCTCGCCGCGGTACGTGGGCGTACTACCGGCTCGTACCGGAAGCCGTTGCGGCGCTGCGTGGAGCTCTCGGCTCGTGAACGTCCTCTTCGTCTGCCGGCAGAACGCCGGGCGATCACAGATCGCGCGGGCGCTCTACGCGCAGCGTGGCGGCAACGCGCGCTCCGCCGGAACAGACTCCCGCCGAACACGTCCATCCCGAAGTCGTAGAGCTGATGCCCGAGCTCGCCGACCGCGTGCCGAAGAAGGCTCGAGACAGCCTGATGCCGAGTGGGCGGACCTACGTCGTCACGATGGGTTGCGGCGATGCGTGCCCGGTCATCCCGGGCAAGAAGTACGTCGACGTGGAGCTGCGGGACCACGGCAGGGCCGGACCTGGAAACCGTCCGCGCGATCCGCGACAGATCGAGCGCCGCGTTGCCGGCTTGCCGCTCTAACCTGCCGAGATCAGCGCGACGCCGGCGAGCGTGAGCACGATCCCGACCTCTTTGCGAACGCGCGACGCGTTCCCGCAACACGAACTGTGCGAGGATCAGCGTCACGATCGGATAGAGCGACGCCAGAACGGACGTGATGCTCACCAGGCCGCTCGTCGACGACGGCCGCAAAGAGAAGGTTGCCGAGCATGTCGCCGATTCCGATCAGCGCGAGGATCGGGACTCCGGAGCGGTTGGACGGCGAGTGACGGTCGGCGAATCGCGACCGCCGCGAGGATCACCGCCGTGGACGTCATCCGGAAGATGAGCGACGCCCACCAGAAGTCCGCCTCCCCGGCCGCATGCATCGGCGGGAAGTAGCCGCCGAAGCCGAGCGCCGCTAGCAGGGCGCAGGCCGACGCCCGCGGCGACACTTGCCGCGCGACCCGGCTCCCGTGAGGCCAGGAAGACGCCTCCGAGCGCGGCCGCGATCCCGAGCCACTGCCAGGTCGACGGCCGGTCGCCCGGTCGCGATCCCGAATGCAACCGGCACGACCGCCGAGATGCCTGCGATCGGCGCCACGATGCTCATCGCGCCCACCGCCATGCCGCGGTAGTACGGCGTAGAGACCGAGCGTGCCTGGAGATCGCCGCCGGAACGGCGAAGAGCACGGCGGAGTCGGCCGGGCCCTTGCCTCGGACGGCGACGATGAGCGCGATCGCAGCGAGCCCGCCGACCTGTGACGTAGAAGAGGACGCGGAGCGCGCCGAGCGTCCGCCCTTTGAGCGGCCCGAAGAAGTCGGCGAATCCCCACGTCAGGCTCGCGCCCAGCGCGAGTCCGATCGGCTTCATCGCGCGACGCTAGCTGTGAGACGGGACGCGTCGCGGCGACCGCGTCGAGTTGATTCGCGTGGTACAGAACCGACGCCTCGGCGGTGCGCGCCGAGCGCGCGTCGTGGTGGCATGCGATCGCGTGCAAGAGCTCCGAACGGGCGGCCGCCTCGAGTGCAGTCGCCGCGCTCCTCGACCAGCCGCAGGCCGAGATGGACATGACCGAGGAGGCGGCCTTCGTCGGTCTGACTGGAAGGTCGGGCCGGAGGTCGAGCTCGGCGACTCGGCCGATGTCGTGCAGGAGCGCCGCGAAGCGAGCAAGAGTGTCCGAGCGGAGCCGCGGGTGCAGCTGCGCCGTCTCGCGGCAGAGCGTCGCGACTCCGACCGTGTGCTCGAGCAGCCCGCCGGCATACGAGTGGTGTGTCTCCGCAGCGGGCGGCGCCGCAGCGACGCGCGCGATCGAGTCGTCCGAGAAGAAGCGCGTCACCACGGCCGCGAGACCGGGATGGACGATCTCGGCGGCGAGGAACTCGAGAAAGCCGTCCAGCTCGTCGGCGTCGCGCCGCATCGCGGGCGCGAAGTCGGCCGGGTCGGCCTCGGGCGCGGCCTCGAGGGTGCGCACGTCGACCTGCAGCCGGTCGCGGAACTCTCGACGCGTCCGAGCACCCGCACCGCGTCGCCCTTCGGTGAAGCGGGCGTCGAGGAGCTCGACGTCGTGCCAGACGCGAGCGCTCGATCCGCCCGCTCGGGTCGACGAGCTCGAGCGCGAGGTATGGCGCGCCGCCCTTCGTCCGCAGCTTCGCTGCTTGCGCGCGACCGCGTAGACCCCTTCGACGACCCGCTCCTCCGCCAGCTCGGCGATTGCGCCACGGCTGCGAGTCTAGGTCCGAGGACGGATGCTAGCGTCGCCCGAGATGGCGCGTGGTCAAGCCGTTCAGGGCGGAGCGTTACGACGAGCAGAGCGCCGGCCCGCTCGAGCGGCTCGTGGCTCCTCCGTACGACGTCATCTCGCCCGAGGAGCGCGCGGAGTACCTCGCCCGCAGCCCGTACAACGTCGTCCACCTGACCCTGCCGGACACGGCGGAAGAGGCCGGTGCTGCGATCGCGGACTGGCGCCGGCGCGGAGTCCTCGGACGCGACGAGGAGCCGGCCTACTGGTTCCTCTCCGCAGGACTACGTCGGCCCGGACGGCGTCGCCCGTAACCGCGCCGGCCTCGTCGCCTCGCTCCGGGCCGAGCCGTACGAGAACCGCGTGGTGCTGCCGCACGAGCGCACGCACAGCGGCCCGAAGGAAGGGCGGCTGCGGCTCCTCCGCGCGACCCGGACACAGCTCGAGCCGATCTTCCTCCTCTACGAAGGCGACCCGCTCCGAGCCGCCAACGCGTGAGCCCGACCTGCAAAGCGGCGGCGACAAGCTCTGGCGGATCGGCGATGCGCCGAGCATCGAGCAGACGCAGCTGCTGATCGCAGACGGCCATCATCGCTACGAGACGGCGCTCGCCTACGCCGAGGAAGGCGGCTCGCCCTACCTGATGGTCGTCCTCGTTCCGACGCGGCAGGAAGGGCTGACGATCTTTCCGACCCACCGCGTCGCGGAGCGCGTCAACGGCGCGGGAGGCACGCCGATCGACGAGCCGGGCGACGAGCTTCCCGGGGTCGTTCTCTACCGCGACGGGCCGGTACGAGCTGCTCGCCGGCGACGGGCTCGACGTCGACATCGTCGAGCGAGCTCGCACCAGCAGGGCGTGACGTACACGCCGCAGCGGGAGGACGCGGTCGCAGCCGTCGACCGCGGCGACGCAGAGGCCGCGTTCCTGCTTCGGCCTGACGCGTATCGAGGACGTGTGGGAGGTTGCGCGGCGCGGCGAGACGATGCCGCAGAAGAGCACGTACTTCTATCCCAAGCTGACGTCGCGGCCTGCTCTTCCACCCGCTTGACCGACTGGCTCGCGCTCTGCCGAGCCGCGGTCGACGACGTGCGCGGCGTCCTGCTCGAGCTGCCCGGCCGCGTCCGAGCGAGAACCGGTTGTCGGCCGAGGAATGGGGGAGACGAGACGACGGCGATCGATGCGGCCGCCGAGAGCGTGATCCTCGCCCGGCTTCGCCGGGCTCGACGTCGACGATCGTCTCCGAGGAAGCCGGCACCTCGGGAGACGGGAACGACGCTACGTCGTCGTCGACCCGATCGACGGCTCGCTCAACGCGAAGCGCGGCATCGGCTTCTTCTCTCGGTCTCGATCGCGGTCGCATCCGGCCCGACGATGGGCGACGTCGACTTCGGCTTCGTGCACGACTTCGGAACCGGTGAGGAGTGGACCGGCGACGCGCGGCGAGGAGCGCGACGTGAACGGTGCGCCGCTCGACGCTCAGCTGCCGAAGGACGGATCGAGATCCTCTCGTTCGAGGCGACGCGGACCGCGGTCAGTCGCCGAGCAGGCCGCGGCAGGTCGTCGGCCTTGCGTACCGCCTTCGGCATCATGGGCTCGCTCGCGCTCTCGCTCTGCCATCTCGCGGCAGGCCGGGTCGACGCCGTCTGCTCGCTCTGCCGGCGCGGGCCGTCGACATCGCGGCCGCGCAGCTCCTCGTCCGCGAACGCGGGCTTGCGATCGACCTCTTCGACGCGCCGCCGTTCGGGTCGGCGCCGCTCGACCTGGAAGGGCGTTCACGCGTGGCCGCGGCGGGAACGCCTGAGCTGTGCCGACAGCTGGCAAGCGCCCTGTCCGAATAGGTTGTGGAAGCCTTCGCCGTCAGGAATGCCCAATGGCTGAAACGAAGACCGTCAAGCTGAGCTCTGCGGACCGTGTCCTCTACCCCGAGGACGGGGTCACGAAGGGCGATCTCTTCGACTACTACGGGAAGGTCGGCGCCGACGATCGTTCCCCATCTCGAGAATCGTCCGTTCACGATGAAGCGCTATCCCCACGGCATCGACGGGGAGGCGTACTTCCAGAAGCAGGCGCCGAAGGCACCTGCCGAGCTGGATCCCGACGCGCACAGTTCCGCACGTGCGCCGCGCGAGGGCGAGTCGCGGCTCGTCGACTTCGCGCTCGTCAACTCGCCGGAGGCGGTGCTCTTCATGGTGCAGAACGAACTGCATCGACATGAACGCGTGGTACTCGCGCGTCGACAAGCCGGACCGGCCGGACTTCGTGCTCTTCGACCTCGACCCGCCCGACGACGGCTTCGAGCTCGCGATCGCGCGTCGCGCACCTGATCCGCGAGCTGCTCGAGCGAGCTCGAGCTGCCGAGTCTACGTCAAGACGAGCGGCGCCGACGGGATCCACGTGCGTCGCGCCGATCGCGCGGCGGTCGACGTTCCGAGCAGACGTACGCGTTCGCGGAGCGCGTCGCGCGCGGGCTCGAGGAGCGCCATCCGGGCATGGTCACGACCGAGTGGCTGAAGAAGAAGCGCGAGGGCGTGCTCGTCGACCACCGGCAGAACGCGCCACGGGCAAGACGATCGCCTCGGTCTACTCGGTGCGGCCGAAGCCGGGCGCGCCGGTCTCGACGCCGCTTCGCTGGGAGGAGCTGAAGCCGGGGCTGTCGGCCGCGCGACTTCGGGATGGCAGAGGCGCTGCAGAGGATCGACGAGCACGGTGACCTCTTCGTTCCCGTGCTGGAGGAGCCGCGCCCGCTCGCACCCGCGGCCAAGAAGTTGGAGCGGCTAGGCTCAGAAGGATGAGCGAGCCTGACCGCGATCTGATCCTGAAGGCGCTCGAGCGGGTCATCGATCCCGAGCTCAAGCGGCCCGTCACCGGAGCTCGACATGGTGCGCGACGTCGAGATCGACGGCGGCGACGTGCGCGTCACGATCGCGCTGACGGTCGCAGGCTGTCCGCTGCGCGACTCGTTCGAGACGCAGGTCGCGAGACGTGCTGCGCGACGTGCCCGGCGTCGAGCGTGTTGCGCTCGGCTTCGACGTGATGAGCGCCGAGGAGCGGCAGGCGCTGACGACGAAGCTGCGCGGCGGCGCTGCCGGAGCGATCGAAGGGATCTCGCTCGATCGCGTCGACGCGCGTGCTCGCGGTCTGCAGCGGGCAAGGGCGGCGTCGGCAAGTCGACGCTGACCGTCGAACCTCGCCGCCGCGCTCGCGCAGCTCGGCAAGCAGGTCGGCGTTCTCGACGCCGACGTCTACGGACATTCGATCCCGCACATGCTCGGCATCCGCCAGAAGCCGGTGCTCGTCGACAAGATGATCGTCCCGCCCGGTCAAGCACGACCTGAAGCTGATGTCGATCGGCTTCTTCCTCGACGACAACGCAGCCGGTGATGTGGCGCGGCCCGATGCTGCACCGCGCGCTCGAGCAGTTCCTGTCCGACGTGCACTGGGGCGAGCTCGACGCTGCTCGTCGTCGACATGCCGCCGGGAACGGGCGACGTCGCGATCTCGCTCGGCCAGCTGCTGCCGCGCGCCGAGACGATCGTCGTCACGACGCCGCAGCCCGCTCGCGCAGGAGGTCGCGCTCGCGCGCGGCGATGATGGCGCAGAAGACCGGCATGCGGCTCGTCGGCGTCGTCGAGAACATGACCGGCGACGTCTTCGGCACAGGCGGCGGCGACCGTCTCGCCGCCGAGCTCGGAATTCCGCTGCTCGGCCGCGTCTCGCTCGATCCCTTGCTGCGTGAGTGCGGCGATGCAGGCGAGCCGCTGATGACGGCGCGCACCGGAATCGACAGAGCGCGCAGCGAGCTCGCGTCAGATCGCGGACACAGATCAGCTCGCGCTCGGACCGCGGCACGATCGTCAAGCCGCTCACGCTCATCTCGCGCTAGAGCGAGGCTCCGGGCGCCGGGGCTATCTTCGAGCGGTCCGAACTCGCGTACGCCTCCTTGGGTGACGCGCTCTCCTTGTCGACGCCGGCACCGTGGCGGATCGCCGTCTCGTCGACGGGATAGCTCGCGCCGGTCCCTTGCGCGCGCCGACCGCGAGCACGAGCGCCGGCTCGTCTCCCGCACCCGAGGATGACGTGCTTCGTGCGCGGCGGGCAGTGGACGAAGTCCCAGGCTTTGAGCGGACGCTCCTCACCTTCCACGATCGAGGAGGCACTCACCGCGCAGGACGAGGAAGCTCCTCCTGCCCGGGCTCCTCGTGGTACATCGCCATCGGCATGCCCGGAGAGGCAACACGTTGAGGTTGATCCCGAGCTGCTCGAACGCCGCGTCGTCCCTGCCTTCGAAGCCGCAGTAGGCGCCGATCTCGTTGTGCACCCAGCGCGCGTCGCGCGCATTGACGACGAACCACGCCGGGCCCTGCGGGACGCCGTCCTCGAGCTTCGCCTCGGAGACCACGTCGTAAGTATGCTCGCCGCCGTGCAGGTCGAGGAGCGGATCCGCGCGCTCGGTTTCTCGGAAGAGGACACCCGCACGCTTGCCGACCACTTCCTCGACGCCGAGCGCGCGCGGGAAGCGAGGGCACGGTCTCGCGCGTGTCGACTGGCTCGAGACACTGACAGGGCTTCGACCCGTCTGCCGAGCCTGAGTGCGTGGTGGCCGAGGCGTGCTACGAGCGCTGGGAGGGCCGCGGGGCGCTCGGCTACCTGACCCTGGCGGCGGTCTGCGCGGGCCAGCTCGAGGATCCGCCCGGAGGCCGCGAGGCTGATCGTCGCGCACGACTGCTTCCCGACCGGAGTGCTCGGCTACTGGGTGCGGCGGCTCGCCGAGAGGCGGGCTCCTGGCCGTGCTGACGGCGACGTCGCCCGCCGCGCCTGGGCCATCCAGACGGTGGGCCGAGCTCGCCGGGACGAACCCGCTCGCCATCGGCGATTCCGAGCTCCGTCGGTGGCCCGATCGTCAGCGACGTCTCGATGGGACGCGTGACCTACGGTGACGTGATCGCCGGCGCGGCGTCCGAAGACGAGCTGGTGCCCTTTGGCGGTGAGCATGCGCACAAGGCGTTCGCGCTCGCAATCGGATTGCAGCTCCTGGTCGACTCGCTCGTCGGCGACGGCTACGGCGCGGTGCTGCTCGTCGCGCAGCCGCATGCGGATCCCGTTCCCGCGCTGCGCGTTCGAGCGAGCGGGGCTCGCCTGCCGGGAGACGCGTGATTCAAGCCCTCCCGCCCGCGGTTGTCGCAGGAGAGCTCGTGCGCTTCGCACTCGGCAGCATGTCGTCGCGCTGACGTTCGACGGTGGAGGCAACGCCGACGCGGCGCAGGCCGTTCTCGCGATTCTGAGACGCGAGCACGTGCCCGGGACGTTCTTCCTCACCGGCCACTTCATGAAGACGTATCCGCGGCTTGCGCGCGCGATCGGCCGCCGCTATCCGGTCGCAAACCACACCGTCTGACCATCTCGACCTGGAGGCGGCTGTCGACCCGGCTGCGACGCGCGAGATCACGCAAGCGCGGACGATGATCGAACGCGCCACGGGCCGTGACCCGCGTCCCCTCTTCCGCTTCCCCTACGGCGCGCGCGACTTCACGCACGTTGCGGATCGCGCGTCAGCTGGGCTACGTGTCGATTCGCTGGACGGTCGATACGTGGGGCTGGATGGGACTGCACTTTCAGACCGTCGTGGGTGCCGGCCGGCGCGGTGCTGGCGCACCTCGTTCCCGGTGAGATCGTGCTCATGCACCTCGGCTCGTCACGCGACCACAGCACGATCGACTCGAAGGCGCTGCCGGGAGTGATCAGGGCAGTGCGCGCCCGCGGCTACCGCTTCGTCACCCTGTCCGGAGTTCGAGCGCCCTAGGACTGATTTCGCAGCGCGTCGAGCACGACGGGATCGATGCGCTCGACGCCGTCGACACGTTCCTCGAGATTTGCCGCGCCCGCCCAGTCGGCGAAGGACTCTCGGAGCTCGCCCTGGTAACCGAGCGCCGGCGAGTCGGTCGCGCAGCTCTCGCGGCGAGCGCGTCCTCGACCGGGAGCCAGGTCCTCGGGCGGTGTCACCCCGAAGATCTCGTTGTGCAGGCTGAAGAGCGCGTCGAAGCTCGGAGATCGGGTGCTCGTGGTCGTCCACGCGCAGATCGACGACGACGTCGGAAAGGCCGGCGTAACCGGCGTCCTGTCTCGACCAGGAGGAGCGATGCGGACTGCTGGCCGCGACGGTCCTGCCTGCGGCCTCGCGCCGCGGCTAGGCACTCGATCAGCCGCTCGGCAAGCGAGAGGTGGCCGTTGCTGCTCGAAGGTCACCCCGAGTGCATCCACGGTCTCCTCGGAGACGAGGATGTTGCCCTGCGCGGCATAGCGCCGGCGTCCGTCCGGCCGCCCGCCCAGTCGTGGCATTCGTCACCCGTGAAGGTCGCCGCGCGGCCCGCGCCGTCGACGACCCCGACCTGCCGCTCGTGCGCGGCCCTTGTCGGCGGAGGTCAAGCGCCTCGACGACCTCCTCCGCGGTGCGGCCTTCCTGCAGGAGGGCAAGTCCCGTCCGGCCCGTAGCGCGGGATTCGCGTACGACTGCGTCGCGATTGCGCCGACGCGCGGCTCGGCCCACGGGACAACCGAGCCGACCGCGAGGAACTTCGACTGCACGCCGACGCCCCACTGCCCGGCCTCGAGGTCGCAGGCGACGATCGAGTAGGTCGCGACGACCGGCCTAGGGCCCATAGGTCAGCTCGCGCAGGTCGAGCTCGAGCAGCTCGCGCCGACTCGGCAGGAATCAGTGCCGCGGCAACCTCCGGATGCGCCAGCGCAACCTTCGACCTCTTCTGCGGTGGCGGTCCGCACGACGATCGGCCGCGTCCGGCTTGCGTGCGCCTCCTCGCAGCGCGTGTCGTCGGACACGATCGTCGAGCACGAGCGCCTCGCCGACGTCGAGCTCGCCCTCGACGGCGATCTCCGGGACGCGCCGTCCCGTCGCTCCGAACCAGCGCTCTCTCACAGCTCGACCGAGCCGCCCGGGGTCGATTGCGACGACCTCGACGCCCGTTGCGCCAGCTGCCTCAACTCGTCAGGCGTTCCGGCCAGGAGTGGGAAACGTCCCGTAGTGGCAGGGCACGACGCGCTTTGCACGCCGAGAAGCTCGCAGGCGACCGCGGCCTCGCGTGGATCCATCGTGAAGTGCCCGCCGATCGGCAGCACGGCGACGTCCGGGGCGTAGATGCGCCCGATCGAGCTGCATGTCGCCGAAGACGCAGGTGTCGCCTCGCGAAGTAGACCTTCGTGCCGTTCTCGAGCTCGACCACGATCCCGGCCGCCTCGCCGAGCGTAGAGCCGTCGTCGGCGGGAGCTCGAGTGGAAGCGCGTTCGTCGAGCGTGAACTTGATGCCTGCGACCTCGACCGTGCCGCCCTTGTTCGGGCCGGGAAGGTCGTCCGTCTGCGCGCCGTGTCGCCTGTCAGCCAGCCCTTCAGCTCGATCATCGCCGACGATCGGCAGCGGGCCGAACTTCTTCGAGAGCTTCGATCGTCGCGCCGACATGATCGTCGATGGCCGTGCGTGACGGCGATCGCGTCGCAGCGCTCCGGGTCCTTCTCGCGCGTCGGGGCACTACTCGGGTTGTCGAGCCACGGGATCGACGTAGATTCGTTTTCCGCCGGGGAGTCGAGGCGGAACGAGGCGTGTCCGAGCCAGGTCAGCGACGCAGCGGCCATCGGTCTCCTTCGTCTCGGCACCAGTCGGCGCGGAGCGTAAAGGAACGTCCGAGGCGAAGGCGAAGCTTGGTCGGGATGTCCCGCCGCCTGCTCCCGGCCCTGCTCGTGCCGTCGAGCCCTGCTCTCCGACGCTGGCGGCAGCCACGGCTTCGCGCTCGCGTTCCTGCTCTTGCGCGATCCCCGGCGCGCGCTTCGTGGTCGCTCGACTGTTACGGCGACGTCCTGGAGTCGCGGCTGCAGCGGTGTCACGGCCGACTCCTCGCGGGCCTGGCGGTGTTTCGTGCTGGTGCTCAGCGCGGCGCTGCGGAGCCCGGCTGTCGATCGGTGGCGTCCCGAAGCTCGCCGTCTCTTCGCTCGCTGACAACGCTCGTGCTCTATGCAGCGATCTCGGTCGGGGCGCTCTTCCGAGCCGCGCTCTGGCCGCAGTCGGTCTGAGCAGACCGAGGACGCTGGTGCGGCTAGCCGTACCACGACACACCTGTCGACCGCCCAGGCCTCGACAGGTAGAACCTTAGGCCGTGCTCGTCCGCCTTGCCCACCTCGTCCACCGCCGGCCGCGCGGCCGGTTCGTCGCCCTCTGGGCGCTGCTGACCGCATTCGGGGTCTTCGCGACGGCGCAGGTCTCGAATCGCTGGTTCGAGTCGTTCTCGATTCCGGGCTACTCCGCGTACGAGACGAACCAGAAGGCGGTGAAGACGTTCGGGATCGGGCGAGCAGGCGCCGCTCGTCGCGGTCTTCCACTGCGAGCGGCGACGTCACGACAAGCAAGACCTGGAGCCGGCGATCGCGAAGGCCGCGGCGGTCAACCCGGGCTCGCGTGTCAGCTCCTACTTCGACACGCACGACAACGGCCTCTACGTCTCGAGTGACCGCCACACGACGTTCGCGGAGATCTATCCGCCGGGTCAGAACACGTTCTCGACCGACGCCGCACATCAAGACCGGTGCGGGCCGCGCTGCAAGGCGAACGCGCCGCCGGGCGTCGAGGCGTACCTCACCGGCCTCCTGCCGCTCTACGACGCGCTCGAGCGGCGGCGGCACGCGGCCCGAGCGTGCTGACCGAGGCGCTGATCGGCGGCGCTCGGAGCGCTCGTGATCCTCCTGCTTCGTGTTCGGGACGCTGCCGGCGGTCGCGATGCCGCTCGCGATCGCGGTCGACCTCGATCCTCAACACGTTCACGCTCGTCTGGCTGCTGACCTACGTCACGGACGTCTCGATCATCGTCCAGTTCCTGATCGCGCTCGGTCGGGCTCGGCGTCGCGATCGACTACGCGCTGCTGATGATCTTCCGCTTCCGCGAGGAGCTTGCGACCGGCGAGGACGTCGAGACTGCGCTGGTCGAGACGATGACGCATGCCGGCCGCTCGGTGATCGTCTCGGGCTCGACGGTCGCCGTCGGGCTGCTGAGCATGGTCTCCTGCCGCTGCCGTTCATCAGGTCGATCGGGATCGGCGGCATGCTGATCCCGGCGGTCTCGGTGATCGTCTCGATCACGCTCCTGCCCGCGCTGCTCTCTCGCTGCTCGGGCACCGCATCAACAGCCTGCGCGTGATGCCGAAGCGCGTTCGTCACCGTCAACGATCCCGAGTCGCGGCTGGTGGGGCAGGTGGGCGCGCTTCGTCGTCCGCAGGCCGCTGGCCGATGGCCGCCGTCGGCCTCGTGATCGTCGGCGTGCTGCTCGCGCTGGACTCCAGCTCAATCCGAGCGAGGCTCAGGCCAAGGACTTTCCCGGCAAGGGCGACGCGATCACCGGACGTCAGGTGCTCGCGGACGCAGGCATCTCCGCCGGGCGTGATCAAGCCGTTCATCGTCTTGACGCCCGCGGGCGACGTCGACCGAGGTGGCTCAGCGCGATGTCGCGGCGTCGAGGGAGTCGTCGGCGCGACGGCGCCGGACGAGCTGGCGGAAGGACGGTCTGGCCCTCGTCGAGGCGATCCCGAGCGTCGACGGCTCGAGCAAGGCGGTGCGCGGGACGATCTCGCGCGTGAAGGACGTGCTCTGCCCGCCGGCTGCGAGCCTCGGCGGCGTCGCGCCGGAGGACCGCGACTTCGTGCACGCGGTCTACGGCAACTTCCCGTACGTCCTGCTGTTCGTCGTCCTGCTGACCTACGTCCTGCTCGCGCGCGCGTTCCGCTCGCTGTTGCTGCCGCTGAAGGCCGTGATCCTGAACCTGGTCTCGCTCGGAGCGGCCTACGGCATCATCGTCTTCATCTTCCAGCAGGGCCACGGCTCCGAGGCGATCTGGGGCGTGCCCGCGACGCAGTCGATCATCCCGTGGATCCCGCTGATGATCTTCGCGTTCCTGTTCGGGCTCTCGATGGACTACGAGGTCTTCATGCTCACGCGCATGCGCGAGGCCTACGACGAGACAGGGAGCACCAGCGCAGGCGGTCGCGCTCGGGCTCGCGCGCACCGGCAAGCTCGTCACGAGCGCGGCGCTCGTGCTGATGTTCGCCTTCTTCGTGCTCTCGACGAGCCCGGGCACCGACATCAAGCAGTTCGGGATCGGGCTTGGCGGCCGGGATCATCTTCGACGCGACCGTGATCCGGGCCGCTGCTCGTGCCGGCGATCATGGTGCTGATGGGCCGCTGGAACTGGTGGCTGCCGGCCTGGGCGGCGCGCGCCCGCTGCGCACCCAGCCGAGCGAGCCGGTGCTGCGCAGCGACCGCCGGCCTGACCGACCGAGTCGGCTACTCAGAACGGACAGCGCAGATCGCGGCGTGCTTCGCGACGTCGACCAACGGCTGGACGACGAAGAACGAGCCGACCGTGACGACGAGGCAGGCGACGACCGCCGGTCTGCAGCAGCGCGCTCGCGCGGCGGCGAGCCGCCGATCGGGCGCGAGCTGCAGGTCTTCCGTGCGACGCATGAACATCGCGCGCACGAGACCGAGGTAGTAGTAGAGGCTGACGAGCGGTCGCGAGCACGCCGACGATCACGAGCCACGTCCAGCCGTGCTCGTAGGCGGCGGCGAAGACGTAGAACTTGCCGACGAAGCCGCCGGTGAGCGGGAAGCCGGCGAAGCCGAGCATGAACGTCCACATCGAGATCCCGAGCAGCGGCCGCTCCCAGCCGAAGCCGGCCATGTTCTCGAAGCGTGACCGGCACGCCGAGCTCGCGCTCGCGCGCCGCGACGACCGCGAACGAGCCGAGCGACATCGCCGCGTAGGGAACGAGGTAGTAGAGCAGCGCCCGCGCGCCGAGGCGTCGAGTTCGACGGCGACGGCGATCAGCATGAAGCCGGCGTGCGAGATCGACGAGTAGCGCGAGCATGCGCTTCACGCCCTTCTGCACGAGCGCGGCGAGGTTGCCGATCACGAGCGAGACGCACGGCGATCACTGCCAGCGCGCGCGTCCAGAGGTAGGCGTCGCTCGGGAACGCGGTGACGAGGATGCGGCAGCATGACGACGAGCGCGGCGGCCTTCGTCGCGGCCGCCATGAACGCCGTCACCGGCGTCGGCGCGCCCTCGTAGACGTCGGGCGTCCACATGTGGAACGGCGCCGCCGAGGCCTTGAACGCGAGCCCGGCGATGATCATGGCGAGGCCGAAGACGAGCAGCGCGTCGTGCGTCTGCGTCCGGCGGCGCGCGATCCCGTCGAAGTCGAGTCGCGCCGGTGGCGCCGTAGACGAGCGCCGAGCCGAACAGCAGCACCGCGGAGCCGAAGCCGCCGATGATCAGGTACTTCAGCGCCGCCTCCAGACCGCCGAGCCGGTCGCGATCGATCGCGCAGAGGATGTAGAGGCAGATCGAGAACCACTCGAGCCCGAGGAAGAGCGTCATCAGGTTGTTCGCGCCGACGAAGAACACCATCCCGCCGCCGGCGGCGGCGAGGAGCGCGTAGTACTCGCCGATGTGGTCCTCGCGCCAGCGCTCGCGATACGAGATCGCCGGTGGCGAGCAGGCCCGAGCCCGCGACGATGATCGCCGTCGAGCTGCGCGCGAGGCGGTCGCGGCGGAACGCGTCCACGACGACGCCGTGCCCGTGCGGCGACTTCGACGTAGAGCGCGATCGCGAAGCCGAGCGCGGTCGGCGTAGCCGAGCGCGCAGAGCGATGGCGGTCGACCGGCCTTGCGCAGCGGGCCGGCGGCCAGAGACGGCGCAGAGGAGCGCGAGCGCACGCGGCGGCGAGCAGCGCAGTTGACGGGCGCGAGCGCGAACCAGTCGATGTGCGGCGCGTGGATCACTTGAAGCCCTGAGCCACGTCGGCCTGGCCGCGATCGTCGCGGAACGAGTGCTCGCGTGATCGCCGCGGGCCAGGCCGAGAGGGCGAGCAGGCAGCGCGACGAGCGGGCACGACGACGCCGAGCTCGCGCCGGCCGCAGGTCGAGCGCCGCGTCGGAGACCGCCGAGCCCGACGTCGCGATGGAGCACCGCCGAGATCAGCCGCAGCACGTACATCGCCGCGAGCACGATCGCCGACCGCGCCGACGACCGACCAGCCCCAGCCGTGCCGGAAGACGCCGGCGAGGATCAGGAACTCACCCGCGAACGCCGACGACAGCGGCACCGCAAGTGCGATCACGCCGGTCGTCAGCAGCACCGTCGCGAGCGCCGGTCGCCCGCGCGCCATCCCGCCGAGCCGCGCGAGCTCACCGGTCGAGCGTTCGCCGCTCCGACCATGCCCGCGAGCAGGAACAGCGTCGCCGAGACCAGCCCGTGGTTGACCATCTGGCAGCACGGCGCCGTCGAGGCCGAGGTCGTTGACGCGCGAAGAGGCCCATCGTGATCAGGCCCATCTGCGCGAGCGACGAGTACGCGATCACGCCGCGGATGTCGGGCGCGCGGAACGCGAGCAGCGAGCCGTAGATCAGCCCGATCGCCGCGAGCGCGAGGATCGGCGCGCGGATAGTCGCTGCGCCGGCTCGGGGAACTTCGCGATCGCGATCCGCAGGAAGCCGTACGCGGCCGCCTTCGAGACGACGCCCGAGAGCATCGCCGGCAACCTCGGGCGACGACTCGCGGTACGCGTCCGGCAGCCAGCCGTGCAGCGGGAAGAGCGGCGCCTTGATCGCGAACGCGGCGACGAAGCCGAGGAAGATCCAGTCGCTCGACGCTCGTGCCCGATCTGCACGCAGGTCGAACGTGCTCTGCGACAGCCCGTAGACGATGATCGAGGCGAGCATCAGCAGCGACCCGGCCATCGTGTAGATGCACGAACTTGAGCGTGGCGCGCCAGCCGGCCGGGCCGCCCCAGACGCCGACGAGCACGTAGAGCGGGATCATCATCGCCTCGAAGAAGGCGTAGAAGAGGAGCAGGTCCTGCGCGGTGAAGACGCCGACGATGGCGCCGGTCAGGAAGAGCATCAGCCCGCAGTACGCGCGCGCAGCGCGCTCGCGGCCGGCCCAGAACGCGTAGCGCGATCGCGGCCGCCATCGCGACGACCGTGCAGCCCGATCGAGCCAGACGGAGAAGCCGTAGACGCCGACGTGGTACGAGACGTGCAGGTCGCTGAACCAGTTCGCGCTGCTGCGCGAACTGGAGGCCGCCCTGCGCGAAGTCGTAGCGAGCGACGAGCTGGATCCAGACGCCGACCTCCGCGAGCGCGGCGAGAAGCGCGAGCGAGCACCGGCCGAGACGTCGTTGCAGCGGCAGCACCCAGATGACGAGCGCGGCCGCGAGCGGAGAGGACGATCAGCGGCTGTGCGTCATCGTGTCACCGCCGCCACGAAGACGACGGCGAGGACGGCGAGCGCTCGAGGCGATCGCGAGCGCGTAGGTGCGGACGAGGCCCGTCTGGAGGCGCGCGACGATTCGGCCCAGGTCACGCCGTGTCCTGCCCGAGCGAGCTCGAGGACTCGTCGACCGAGCGGGTCGCTCGACCCAGCGGTACGAGCGCCTTCGCGAGCCAGACGGTCGGGCGGTAGAAGACCGCGTCGTACAGCTCGTCGAAGTAGAACTTGTGCTCGAGCACGCGCTGCGCGAACGGCGAAGCGCGGCACGGCGACGCTTGCGCGCGCCGTAGATGAGCCAGGCGACGTAGATCCCGCCGAGCCCGAGCAGCAGCGCGAGCGCCGACGAGACGCGCTCCTGCCAGTCCTCGGGCGCTGACGAGTCGGCTCCGCGACCGGTCTGAGCCAGGTCGTCGATCGGGTGCCAGACGGCGCGAACTGGATCCAGCCGCCGATCACCGACAGCACGGCGAGCACGCCGACCGGGCACCGCCATCGTCAGCGCCGACGACGTCGCGCTTGCGGTGCGTGGAAGTGCTCGCGCACGAACGCGCTTCGGCTCGCCCCAGAAGACGAGGAAGAGCAGCCGGAACGGTGTAGAGCCCGGTCAGGAACGCGCCGCGCAGCCCGGCGACCCAGAGCAGCGTAGCCGTAGCCGCCGCTGGTCGAGCGCGGCGGCGAGGATCGAGTCCTTCGAGAAGAAGCCGGCGAACGGGCGGGATGCCGACGAGCGCGAGCGACCCGATCAGGAACGCGACGTACGTGCAGCGGCATCAGCTGCCGCAGGCCGCCCATCTTGCGGATGTCCTGCTCGCCGGCGAGCGCGTGGATGACGATGCCGGCGGCCATGAAGAGCAGCGCCTTGAAGAAGGCGTGCGTCATCAGGTGGAACATCCCGTTCGGCGTACGCGCCGAGCCCGACGCCGAGGAACATGTAGCCGATCTGCGACATCGTCGAGTACGCGATCACGCGCTTGATGTCGACCTGCACGAGCGCGATCAGCCCGGCGACGAGCAGCGTGGCCGCGCCGAGGCCGGCGGCGAGGTCGGCGACCGTGCGGCGCCGCCTCGAAGATCGAGTGCGTGCGCACGATCAGGTAGACGCCGGCGGTGACCATCGTCGCCGCGTGGATGAGGGCGCTGACCGGCGTCGGGCCCTCCATCGCGTCCGGCAGCCACGTCTGCAGCGGCAGCTGGGCCGACTTCGCGACCGCGCCGCCGAGCAGGCCGAGCGCGACGAGGTTCGTGGCCCGACGTCGAGCTGTAGTCGCCGCCGAGGACGACCGAAGCTCGAGCGAGCCCGTCTGCTGGATCAGCAGGAAGAGCGCGAGCGCCATCGTCGGCGTCGCCGATCGCGTTCATCACGAACGCCTTCTTCGCGGCGGCGATCGCGCGTCGGCCGCTCGTGCCAGAAGCCGATCAGCAGGTAGGACGAGAGGCCGACCATGCCCCAGCCGGCGAGCAGGCATGCAGCAGGTTGCCGCCCTGGACGAGCAGCAGCATCGAGAAGACGAACAGCGCCATGTAGGCGAAGTAGCGGCGCTCCTCGTCGTCGCCGTCCATGTAGCCGATCGAGTAGGCGACGATCAGCGCGCCGACGCCGGAGACGATCAGCATCATCATGACGCGAGAGCGGGTCGATCAGGATCGCGAAGCCGGAGTGGTACGAGCCGCCCGGAGATCCACGTCCACGCCGTCGAGAGTGACGCTGCGTTGCTCGCCGTCGCGTCGCCGAGCAGGCCGACGAAGGTCGACGACCGCGCCGCCGAAGGCGACGAAGCACGAGAGCGTCGCGAGGTAGCCGGCGCCGCGCCGCGAGATCCGGCTGCCCGCGAGCGTGATCAGCGCCGGCCGCGGCAAGCGGCGAGAGCAGGCAGATCCAGGCGCCGCAGATCATCCGCTAGCCGCGGAGTGCTGCAGCCGGTCGACGTCGAGCGGCGATGCGCTTGCGCGTTGAGCGCGACGATCAGGCCGAGGCCGACGACGACCTCGGAGGCGGCGACGGCCATCACCGCGAGCGCGAAGATCTGCCCGTCGCCGTTGTTCGAGGTGGCGCGCGAAGGCGATCAGCGCGAGGTTCGCGCCGTTCAGCATGATCTCGAGCGAGAGCAGGACGATCAGCGGGTTGCGCCGGATCAGCACGCCGAGCGCGCCCGATGCCGAACAGGAACGCCGGCGACGCCGAGGTACCAGGCGATGTCCGGCCCCATCACAGCGGCGGCCTACCTCGCCTCGGATCGTGCGCGAATGCGCGCCGAGGATGACGCCGCCGATCGCGGCGACGAGCAGGACGATCGAGGTGATCTCGAACGCGAGCAGGTGGTCGGTCAGGAAGAGGCCGGCCGATGTAGCTCGGGCTGCCGAAGGCGCGCGCCGACGTCGTGCGAGTGCGCGAGCGCGCCGCCCGCCTTCGAGCCCGATCACGACGACGATCTCCACCGAGCAGCGCGCCGCGGCCGCGAGCACCGCGCCGATCGCCTGCCAGCTCGGGCCCGCCCGCCCACGGCGACTCCGTGCGCGGCGCCGACGTAGGCGATCACGAACAGGAACATCACCATCACCGCGCCGGCGTAGACGAGCACCTGCGCGGCGGCGACGAACTCGGCCGACAGCAGCAGGTAGAGGACGGCGAGCGAGCCGAGGTTCCCGATCAGCGCGAGCGCCGAGTAGAACGGGTTCGAGAACGAGACGACGGCGACGCGCCGGAGCCGAGGCAGGCGAACGCCGCGCACGACCCACACCGCCCAGACGAGCACGTTGCCGACCGACGCGACGATCACGAGTGGTCCTTGTAGTACGGGATCGGCGTGTCGTAGAGCTCGCGGTCGGCGACCGGGATCTTCTTGATCGGCTCGGCGAGCAGCATGTCCTTCGTGTAGATCAGGTCGTCGCGCGAGTACTCGGAGATCTCGTACTCGTTGCCGAGCGTGATCGCGTCGAACGGGCACGCGAGCTCGCAGTAGCCGCAGAAGATGCAGCGGCTCATGTTGATCTCGTAGATGCGCGCGTAGCGCTCGCCCGGCGAGACGCGGTTGTCGGCCGTGTTCTCGGCCGCGACGACGCGGATGCAGTCGGCCGGGCAGGCGGCGGCGCAGAGCGAGCAGCCGACGCACTTCTCGAGCCCGTTCTCGTGGCAGGTGCAGCCGGTGGCGCCCGCGGAAGCGCGGGTAGACCGGCCGCTTGTACTCCGGGTACTGCTGCGTGATCGGCTTCTTGAAGAGCTGCCTGAACGTGACGGCGAAGCCCTTGAGCGCTGTCGAGCGGCTGCGGGCATCATGAGATCGCAGCACCACGCAGGAAGGCGGTGATGACGGCGTTGATCGTCGCCACCGGCAGCAGGACCTTCCAGCCGAAGCGCATCAGCTGGTCGTAGCGCAGGCGCGGCAGCGACGCGCGGATCCAGATGAAGACGCGAGATGAAGACGAAGACCTTGAGCAGGAACCAGAGCGGGCCCGAGCGGTCGCGTCGAGCACGGGACGTGCCAGCCGCCGAAGAAGAGCGTCACGGCGAGCGCCGGAGAGCGTGATCAGGTTGATGTACTCGGCCGTCTGGAAGAGGCCCCAGCGCATGCCGCCGTACTCGGTGTGGTAGCCGGCGACGAGCTCGGTGTCGGCCTCGGGCAGGTCGAACGGCGGCCGCGCTCGTCTCGGCGATCACCGCGAAGAAGAAGACGAGCAGGCCGACGAGCTGCGGGATGAAGAACCAGATCGTCGCGTCCTGCTTGTTGACGATGTCGACGAGGTTGAGCGACTGGCCCATCAGGACGACGCCGAGCACGCGAGAGCGCGAGCGAGACCTCGTAGGAGACGAGCTGCGCGCAGGTGCGCATCGAGCCGAGGAGCGAGTACTTCGAGTCGCGAGGCCCAGCCGCCGACGATGACGCCGTAGACGCCGATCGAGCCGAGCGCGAAGATCAGGATCAGCGCGATCGAGACGTTCGCGATCTCGCCGTCGACGTGGTAGTCGCCAGATCTGTCCAGCCCGGCCCGAACGGGATCACCGCGAACGCCGCGAGCGCGGTGAACATCGAGATGATCGGCGCGGCGATGTACGAGCGGGTCGCGCGCCGCGACCGGGAAGAAGCTCTCCTTGCGCACGAGCTTGATCAGGTCGGCGATCGGCTGCAGCAGGCCGAACGGGCCGGCGCGGTTCGGGCCGTAGCGGTTCTGCATGCGGCCGAGCAGCTTGCGCTCGAGCCAGGTCGTGTACGCGAACGCGACCATGATCAGGTTCACGATCACGCGCGCCTTGATCAGCGAGATCCACCAGGGCTCGGCTCACTTCGAGATCTCCACGCTCGGCTGCAGGTCGCCTGCGAAGTCCTCCGGCACGCGGCACGACGCCGGGCCGAAGCTCGCGGCTGCAGGCGCGCGCGCAGCTGTGACGGACGTGCCGTTCGAGCGGACCGTGACCTCGTCGCCGTTCCGATCCCGCGTGCGCGCGCGTCCTGCTCCGACAGCTCGGCCTCCGGCGTCGCGGCCGCTGGAACTGCGAGCTCGGGCACGCGCTCGACCGCGGGGCCGGAGAAGAGCGGGCGGTAGCGGACGAGCGCGAGGCCGTCGCCGTCGTCGGCCGTCGGCTCGGCGGGCACGTTCGATCGGAGCGCTCGTGCCTGTGGCGCTGGCAGGGGCGCGCGCTCGCCGATCTCGCCGAACGGGATGCCGCCGAACGCGATCGCCGAGACCTCCTCGAAGACGAGCGACGGATAGCGGCGAGATCTCGACGTCGAAGCGCTCGGCGAGCTTCGAGATCCAGCGCCAGCTCGTCCGGGCACGGGCGGGATGACGGTGCGGCGCAGCCGCTGGACGCGTGCCCTCGAGGTTGACGTACGTGCCGTCGCGCTCGAGGTAGCTCGTTCCCGGCAGGACGAGGTCGGCCCAGCCGGCGGCGAGGCCCTGGAACATCGACGATCACGATGCACGCGCTCGGCCTTCTCGGCGAGCGCGCGCACGACCGGGTTCGGCCGCGGCCTCGTCGCCGGAGACGATCAGCAGGCCGATCGGATCCGGGCTCGGCGACTCGGCGTCGTCGGAGCAGCGCCCAGGCGTCGCAGACGCCGCGGCCGTTCGCGGTGTCGGGCAGGTAGAAGGCGCCGCTCGCGCCGAGGCGCTGCGCGAGTGCCGCGACGGTCGCGCCGCCGTGGCCGCCCGGACCGCACCAGACGAGGATCGCCCGCTCGTCGCGCTCGCGCACGGCCTCCTCGTCGAGCTCGTACGAGCACGCGCGTGCGCCGCGGCGGCGCGCCTCCTGATCCAGAGGTCGACGATCGGGCGCGCGCTCGACGACCGGCGCGTCGCCCAGCACGGCCACGACGTCGCGCATCGCGGATCGCCGAGAGCGGCACGCGGAAGGCGTCGAGCGCATCCGACGCCTCTTCGGGAAGACGGCGGTGTGCGCGCCGAGGCCCGCGGCGCAGGAGCTTGCCGAGCGCGTAGGCCTGCTCGACCGTCTCGGAGCCGGAGAGCGCGGTGACGATCGCGGCCGTCGGCCTCGCGCAGCAGCGCGCTCGGCCTCGTCGAGCGCGCGCTCCCAGCGAGACCTCCTCGAAGCCGCGCGTCGCCGCACTCGCAGCGAGCGGGTCGCGCGATCGGTCGTCCGCGTGCAGGTGCGCTGTACGCGAAGCGGCCCTTGTCGCAGAGCCAGCCCTCGTCGACCTCGGGATGGTTGCGGGAGAGGATCCGCTTCACCTTGCCCTCGCGCGTCGTCGCGCTGATGTTGCAGCCGACGGGGCAGCATGCCGCAGACCGTCGGGACGTCCTGGATCTCCCACGGCCGCGCCTCGAAGCGGTACGTGCGTCGAGGTCAGCGCGCCGACCGGGCAGAGCTCGATCACGTTGCCGCTGAAGCGCGCCGCGGTAGGGCTCGTCCTCGAACGTGGCGATCATCGAGCCGCGCGCCGCGGTCGACCGCGACGAGCTGGCCGTCCTCGGCGACGCCCTCGCTGAAGCGCGTGCAGCGGTAGCAGAGGATGCAGCGCTCGCGGTCGAGCGCGATCAGTCGGCGAGATCGGGATCGGCTTCTCGAACGTGCGCTTCGGGAAGGTCATGCGCGTGTTGCCGGGCCCGTAGCGGAACGTCAGGTCCTGCAGCGGGCACTCGCCGCCCTTGTCGCAGACCGGGGCAGTCGAGCGGGTGGTTGACGAGGATGAACTCGAGCGTCGCGTTCTGCGCCTCGGCGGCGACCTGCGAGGTCAGCGCGGTGCTGCACGACCATGCCGTCCTGCGCGGTCAGCGTGCAGGCGGCCTGCGGCTTCGGCGGGCCGGGCTCGACCTCGCAGAGGCACATGCGGCAGGCGCCGACGGGCGCGCCGAGCCGCGGCTCGTAGCAGAAGACGGGAATCTCGATCCCGGCCGCGAGCGCAGCCTCGACGAGCCCAGTCCCCTTCGGGCACCTCGACGTCGACGCCGTCGATCGTCAGCGTGACGCGTCTCGGCGCGCTCATCGTGACGCGTGCCTCGACGGCACAGGGTCCGACCCCAGCAGTCTCGGGAGCGTGGCTCATGCGGGCACCGCTGACGGCGGTGCATGGATCGCGACCGGCGCGAGGACGTCGTGCAGCGGCGACGAGTCGCGCCGAACGGACAGCCGCCCTGCTCGACGTGCGCGACGAACTCGGCGCGGAACTTCTCGACGTAGCTCGCGACCGCGATCGCCGCCGTCTCGCCGAGCGGGCACAGGCACTTGCCGTTGATCCGGTCGCAGACGTCGAGCAGAAGAGTCGAGCTCGGACTGCACCGCCTCGCCCGACCTCGAGCTGCGCGCAGGATCTGCGTCATCCAGCGCGTGCCCTCGCGGCACGGCGTGCACTTGCCGCACGACTCGTGCTCGTAGAACTCCGAGATGCGGATGCCGAGCTGCACCATGCAGCAGCGGTCGTCGAGCGCGACGACGCCGGCCGATCCCATCGCCGTGTTCAGCTTGAGCGAGCGAGTTGAAGTCGTAGCCGACGTCGATCTCGTCGCCCTTCAGGATCACCGTCGACGAGCCGCCGGGAATGACCGCCTTGAGCTCGCGGCCGCCCGGGATGCCGCCGCCGAGGCCGTAGATCAGCTCGCGCAGGCTCGTGCCGTTCTCGATCTCGTAGTTGCCCGGGCTGCTCGACGTGCCCGGAGATCGAGACGACGCCGAGTCCCGCGCGAATCCGGCGACGCCGAGCTTCGCGTACTCGGCGCCGCCCATCTCGATGATCGGCGGGACGGTCGCCATCGTCTCGACGTTGTTCACGACGGTCGGCGAGGCGTAGAGCCCCTGCGACCGCCGGAAACGGAGGCTTCGTGCGCGGCTGGCCGCGCTTGCCCTCGAGCGACTCGAGCAGCGCCGTCTCCTCGCCGCAGATGTAGGCGCCCGCGCCGCGGTGCAGCGACGATCGTCACGTCGCCGCGCAGGTCTGGCCGCGCCTCGCAGCTCCTTCGAGCGCGGCGACGCAGGATCTCGTACGGCCCGGTGTACTCGCCGCGGATGTAGACGAAGACGTTCTTCGACTCGACCGCATGCGCGGCGATGCAGGCAGCCCTCGATGAAGCCGGTGCGGGACGCGCGCCATGATCTCGTTGTCCTTGAAGCTGCCCGGCTCCGACTCGTCGGCGTTGACGACGAGGTAGTGCGGGTTCGGGTTCTGATCCGGCTTCGGGACGAAGCGACCACTTCGCGTCCGGTCGGGAAGAACGGCGCCGCCGCGGCCGCGGAGCTCGGATGCAATGCACCTCGTCGATCACCGCGTTCGGCGACATCGCGCGCGCCTTCTGCGAGCGCGCCGTAGCCGCCGATCGCCTCGTACTCGGCGAGCTTCGTCAGGTCGCGCTCGTCGGTGCCGGCCATGACGATCATGCCGCTCACTCGCCACTGCGCAGCTCCTGCACGATCGCGGGCACGTCGTCGGGCTTCACGTGCGTGCGGTAGTGATGGTCGACCGAGACGACGGTCGCCCAGCCGCAGCCGCCGAGGCACTCGATCGGCCGGAGCGTGACCTCGCCGTCCTCGGTCGTCTCGCCCGGCGCGGATGCCGAGCTCCTGCTCGAAGCGCTCCGAGCACCTGCTGCGCGCCGACGAGCGCGCACGAGACGTTCGTGCAGACCTCGACCATGTGCCGGCCGATCGGCTCGAGGTGGAGCATGTCGTAGAAGGACGCGACCGCCTCGCAGAACGCCGGCGTGATGCCGAGCGCGTCGGCGCACTCGCGCAACGCGTCCGGCGAGAGCCAGCCGTAGCTGCTCCTGCGCGAGCCGCAGCGCCGGCAGCGTCGCCGAGCGCCGAGTCCGGGATACTGCGCCTTGATCTCCTGGACCTCGTCGTAGTAGCGTGCTCACCGGTCGACCTCGCCCATGACGGTGTCGAGCGAGCCGACGATCGCGATCATGTCGGCGATCAGCGCGTCGCGCATGCACGTCGCGGTCGCCTCGAGCGCGACGAACGACGGCGCGCGGAACTTCACGCGCCACGGCTTCGGCCCGCCGTCGGAGACGACGTAGCAGCCGAGCTCGCCGCGCGGCGACTCGATCGTCGACGTAGACCTCGCCCTCGGGCACGCGGTAGCCCTCGGTGACGATCTTGAAGTGGTGGATCAGCGACTCCATCGAGGTGTGGAGCTCCTCGCGCGGCGGCAGCACGACCTTGCGGTCGTCCGCGATCCACGGCGCCGCCCGGCATCCGGCCGTCGAGCGCACTGGTCGACGATCCTCGACGGACTCGCGCATCTCCTCCATCCGCACGCGGTAGCGCGCGTAGACGTCGCCCTCCTGGTAGACGGGCACGCTGGAAGTCGACCTGGTCGTAGGCGAGGTACGGCTGCGCGCGCGCGGAGATCCCAGTCGACGCCCGAGCCGCGCAGCACCGGCCCGGACTGCCCGAGCGCGATCGCGTCGTCGGCCGACAGCAGCCCGATCCCCTGCGTGCGCTCGAGCCAGATCTCGTTCGCGGTCGACGAGCGCCTCGTAGTCGTCGACCGCCTTCGGCATCACCTCGACGAACTTGCGCGCACTCGTCCCAGAAGCCGCGGCGGGACGTCCTCGGCGAGCCCGCCGACCTGGAAGTAGCGCGTGTGCATCCGCGTGCCGGCGACCAGCTCGAAGAGATCGAGGATGCGGTCGCGCTCGCGGAAGCAGTACCAGAACATCGAGATCGCCCCGAGCTCGAGCGCCGCCGTCCCGAGCCACACGAGATGCGAGTGGATCCGGTTCAGCTCGCGCGAGCAGCATGCGCATCCAGGTCGCGCTTGCGGCGGCACCTCGATGCCCGAGCAGCTTCTCGACCGCGAGCACGAAGACGAGCTCGTTGTTCTGGAAGGAGAGGTAGTCGATCCGCGCGGGCGTACGTGATCGCCTTCCACCAGCGTCTTCTGCTCCATGTTCTTCTCGAAGCCGGTGTGCAGGTAGCCGATCACCGCGGCGAGCCCGACGACCTCCTCGCCGTGCAGGTCGACGACGAGCCGCAGCACGCCGTGCGTCGACGGATGGTTCGGCCCGAAGTTGACCGTGCAGGACGTCCTCGGACGACCGCAGGTCGTCGCGGACCTCGAGCACGGTCGGGATCGGCGACGGGATACGCGTGCCCTCGTAGATCGTCGCGGCCGCTCGGGAGCGATCGGCCATCTACTCCTCTCCCGAGAAGCGGACCGGCTCGCCGCCGATCGGGTAGTCCTTGCGCAGCGGGTGGCCCTCCCAGTCGTCGTCCATGAGGATGCGCTGGTGGTTCGGGATGGCCGTCGAAGCGGATGCCCATCAGGTCCCAGGCCTCACGCTCGTGCCAGTCGGCGGTCGGCCAGACGCCGACGACGGCTCGGCACGTGCTCGCCGTCGTCGACCCAGACCTGCAGCGCGCACGCGCGGCGCGCCCGCCGCAGCGCCGAGCAGGTGGTAGCTGATCGAGAAGCGCTTGCGGCTTCGGCTCGGGCAGGCGCTGGTAGCCCTGCGTCGCCGGCTCGTTCAGGTCGCGGCCGCCGGCGTGCCGATGTAGCCGGAGACGCCGCGTCGCGCCCCAGCCGAGGTAGTCGGTCGGCGGCGATGTCCGAGAGGAAGTTGAAGCCCAGCTCGTCGCGCAGGTGCAGCGCACGCCTCGACGAGCGCGCGGCGTGTCGACGACGAGCGTCGTCTCGCCGTGCGCTCGTTCGCGAACCTCGACGAGCCCGGGGACGCGGTCGTAGCTCACGGACGCGACCTCCGCGGATCTCGTAGGCGGGCGGGACGCCGGCCATGACCTTCTCGTGCAGCCGGACGATCCCCTCCATCAGCGCCTCGGGCCGCGGCGGGCAGCCGGGCACGTGGACGTCGACGGCGACGATCTTGTCGACGCCCTGGAGCGATCGTGTAGTTGTTGAACATGCCGCCGGAGCTCGCGCAGGCGCCCATCGCGATCACCCACTTCGGCTCGAGCATCTGGTCGTAGATCTGGCGCAGCGGCGCGGCCATCTTGTGCACGACGCGGCCGGAGACGATCAGCAGGTCGGCCTGGCGCGGCGACGAGCGGAACGCCTCCATCCCGAAGCGCGCGATGTCGTAGCGCGACGAGACGATCGACATCATCTCGATCGCGCAGCAGGCGAGCCCGAACGTGTCGGGCCACATCGACTTCGTCTGCGCCCAGCGCGACGGCCTTCTCGAGCGTCGTCAGCCCGACGGCCTGCTCCGATCGCCGCGACCTCCTGCTCGAACACGCCCGGGCCCTTCGTCGGCCAGAGCAGCGCGCTCGGACTGGAGCCCGTAGTCGCGGAGCTTCTTGCCGTCTTCTATTGCCAATCGAGCGCACCCTTCCGCCAGACGTAGACGTACGGCGATCACGAGGATCGCGATGAAGAAGAGGAACTCGAGGAAGCCGAACCACGCGAGCTGGTGGAGGATCACGGCGAGCGGATACAGGAACACGATCTCGATGTCGAAGACGATGAAGAGCATCGCCGTGAGGTAGAAGCTGACCGTGAAGCGCTGCACTCTGCGAGCGCGCCGGTCGAGACGCCCGACTCGAACGGGAGCTCGCGCCGCGCGTACGCGCTTGTGCGGGCGCGTCGCGAAGACGAAGCGAGAACCACATCATCGATGCGGGAATCGACCAGCGCGAAGAGCCGCGTAGATCAGGAACGGCAGCCAGTTGTCGAGCACGCGTCCCTCCCCTTGGAGCGACGAGGAACCTAACAGGTTCCCCCAGACGCACGAAGCATGGCGAAAACCGCTCAACCGTGCCTGAGACGAGTGTTACAAACTGCCCCGTTCCGGAGTACCCTGCGGAACCGCCCACGTTGCTACGATCAGACCGATGATGGAGCTCCAGGAACGAGTCCTGCCGCTGATGACCGTCACCGAGTCGCGCGGCTGCCAAGATCAAGCAGCTGATCGCCGAGGAGGAGCGACGTCGAGCGTTCTTCGCGTCGCGATCCAGGGCGGCGGCTGCTCGGGCTTCCAGTACGGGCTCGGCTTCGACCGCGGCGCCGCCGAGGGCGACCTCGAGTTCGAGATGCACGGCGTGCAGGTCGTCGTCGATCCGTTCAGCGCGCCGTACCTCAAGGGCGCCGAGATCGACTACGTCGACTCGATCCAGGCGGCCGGGTTCGCGATCAACAACCCGAACGCCAGCTCCTCCTGCGGCTGCGGCCACTCCTTCCAGGTCGAAGAAGGCGCCGAGGCCGAAGGCGCCGTCGGCGGCTGCGGCTCCAGGCTGCTCCGCCTGACCGCACTAGCATCGCGCGTCGTGAGCGGGCCGCTCCGCGTCGCCGTCGTCGGGTCCGGTCCGGCCGGGCTTCTACGCCGCCGGTGCGCTGCTCGACGCGGACGTCGCCGGTCGGAGGTGGACATGATCGAGCGGCTGCCGACGCCGCTGGGGCCTCGTGCGCCTCGGCGTCGCGCCCGGACCATCCGAAGCTGAAGACGCGTCTCGCGCGCCTTCGAGCGGATCGCCGCCGAAGCCGGGCTTCCGCTTCTTCGGCAACGTCGAGGTCGGGCGCGACCTCACGCACGACGACCTGACGCGCGCTCTACGACGCGGTCGTCTACGCGTTCGGCGCGCAGACCGACCGCCGGCTCGGGATCCCCGGCGAGGACCTGCCCGGCTCGTGGTCCGCCACCGAGTTCGTCGCCTGGTACAACGGCCATCCCGACTACCAGGAGCTCGAGTTCGACCTCTACGTCGAGCGCGCGGTCGTGATCGGGAACGGCAACGTCGCGCTCGACGTCGCGCGGATGCTCGCGCTGACGCCCGAGGAGCTCGCGCCGACGGACACGACCGACCCGGCGATCGAGGCGATCGGCGCGTCGCCGATCCGCGAGATCGTCGATGCGTCGGCCGCCGCGGCCCGGCGCAGGCGTCGTGGACGACGCCGGAGCTGAAGGAGCTCGGCGAGCTCGCCGGTGCCGACGTCGTCGTCGATCCGGCCGAGCTCGAGCTCGACGCGGCGAGCGAGGCGTCGCTCGAGCACGACACGAATGCGCGCCGCGAACATGCGAGGTGCTGCGCGAGTTCGCGCGCCAGCGAGCCGGCGGGCAAGCCCGTGACCGCTTCGGCTTCCGCTTCCTGCGCTCGCCGGTCGCGATCCACGGCGACGAGCGCGTGTCGAGGCGATCGAGCTCGTGCGCAACCGGCTCGAGGAGCAGGACGGCCGACTCGTCGCGCGTGCCGACCGACGAGCACGAGACGACTCGAGTGCGGGCTCGTCTTCCGCAGCGTCGGCTACCGCGGCGTCGGGCTGCCCGAGCTTGCCTTCGACGAGCGGCGCGGCACGATCCGCGAACGAGCGCGGCCGCGTCGTCGGTGCGACGGCGACCGTCGCGCGTCTACTGCGCCGGCTGGATCAAGCGCGGGCCGACCGGGATCATCGGCACGAACAAGAAGGACGCCACCGAGACGGTCGAGCTCCTGCTGGAGGACGTCCGCAGCAGGGCGGCGTCGCGCACAGGCGCGGAGGTCGCACGGCGGCCGCCGTCGAGGCGCTGCTCGCCGAGCGCGGACGTCGGGCCGGTCGTGTACCCGGGCTGGACGTCGATCGACGAGCTCGAGCGCAGGCCGCGCGGCGAAGCTGCGGCCGGCCGCGCGTGAAGCTCCGCACGTGGGACGAGCCGCCTGAGTGGCTGCGGGCGGGTCGCGCCGACTGCCTGGAGCGAGCTAAGCTCCGTCTCGCGACCGGCGGAGCTGATTGAGGACTCTCTCTGGGGGCAGGGAGAACGCATGAGGCTTCGGCCCGTCGCTTCGCCGCTGGCGGCGCTTCGGGCATCGTTTTCGCCGCCTCGGCCGCGCAGGCCGCCGCCGCAGGTGCAGGTTTGCAATCGTCGCGAACGTCTCGAACGACGGGCCCGCCAGACGACGGGGACAACGAGCCGACATCGCGATCAGTCCGGCGAATCGCGTCGAACCCCTGATCGCCAGGCTGGAACGATCACGCGCGTCGGCGGCTCGTGCGGCGTCGGCTGGGCGACCGACGGGGGCAGGACCGCGGCAGACCGACTGGCTGCGAGGGCGCGACGCCGGCCGGCGGCGAGTCCAGTCGTACGACTACGGGGCGGGTGTGATCCGTCGGTCGGCTTCCTGAACGACGGGACGGCGGTCTTCACGTGCAACGCGTGGAGCAACAAGAAGCCGACGGCGCGCTCCGTGACGACGTCGAGGGGATGGCGGGCGAGACGTAGGCCGCGCCGTCAGCGAGTCGCGTCCGCGGAGACGAAGGCCGGGCGCAATCTCGACCACCCGATGATGACGATCGACCACTACAAGAGACCGCGCGCTGGCTCGCCTACACGGCTTGGAGCGGTCTACCAGGCGAACTCGTACGCGCTCGTCTCCGACTCAGACTGCCACCGGCTTGGTCGGGGCCCGTTTCGGATCGCGGCGGACTACAAGGCGAACGCGCCGGACGTCTTCGACGTCTCGCTGGCCGGCGCGCCCGACGGCACGATCTGCTCGACGGCGGGCGATCTGGCAGCACGTGCAGGAGTGGAGCGAGCAGGCCGTCGTGATCGTCAGCCAGCTGCGGCCGCGGCGAGACAGGCGTTCGCCCGCAGCGTCGCCAAGGTACGCGATCTCGTGCCGGCGCCGACGACGCTGCCGGGCGAGAGCTGGCGGACGTCCATGCAGGCGCGTCGATCGGCACGATCGACGGGGCCGGGCACGGTCTACGAGCTGACCGGCGACTTCGTGACCGGCCATCTCCACATGTACCTCGCCGAAGTCGGCTGACCACGGCGCGCTCGTTCCCGGCGCAGCTGCAGCTGACGAGCGGCACGCGCGACCGAGGTCATGCCGTGGCTGTCGGTGACCCCGGTGGGTCGGGTCGACTCGGTCTTCCACGACTACGACGAGTCGACCGGATTGATGGTTTACGGTGTACGGGCAGATTCCGGCGGCGGGTCGGTCATGTCCCCAGACGTCGTCCAGAGCGGGAAGCAATACGTAAC
>ERZ1370068.1862-contig-11811_pt1 | contig 101673 bp, 133 predicted proteins | sample MGYA00561227_ERZ1370068 | MGnify/ENA primary metagenome ERZ1370068 (study PRJEB38410, sample SAMEA6850437) | metagenome | study: Metagenomic assessment of the ecological functions of the soil: analysis of the soil microbiota associated with the...
TAGTTACGTATTGCTGCGCGCTCCCCGTCCAACCGACGTATTGAACAACGGCATGGCCCAGCAGTACCCGATCTACACCCCGGGCAGCGTCTTCACGCCGGGTGGGTTCGCGACGATGGGCTTCGGCTCACCGGCGGCGCTGGGCGCGAAGGTGGCGCATGCCGGACAAGGTGGTCGTGGCGTTGATCGGCGACGGCGGCTTCGGCCAGAACCCGGCGGCGCTCGCCACCGCGTTCGAGGAAGACATCGCGGTGATCTGGGTGATCATGAACAACTGCGCGTTCGGCACCATCGCCGGGCTCGAGAAGGCGCACTACGGCACGACCTTCGGCACGGTGTTCGAAAAGGACGGCAAGCCGTACTCGCCCGACTACGCGGCCATCGCCCGGGCCTACGGCATCGACGGCGTCAAGGTGGGCTCGGCCGCCGAATTCAAGCCCGCGCTGGAGAAGGCCGTCAAGTCGAAGCGCCCGGTCGTCATCGACGTCAGCATGGAGAACGCGCCAACGCCCACGGCGGGCCACTGGAACATCATGGACATCTACTCGCCGGGCAAGAAGGTGCATCACGTCAGCACGGGCGACTGACGCAGGAACAGCCATGAAGCAGGAATTCTCCCTCGCGCACCTGACGGTGCTGGGTTGCGCGCCGCCGGAGATGACGTACATCGCGGCGCGCGCCGGCTACGATTACGTCAGCATCCGTCCCATCTACATGGGGTTGCCCGGCGAGCCCGATTACGCGCTGGCCGAAAACCCGCAGATGCTGAAGCAGACGAAGGCGGCGCTCGCGTCGACCGGCATTCGCGTCCATGACATCGAGCTCGCACGCGTCTACGAAGGCCTGCATCCGACGAAATACCTGCCCGGCGATGGAAGCGGCCGCCGAGCTCGGTGCCAAAGCCGTGCTCTCCAGCATCTGGGGCGGCGAGCGCGAGTTCTACATCGAGAAGTTCGGCGAGATCTGCGACCTGGCCTAAGCCGCTTCGGGCTGACCGTGGACCTTGAATACGTTCCCATCGCCGCCGTGGCGAACCTGGCGCAGGCGGTCGACGTGCTGCGCGCGGTCAACCGGAGCAACGCCGGCCTGATGATCGACACGCACCACCTCCACCGCGCCCGCGACAACCCGGCGGACCTCGACGCACTGCCGCGCGAGTGGTTCCACTTCGCCCAGCTGTGCGACGCCCCGGCCGAGATCCCGACCGAGCGCGCCGAGATGATCCGCATCATGCGCGAGGCGCGCCTGTATGTCGGCGAAGGCGGCATCGACGTCGCGAGCATCCTCGCGCACATCCCGCAGTGCGTCTACTCGATCGAGCTGCCCAAGCAAGGACGGCACGAGGAAATCGGCTATGCCGAGCACGCGACGCGGTGCCTCGAGACGCCTGAAGGGGGTATTCTCGCCGAGAATCTCGCGGGAGAAGGCTGCCCGCGACGAGCGCCGTTCCGGACGCGCGATGGCCGGCAGCCGGCGCGCCGTCGCGGCCTCCTGATCGGAGCACACGGCATGAAGAAGCAGATCAAGGCGGTCGATACACGCGGCAGGAAGCTGGGCGGCGAAACCCCGCTGCTCTGCACGCCGCTGGTCGGTCGTACCCGCGAGCGGCTGCTCGCGGAAGCCGCCGCGCGTCCTCTTGCAAAAAGCCCGACCTCGTCGAATGGCGCGTCGATTTCTTCGACGCGATCGGTGACGCGGATGCGGTGATCGAGACGGCGCGGGCGCTGCGTGGCGTCGGTCGGCAAGCGTCCCGTCATCTTCACTCGACGCGCCGAGCGAGGCGTGGCGGCGAGCCGCACCACAATCGGGGACGCTGCGGTCGTAGAGCTCTCTACGATGCGGTCGCGGCGAGCGGCTTCGTCGACTTCGTCGATTTCGAGACGGACAACGACCCCGAGCACCTGCGCCGCGTGCGCGAGAGCACGCGGCGGCACGAGGTCCGGCTCATCCTGTCCTATCACAACCTGAGCTACACGCCGGGGCTCGATTACCTCGTCGACCGGTTCCTCGAGGCGGAGCGGCTCGGCGGCGACGTGGCGATGGTGCAGGTCATGCCGCGCGTTCGTGCCGACGTGCTTCGCCTGCTGGCGGCGACGGCCGAGGCCGACGAGAAGACGCGCATCCCGCTGATCAGCATGTCGGTGGGACCGCTCGGTTCGGCGTCGCGGATGGTCGGCGGCCTGTTCGGCTCGTGGTTGAGCTTCGCCGTCGGCGAGTCCGCGTCGGCGCCGGGACAGATCCCGATCGGCGACCTCGTGACGGTGTACGACATCATCCGGCGGGCCCGCGGCGGCGAAATGCTATGACCCGCTGATAACGCACGTTGTAGATTCGTTATTTCCAGCTGCTGCGTTTCTTCATCGCAGCCCCGCCGGCGCGCGGATCCACAGTGTTCGCCCGGAGTGCATGATCGTCGAGCAAAGAGCATCCGGTGCTCGGCAGGATTCGCCTGCCAAACCCGCCGCTCCGCTGTTCCCGGAATGCGACAAGACGCCCGCGAGTGTCGCGCCACTCGGGCAACACCACCGCGAAATAGCCGGAACCAGAGGTACTCCCAGCGGAAATCTACGCGATCGTGCGCGACGAGGGTACTGTATGCGGAACGACACCGTGGCAAGGCTCAGCTGCGGCGCCATGACGGGAGATCACCGATGACGGACCGCTACGCCCCTATTCGGCCAGCCGCTGGGACACAGCCAGAGTCGCCGCTGATCCACGCGGAGTTCGCGCGGCAGACGGAGCAGGACCTCACCTTACGAGGCCATCGAGGCGCCGGTCGGCGGGTTCGCCGCCGCCGTCGACCGCTTCCGCGCCGAAGGCGGTAGCGGCTGCAACGTCACGCAGCCGTTCAAGCTCGACGCGTTTGCCTACTCGACCGAGCAGGCGGAGCGCGCCGGCCGCGCCGGCGCGGTCAACTGCATGAAGTTCGAGGGCGACCGCGTCGTGGCCGAGAACTTCGACGGCCTCGCCCTCATCAGGGACATCGAGCGCAACCTGGGCTACCCGGTCCGCGGGCCGCCGCGTGCTGCTCGCTCGGCGCGGGAGCGCGGCCCGCGGCGATCATCCTGCCGTTCCTCGAGCGAGAGCCCGAGGTGCTCGGACATCGAGAATCGCACCGGCGTCCAAGGCGCAAGGCGTTGGGCGATCAGTTTGCGACGCAGCGCAATCTCGGGACAGGCGGGTTTTCAGACTTTTGCCGGGCAACGGTTCGACATCGTGGTGAACGCGACGTCCGCGAGGCCTGCGCGGTGAACTGCCGCATGTGTCTCCACAGTCTTCGCCAAGGGTGCCTCGCCTACGACATGGTCTACGGCAAGGGGCTGACACTTTCCTGCGCCTCGCACGCGACGCGGGCGCGGGACGGTTCGCGGACGGCATCGGCATGCTGATCGAACAGGCGGCCGAGGCGTTTCCTCTGGTGGCGCGGCGTGCGACCCAGCGACCGCCGCGCTGATCGAGAAGCTGTCGGTGCCGCTGGTTTGACGTCGCGGTGACGCCGGGCCGACGGCAACGGGCGCGCGATTGCGCCTTGCCGATGCGCGATAATCCTGATCAGAGGGCCACCATGCCGGAGAAGATCATCGACGTCAGGGGCAGGAAACTGGGCGGGGAAACGCCGCTCATCTGCACTCCGCTCGTCGGGCGAACGCGCGAGGCGTTCTCGCTGAAACGACGAGCGTCCTCGCGAAGCGGCCCGACGTCATCGAGTGGCGCATCGATTACTTCGAAGGCATCGCCGATACGCCGGCGGTCGCTGGAGGTTGCGCGCGCGATCCGCAACGCGGCCGGCGACACGCCGATCATTCTCACGCGGCGATCGATCCGGGAGGGCGGCGAGCCCGATCGCGCCTCGACGACGAGGGCGTCGTCCGGCTCTACGACGCGGTCTGCGCGGACCACAGCGTCGATTTCGTCGACTTCGAGATGAGCAACGATGCCGAGCACGTGCGCCGCGTCGTCGCCGCGGCGCATCAGAGGCGGCGACCCGCGTCATCCTTTCGTACCACAACTTCAGTTATACGCCGGGACGTCGAGGTCCTCGTGCAGCGCTTCCTGCGAAGCGGAGCGGCTGGGCGGCGACGTCGGCAAGGTCGCCGTGATGCCCCGCGACCGGGCCGACGTCCTGACGCTGCTCGCGGCGACGGCGCGAGGCCGACGCGAAGGCCCGCATCCCGTTGATCAGCATGTCGATGGGGCCGCTGGGATCGGTCACGCGAATGGTCGGCGGCGTGTTCGGATCGGCGCTGAGCTTCGCGGTCGGCGCAGGAAGCTCCGCACCCGGGACGAGATGCCGATCGCCGATCTCAATGCCGTATACGATGTGATCCGCCGCGCACGTGGAGGCTGACCCGGCGGGCGAGCGACCTGATTGGGATCCAGTGGAGCCCCGCCGCATCCGCCCGACGCGCCCGACACGATGTCGCGCCGTATCCCGCTCATCGTCGCGGCGGCGTTCTTCATGGAGACGCTGGACAGCACGATCGTCACGACCGCGCTGCCGCGCCATCGCGCGGAGCCTCGGCGAATCCACGCTCGATCTCGCCGCCAGCATCACGGTCTACCTCGTCGCCATGGCGGTGTTCATCCCGACCGCCGGCTGGGCAAGCGACCGGTTCGGCGCACGCAACCTCTTCGCCGCGGCCGTCGCCGTGTTCACGCTGGCATCGCTGCTCTGCGGCCTTGCCCTTCGTTCTGGACGCTCATCGCCGCCCGCCTGCTGCAAGGCGCCGCGGCGGCGTTCATGTCGCCGGTCGGGCGCCTGGTCGTGCTGCGGGAAACGCCGAAGCACCACATCATCAATGCGATCGGCCTGATCGTCTGGCCGGGACTGATCGCACCGGTGATCGGGCCGCCGCTCGGCGGATTCATCACCACGTACGCGTCGTGGCGCTGGATCTTCTTCATCAACATCCCGCTCGGGCTCCTCGGCGTTTTCCTCGTGCTGCGCTTCGTGCCGGAACACGCCGCAGGACCGCGTTCGCGGTTCGATGTGGTGGGCTTCGTGTTGACCGCCGCGGCGCTCGCCACGCTGATCCACGGCCTGTCGCTCATCGCCGAACGCGGGGGCGGGCTCTTGTCCGGCGGCGCGTTCATTGCGGTCGGGCTCGGTTGCGGATTCGCCGCCGTGCGACACGCGCGGCGCTGTCGCGCGCCGATGCTCGATCTCGCCGCCGTTGCCGTTCCCACGTTCGCGCTCAGCACGATCACCGCCGGGTTCGCTGCGCGGATCGCCATCAACATGACGCCGTTCCTGCTGCCGCTCATGTTTCAGATCGGCTTCGGCGCGAGCCCGTTCGAGGCCGGCATCCTGCTGCTCGTCTACATGGCGGGAAATCTGGCGATGAAAAGCGTCACCACGCCGATCCTTCATCGCTTCGGATTCCGCAACGTCATCCGGATAAACGGGACGCTGTGCGTCGCGGCGCTCGTGGCCTGCGGGCTTCTTTCGCCGTCGGTGCACATTGCCGTCGTCTACAGCCGTGCTGTTCGTCGCGGGCATGACCCGCTCGATGAACTTCACGTCGATGAACACGCTCGCCTTTGCCGACGTGCCGGCGCACGTGCAAGCCGGGTGCGTCGACGCTGGCGGTGATGGCGCAGCAGGTCGCCGGCGTGCTGGGCGTTGCGGTCGCCGCCCTGGCGCTCAGATTTTCCAGACGGTCCGGGCGGGGGCGGAGCTCGCCTTGGGCGATTTCCAGAATGCGCTCTTCGCCGCGGCCGCGCTGATGGCGACCGCCGTCCTGTGGTCGCTGCGCCTGCCGACCGATGCGGGTGCGACAGCTGCGCCGGCGCGGGGCTGGCGGTCACTGAAGTTCCATAATCTGGGCCTCAGCTCGTCGTTCATATTAGAATGTCGGGTCGAGCGACGAGGTATCGGAATGACGAACTCATTGGATCGCGAAGCGGTCGCGGAGCCGCACAACCTCCTCGGCATCGACGGCATCGAATTCATCGAATTCGCCACGTCCAAGCCGCAGGCGCTGGGCGGCGTCCTCGAACGGATGGGGTTCCGGCCGATCGCCCGCCATCGCTCTCGCGAGGTCGAGCTCTATCGCCAGGGCAAGATGAACATCATCGTCAACGCGCAGGCGGCGGACGTCCCGCGCACGGTGCAGCCGACCGAGCGTCCGATCATCAGCGCATTCGCGGTCCGCGTCCGCGATGCCGACGCCGCGTTCCGCCGGGCGCTCGAGCTCGGCGCGTGGGAGATCCCCGTGCGGGCGCGGGCGATGGAGCTCAACATCCCCGCGATTCACGGCGTCGGCGAGAGCCTCATCTATTTCGTCGACCGGCACGACGAATTCTCGATCTACGACATCGATTTCCGCGCCATTCCGACCGTCGACCCCCATCCGCCCGCGCTCGGCGGATTGCACTTCTTCGGGCTCGTCCAGTACATCGATGCCGACCGCACCGCGGACTGGGTCGAGTTCTACTCGCAGGTCTTCGGCTTCGCGCCGCTGCCGGACAGCAAGCGTTTCGGCATCCTGCCCAAGGGGCTGCTGCTCGAAAGCCCCTGCCGCACGTTCTACCTCCAGCTGATCGAGCCCGACGACGTCGCCCGGTTCGCTCCGGCCGAGGAGCACCTGCAGCGCATCGGCTTCGGCACGCCCGACGTGCTGGGCACCGTGGAGATCCTGCAGAAGCGCGGCGTCGAGTTCCTCGTCTCCGAGAAGGTCCATGCGAGCGAGCGCGGCGCCCTCACGACCGCGTCACTGGGAAGCGTGATGTTCGAGCTCGTGCACGACGTCCCCGCAGGCGCCGCGGTACGGCGATGATCTTCGACGACTTCGGGATGGACACCGCGTCGCTGGCGGGCTCGCTGGAAAGCAAGCTCGCCGCGGTGCGTCAGGCGGGGTTCTCGCAGGTGATGATCTCGGCCAAGCGACGTCGTCGGGCATCCGTCCGGCATCGACGCCGGCGTGCAGGCCGTGCGCGAGAGCGGCCTCAGCGTCACCGGCCTCGAGGCGCTGCGCGATTTCGAAGGTCTCGACGGCCGCATGCACGCGTACAAGGTGGACGTCGCGAAGTCGATGCTCGAGGTCTGCGGCCGGCTCGGCGGGCGCCTGCTGCTCGTCGAGGCGACGACGTCGACGCACGCCGCCGCGGATGCCGAACGCATCGCCCGCGATCTGCGCATGCTCGCGATCCTGGCGATTCCGATGGGCATACGGATCGCCTACAAGGGCATGGCGTGGAGTCGCACCACCAAGGATTTCGCCGCCGCCGGCGATCTCGTGTTCCGCGCCAACTGCCCGAACCTCGGTGTGGCCATCGACGCCTTCGACGTGATCGCCGCGCGCATTTCGCGGGAGGAGCTCGACGCCATCGATCCGCAGCAGATCTACCTCGTCCAGCTGTCGGATTACATGTGGCAGGAAATCCGCTCGACCGAGGAGCAGGCGGCGACGGCGACGCATTTTCGGGTCTTTCCCGGCGAGGGCGCGCACAGCGACGGGCTCGCGGACTTCATCACGAAGCTCGACGCCATCGGCTATTGCGGCAACTACAGCTTCGACGTGTACAACGACGACTACCTGCAGATGCCTCCCGAAACCGTCGCCGCCCGGGCGCAACGCGCGGCCGAATGGCTCGGCGAAACCGTGCTGCGACGGGCGCTGCCGATACCGAACATGGAGCGCCTGCAGCGCTGCGCCGCGCGTGGTGCAGCGGAGCGCGAAGCGGGCGGACGCGCGCAGTCCGCCTGCGGACCGATCGAAAGGATGACCATGGAATACCAGCGGCTGGGCGCGAGCCGGACTCGAGAGTTTCGCCGATCTGCCTCGGGACGATGATGTTCGGCGACCGCACCGATGCGCCGAGGCGCGGCGGATCGTCGATGACGCGGACGCAGCGCGGCATCAACTTCATCGATACCGCCGACGTCTACGCGCAACGGCGCCTCCGAGAAGATCGTCGGTGCGGCGATCAAGGCGCAATCGGCGGCGATGGATCCTCGCGACGAAGGTCGGCAATCCCGATCACGAAGAAGCCGCACGACGGCGGACTTGTCCCGGCGCTGGATGCTCGCCGCGTGCGACGACAGCCTCGCGCGTCTCGCCACCGATTACATCGACATCTATTACCTGCACAAAGGACGATCCGGACACCCCGATCGCCGGAAACGGTCGGCGCCGTCGGCGACCTCATCAGGAGCGGCAAGATCCGCTATTTCGGCGTGTCGAACTATCGCGGCTGGCGCATCGCCGAAGTCGTGAGCGAATGCGAGGCGCAAGGCGTGCCGCTGCCCGTCGTCTGCCAGCCGTACTACAACCTGCTCAACCGCGATGCCCGAGGTCGAGATCCTGCCCGCCTGCGACCACTACGGCATCGGCGTCGCGCCGTATTCGCCGATCGCCCGCGGCGTGCTGACCGGCAAGTACCGCGTCCGGCGCCGTCGCCGGAGGACTCGCGCGTCGCGCGCAAGGACCAGCGGATGCTGGAGACGGAGTTCCGCGAGGAATCGCTCGCGATCGCGCAGAAGCTCGCGGCGCACGCGCAGAAGACCGGACGCACGCTCACGCAGTTCGCGCTCGCGTGGCTGTGGGCCAATCGGATCGTCACCTCGGTGATCGCCGGTCCGCGCACGTTCGACCAGTGGCGCGACTACGTCGGTGCGCTCGGGACGAAATGGAGCGACGACGACGAGGCGCTCGTCGATTCGCTGGTCGCGCCCGGGCATCCGTCGACGCCCGGCTACTCCGATCCGCAGTATCCGTTCTTCGGCCGGCTCGCCGACTGAAGAGGAGCCTGACCGGGCGGCGTTACGGCATCCGCTCGCCCGCCGCTGACCGCGAACGGCAAGCCGGTTCTCCGGCGGCGACAGCGGACACGACCAGCGGTCGTCGTACGCGCACGACGGGTTGTAGGCGAAGTTGAAGTCGAGCACGATCGTCGGCGCCCGACAATGCCGAGGTCGGCGCCCTTGATCGTGTCGTAGAGATAACGGCCACCGCCGTAGGTTTCGGCTGCCGGCTCGATCGCGTCGGAGAATGGCAGCCACAAGCCGCCGCCATAGCCCTCGAGCCAGTACATCGCGAGCGACGACTGCGCGTCCGGCGAGCGAAAATCGCGCGAGGCCGACGCGCGTGCAACGCAGCATCCCGTCCGACGCGAGCGAGATCCCGAACGTTGTCGCGCGGCGTCCGTCGCATCGATCTCGCCGCGCACGCGGAACGCCGCGTCGTAGCGAAACCAGCGGGGCCCGTCCCACGTGGCGCGCGCTCCGGCGCGATCGGGCTGTCCGGATGCTCGCGCATCAGGCGCTTCCGCGCCGCGCGAAATTGCGCTGCCGCCGCGGGCGCGTCGCTTCCGGCCAACGCGCGCACCGCCGCGTAGTGCTCCGCGACGGTGTGGCGCCAATCGGCGAGCGTGAAGGGATTGGCGGGCGCGCTCACCGGGTCGGCAGCTTTTCTTCGTTGGCCACGCCGTGCGGCACGTGGCCGGCCGCGACATGCTTCAGCGCGGACTCCACGTGCGTGCGCTGGTCGTCGAAGAAGATGTCGGCGCGAAACGCGCGCAGGAATTCGCCCTTGTCGAGCCCCCAGGAACAGCGCCTCGTCGATCCGGATGTTCCATGCGCGCAGCGTCCGTATCACCCGCTCGTGCGCCGGCGCGCTGCGCGCGGTGACGAGCGCGGTGCGGAGCGGGACTCTTGTCCTCGGGGAAGTCGGCCTGGATCCGGTGCAGTCCGGCCAGGAATTCCTTGAACGGCCCGCCGACGAGCGGCTCGAGCGCGGAGCGCGATTCGCTCTTCGAGAAGCGCGGCGAGGCCGTCCATCTGGTAGACGCGCTCCGCCTCGTCGGAAAAGAGCACGGCGTCGCCGTCGAACGCGATCCGCAGCTCGTCGGTCTCGTTCGTGCCCACCGGCGCTGGGGAAGATCGTCGCGGCCGCGTGGCCCTCGTCGAGCGCGCGGCGCACGTCGCCCTGATCGGCCGACAGGAAGAGATGGGCGCCGAATGCCGGCACGTAGCGCGACGTCGGCTCGCCCTTGGTGAACGCGGCGCGCGTGATGTCGAGGCCGTAATGCTTGATCGAGTTGAACACGCGCAGCCCCGTGTCGGCGGAGTTGCGCGACAGCAGGATCACCTCGACGTATTGCTTGTCCGGCCGATTGAGGCGCAGCAGCTTCTTCACCAGCACGAACGCCGGACCCGGCGCCAGCACCTCGTCCTCGTGCAGGACCTGGTAGCGATGATAGGCATCCACGCCGTCGACGGTGTAGATGCGGTGGCTTTCGGTCAGGTCGAACAGCGCCCGCGACGAAATCGCCACCACGAGCTTGCCGGCGAGCGTGGGCTTCCCCATGCGCGCAGTATAGGCGCCGCACGCGTATTCGTCGGCGCTGCGCTGCGAATCTACGCAGCGCCCGCCTCAATCCGCCGCCCAGCTCCACGAACACGGCGCGCACTTCCTCGACCGCCCAGTCGAGCGTCTCGCGGTCGATGGTGAGCGGCGGCGCGAACCGCACGACGGTGCCGTGCGTGTCCTTCGACAGGATGCCGCGCGCCAGCAGCCGGTCGACGACATCGCGCGCGGTGATCCGGTCGCGGTCGACCTCGACGCCGATGAAGAGTCCCTTGCCGCGAACCTCGCGGATCAGCGGGCTCTGCACCGTGCGCAGACGCGCGAGCAGATGCGCGCCCTGCTCCGCCGAGCGCGCGATCAGGCCCTTCGTCGAACAGCACGTCGAGCGCCGCCAGGCCCACGGCGGACGCGAGCGGATTGCCGCCGAACGTGCTGCCGTGATCGCCCGGCGAGAACACCTGCATCAGGTCGTCGGTGCCGACGAGCGCCGACACGGGCAGCAGTCCGCCGCCCAGCGCCTTGCCGAGAATGACGCCGTCGGGCTTCACGTTCTCGTGCTCGCACGCCAGGAACTTTGCCGGTGCGGCCCATGCCGGTCTGGATCTCGTCGCAGATGAGGAGCACGTTGTTGTCGCGGCAGATGCGCGCGCACTCGCGCAAGATAGCCCGGCCGGCGGAACGACGATGCCGCCTTCGCCCTGGATCGGCTCGACGAGAAACGCGGCGGTGTTGGGGCCGATCGCGCGCGCCAGCGCCTCGGCGTCGCCGTAGGGCACCTGCCGGAATCCCGGCGCGAACGGTCCGAAGCCGTCGCGATACTGGGGCTCGGACGAAAAGCCGACGATCGTGATCGAGCGGCCGTGGAAATTGCCGGCGCAGACGATGATCTCCGCGCTGTCGGCGGGAATGCCCTTGATCTTGTGGCCCCACTTGCGCGCGGCCTTGAGCGCGGTCTCGACGGCTTCGGCGCCGCCGTTCGCAGGAAGCGCGCGATCGAGTCCCGTGACTTCGGCGAGCCGCTGCAGCAACGCGCGGCAGGAGCTCGTTGTGGAAGACGCGGGAGGTCACGGCGAGCCGCTGCGCCTGCTCGACCAGCGCCCGCACGATGCGCGGATGCGCGTGGCCGTGGCTGACCGCCGAATACGCGCTCATCATGTCGAGATAGCGGCGACCGTGCTCGTCCCACAGCCAGCAGCCGTCGCCGTGCGCGAGCACGACGGGCAGCGGATCGTAGTTGCGCGGCGGCATAGCGGCGCTCGCGGGCGATCGCGGTGGGGACGGCGAAGCGCTGACGACCGGCTTGGCGCCGGCGGGGAATCGGGTATCCATGCTGCTACTCCTCGTGAGAGTCGGGTCCTGCTCCACTTGGCGAGAGCAGGAGACGTGCCAGATCAGGCATCGGCTCGTGGCCGGACCTGAACCATGGCGCAATCTCGAAACGCATGCGCCGGGACGGGCCCGGCGCGTGGGACGAATTCTACACGCGGTGCGCTCAAAATTGCCTGCTGCACTGCAGCATTCGGCGCGGCATATGCCAGCGGCACAGTCCCAGTCTTTCGAGCAGCGGTGCCCTGGTCGCTGTCCCTGCGCTGCAGCGGCCGCAAAGCGCGCCATCCCGGTACCGGGCGTAGTCCGCTCGCAGCGCAGCGACCGCGGCATGCGAAGGCTTTCGGCATCGGGATCGGCCAGCGCGATGCCGGCGCCGAACGGCTCGACCATGGCGGCGCTCAGGTGCCCGCCGTGGTGACGACCGGGCACCCGTGCGCCAGCGCATCGAGCGTCACGCCGCTCACGCGGTCGCGGAATTCGGCGCGGTCGTACGGCTGCAGGCAGATGCTGCCCGGGAAATTCGCGGCGTATTCGGCAGGCGACGGCGTCTCGCCGGATGAGAGCGAGCGGCGGATAGCGCACGGCTTCGAGTCGCGCGATGTCCGCGCGCGTCGCGGCGTCGTATTTGCCGTAATGATCCGGGCGTGATCTGGACCGCGATCGGGATCTGTTCGCTCCGCGCGGCGAGCAATTCCACGAGATCGACGACGATCCCGAAGCCCTTGTCCTGGCGCGCGGCGCCCGCATAGAGCAGGCGCTGGAACGGGCTGCGCCTCGGCGCTCGGCGTCGCCTCGGGCGCGGGATACGGCAACAGCGCGACGTGCGCGAATCCGCAGCGGCGGAACACGTCGACGACGCTCTCGGTCGTGCCGAGGATCACGATGTCCGGTTGCCGGCGCGCGATCGCACGGAAGAAGCGCAAGCTTGCCCGGCGTCTCGCGTACCCAGTGGAAATACAGGAATGACGCGGTCAGGCGGGAGGCGTCCGCGAGCCGCGAGCGCGAGAAGCGCCAGGTCGCGCGTGCGCGCGGTGGTGACGACGAATCCGCCCCGGACCCCGGAGCAGGCGACGAAGGAGGCGCAGCATCTGCGACAGCCTGTGCCGGCGCCGGAACAGCGGATGGATCGTCACCTCGTGGCCGAACGCCATCGCCTCCGATCCTTCGCCGCTCCACAAATCGATCGGCGACCCCGCGGTTGCGCGCACGAGGCTCGCCACCAGCGCGTGGCAATGGCCGGAGTAGTCCTCCAGCGTCGGCTCGATCGACCTGCAGCGGCAGCGCTCACTTCCGCGGCAACCGCATGAGCTTCGCGTAACGGTAATACGTGCCTTCCGCCGTGGCCCAGGCCAGCATGAAGCCCTCGCGACCGTCCAGAAATCCGGCACGCAACACGTAGGTGCGGAAGAACGCCCACAGCGCGCGCGCGATCGCTTCGCCGAGCGACCGAACTCTCTGCCCTCTCGCTGCAGCTGCCGTGCGCCTCAGCGTCGAGTAACGGTTCATCTTGTCGACGAGATCCTCGAGGTCGACGAACGTCTCGTGCATGATGGGCTCAGCGAGAGCGTCGCCGACCGTTGCCGTCGGCGATCACCCGCTCGTGGACCGCGTCGTCCGAGAAGCGGGCGCGCCCGCGGCGAAACAGTCGCACGACGTAGTCCGGCCACCAGCCGGAGTGGCGCAGGAAGCGCCCGCAGAAGCTCGAGCGTCGTCGGCATCCGGTAGGCGGCAACCTCGGCCGCGTTCGCATCCACGACCCGCCGTATCTCCACGGCGGACTCGGCGGTCAGCCACTCGTCGGCATCGAGCGATAGCACCCAGTCGCCGGTGGCGAGATCGAGCGCGCGATTCTTCTGCGGCCCGAAGCCGGGCCAATCCGCGGTCACGGTGACTTTCGCGCCGAGCTCGCGCGCAATGGCCGACGGTGCGATCCGTGCTGCCCGAATCGACGACCACGATCTCGTCGGCGAACGCGACCGAGTTGAGCGTGCCGTGCGATGGACGCTTCCTCGTCCTTCGCGATCACGATGACGGAAAGGCTCACGCGAGCGCCTTCACTGCCCGGTCCGGTAGCGGGTCGAAGCCGGTCGGCCCGGGAGGTCGAGCGCCGCGGCGGCGGACGGCGTGCGCGCGATGATGCGGCCCCGGCGCACGACCGCGAGCCGCGTCGCCTTGAGCCGTATCGCCTCGACCGGATCGCGCGCTTCCAGCAGCACGAAGTCGGCAAAGCATCCCGGCGCAAGGCCGTACCCGTCGAGACCGAGGATCTTCGCCGGAACGGTGGTGACGGCGTCGAAGCACGCGCGCCATCGCCTGCTGTCCCGTCATCTGCGCGACGTGCAGACCCATGTGCGCGACTTCGAGCATGTCGGCCGAGCCCAGCGGATACCACGGATCGAGCACGCAGTCGTGGCCGAAGCGCGACGTCGATGCCCGCGGCCATCAGCTCCGGCACGCGCGTCATCCCGCGGCGCTTGGGGTAGGTGTCGTGCCGTCCCTGGATCGTGATGTTGATCAGCGGATTCGCGATCGCCGCCACGCCCGCTTCCGCGATCAGCGGAATCAGCTTCGACACGTAATAGTTGTCCATCGAATGCATCGACGTGAGATGCGAGCCCGCGACGCGTGCCGGCAGAGCCGAGCCGGCGCGTTTCGCGCGTCGAGCGATTCGATGTGCCGCGACATCGGGTCGTCGGTCTCGTCGCAATGCATGTCCACACGCAGTCCGCGCGCCGCCGCGATCTCGCAGAGGATGCGCACCGACTCGGCGCCTTCGGCCATCGTGCGCTCGAAATGCGGAATGCCGCCGACGACGTCGACGCCCTTGTCGAGCGCGCGCACGAGGTTGGCGCTGCGCGCCCTCGCGAGCGCAGCAGCGCCGTCCTGCGGAAAGGCGACGAGCTGCAGGTCGAGATAGGGCGCGACGCGCTCGCGACGTCGAGCAGCGCATCGACCGGCCATGAGCCGCGGATCGCAGACGTCGACATGCGAGCGTATCGCGAGAAGCCCTTGCCCACCGCCCAGTCGCAATACGGCGAGCGCGCGTTCGACGATGGCGTCCGTCGTCAGCGTCGGCTTCAGCTCGCCCCACAGCGCGATGCCTTCGAGCAGCGTTCCGATGCGTTGACGCGCGGCAGTCCGTAGGACAGCGTCGAGTCCATGTGGAAGTGCGCATCGACGAACGGCGGCGTCACGAGCTGCCCTCGCGCATCGAGCTCGGTCGCGGCCCTGCACGGCGTCGAGCTGCGCCATGCGGCGCGAGGGCCGCGATCCGGCCGTCGCGGACCGCGATGTCCATGCCGCCGCGGCCGTCCGGCAGCGTCGCATTGCGCACGACGAGATCGTATTGCACGCGAGGCCGAAGGCGTCGTCGTCATCGCTTCACCTTTGCGATAGGGTTTCATCAACGCCTGCGGATAGGCGGCGCGCCGCGCCATCACGACGAGGGCCAGTATCGACAGCGCGTAGGGCAGCATCAGGTAGATCTGGTAAGGCAGCTTCGCCCCGCTCGCCTGCTGCAGCCGCAGCTGCAGCGCGTCGAACGCCGCGAACAGCAGCGCGCCGGCGAGCGCCTTGCCCGGCCGCCACGACGCGAACACGACCGAGCGCCACGCAGATCCATCCGCGGCCATTGACCATGTTGAAGAAGAACGCGTTGAACGCCGACAGCGTGAGGAACGCGCCGGCGATCGCCCATCAGCGCGGACCCGCGACGACGGTCCACATCCGCACCGCGATGACGTCGATGCCCTGGCCTTCGGCCGCGCCCGGATTCTCGCCGACCATGCGCACGGCCAGGCCCACCGGCGTGCGATTGAGGACATACGCGAGCAGCGGGCACGCTGACGAGCGCGAGCAGCGTCAGCGGCGTCTGCGCTGGACAGGAGCGGCACGCCGAGCCAGCGTCATCGGCGCGAACGGCTCGATCGTCGGCGGCGTCGTGACCTGCGGCAGCGTCACCCGGTACGCGTACGACGCGAGGCTCGTCCCGAACAGCGTGACACCGAGCCCGGAGACGTGCTGCGACAAGCCGAGCGGCACCGTCAGGACGCGCGTGCAGCAAGCCGAGCGCCGCGCCGGCGAGCGCGGCGACGCCCACGCCGACCCACAGCGTCGCGCCCTGGTAGACGGCGAGCCAGCCGGTGAAGGCGCCGACGACCATGATCCCCTCGATGCCGAGGTTCAGCACGCCCGCGCGCTCGCAGAGCAGCACGCCGAGCGTGCCGAAGATGAGCGGCGTGGCGATGCGCAGCACCGCGACCCAGAAGGGCACGCCCGCGACGACGTCGATGATGTCGGCGGTCATGTCATTCGCGCGAGCGGACCAGCGCAGGGGTCGTTTCATCGCCAGCGAATCCGGTAGCGCGCGAGCATCGTCGCCACCAGCATGGCGATGCAGCGACGCCGCGACGATGACGTCGGCGATGTACGTCGGCACGGCGATGGCGCGGCTCATGCTGTCGGCCCCGACCAGAATGCCGGCGACGAAGATGGCGGCGGCCACGACGCCGATGCGGATTCAAGCTGCGCGAGCATCGCGATCACGATGCCGCTGTAGCCGTAGCCCGGCGACATGTCGAGCGTCACGTATCCGGCGCGCCCGGCGACCTCGATGCACCCGCGAGACCGGCGAGCGCGCCCGACAGGAGCGCCGTCTTGACGACGACCGCCTGCACCGGCATTCCGGCGAACGCGCGCGGCGCGCGCATTGGCGCCGACCGCGCGCATCTCGAAGCCGAAGGCGGTGAAGCGATCGATCGATCCAGACGAGCACCGCGAGGCAGACGCGCAATCAGCAGTCCCGAGTGGACGCGCGAGCGCTCGGCGAGCTTGGCGAGCTCGAGCTCGGCCGGAATGCGCGACCGACTGCGGCCAGCCCATCGCGCCGGGATCCTTCATCGGTCCGTCGAGCATCATCGACACGAACAGCAACGCGATGAAATTGAGCAGCAGCGTCGTGACCACCTCGTCGATGTGGAACCGCGTCTTGAGAAGCGCCGGGCCGATGAGCAGCAGCGCGCCCGCGGCCATCGCGGCGAGCGCGATCAGCGGGAACAGCACGATGGGCGGCAAGCGGCAGTCCCGCATTGCCGACGGCGACCGCGGCGAGCGCGCGCCTGCGTAGAGCTGGCCTTCGGCGCCGATGTTGTAGAGCTTCGCGCGAAACGCGACGGCGACGGCGAGCCCGGTGAGGATCAGCGGCGTCGCGCGCGTCAGCGTCTCGGACACGCGCGAAGCCGGACCCGCCGCGCCTTCGAGCAGCAGGAGATAGCGCGCCGCCGACGGGAACGCCCGCCCACGCGACCAGCAGCGAGCACACGACGAGCGTGAAGGCGATCGCTGCGAACGGGGCGGCGACCTGCATCGGCCGCGAGACCTGCCGGACGCGCCTCAAGCCGCACGCGCCGCCTCCTCTCCGCCCGCCATCGCGAGGCCGATCGCCGCAAGCGTCCAGCTTCCGCCGCGCGCACCGCCGAGAGCCTGCCGTGGTACATCACGCCGATCCGGTCGGCGAGCGCGAAGATCTCGTCCAGATCCTCGGAGATCAGCAGCACTGCGGCGCCTGCGCCCGCGGCGTTGAGCAGGCATTCGTGCACGTAGGCGAGCGCGCCGATGTCGAGCCCCCATGTCGGCTGGTCGGCGAGGATGAACGCAGGTGTCGCGCCCGCGCCGACCGTCGAGCGCGCGGCCGAGGATCAGCTTCTGCATGTTGCCGCCGGACAGCGATCGCGCGGGCACGTCGATGCCGGACAACGCGCACGTCGAACCGGCGCACGATCGCGTCGGCGTGCGCGCGAGCCCTGGCGCGGCGGACGAAGCCGCGCGCGCGTGAACTCCGGCATCCGCAAGCGCTCGGAGATCGCGTTCTCCCAGACGGCGAGATCGCCGATCACGCCGACGGCGTGCCGATCCTCCGGAATTCGCGCCGACCCGCGCGGCGATCCATGCGCGCGGCGTTGCGGCGAGCGCGCGGCCCGGCGAGCGTCACCGATCCGCGTTCCGGCGGCGAGCGTTCCGACAGCAATCCGGCGAGCGCCTGCTGGCCGTTGCCGGCGACGCCGGCGATCGCGACGATTTCACCGGCCGCGACGTCGAGATCGATGCCATCCAGGAGAGCACCGCCGCCGTGCATCGCGGACGTGCACGCCGCGCACGGCGATCGTCGAAGCGCCCGGCGCCCGGCGCTCGCGCGTCGGCATGACGACGGCCCGGCCGACCATCAGCAGCGGCGAGCTCGGCCTTGGTCGCCCCGCGCGCGCTCGCGCAACGCGACCGAGCCGGCCGTTCCGCAGCACCGCGATGCGGTCCGGACACCGCCAGCACTTCGTCGAGCTTGTGGCTGATGAAGATGATCGACAGCCCTTCGCTCACGAGCTGCCGCAGCGTCGCGAAGAGATCTTCGGCTTTCCTGCGGCGTCAGCACCGCCGTGGGCTCGTCCAGGATCAGGACGCGCGCGCCGCGGTAGAGCGCCTTCAGGATCTCGACCCGCTGCCGCTCGCCGACGGACAGCTCGCTCACTCGCGCGTCGCGTGTTCACGGCGAGCCCGAAGCGCTGCCGCCGTTTCGCGCACTCGTGCGCGCGCCGCGCGCCGCCTGGAAACAGGCTGCCACAGCGGCTCCGTGCCGATCATGATGTTGTCGAGCACGGTCAGGTTGTCGGCCAGCGTGAAGTGCTGGTGCACCATCCCGATGCCGGCTGCGAGCGCAGCCGCCGGATCGCCCGGCGGCAGCGGCTCGCCGAACGCCGTGATCGTGCCTGCGTCGGCGACGTAGTGGCCGAACAGGATCGACACGAGCGTGGACTTGCCGGCGCCGTTCTCGCCGAGCAGCGCCAGGACTTCGCCGCGCGCCAGGTCGAGCGACACGGCATCGTTCGCCGTGAGCGCGCCGAAGCGCTTGGTGATGCCCGCCAGAGTCAGTAACGGAACTGAGGACGAGAGACTCGAGCGTTCGACCCCTCCAGCCCGGCGGGCGCTCTTCGTTACAATGCGTGGACTTGGGCTCGGCGTCGTCGTGACCTTGACGGCGAACTTGCCGTCGAGGATGGCCTTCTCCTTCGTCCTTCACTCTTCACGAGGTCGGCCGGAATCTTCTTCTCGAACGTGCCGAGCGGCGCCAGCTCGGAGCCCTTGTACTTCATCATCGAATACGAGCCGTAGTCTTCGGCCTTGAACTTGCCTGTCCTTCACCGCTTTCAGCGCGCGGTCGACCGTCGGCTCCATGTTCCACAGCGCCGAGGCGACGACGGTGTCGGGATACTTGTCCTGCGTGTTGATCACGTTGCCGATCGCGAGCTTGCCCTTCTCCTTCGCCGCATCGGAGACGCCGAAGCGCTCGGCGTACAGCACGTCGGCGCCCTTGTCGATCATCGCGAACGCGGCTTCCTTCGCCTTCGGCGGATCGAACCACGAGCCGATGAAGCTGATCGTGAACTTCGACCTTCGGGATTGACTTCCCGCGCGCCTTCCATGAACGCGTTCATCAGCCGGTTCACTTCCGGAATCGGGTAACCGCCGACCATGCCGATGCACGTTCGACTTGGTCATGCCGCCCGCGACCATCCCGGTCAGGTACGCCGGCTCCTGGATGTAGTTGTCGAACACCGCGAGGTTCGGTTCTGCGGCTTCGCCGCGACGAGCCCATCAGGAACGAGACCTTGGGATAATCCTTCGCGACCTTGCGCGCCGCGGCTTCGACGGCGAACGACTCGCCGATGATCAGCGTGTTGCCCTGCTCGGCGTACTGGCGCATCACGCGCTCGTAGTCGGCGTTGCTCGACGTTCTCGGAGAACTTGTACTCGATCTCGCCGCCGCGCCGACGCGCGGCGTTGAGCGCCTTGTGGATGCGCGACACCCACTGCTGCTCGACCGGCACCGTATAGATCGCCAGCGACTTTCATCTTCTGCTGGGCCATCGCCGGTGCTGCGCCGATAAGCGCCGCGCCGAAAGCGAGCGCCGCGCAGGCGCCCAGTACGCATTCTTCTCCTGCTCTCATTCATGTTCATGGGCGGGTCCTTTCTTAGGGAAAAAGCGGGCTGGATCGCTTCCGGCCTGCGCGGCGAAGCGCGTGCTACGGAATAGCGTGCAGACCCGGCACTTTTATCGGGGTTTGCCGCCACGCCGCACATCCCGCCGGGGCGGGCGCCCGTCCCCCATTTGGTGCCGAACAGACGATCGCCCGCGTCGCCCAGGCCAGGAATGATGTAGCCGTGGTCGTTGAGATGGTCGTCGACGCGCGGCGGTATAGATCGGCACGTCGGGGTGCTCGCTTGCCAGCATCGGCGATGCCTTCGGGCGCGGCCAGCAGGCAGACGTACTTGGATCGTGCATGGCGCCGGCTTCCTTCAGCCGGCTGAGCGCGCGCGACCGCCGAGTTGCCCGTGGCGAGCATCGGGTCGACGCACGATCACGAGCCGCTCGGCGATGTCGTCCGGCACCTTGAAGTAGTACTCGACCGGCACGAGCGTGGCCGGATCGCGATAGAGGCCGATGTGGCCGACGCGTGCGGCCGGCAGGATCTCGAGCATGCCGTCGAGCATCCCGTTGCCGGCGCGCAGGATCGAGCACGAGGCACGAGCTTCTTGCCGCTGATCTGCGGCGCCTTCATCGCCGTGAGCGGCGTTTCGATGTCGACGAGCTCGAGCGGCAGGTCGCGCGTCACTTCGTAGGCCAGGAGCTGGGCGATCTCGCGCAGGCGGCGGCGGAAACATCTCCGTCGACGTGTCCTTGCGCCGCATGTGCGTGCAGCTTGTGGAGGATCAGCGGATGACCGACGACGTTGAGCGTGTCGCGACATGGGATGCCTCGGTTTCTTCGCTGGAGGCGATCAGAATACAGTGCCGTCGCTTGCGATCGACAGCGGAGGGTTGCCGCCTCGCGGCGCTTCTGCGGCGATGCGCGGCCCGCCGCCCACGTGCCGCCTTCGAGCACACGGGCAAGCGGGAAGGCCTGCGCGGTGACGCCCAGGATCCCACGCACGAGCACCGCGACGCGATCGAGCCAGATCACCGTCAGCGCGCGCCACTCGACGATCCCCTGTCGTCGACTCTGCGCGTGCGCCGCAGGAAGTCGGCATCGACGGGCTCCGAGCACGCCTGAGATCGAGCATGAGGCCGCCGTTCCGGTACTCGGGCAATCCGGTGAGCGCGTCGACGCCCGGCGACCACGACTCCGGCTCCTCGAGCGGCTCCAGGAGCGAGTAGGCGAGCACTGCGTGAGCTTGTGGAAAGGGACATAGCCGGCGGTGGGATCGGTGGAATCCGCGGCGCGCGCCGCAGGATGCCGCCAGGTATCGCCGAGCGGCACGCCATCGAGCGAGAGGCGCGACGGCCAGATCGGGTCCGAGCGCGCGCAGCAACGTCGCGACCAGGAATTCGGCGCTGATCGAGCCCTTCCGCATGGGCGATGAAGTAGTCGTAGCAGATTGCCGAGCCGCGCTGGCGTGCCGAAGACCACCGGCGTAGCGCTCGCCACCGCGCCGAGTCGCGCGCAGCAACGCCGCGCGGCCATCGATCCCGACGAGCGGATTGTCGGCGCTCGCCTGGAAGCCCTTCGCCATGCGTGGACGTTTCGAGCGCTGCCAGCGCTTCGGCATCCGCGGCGAAGGGCGCGTCGGCGCGAGCGGAGAACGCGCCGGCGGCGAAAAGGCGAAGGCTCGCCACCGCGAGACCTTCGGAGCGCGCGAAGCGCGCTGCCCGGTCGCTCATCGTGATAACGCCACGACGGGCCCGCGCCGGCGTCGAGAAGCACGCTCGTGATCGCGAGATCGATCCGTGCGCGCGCCCTCCCCGCGGCATCGCCCGGAAGGTTCGCGGGCGATGGCGCCGAAGCGATCGATGCCCTCCGGCTTCGAAGTGACGCCAACGGCTGTGGTAGGGAACGTCGAGCGTCGGGTAGCGGAGCGCTGATGGTGTCGGCGACACGTACGCCGCCGTTGCCGCGAGGCGCTCTTCCTGAACGCCGAGATGGCGCGTTTGTCCGCGCTCGGCCGCCGCCATGATCGCGGCGCAGCGTTCGCGCACCGCGGACGCCGACAAGAGCTGCGCCGCCGGATGCGAATCCGGCATCGGCGTATGCCACATTTCGCTGGGCTCGTTGCGAACGGCAGCGCGCGCCCGGCCGATCTGAGGCGCGCCGCTGCGCCTCTGCGGGCAGCGAACGTAGTGAGCGTGGCGGGTCGTTTTTCACTCGTCGAGGCGCGCGGCCCTTCGCGACTTCGCTCGTTGCACGGCTCGCCCGACTCCGGCGCGGTAGTAGCCGGCGGCCTTCTTGGCATCCATCTCGACGCGTGCATCCGCGGGAATGAGCGTCGTCGGGGATCGCCACCTGCTCGACGACGGAGATGCCCTGGGACGCGAGCGCGTCGCGCTTCATGTTGCTCATCGAGGCCCAGCGGTCGATGCGGGCGATGCCCGAGCCAGTGGAAGACGTCGGGCATGAGCTCCTGGAAGCGCATGTCCTGGACGCCGGCCACGCATTCGGTGCGCTCGAAATACGTCGCCGCGCGATCGCCGCCGACCTGCCGCTTGCGCGCGTTGTAGACCAGGAACTTCGTCACCTCGCCGAGCGCACGGCCTTCCTTGCGGTTGTAGACGACGAGGCCCACGCCGCCCTGCTGCGCCATCTCGATGCAGACTTCGACGCCGTGCGCGAGGTAGGGGCGGCACGTGCAGATGTCGGAGCCGAACACGTCGGAGCCGTTGCACTCGTCGTGGACGCGGCAGGCGACCTTGGTCGGCGGCGTCTCCCAAGCTGCGCCGACGTCGCCGAAGAAGTAGAGCGTCATCCCGCCGATCGGCGGCAGGAAGACGTGCAGATCGGGACGCGTGACGAGCTCCGGGAACATGCCGCCGGTCTGCTCGAACGAGCACGCGGCGAAGCTCGTCCTTCGGCGACGCTCGAAGCGCCGCGCGATGCCGGGCAGATGCCAGACCGGATCGATCGCCGCCTTGGTCACGCGGCACGTCGCCGTTGGCATGCAGGATCTTTCCGTCCGGCATCAGGCGGCCGGCCGCGACGGCATCCTTCATCTCCGGCATGTTGATCCGCGCCTTGGTGACCGCGATCGACGGCCGCAGATCGATGCCCGCCGGCGAGCTCCGCCGGCAAACACGCTGGCCACCAGATGGCCCCACGGGTCGAGCGAGACGATCTTGTCGGGATCGGCCCACTGCGGATGCGGCCCGATCACTTCCGCGGGCGAGGTGTCCGTGAGGTCGGGCCGATGGTCGCGATCGAGCCTGCCCGACGCCACCGCGAGCGCACGATAGAGCGCATAGGCTCCCGAGTGCGTGCCGATCGCGTTGCGTTGCGCGGGATTGGTGAGGCTCGCCACCACCGGTCCCCGCTCCGCGGCGCTTGCGGCGCCCCACTTGAGCGGCGGCGACTGTCCCGCCGTGCGCCCGAACGGGTGGGAGGTGAGGACGATGTGGCTCGACATTTTGAAGCTGCCTGGGCTGCCCGTCAGGCGGCCGGCTTGGGAATCATCGGTGCCTTCGGTTGCGAAGCGCGGATCCTGCGGCTTGTTAGGCACGTGGCCGTGCTCCTGGGCGTACCGCACCACCTTCGGGAGGAGGTCCAGACCGATGGGAGCCAGCGCACGCTCCCACAGCTCGCGCGCCGTCTCGCCGGGCGCGACGAAGCACCATTCCTGCGCGGCGATGCCTGCCCTTGTCCCAGCCGTCGGCCAGGTGATAGACCGAGCCTCCGGCGATCGGATCGCCTTCCTTGATCGTCCACTCGACCGCGGCGATGCCGCGATGCCGCGGCAGCAACGACGGGTGGTAGCCGACGCCGCCGAGGCGCGAGTGCGCCAGCGCCTCGTCGCTCACGCGCGCGTGCGTACGCGCGGCAACGATGAGATCCGTTCCCCGGGAACCGCATCGCCGGGCACCATCTTGGGATTCGCGAGCACGTGCACGCGGAGCTCCGCTTCCTGCGCGGCGAGCGCCAACCGGTCGTCCGCCGCAGGCACGACGACGCTCGAGAACGTGACGCCTTCCTCCTTGCGCAGCGCCTCGAACGCCGCAGCTCCGAAAACGGGATCCCACCAACGCGATCTTCATCGACTTCTCTCCTCCGCGGGACTGTTGAGTGCCGGGCCCGCCGCCCGAGCGTCAGGCAAAGGTTCTGTACAAGAGATAGAGCACGGCGAGCGTCAACCCGGCGAGCCACGGCATGGCCCAGCCGGAGCGCGCGGGCGCAGGCGGGATCGGGACAGGTTCCGCGGGGCTCACGAGCCCGGTCGCGCCGGCGGTCAGCATCGCCTTCGCCGTCCGCACCGAGGCGGCTCACCTTCGATGCGCGCTGAAGGCCATCTTCACGAGCTCGCGCCCGACGCGTTCCGCGACGGCAATCGCATTTTCTTCCACGCGCTGACGCGACGCCAGCTTTCGTCTTCGTGTGCCGCCTTGAGCGCGTCGCGCATCACCTCTTCGGCGACGGCCCTCGCCGCGGCTTCGGCGGCGGGCTTCGACGCTGACTTCGGCAACGGTCCGCACGGTCTCCTGCAATTCCGCGCGCGCGATTCGAGCACGCCGCGCGACGCTCTCCGACATCGCTTCCTGGCCGCATCGAGCGCCTGGCGCGCAACCTCTTCGGCCGCCGAGTGGGCGCTGGCGAGCGTCGCCTGCAAATCTTCTTCCGCCGCAGCGGCGACGACGTGGCGCTCCTCCGCGGCCGTCTCGTTCGCCTTCTCGACCAGCTCGCGCGCGACACGCTCGGCGACGTCCGCCGAGGATTTCTCCACGTCCGCGCGCAGCACCGCTTCGTCGTCCTTGACCGAGGCGAGCGTGACCCGCACCAGCTGCTCGGCCACGGTGCGTGCCGCGGCTCAGGCCACAGGCCTGGCGGCGGCTTCCGTGGTGACGCGGACGCTTCTCCTGCAGCTCGGCGCGTGCGGCATCCAGGATCGAGCGCGACGCATCCTCCATCGTCGCCCGTGCCGATTCGATCTTCCTGCGCGACCCGCTCGGCGGTCGCGTGGACAGTTGCGAGCGACTCGCGAGCTTTCCTCGGCGGCGAGCACCGCCGACTGCCGCGCCACCTCGGCCGCCTCGATGCTCGGCTGGATCAAGTCGCGCGTGACCTTTTCCGCGACGCGCGATGGCTGCCTGCTCGACGTCGGCGCGCATCGCGGTTTCTTCCTCCTGCACCCCGGCCAGGGTGACGCGAACGAGCTCGCTCGGCGACGCTGCGCGCCGACGATTCGGCAGATCGGCTTGGCCGCGGCTTCCGCCGCGGCGCGCGGTGTCGGCAAGCTCGGCGCGGGCTTCATCGAGAATGCGCCGCGACGCATCCTCCATCGTGGATTGGGCGGCGTCGACCGTCTGGCGCGCCACGCGCTCGGCCGTGGTGTGCACGGTGGCAAGGGCTTCCCGCAGCTTGTCGTCGGCCGCCATCGCCGCCGACTTCCGCGCGGCTTCCGCGGCGTCGACCGCCGGTTGCACCGATTCGCGGGCGGCGCGGGTCGCGGCAGCAACCGCGGCGAGCTCGGTCCGCTCGTGCGTCGTCGCGACCTCGGCGCGCAACGACGCCAGCGCGTCGTGTGCCGCACGCTGCGCGACTTCGAGCGCGGCGCTGCGGGACACCTTCTCGGCCGCGGCGGAGAGAGCCGCCATGGCTTCGCGCACCAGTTTTTCCGCGACTTCGCGCGCCACCCGTTCGGCAATCCGTGCGGCGTCCTCGCCGTACGCGGACGCCGGGGCCGGCGCTTGCGCCGCGGCAGGCATGGGAGTCGTGAATGGCGTGGCCGGCACGAGGCGGCAGCGGTGTCGGGGTAGCGACCGGAGGCGTGGCAACCTCAGGTGCGCTCGCCACCGGGCTCGCTATCGGCTCTGTTGACCACCGTTTCGGCCTCGGCGTCGGCGACAACCGCGATCTCCGCGGCGGCGGCGACAGGATGGGTCCCACGCGGCCGTTGAGTTCGGCGAGCAGGCCGTCGAGGGCCGCATCGTCGACAGGCTTGGTCACGAAGGCGCTGGCGCCGTTCTCCTTGGCCCGGCGCGCGGTCCTGCGGTGTGTCGTGGCCCGTACACATGACGACAGGAATCGTCGCGGTATTGGGGTCGGCAGTAATCATGCCGGTGACTTCGTAGCCGTCCATGTCCGGCATCATGAAGTCCATGAAAATGACGTCCGGAACGTGGCCCCTTCAGGAAATCGAGAGCCTCGTGCCCGGAAGAAGCGGTGTCGACCCCCAAACCGCGTGCCTCGAGCATGCGCTTCAGCTTGAACTGAACCACTTTCGAATCGTCGACGATTAGCGCTCTGCCGATGTTCATGATGTCGCCCCTCTTTTGCCGACGTATAGGAAAACTCCAACCGTATCATGCCCTGAGGTCGGGATGCAAAAAGGCGTGCCCACCTGGCATTCGGGCCCGCGGAGCGGGAGGCTCGCCAGCGGCGATCCGTGCCTGCTAGTGCCACCACCCCCGCGATTCAGATCGGCGCCTTCGTTTCCTTCGGCGGTCCGAGCACGGCGAGCCAAAGCTCCGCGGCGCGCTCCAACCCTCGCTCGAGAAGTGGCACCCGTCGTAGCGCTCGGCAAGGCCGAGTGTATCGAGATCCGGTCCCGCCAGAACGCCGGCGACAGGGTTCGCGAGCGCGCCTTGGGCATTGCGGAGCTCATCCGACGGATGAACTTTCGCGCAGCGCGTCGCGCGTGCGACGTAGATCGGCGCGTCGACCCCCAGGCCTCGAATCGACGCGAGCATCGCCCCGAACCTCTCCCGATAGACGTTTCCGGATGTCCGCGCAATCGCATCGGCCTCGCCCTGTTCCCAGAGCAGGTGGGTGAACACAAGTCCGTGCTTCGCGCGCGCTCGCGAGCACCGCGAGCAGATGCGTCGTTGAGGCTTCCGCCGGGTGCGAAGCTCGCGATGTCCGCCGTCCCGACCGCGAAGGGCACGAGGACCACCGTATCGTAGGCACCGCTCTCAATCGCCTTCGCCGCAAGACGAAGCCAGATGCTTCCTCCATCGCCGGTCGCGCCCAGCAACGGGTCGCGCGCCTCGTAGATCCGGCCGCGATGGAACTCGAACACTCCGGGATGCGGCAGGCCGCGCGTCTCTCCGCCGTTGCCGGCATTCGATTGCCCGAAGACGAGCGCGATCATCGTTCGGCCGGGCACCGTCTTCGGCAGTGCGACCGGGGACCGGTCGGCTGCGGAGCGCATCTGGTGAACGGCGAGCTTGTGCCGCAATCCGGCCCAATCGATGAACGCCTCCAGTCCCGACGTAACGCTCGAACACGACTCCGCCAGCGAACGTAACGACTCCGATCAGGGCGACGCATGCGGCAATGAGGCGCGTGTGCATCGTCCCGTCTACCGTTTCGCGACACGCTTCAAGTACGCGAGCATTTCGTCCAGGTCCGCGGCCTCATCGGGTTCCGAGCGACGGTACCGGACCGCCGCCTCCCGAGTCGCGGACAGATCATTATCGATCGACGCCGGATCGAGGCGGACGCCAGGCAGGAGCGACGCCTCGAGCGCTGGCGCTCCGAGGATCCGGTCCAGGATCATGTCACCCACATCGGGCGAATAGTGCGACGTGTCGCGGTACCACCGCATGCGGGCGTGGTGGTCGCCGATCTTCGGGACGGTTTCGGTCGAGATCGAATGGAAACCGCCGAAATCCCATAGCGCGACCGACGCTCGCCCCGCGCCGGCCTTCGATTCCGCGTCGATCGCCTCGACCAGTGCGCGCTTCCAGGACTCGTACAGCGGCCACCAGCCCACGCGCCGGTACCATTCGAGGTAGCGCGCGTGAACCGGGAAGATGAACATCCGGAGCTCGATGTCGTGGGTTCGCGCATAGCGCAGGAGCTCGCGGAACGACGCCATCGCTGCCGCGCGTCTCCGGTCGGCCGCCCAGCTTGAAGCCGAAGCGCCCCGCGGAAAGAGCAGCGGCAACCGCGCATAGAAATTGTCGTATTCGGCGACCCAGATGACGCCCTCGCTGGCCGTCCCACAGCTTGAGCGCCTCGTCGGGGATGCGCCATGCACGCTTGTCCGCCGCGTCCGCGGGGGTCGCGCCGGCAGGCGCACGGATCGTTCTCCGATCCGAGGCGCGCGAGGCTCGCCCCGAACGTTTCGCGCGATACGCCGATCCGCAATCGCACGAGCGAGGCCGGCTCCGATTCGCCGTTGCCTGCGAGCGCCGCGGGATCGAAATCGGTACGCCCGTTGTCGAGGAACGATTCCATGTCGAGGCCAATGATCGCCATCGCGAGCGGAGAGGCGGCATTGGCGTGCAGCAGAAGCAAATGGATCTGCTCGATGCTCAGTCCGCCGATCGACAGATTCAGCACCGGCTGGTATCGAGGGTTGAAACCCGGGTGGCGGGGGTCGAGGCCCGAATTCCGCGCGCGACGTGCCCAGTATCACCCGTCCGCGGCTTCGCGATCGCGCATCGTGAGCGCCTTGCGCCAGAAAGCTCCGGGACGCGCGCTTTCCGACGACGCCCACGGGCTCGGGCGACACGGAACGCGCGGCGAGTCCGTAGGGATCGACGCGAACGTTGACCGAGCAGCACGAAGCCCACCAGCGCGGCGGCGACGCCAGGACGCACAACCAGGTAGGTGCCCGGTCGCATCCCGGTCAGAACTGAAAGTACAGAAACTCGGACACGCGCGTCATGCTCGTCAACGACGCCGCCAGCAAGAGCGCGCTCGCGACGGCCCAGCGCCGGCTGATCGCCCACGTGAGCGCGCGCGGAACGGCCGCGCGGCATGGTCGGAGATGAAGGCCTCCGCGCGTGCCATGATCTGCCGCGTGTTGGGCGCGAGCCACGCGATGGCGAGCAACACGGCGATCCAGGCGAGCTGCGCCCTGCTGACCAGCACGCCCGCACTGCGGCCGCGCGCCATGCCGGTCGGAAGGTCGGCATCGACGGCACCGAAGTGAGACACGATCCATCGAGCGATGGACGACGGAACGCCGCGAGCCTGCCCGACCCAGCGCGCGGCTTCCCCGATCTCCGCGAGCGCCGACGGTGGAAGCGAATGTCCGTTGAGTCCGGCGAGACCGCGGAGAATGCGAATCGCCGACGGCAAATCATCGGCGCGGAAGATCGCCCAGGCGCCGAACACGGCCGCGAACGTGAGCACGGCGCCGATTGCGCACCCGATGCGGTTGATCCACGCCGGACCCTGCGGAAGCGAGGCGCCTGCGCGCCAGCCGTGATTGACCAGCGAGGAAGGCGCCATGCACGGCGCCCCACAGCACGAACGTCCACGCCGCGCCAGTGCCACAGCCCCCAGGAGCATCGTGACGAAGAGATTGGCGTAGCGGCGAACGACGCCGCGACGGTTGCCCCTGAGCGCGAAGTAGAGATAGTCGCGCAGGAACCGCGACAGCGTCATGTGCCAGCGACGCCAGAATTCGATGATGCTCGTCGCCTTGTACGGCGAGTCGAAGTTGACCGGCATCTTGATGCCGAGCATCTTCGACAGTCCTACCGCCATGTCGGAATACGCGGAGAAATCGAAATAGAGCTGCAACCCGAAGGCGAGGGCGGCACCCCACGCCTCCACGCGTGGTTGGCGCATAGCCTCCGCGGCGCGGCGCGAAGACCGGGCTTGCGTACGAGCGCGATGCCGTCGGCGAGCACCGTCTTCTTGAACAGTCCGATCGCAAAGAGCGTGAGGCCCGCGGCGAGGTTGGCGAAGTCGAGCCGATAGCTCGTCGGCGCCGCGAACTGCGGCATCATCTCGCGGTGATGCAGGATCGGTCCCGCGATCAGATGGGGAAAGTAGCTGACGAAGAGCGCATACGGAACGACTCCGTAGCGCACGGGATCGCGATAGACGTCGACCAGATACGCGATCTGCGTGAACGTGAAGAACGAGATGCCGAGCGGCAGCACGATCGCCTCCATGCGCATTCCCGCGCCGAGGAGCGCGTCGACGTTGGCCGCCAGGAAACCCGCATATTTGAAGTAGCCGAGCACGGCCAGATTGACGGCGACGCCGCCGCACAGAACGCCGAAGGCATTCCCGCCGGGCTTGCCGCCGCGGCGCGCGATCGCCTCGCCCGCGAAGTAGTTGAACGCGATCGAGGCCAGGAGCAGCGGCACGTGCCGCCAGCTCCACCACCCGTAGAAGAACAGCGAGGCAAGCACGAGCCAGCCGACGGCGAGACTCGTGCGATACCGGACAAGGAAAAACGCGCCCGCGAGGGTGACCGGCAGAAACAGGAAGAGGAACGTATAGGAATTGAAGAGCATTGAAGTGCAGACGCAAGAGACGTACCGGCGGCACCGGCGGAGTATCTTTGCCGTCACCGCCCTTGTCAAAAAGAGGCGCGCGCAGGCGGACGCTCCGACCGGATGGCGGGCCTCGATCGACACCCGGCAAAAAAACGCCCGCGTAGTCGACGCGGAGCGTCTTCGAGGTCGGCGATGGAATCGCTACGACCTCAAGTGCGAGCGCTCGTTCAGGAAATAAGCCGGCGAATAGCGGGCGGCGCCACGACGTCGCGACGCCTGCGCGCGACCCACAACAGCGACAGGGCGCCCAAGCCAGCAGCCAGTTGGTGCCCGGCTCTGGCAGAGGCGTGCAGCCAAACGTGCATGTCGGGGTCGGTGTACTTTTCGAACGTCGTCTTCTGACGGATAAACGTCGCCCGGGTCATTCAATGTAATCAAGCCCAGGTGCCTCTGCGCCTTGTTCACCCAGTCCGACGCGTTGAACGTGCCGGCCGCAAACTGGATCTCGTAGCCGACTTCCTTGATCCATGCGGCGTTGGTGCTGGTGAGTTGGTCGTGCGCGCTCGCGAAACCGTTGTTGAGGTTGTATTCGAGCGAAGTGGCGATTTCCCTTCAGGCCGAAGCCTTCCTGCCGCCTGAGTTCCCGAGTAGCTGCCGTTCTTGAGCCGACCAGCTACCACGTGTACTGCCCCCGCGCCGCCGGTTACCACCGGTACCCCCACCGCCGGAACGATATTGGGGAGTTAGGGCCGCATGGACTCGTCCCGGCGGTGCCGCAATCCGGCACAGATAGTCCATCTTCCAGCGTATTCCCGCCGAAGCTGATGCCCAGCGCATCGCTCTGTTCAACAGGTTATACGAATGTAGTGACCGGCCGAGCCAACCGGTCGGAAGCAGCGTCTCGTTCCACACGTGTTGTCGACGAAGCCCAATGGCATCTGGATATAGAAGGTACTGACCATCCGCGGCGTTACCGAAATAGAGCTTTCCGTAGCTCGTGACTCCCACGTCATTCAAGATGCCAAAGGTCAAGCCGAGCTGGTAGCCCTCGGCGGCGCTCGAACTTGCCGTCGGCGACAAGAGTTGCGCCTGCTTGTGCGGACACTGCCGCGAGCGCTGCGGCTAATGCCGCCCTCCGCACTGCGGACGGAATTCGTTGTTTTCGCGCATACCTACCTCCGTATTGGAGCCCGGTTAGGGACACCCTCCCGCCCGAACCTTACGCCATCGCCAATGGGATTGCGATGCCCAACCCAAAGCAAGTAGTGAGCCAAGGGTTGAAAATGCAAGGATAAGCATTTGTTTTAAAAGCAGGTCTAGTTTGTACAGCAGCTGACGCCGATTGCACCGACTGTCAAATAATCCGACGCTCGAGTCCACCGCACGACCGCAGTTCCATCCCGCATCCTAGGCAATCCGGCCTGGACATCCGATCTCGTGACCCGAAGCCGGGCTTCAGAGGCGAATCAAAGGGCAAGTTCCGATCTTTCCGCCGTGCCGCCGGCCGTCGACGGCAGGGGGCAATCGGGACACCGCTCGCATTGCGCACGGAATGGAAGATTTTCCGGACATTGAGCGCGGGAATGCACTTTCCTTGGTACGTGAACGATCGCGGTGTCGACCGCGGCGGTCCGGCGCCTCAGACGCCGAAGCGATTGCTACTGCCGGAGTTGCTTCAGCAGCGCCAAGGCTTCGGCTTCCTGCGGAAACGCCGGCCCCGATCCGATGACGATCTCGAGTTGACTGATCGCCTTCGGCTTGTCTCCCGCTTTCACGAGCGCCTGGGCTAAATGGTAGCGGATTTCCCTGTTCGAGGCGCGGCGGCGACCGCTTTTGCGGCACGGCGAGCCCCCGGCTACATCGCCTTTTTCCACCATGATCTGGGCCAGCGTATCGGCGATTCCCCATCGGCGGGGCTGAGCTCGTGCGCCTGCTGCGCGTAGCGGAGCGCGGTGAAGTCCTTCAGTTTGTTGAGCGCCCAGGCGACGTTGTTGAGCGCAACGGCGTCCTTGGGCTGACGCTCCAGCACAGGCGGTATTCTTCGATAGCGAGCGCGTACTTCCGCGCTGCATTCTGCTGTACGCGAGATGGCGCCGTGTCGCAATGTCGCCGGGTTGCTCGGCCAGCCACCCCTTGATCCGCGCTTCGCCCTGCTCCGGCCTTGCCTGCTTCCACCCGGGCGTCGTACAGCTTGGTGGCGACAAGCCCGCTCTTGCGCATCGATGTAGGCCTTCTCGTACAGCACGGCGGCCTGCGCGTACTTCTTCCCAACGACCAGCACGTCCCCCTCGAGCACGTAGCCTAGAGGCGCCTTGGGCATGTCGGTCTGGACCTCCCGCGCCACCTGTAACGCCGCACCGACCGGTCCTGGGCCAGTTCCGCGGCCACCAGCGCCGCCTGAGCCTCGGGATGGCCGGGCTTGAGCCGCAGGACCTTTCGCAAAGTGTTGCTGGCGGCCCCGGGGTCCTTGACCGCCAGTTGCAGGTTAGCGCTCAGAAGTGCCGACGGCGAATTCGGCAGGAGGATCGCCCGCTCGCTGTAGACGGCGACCGCATCCGCGGCATGTCCCTGCGCGACCAGCAGTTTGCCAAGCGTTTCCAGCACCTCGGGATCGCCGGGGCGCAGTCTCTTTTGCTCGAGCGCGAGGGCCACTGCCTTTTCGAGTTGGCCGTGCGGCGGTAGTGGTCGATCTGGGCCCGGAAAGGCGCGATCGCGTCAGGGCTCGCCGTCTTGGCGCGTTGAATCCAATCAATGCTTCCTTCTCGTGGCCAGGCGTCCGGCTAGCCAGATCGGCGAGGGCGAGCATGGCCTGGGTCTGCGCCTTGTCCTTCTGCAGCACGCCTTCGTAGCGCTCCCCGCGCCGCCTGCGGGTTGCCTGCCTGAAGATCGAGTTGCGCAAGGTTCGCGGCGGCGGGGAGTACCCGGGTCTATCTTGAGCACGCGTTCGAACTGCGCACGGGCCTGGGCCACGTCGCCCTTGCCCGCATAGGCGCGCGCCTTTCATGTTGATGATCAGCGTGTTGTCTGGCGCTGCGTCTTCTCGACCTTGACGATGGTCCGCAGGGCACCGATCGAATTCCTTGCGCTTCAGGCTCATCATCGCCAACATGATGTCCGCTCGCGCCCCGGACGGACCGAGCGCCGCCGCCGCCTCGAGATCCGCGGTCGCGCGATCGGTCGCCCGGAAGCCATCCGGCTCATCCCCAGGCTGATGCAGCGCCGACGCGCTCTGGGGGTCGAGCGCCACCGCCTTCGCTCGAACACTGGCTCGCCTTCGGCAAACTGCCCGTTCTGCATGAAGGCTTCACCCGCCAATGCGAGCAGCTCGGGGTCGGAAGCGCCCGGACCCCGGATCGAGCACCGGCTCCAGCGTCGCTAGGCTGCCTGCGGTGCCCTTTGGCATCCGTGAGGCAGCGAGCACCTTGCGCCCGTAAACGTTCGCGCGGGTTGAGATCGAGGGCGGTATTCAGAAATTTCTCCGCCGCTCCAGTGTGTCCTCGCCCCAGTTCCGCACCGCGCCGGGGAGCGTGCTCGGAACGTGTCTCGGCGCATTCAGCGCGCGATACACTGACTCCAGCGCGTACCTTTTTGCTGCCCATGCTGCAGCTCGAGCAGCGCCCTGCAGGTACACCCCCATCACGTTCTTCGGGGGCAACTCTGCGCGCCGCCTCAAGTTCGCTGGTACCTCTTCGTAACGCTTGGCATCGATGCTGAGCGATCGCAGATCGACCGCGCCGCGGCGCTGCGAGGATTGATTTCGATCGCCTTCAGAAGGACGTCCGCGCGAGGTCCGGCGTACCCGGTTGGACGCTGATGCCACCCTTCAGCAGCCAGCCGTCGACATTCTTGGGGTCGATCGCGAGGCCTTGTCGACGAGCGCGGCGCCAGCGCCGTCCCCTTCGAGCAATGCAGATCGGGCTTGCGACTGGGATCGCGTCGGCAAATCGAGCCGCGGACGAGCGCGGAGAGTCGAGGGAAGCCTGGCGGCCGCAAGCTGCCGCATTCCGAGTTGCGCGAAAGAGCTGAATGCTGAGAATTTCCGGGACCCTTGAGCGCTCGGGACCTTGGCCGGGTCGCCTGCGTCCGAGCGCTTCTTTGAATCGCTCTCTAACAATCAAAGACTTGGTAAGTTCCGCAACACTTGCTTGGGTTCGAAGCCAAGCGCCAGAGCCTTCTCGAGCTCTACGGTGGCGAAGGTCGGTTCCCGGATTCCAGGTACGCCGTTCCCAACATGTACCGCGCTTCGGGATGATCGGGATCCAACTCAGGAAGGTTCCGGCTGCTGGATGATTTCCCCCCGCCGGAATATCACCTTTTTCCAGATGCGCCTGGGCGCTGGCGAGCAGGCTCGCGGGATCCGACGGCGTGTTGCAGCCCGCGACGACTGCCAACCATCAGCGCGGCTCAACAACCAAGGGGCGGCGCAGGTGAAGCTTCATCGTTTCCGGGAATAACATCCGGCGAGCGCGATTCGACGCCTCGCGATAGGGTTGCCGCTCGGATCGTACAGCGGGGAAAGCATACGCCTAGCCGTCGCCCTGCTGAACAGCTCTCTCATCGCGGGTCGACGTCGGCTGCGCCATCGCAGCACGCGCGCATATCGGATTGGCGTAGGTCCGACGGCAAGCCGGTACCAGGAGACGAATGGTTCCGGTAGTGGGCTCTTTCTGCCATTTCGATGCATTTTTCATTTGGAATGACTCTTGCTTTTCAGCTTTTCGCGTCGGCCTAGGATCCCATGGCTCTTGAACCGCGCAAGTCCCGTTCGACGAGTCAACCGAACGAATATCAAGCAAGCAGTGCCACTCTCGCGCCTCCTTCATTGGCGCTTATGGACGCCGGGCACTTTTCCTGGCATTTCGCGCCATCGGCGCGTAGGGGCCACCTCCTGCATCGTGAACTGGAATCTCGCGCATCCGGCATTCGAGCAAAGCATCCGACACCGGATGCGTTGGCACTTCGGCAGCGACGCGTCGAGCTAGACCCACGCCGAGATCGCGCGCGCAAGCGAGCAGGCTGGCGGCCGCGCTGAACGATCGCGGGATCGGTCGCGGCAGCCGCGTAGGAATCCTTGGATCGCGCAGTCTGATTGCCTCCACGCCGTGCTGGGCATCGCGTGGGCGGGAGCGAGCTATGTGCCGCCGCTGGCCTCCGATGGCCCGGAGGCGCGCTTGAAGCGCCGTAGCTTGCCTGGTCGCGAGCTCGACGCATTGGCCACAAAGTCGATGACCGCGGTCTTGCGCTCCTGACCAGGAACGCTTCGTCGATGCGACGACGCTGCTGGCCGTGCCGAGCGACGATGCGGCAAAGTGCGTTCGCTCCGCCATCCGGGCGCGAAACGCCGAGCCTCGCTTCGCTTCCGCCACTGGCCGACATCCGCGAGCCCGCATCGATGCTGGCCGACGTTAACCTCCGCCTATGTCATTTTCACCTCGGGCACCACCGGCGTTCCGAAAGGCGTGATGGTCGCCACGGCGTCCGTCGCCGCGCTATCCTTGCGAAGCGCTGGGCCTGCGCCGAAGGCGATGACCCCGGAGGATCGCGCCTCGCCAGTTCACCGAGCTCAGTGTCAGATCCCTCGCTTGGCGAGATCTTCCTGCCGTGGAGCGTCGGCGCTTCGATCCACGTCGTACCGCCGTTGAGCCGTAGGTTTCGCCCGCAAAATTCATCCGCGACCGCGGCCTGACGATCTGGGGGTCCACCCCGCGGCGATCGCGTGAGTGCGCGATACGCGCACCTGAAGCCAGGCTCTCTGCCAGACTTCGCTATACGTCGTTCGGCGGAGAGCCGCTTCCCAGGCCTCGGTGCGCGCTGGCAGGCCGCCGCGCCGAACAGCGTCATCGACAACCTCTACGGTCCAACCGAAGCGACGGCGTCGACTGCGTGGGCCAGCGCATCGAGCCGGGGGCAACTCCGGTCGTTACGGCTTCCCGCGGCGTGTTGGCGATCGGCGTTCCCATCCCGGCACCGAGCTCCGCGTGCTTGGGCCGGACCGCCGTCCGGTCCAGGACGGCGAGACGGGCGAACTCGCCATCGGGGGCAGTCAACTCACGCTCGGTTACCTCGATGCGCCCGAGTTGACGGCGCAGCGCTTTCCCGAGTCGAAGGCAAGCGCTGGTATCTTACGGGGTGACATCGCCATGCGCGACGGCAGCGGCTTCTTCACCACCTCGGCCGCATCGACAACCAGATCACCGTGCACGGACATCGCGTCGAGCTCGAGGAAATCGAGGCGCATATCCGGACCATAACGGCTCGGCCGAAGTCGCGGTGGTCGCATGGCCGTCGGCCGACGGAGTGGCTCTCGGCATCGTGGTTTCATGGCCCGATGCGGCATGTCGCAACGCGGCGTGCGCGAAGCGCTGCGAGGCGCGGCTGCCGTCGCTACATAGTGCGCTTCGGCGATCCACGAGGTCGGCGCAATTCCCTCGACGCCAGCGGGAAGACTGAGCCGGCGGAAGCTCATTTCCTGGCTCGAGGCCGGGGCGGAAGCGGGCGATGCAATTGCCAACGGCTGAACGTCTCGGAGCCGGTTTCCCCGTCGAGCAGACGCCGCGGCGCGACTGTGCAGTGGCGCCTTCCGGCGATCGAGACTTACCCGGCCGGCGATCGCGTTCGCGAATCCGAGTGCGCGGCAAGATGTGCTGTTCGTCGTAGCGTTCCGGCGGCTGACGAGGGGAGATCGCGGCAGGAGACGTTGGCCCCCGGGCATATGGCTGGCGATGACGGTTTCCGCTGCAGTGGTTTCGGAGGCGGGGCGTTTTCGGCGGCACGCTGCGCCCTCCTCTCCACCTTGGTCTTCCTGGCGATGGTGCCGTTCCGACTTTGCGGCCGTCTACTCCACGATAAGGTACGAGCGGTCCGGTTACAGTTCATCCATCAGGTTACCTCGCGCCGGCGCGCTTCATCGTTGCGCGGCTGTTGGCAGCGGGAGCGGTTGCGTTCCCGTAAACCGGCGCTTCCGCGACCATCCCATCGGACGCCGCCCGGTTCTCTTGCAACACGTCATCTGTCTGGGGTTGCGGGCCTCGCGACGTCGCACGCTGCGGGGACTCCCGCAGATCCTGCTGCTGGAGCGTCATTGCCACCTACGCGGCCTTCTTCTGGTTTCTTGCTTACGCGTTGATGGAGCAGCGCTCGCGGACGCCAGCGCCATTGCTCCACCAGATCGCGAGCTATTACCCGTTCTCGGCCTGCGGTCGGTTCCCGTGAGGCAGGGCGCTGACAACTGGCGAACCATCGACCAGCATGACCGAACGGGCTGGCCGTGATCCAGTTGAGCGGACTCAAACTGCTGGTCTGGGCGTGCATCCTCAGGGCCTGCTCTGGACGTTTCGCGAGATCGTCTACGCCAAGCTCGGCGTGACACCTCTTGCGAATGCCTTCGGAGGCTTTGCGAAGGGCGCCGGCATCCCAGGCCCTCCGGAGCGTTCAGCATCGTCGGCCAATTTCCCGAGCGGCTGCTGGAAATCGCCGCGCTGGGGGCACTGGGTCGTCGCCGTGCGCGCGGCTCGCGGGCTTCCGCCTGCTGCGCAACACCTACCGGCCATTGTCGTCGCGCACGATCGCCGAGTTCTGGAACCGAGTATTTCTATTACTTCGCGGAGGCGCTGGTCAAGGTCTGCTTCTTTCCGACCTATGTCCGCTGCTTCAAGAGTCATCCGCGCCTGCGTCTCGCCTTCGCCACTTTCATGGCGGCCGGGGTCGGCAACTTTTCTTCCACATCCTGCTGGACGTTCGCGCGTGGTGGCGGAGGCAGGGTTGATCGGCACCCTGGTCCTCTTCCAGACGTACGCTTTCTATTGCCTCGTGCTGGCCACGGGTATCATCGTCTCGCAGCTTCGCGCCCGGCGCCCGGATCCCACCGCGAGGCTGGCTGCGCGGGCGCCTCGTCCCCCTCGCTCGGCGTCGCGGTGTTCTTCTGTTTCCTGGCGTTCTTCGACGGCACGCAAAGCTCGTCGCGCTGAAGCTCCACTTCCGTTTCCTGTTCAACGTCTTCGAGGTCGAACAATGGATCCACGCGATCTGACGAAGATCCGGACGTTCCTCGGCGACTACTGCTGCGCGACCACGACGATCACGCCGGGTTTGCCGATACCGATTCGCTCGTCAATTCGGGGCGACTCGACTCCCTCGCGGTGGTGAAGCTGCTGGAGTTCCTGGAGTCCGCGTTCGGCGTCGATTTCGCGGAGATCGAATTCGATCCGCAACGGTTCGACACCGTGGACGAGATCGTGGCCTTGATCGAGGAGTCGGGCGCCCCCGCCGCGCTTCGCCCCGCGATGCCGTCTTGAGCGTCCGGGAACGTGCCGTGCCTAGCGGCAGGGCGCGCCACTTCGGCACGAAGCGAACCACCCACGACCGCACCGCGGCCGTCGGCCCCTGGAAGTACGAGCCGCAGTGCTCGCCCGCGGCATAGGGCGGCCACTGCATGAGCAGCGCATGCGCTCGCGGCAGCGCATGGAAAGGCATGGCCGGCGTCAGGTGGTGCAGCAGGTGGTAACCGTTGTGATGCGGGTGAAACACTTCGCCGAGCACGCTGCTGAACGGATGGTTGCGGCTGAACCCGATCAGGCTTCCGGGGTGAGCCCCACATGGTCCGAGATTTCGCGAAACGCCGTGATCGCATGAAACACGGTGGCTTTCGCCGTCACCCAAAGCACGAAAAACAGCAAAGCGTCCTGCGCGCTCGAGAGGAGCGATATCAGGGCGAGTACGGTCGCCCACCAGCCAGCGACTCCGCCAACGACGCTGCGTCCATGCGGCCGATCGTGCCAAGGACCGCGCCCGTGAACATCGTCGGCGAGCGCACCTGCATCCACCAGGCGTGCAGCCATCCGCGCGCCAGGTCGTCCTCGTCGTGAATGTAATCGGGGTCGCGCGCAGGGTCTCCCAGAAACCGATGGTGCCGTTCATGCTCGTCGCGATAGACCGCCATGGAGACGCCGAGTGGCCAGCAAAAGATGATATTTCGCCAGCAGTTCCGAGTGCCGCCGCTTTCCGTAGAGGCTCCAGTGCGAGGCGTCGTGCAGGAGGTTGCCGAGGGCGCGCTGCCGGTTTCCGACGACCAGGAGCGCGAACGGCAGCGCAACCCAGCCGAACCTCGCGGTCGCGACGGCCGCGACCGCGATCAGCATCCAATCGACCGCCGCGGCGAGAAGCGACAACGCGGGGCGGGGACGGTGAAGCGCTTTCAATTGCCGGGCGATGCCGGCCTTTGCGGCGAAGCGCCACATCTCGACGGCGTCGGCGAGCACCGGCATCGGCTGCCTGCTGCGGCAACCGACTGCAGCCTTGCGTCGTGGTCAACTGCGTCATGCGTCTGGTGAATTCCGTCAATTCCGCGAGCCACCGCACGGGACCGAGACCCAATCCGCGAGGGATGCATGCAGGGGAGGGACGCGAGCGCCGATGACACTGAGGCGGGACGCGGTACAGACGGGAACACGCAAACTTCATGCCGATGGGCCGAACGAGCGCTGACACTTCCCCATCGCGCCGCTCCGGCCCAGGCCCAGGTCGCAACCCCGCGACCTTCCCCGAGTTACAGCCGCAGATTAGAACCGGACCGGGCCCGCGTCAAACCGATCGCGGCCCGGCTACCGCGTTAATGCCCGGCCGACCCCACGGCACCCCGCAACCCGTCGATGATGGTCGCGACCGCCGTCGCAGCGGCCGTAGGCTACAACGAGCTCATCCGTGGCTTGGCTTCGGTGCGTCTTCTGACGGAGGCGCTAGAGGGCTGGCGACACTTGCTCGCGTCGCCGGTCGGCCCTGCGCAAGCAGCCTCGCCGCGTCACAGGCGGCATCCGGCGAACCGAAGCACGGAGCCCACTTCGTCGGCGAAATCGATCCACCCATGGTCGCCGCCCCCGGCGACGTACTGGAAGGCACCCGCGTAGAACACGATCGCCTTGCGCCAGTCGAGGAGCTCGTCGCCGGTGCGCACGAGCAGGAAATAGCGCTCGGGCCGGGCAATGCGCGTCACTGCGAGCTCTTTCAACTCGGCGAAATGCGCGGGCGTGACGTCGTACTCGTCGCCGGTATAGAGGTTGCGCTGCCGTCCGGCGAAGGGACGCAGATCGTCGAAAGGCCGGACCGCGGGATTGATCACGACGGCGCGCGCGCCGTACTTCTCGGCCAGGAACGTCGCGTAGTAGCCGCCGAGCGAGCTGCCGATGAGCGTAAGACTGTCGTCCGCCGCAACCTCGCGCTCGATCCACGCGCCGACGTCGCGCATCGCCCGCGCGGGCCGATGATGCAGTTGTGGCAGATGGAAGCGTGGCGGGTCGCGCGAGCTTCCCGGCAGCGCGGGCGAGCATCTGTCCCTTGACCGACTGCGGCGCCGAATTGAACCCGTGCAGGTAGATGATCGTGGGCACTTCGCCACGCGCGCAGCTATGGTCCCGCACACGTTCCCGCAGCTACGTTCCCGCAGTTACGTTCCACTCGCGCCGCGCGCGGCAAGCCGCTGCAGGATCTTGTCGTGGATGCCGCCGAAACCGCCGTTGCTCATGACGAGCACGTGATCGCCGGGGCGCGCCTCCGCCGCGATCGCGCGTGACGAGTGCCTCCAGGTCGCCGAACACGGCGGCTTTCGCACCCAGCGGCGCGAGCGCCGCCGCAGGGTCCCACCCAAGCTTGCCGGCATAGCAATAGGTGAGATCGGCGCCGGTCAGGCTCCCCGCCAACGCGTCCTTGACCGCTCCCAGTTTCATCGTGTTCGAGCGCGGCTCGAGCACCGCCAGGATGCGTTGCGAACCGACTGCCTGCCGCAGCCCCTCCACCGTCGTCGCGATCGCCGTCGGGTGATGCGCGAAGTCGTCGTAGACGGTGACGCCGCCCGCCGTGCCGCGCAGCTCGAGTCGCCGCTTGATCCTCTCGAATCGCGCCAGCGCCGCGATTCCCGCGGACGCCGGGACTCCCGCGATGGCGCGCCGCGGCGAGCGCGGCGAGCGCGTTCAAGCGATTGTGCCGCCCGAGCTGCGGCAACGCCGGCGGCCAGCGGACGATGTCCTCTGCGCCGCTCCGGCGAATGACACCGCGCCGTCTTCATCGATCCGCCAGTCGGGCACGAAGCGTGGGCACGAGCGCGGCCTCGGCGGCATCGGTCGCCATGAACTCCGCGCCAGCAAAGCGCTCGACTTCGGACCAGGAGCCGCGCGGCCAGCACTCGCGCGAGAGCGCGGGCTCTTCGGCGTTCACCACGAGCCGCCCCGAGCGCGGCACCGAGCGGACGAAGTGATGGAACTGAGTCTCGATCGCCGCGAGGTCGGCGAAGATGTCGGCGTGGTCGAATTCGAGGTTGTTGAGGATCGCGGTGCGCGGCCGGTAGTGGACGAACTTGGAGCGCTTGTCGAAAAAGGCCGTGTCGTATTCGTCGGCCTCGATCACGAAGAACGCGCTGTCGGTGAGCCGCGCGGAAATGCCGAAGTTCGAGCGGCACGCCGCCGATCAGGAAACCCGGGTCGAGTCCCGGCGTGATCGAGGATCCACGCGAGCATCGACGTCGCCGTCGTCTTGCCGTGCGTGCCCGCCACCGCGAGCACCCACTTGTCGTGGAGCACGTGCTCGAAGAGCCACTGCGGCCCCGACTGGTAGGGCAAGCCCGGCGTCGAGGATCGCCTCGACGAGCGGGTTGCCGCGCGACAGCGCGTTGCCGACGACGAACACGTCCGCGCCGCGCGCCACGCCCGACAGCTGCGACGGCGTCGTAGCCCTCGGTGAGCGCGATGCCGAGCGCTTCGAGCTGCGTGCTCATCGGCGGATAGACGTTGGCGTCGCAGCCGGTCACCTTGAACCCGGCGCGATTGGCGATGGCGGCGATGCCACCCATGGAACGTGCCGCATATGCCGAGGATATGAAGATGCATGGCGTTCATCGGCGCGCGCGGATCCTGCGGCCACGGCGCCGCGTGCGAATACGGCGCGTGCCGCCGCCAGCCCAGCGCGAACCACGCGTAGGCCAGCACCTCGAGCACCAGCACGAGCGAGAACGCGAACCTCGAGTCCGCCGCGCCGCGTCGAGGCCGGTAACCGCACGCGCCGCGTCGACGACAGAGACCGATGCCCCATTGCGCCACGAAGCCGCCGCCGAACATCAGCAGGTTGAGCGCGGTGTTGGCGCGCGCCGCGAACTCGGGCGGCGAAACCCTTCGTTCAGCGTGTTGAAGGCGAGGACATTCGTGGCAGCGCCGAGCCCGTAGAGCAGTCCACCAGACGTAAGTGCCGGGAAGCATCCGGACGATGGCCGCGAACGCGAGGATGTTGAGCGCGAAACCCGACGGCGAAGAGGTGCCGCGGGCCGATGCCGTACCGCGCGAGTCGCGTCGCGAACAATCCGAGCCCGAGGTAGCCCGCGAGCATGACGGCGCCCATCACGAAGAGATGCCGGGCCGCGATGCCGCGATCGAAGCCGTTGACTTCCGGTGAGCCACGGCACCGACCACAGCCCCTGGATCGCGAAGAACGAGCCCGTGCAGCAGCCGGCGAGCGGCGCGATCCACCAGAAGCGCGGATGCGCGAACAGCTTGCGCACGCCTGCCCACTGCGCGCGCGAGGTCCGGCGCCGCGACCGGCTTCGCCGTGTCGGGAACGCGCCACCAGATCCAGGCGGCGACGACGAACGTCGCGCAGCGCGAGGACCACGAACAGCGTTCGCCAGTGCACGTGGCGAAGCGCGAATTCGGTCGGCGTCGCGGCCATCGAGCGCGCCCGCGCTGCCGGCGGTCATCACCCAGCCCGGCGACCGACGCCTGCCGCTCCCGCGGGACCCACGCGGCAGATCGCCTTGAGCGGAGCCATCAGGCAGCACGGCGACGCCGGCGCCGATCAACGCGCGGGCGACGGCGAGACCCGGTCGTGCTTTCCGCGTACGCAAAGCAGAGCGCGCCCGCTCCGCCGACCGCCAGCAGCGAACGGCTCCACGCGGCGCGGGCCGAAGCGATCGAGCAGCACGCCCGCGGGCAAGCTGCACGGCGGCGAACGCGACGAAATACGCGCTGCGTGAGCAGGCCCGAGCGTCCCGGGCGCGAGTGCGAGGCTCGCGCGTCAGCTCGGGCGAGACGACGGCGTTGATCGTCCTGTAGAGATAGGACAGGAGGTACGCCGCCCAGAAGGCAACGAAGATGTGACGCGACGTGAATCCGGGTTTCGGGTGCAAGGTCGGCAGCCGGTCAGGTCTTGCGAGCGAGCGATGAGCAATGAGCGCGACGGCGCGGCGAATAGGTAAGCGCGACGACGCGTCAGCGCCGGTCGTAGCGATCCGGCGAAAGCTGCGTCAGGTCGAATCGGCGGCGATTCGCCCGCGAGGATTGCGGCCATCGCTATGCCCGTCACCGGACCGAGGCTCATCGCCCATCATCGCATGGCCGGCCGCGATCGACAGATTCGCGAACCGCGCGGTGCGCCCGACGTAGAGGCATGCCGTCCGGCGAGCACGGCCGCAGCCCGCGCCACGGCGCGACGCCGTCGAAATCCGATGCCTTGATTTCGGGATAGTAAGTCGTTGCGGCGGCGATGATGCCGCGCACCGCGCACCGGAGTTGATGTCGCTCGTCGAGACCGGCGATTTCCATCGTCCCGGCGAACCGCAGCGCACCGCCCATCGGCGTGACCGCGAGGCGTGCCTCGGACAGGATGGCGCGAGATCGTCGGCGATCGCTCGGCGCGGGTTCGAAGCGTCAGGCTGTAGCCCTTGCCGGCTTCGATCGGCAACCTCAGGCCGAGCTCGCGCACGAGGCCGGGCGACCACGAGCCGCCGCAGAGCACGAATTCGTCCCCTTCGATCTCGCGGCCGTCGCGTCGTCGACAGCCGCGCGCACGTGCTTCTCCCGCTCGATGCGCCAGCCCGCGACTTCGGTGTTCCAGACGAACTCGACGCCCGCATCGACGCGAGCCGGTCCTGCAATCTGGTGTCACGAAACGATCGGGCGTGAGTGACGGTCCTGCGGAAAGTACACGCCGCCGGCGACGTTCATGCGGAATGCCAGGATCGAGCGCCGCAACCGCATTGGCGTCGAAGCGTCTGCGAATCGATTCCCAGCGCCCGGCCCATTTCCGCGGTCCTGATTTCCTCGTCGAGCGCGTGAGCGGGTGCGGCACAGCATCAGCAGGCCCTTTGCGGACGAGGCCGAAGTCGCTGCCGGGGAGCGCCGCCAGCTCGTCGTAGCACCGATGGCTCGCCTCGGCTCAGGTCGCGCAGGAGCGGCGCCGCGCGACGCACGTGCTCCGGCGTTGCCGCGCGCCAGAATTTGCAGCCCCAGGCGACGAGATCGCGCGACCAGCCGCGGCTTCACGTAGAACGGCGACGCCGGATTCCACATCCACTTGAGCGCAAGGCCGACCATGCCGGGTGCGGCGAGCGGCACGAAGTGGCTCGGCACGAGCATCCCCGCGTTGCCGAACGAGCAGCCGTCGCGCCGCGTCGCCGTTGCGCTCGACGAGCGTCACGCGCCAGCCGCGCCGCGCGCAGTAGTACGCGGCGCACAGGCCGACGACGCCGCCGCCGACGATGACGACCCGCTGGCTCATCGGAGCGTCGCTGTCTGCGCCGAACGCAGTAGGCGCCCGTCGCTAGCCGATGCCGTGCGCGAACGGATCGCGATCGTCCAGCAGCAGCGTCGATTCGGCGTTGACGAACGCCCGGCCGATGATCACCGGCTCGATCTTCCCCGCCGCGCGATCGAGCCAGCGAAACTTGCCGGCGAACGTGCTGCCGAGAATGCTCTCCTGAACCCACGCGTCGCCTTCCGCCAGCTTTCCGTCGGCGGCGAGGCACGCGAGCTTGGCGCTCGTACCCGTGCCGCACGGCGAGCGGTCGTAGGCCTTGCCCGGGCACAGCGACGAAGTTGCGCGACGTGCGCCGTCGCGGCAGCGCGGCGGCCCGAAGAGCTCGACGTGGTCGACGTCCGGATAGCCTCTGCGTTCAACGCCTGCCGAACCCGCCAGCAGTAGTCGGTCAGCGCTTCGACGTTGGCAAGCGCGAGTCCTGGCCGTGGTCGGCGATCAGGAAAAACCAGTTGCCGCCCCACGCCACGTCGCCGGTGACGGCGCCGATGCCCGGCACTTCGATGGTGACTGCCTTCGCTTCGCGCGCCAGCGTCGGCACGTTGGTGACCGAAACCTCGCCGTCCGGATCCAGGCGTCGCGCGTGACGATGCCGACGGGCGTGTCGATCCGATGCGTGCCGGCGCCGATCCTGCTCGAGATGCGCGAGTGTTGCCACCACGCCGATCGTGCCGTGGCCGCACATGCCGATGTAGCCCGACGTTGTTGAAGAAGATGACGCCGGCGGCGCACGATGCGTCCTCCGGCGAGCACCAGCAGCGCGCCCACCAGCACATCCGAGCCGCGCGGCTCGTTGACCACCGCGCATGCGGAACCGGTCGAACTCGCGCCGGAAGCGCTCGCGTCGCCGCAGCGCGAGCGGCCCGCTCCGAGATCGGGACCGCCCGCGACGATCACGCGCGTCGGCTCGCCTCCGGTATGCGAATCGATCGACTTGGATCCTGTGCATGGATGCCTTGTCGGGAAGTGGCGTCGCGGCCGGATGGTCCTGGATCATCGGCGCCGATAACCTATACAATTTTAGTTCAACACCGCTGTCCGGTGCCCATTCGCAGGAGTCCGCCATGCGCAAGCACGTTGGCTGGGAAGGCGTCTTCCCCGCCGTCACCACCCAGTTCCGGCCCGATCTCTCTCGCTCGACATCGACGCCACCGCGCGCGTCATGGAGGGCCTGATCCGCGACGGCGTGTCGGGCCTCATCGTCTGCGGCACCGTGGGCGAGAACTGCTCGCTCTGCCAAGGCCGAGAAGATCGCGGTGATGGAGGCCGGCAAGGCGGTCGCGCCGCGGCCGCGTCCCGGTGCTCTGAGCGGCATCGCCGAGTTCACGTCGGCGTTCGCGATCGACATGGCGAAGGAGGCCGCGCGCATCGGCCTCGACGGCGTGATGGTGATGCCGGCGCTCGTCTATTCGTCGAAGCCGCACGAGACCGCCGCGCATTTCCGCAGCGTCGCCAAGGCCGACCGACCTGCCGGTCATGGTCTACAACAATCCGCCGATCTACAAGAACGACGTCACGCCGGAGATCCTCGCCTCGCTCGCCGACTGCGAGACGATCGTCTGCTTCAAGGAATCGTCGGGCGACACCCGGCGCTTCACCGATCTCACGCAACATGGTCGGCGACCGCTTCGTGCTCTTCGCCGGCCTCGACGACGTCGTCGTCGAGAGCATCATGGTCGGCGCCGTCGGCTGGGTCTCCGGCCTGTCGAACGCCTTTCCGCGCGAAGGCGAGACGCTGTTCCGGCTCGCCCGGCGCGGGCCGCTACGACGAGGCGATGAGCCTCTATCGCTGGTTCATGCCGCTCCTTCACCTCGACGCGCGGCCGGATCTCGTCCAGTGCATCAAGCTCTGCGAGCACATCATGGGCCGCGGAACGCATCTCACGCGGCCGCCGCGACTCGCGCTCGATCCGCGGGAAACTGCCGAGATCGAGGCGATCATGAAAACGGCGCTCGCGAATCGTCCGGCGCTGGCCGACGTGGGGCTCAAGGCCGCCGCGTAGTCGAAGCGCCGGATAGGCTCGCCGCACGGCCTGGAGCCGGGCCCCGTCGAGCTCAGGGCCCGGAGGCCCATGCCGCCCATGAGACCGCGCCGCGCGGCGCCCGCAAGCATGCTTCAGCTGCGAAAGATGAAGTAGACCGCGCCCAGCAGGCAGCAGCCGGCCCACAGGAAATCCAGCTTGACGGGCTGATCCATGTACAGCACCGCGAACGGCACGAACACCGCGAGCGTGATCACCTCCTGCAGGATCTTGAGCTGCGCCAGCGACATCACGCCGTAGCCGACGCGGTTCGCGGGCACCTGCAGCAGGTACTCGAAGAGCGCGATCCCCCACGACACGAGCGCCGCGGTCCACCACGGGCTGCCCTGCAGGTGCTTCAGGTGCCCGTACCACGCGAACGTCATGAACAGGTTCGACAGCGTGAGCAGCGCCGCGCAGGCGAGCGCCGGATGCGCGGTGATCAGGCGCGAAGTAGTTCATCGAGCGGAGTTTCTGGAGGATCGCGGACATCTCGTCCGCCGGAAAGCTCGAGGCCGAACGTTGTCGCGAGCACGTCCCAGCACCTCGTCGTCGTCGGCCAGCGTGCGGCGCACGATCGTCGCCCCCGCGATCCTCGCTGTACTCGCGGTCGCGCAGGACGCGACCGCACGTCCGGGCGCGATCCGCTGCGCGGTGGCGATCTGCGTGAACTCCGACGACGGATGCGTGGACGTGTAGTGATTCGCGAGCTCGTAGTCGACCCGGTGCTGCGGCTCCAGCGTGAATGCGTAGAGATCCTCCCAGGTCCGCGCCTGCGAGGACTGCAACACGCTGCCCGTCGCTTCGCCGACGATGCGGAAGCGTCCATCGCGTGCTGGCGCGACTCGCCGCCGTCGAACGGCACCGGAACGAGCGGGCCGGCGGCCGCCGAAGCCGACATCGGCGAGCCACGACGCGCCGTCGGCTTCGACCTGCGAGCATCATGTGCGTCCGCGCGCGGAGAACGCTCGAGCCCAGCCGGCACGCGCGCGGCGAGGTTGCGTCACGGCGAAGCCGAATGCCCGCAGGACGGCGGAGAACAGCAGGTTCTGCTCGAAGCAGTAGCCGCCGCGGCGGCCCGCGACGAGCTTCGCCTGCAGGCTCGCGAGGTCGAGCGCGATCGGTCGCCCGAGGACGACGTCGAGATTCTCGAACGGGATGTGCGTGACGTGCGCCTCGTGCAACGCGTCGAGTGTCGCCCGCGTCGCTTCCCGCCCGCCCGTGTACTCCACCCGCCGCAGGTACGCGCCAAGGTCGAGGCGCTCTCTTTCACCTTCGCGCATCGCCGCGATCATCGCATCGGACCACTCCGCCGTCCAGACGGCACCGGTCATGCTCGGTCGCCGGCGCGAACGCCGTGCCGCTTTCGAACAGGTCTGGCGTCCACTTCGTTGCAGCGCGCAGAATCCGCGGGGAGCCACGCCATGATCAACGGGCAACGGCAGGACGGCCGGGAGGCTGCGAACCGGGCGAGTCGCGAGCCGGGCATTGCGCGCCCTCGCTCGGCGCGTGGAACGTGGCCTTGATCGCCGCGGCATGCGCGCTCTGGCGTTTCCCGCCCTCGCCCAACGCACCGGTGCGCTGACTGTCACCCGGTCGTCGCCGACGTTGAAGCGCATCGACGAAACGGCGATCAGTCAGGCTCGCGGCACAGGTGAGCTCGCCGCCGTTCGCATTCCTGACGCGAAGAAGCAGCCGATCGGCTACTCGCTCGACATCTGCGAAGTCGTCGTCGACGAGATCGCCCGCGAAGTCGGCAAGGCGCTCACCGTCGAGTTCCGGCCCGTCACGCCTGAAAACCGCATCGAGCTCGTCCGCTCCGGAGCGATCGACCTCGAATGCGGCTCGACCACCAACTCCGCCGAGCGGCGCAAGGTCGTCGGCTTTTCGCCGACGATGTTCGTCACGGGCACCAAGCTCCTGGTGCGCCGCGGCAGCAGCATCCGGTACACTCGCGCGACCTCGAAGGCAAGACGATCGTGCTCGACGCGCGGCACGGTGCAGGAGACTTCGATCCCGAAGCTCGTCGAGCGGCAGAAGCTGTCGCATCAAGTTCATCTTCGGCGCCGATCACAACGAGTCGTTCCAGGCGCTCGCGTCGGGCAAGGCGGACGCCTTCGCGAACGACGACGTGCAGCTCTACGGCATGCTGGCGGAAACGCGATCGCGGCAGCGATTTTCGCGTCGTCGGCGATTTCCTGACGTACGCCGACTACGCGCTCACGCTGCGCAAGGACGATCCGGAGTTCGCGGAGGTCGTCGAGCGCGCGTTCCACACGACTCGCCGGGAGCCGCGAGATCGTCGCGATCTACGAGCGCTGGTTCGCGAAGCCGCTGCCGTCGGGCGAGCGGCTCAACCTGCCGATGAGCCCGCACCTCGAGGAGATCTTCCGGGTGCAGGGGCTGCCGGGCGATTGAAGGCGCTTCGATTGCCCGGCGCCGGAGTCGCACGCACGACCGCCGAAACTGAAACTGCATGGATGACCGAGAGAACGCGCATGAACAAGACTCACAAGCCGCTCTACAGGTCGCTCTATTTTCAGGTGATCGTCGCCATCGTCATCGGCGTCCTGCTCGGCCACTTCTATCCCGAGACCGGCGCGGCGATGAAGCCGCTGGGCGACGGCTTCATCAAGCTCATCAAGATGATCATCGCGCCGATCATCTTCTGCACCGTCGTCGTCGGCATCGCCGGCATGGAGGACATGAAGAAGGTCGGCAAGACCGGCGGCTACGCGCTGCTCTACTTCGAGATCGTCAGCACGCATCGCGCTGATCGTCGGGCCTCATCGATCGTCAATATCGGTGCAGCCGGGCGCCGGCATGAACATCGATCCCGCGCACGCTCGACACCAAGGGCGTCGCCGCCTACACGAAGCCGGGCCAGATGCAGAGCACGCAGGAGTTCCTGCTGAACATCATCCCCAGCGACGATCGTCGATGCGTTCGCCAAGGGCGAGATCCTGCAGGTGCTGCTGATCGCCGTGCTGTTCGGCTTCGCGCTGCACAAGTTCGGCGGCCGCGGCACGCTGCGTGTTCGACATGATCGAGAAGACCTCGCACGTGCTGTTCGCCATCGTCGGCGTCATCATGAAAGTGGCGCCGATCGGCGCGTTCGGCGCGATGGCGTTCACGATCGGCAAGTACGGCATCGACTCGCTGGTGTCGCTCTGGCAAGCTGATGGGAACGTTCTACCTCACCTGCCTCGTCTTCATCCTCGTCGTGCTCGGCCTCATCGCGCGCTTCCACGGCTTCTGGCATCCTGAAGTTCATCCGCTACATCAAGGAAGAGCTCCTGATCGTGCTCGGCACGTCGTCGTCGGAATCCGTGCTGCCGCGGATGATGGCCAAGCTGGAGAACCTCGGCGTCAAGAAGTCGACCGTCGGCCTCGTCATTCCGACCGGGCTATTCGTTCAACCTCGACGGCACGTCGATCTACCTCACGATGGCGGCCGTGTTCGTCGCGCAGGCGACCAACACGCCGATGACGCTGACGCAGCAGCTGACGCTGCTCGCCGTGCTGCTGCTGACGTCGAAGGGCGCCGCCGGCGTCACCGGCAGCGGCTTCATCGTGCTTGCGGCGACGCTGTCCGCGGTGGGCAACGTGCCGGTGGCGGGACTCGCGCTGATCCTCGGCATCGACCGCTTCATGTCGGAAGCGCGCGCGCTGACCAACCTGATCGGCAACGGCGTGGCGACGGTCGTCGTCGGCAAGTGGTGCGGCGAGGTCGGACGCAAGAGCGGATGAAGCAGGTGCTGAACAACGAGACCGACGAAGATGCGGAGGCCTGAGAAAAGCCATCGACGCGGTCGATGACCGCTACTTCTCGGTCAAGGCGGCCTAGCGCGCATTTTACGGAAAGGCCCGATTCCCCAAACCCGCGGGAGGTGTTCCAATGAAGTCGTCGCAGGTTCTTCATGCCATTGCCGGCGCGGTCCGTTTCACGGTCGTGTCGCACACGCCCGTATCCCTACATGCGCTGCTACTGCTCGATCTGCCGGAAGACCGCCGGCGGCGGCGGCTACGCGATCAACATCATGGGCACCGCGAAATCGCTCTCGGTGCGCGGCCGCAAATTCGTCAGCGTGTTTCGCGCGCGCGTTCGCGACAAGGACGGCGCGCGGGGCACGCTCTCGCCCGGCCGCCGGCATTTCTGCGCTGAAGTGCGGCAGCGCGCTCTGGGTTTGGGATCCGCGCTGGGCGGAATGGGTCTATCCGTTCGCCTCGGCGATCGACACGCCGCTGCCGAAGCCGCCCGAGGAGCAGGAGATCATGCTCGACTTCGCCGCGCCATGGTGCGCGATCCCCACCGGCCGCGGCCACACGCACTTCCGCGAATATCCCGACGAGGAGCATCGCCGACTGGCACGCGAAGCGCGGACTGACGGTGAAGTAGCACGCGGCGCGCGAAACTCAGCGCGAATCCAGCCCAGCCGCGCGCAGGAGCGACGATCCGCCCGACCCACAGCGCCGTCGCGACGACCATGCCGATCGCCGCGGCGAGCGATGCGCGCCGGTGAACGCCGTCGACTTCCCAGGCCGGCCACCGCGGACCAGGCCGCGAAGCCGCCGATCGACGCCGCATGCCGAGTATTCCGAGGATGCTGCCGACAACACTGCCGCGCACGAGTCGCATCACGCCTTGGGCCGCACGACTGGCTTTGGCGCCCGCGGCGGCGTCCGCGTGCATCGTCGCGCGAAGCTCGGCAATGCCGCTTGAGCATCATCTCCAACCCGAGCTCGAACGTCGATTCGAAATACGGACCGCTTGAAGTACGGCGCCGCGGCGGCGAGGTGCGGGCATTCGCGGGCGATGAAGTCGTCGGTCACCGGGTTCGGCCGCCGACGGACCCGGCCGCATAACCCGCGGTCTCGTCGAGCGCCGCGCCGATCACGTAGTAGCCGAAGATCCGAAACGCCTGGGCGGCCAGCTGATCGTCGGGAAGGGCGGCGTGAAAGTGGCGCAGGATCCGCTCGATGAAAGCCGACGCCGGCGGGCATGTTGAGCCGGTGCAGGGCGGCAAGAGGAAAGAGCTGCGGATGGCGATGCGCCATCGACCGGTATTCCCAGCCGATGAAGCGCAGCCGGTCGATCGGATCGAGATCGGCCGCAGGCTCGCCGATGCCCGGCGAGCGACGTGCTCCACCAGCGCGTCCAGGAGGTGCCGCTTGCTCGGGAAGTAGTGGTAGACGCTCATCGCCTCGCAGCCGAGCGCCTCGCCAAGGCGGCGAATGGTGAACGCCGGAAGGCCGTGCTCCTCGACGAGGGCGAGCGCCGTCGCGACGATGCGCTCCGCCGAGAGCGACGGTCGCAGCTTCGCCGACTCGGCGCGCTCCTTCCCGCCGAGCTTGCCGCGCGCCGCGGCGCGGGCGAGCTGCCTCGCTGGTTCCGAGTCGTCCAGATCCTGCATCGTCTCCTCTCTTGCAATCTTACGCTGTAAGTGTATATTCCGCAATTGCCTTACGCCGTAAGGAGTCCTTCTCCTCACCGGCCGCGAGCGATTGGATTTACGCGAGGAGACCTCGACAAAGACGACAAATATGTGACGGGGTACGAGCAGCCCGACGATATCGACCGTACTCATGAAGCGCCATTGCGTGCACCACCGGCTGGGCTTCCACTACTACACTTCGCCGATCTCACGGTGTGGGACATGCTGTTCGGCACCTTCCGCAACCCGCGCGAGTTTCGCGGCGAATTCGGCTTCGATGCTGGCGCCGACCGGAAAATGGGGGCGATGTTCGCGTTCGCCGACGTGAACGCCCCGCTCTACGGTCCCGGCAGCCGCGGCGCCAAGCCCAAAGGCGCCACGTAGTCGCACCGGGACACGGGGGCCAAGCCTTCGGGCTTCATGACCCAGGCGATCGCCGGCCCGTCGTCCCACCGTGCGCACGCCGCAGTGCGGCGGGCGCCGATTCGCGGGATAATTGCCTCCCCTACGGAGAAACCAACCATGAGCGAGCAAAGAGAAGTCGTCATTCTGAGTGGCGTCCGCACCGCGATCGGCGACTACGGCGGCAGCCTGAAGGACATCGCCCCGAGCGATCTTGCCGCGCGCGTCGTCAAGGAAGCCGTCAGCCCGGGCGAAGATCGACCCGAAGGACGTCGGCCAGTGCGTGTTCGGCAACGTCATCCACACCGAGCCCAAGGACATGTACATTTCGCGGCTCGCCTGCGTGAACGGCGGCCTGCCGCACGACACCGGCGCGCTGACGCTGAACCGCCTGTGCGGCAGCGGGCTGCAGGCGATCGTCTCGGCGTCGCAGTACGTCCTGCTCGGCGACACCGATGCCGCGGTCGCGGGCGGCGTCGAGAGCATGAGCCGCGCCGCGCTACGCGTCGACCGACGCAGCGCTGGGGCGCGCGGATGGGCGAGACCAAGTCGTTCGACATGATGGTCGGCGCGCTGACCGACCCGTTCGACACGGTGCACATGGGCATCACCGCCGAGAACGTCGCGGCCAAGTGCGGCCTCGTCGCGCGAGCAGCAGGATGCATTCGCCGTGCGAGAGCCACAAGCGCGCATCGGCGGCGGCAATCGCGGCCGGGCACTTCAAGAGCCAGATCCTGCCGATCGAGCTCAAGAGCAAGAAGGGGCCCGTCATGTTCGACACCGACGAGCACGTCCGCGAGCGATGCGTCGCTCGAAGGGCATGGGCAAGCTCCGCGCCGTATTCATCAAGGAGAACGGCACCGTCACCGCCGGCAACGCGTCGGGCATCAACGATGCGGCCGCCGCCGTCGTGCTGATGGAGAAGTCGGTGGCCGCCAAGAAGGGATTGAAGCCGATGGCGCGGCTCGTCGCCTACGGTCACGCCGGCATCGATCCCAAGATCATGGGGCTCGGCCCGGTCACGCGCCGTGAAGCGCGCGCTGCCAAGGCGGGACTGAAGCTCGAGCAGATGGACGTCATCGAGTCGAACGAAGCGTTCGCCGCGCAGGCGCTCGGCGTCTCGCAAGGAGCTCGGGATGGATGCGGCGAAGGTCAATCCCAACGGCGGCGCAGTGGCCCTCGGGCATCCGATCGGCGCGACCGGCGCGATCCTCACGGTCAAGGCGATGTACGAGCTCCAGCGCACCGGCGGCCGCTACGGCCTCATCACGATGTGCATCGGCGGCGGGCAGGGTATCGCGGCGATCATCGAGCGGCTCTAGACGCCGCTCGCACGAGCGGCGGAAACGCAACCCCGCGAACCCTCGCGGGGTTTTTCTTGGATGCGGAGTCGAGGACGATGCTGAGCTTTTTCCAGGGCCGCAACGAAACGCCGCGGTTGGGCACGCTGCGGCAGCTCGCGCTCGTTCTCGACGCTCGTCCCGCCTCGAGCTGCGCGCGTCGTCGACGGCCTTCTGCACGAGCGCCGCTTCCTCAAGGGCGAAATCATCTTCGACGAGGGCGAGGAAGGCCAGGCGCTGCACGTCGTCATCGCCGGCAAGCGTGCTGATCTGCCGGCAGGGCGACCCGATAGGCGGCCGGATCACCGAGATCGATGCGGGCGTCGCGTTCGGCGAGCTGGCGCTCCTCGAAAACGCGCCGCGCGCGCTGCAGGCGAGGGCCGACGAGGACTGCGTGCTGGCCTCGCTTTCGCGCGGGGACCTGGAGAGCCTGCTCGTGACGCACGCGGTGATCGCATCGAAGATCCTGCTGCAGCTCGCGCGCCAGCTGGGCCGGCAGCTGCGCGACTCGCGCGCGGCGGCCGAACGACGGCCGCTATGAAGAAGCTCCGCGGATCGCGGTTCCCGGCGCGAGCCGGTACCTGGCGTCCGGGCCGCTGGTCTGGGTCGCGACGATGGCCTGCACGACGCTCCTGCTGCTGGCATTGAAGCAGGCGCTGTGGCTCGTCGTGCCGTTCCTGCTCGCGATCATCCTCTATTACGCGCTGTTCCCGGCCGTCCGCTATGTCACGCTCAAGGGCGTCGATCGCGAGACCGGGGCGGCGATCGTCTCCGGCGGCACTGCTCCTCGTGTCGCTCGCGCTCGTGCCGACGCTGCCATGGCTCGCGGCGCAGGCGGTGAGCGGCCAGGAAGCGTTGTTCCGCTATCTCGCCGGCGGACGGCTCCTGGTCGAGCGCTCGCTCGCTGATGCTCGAGTCGCAGTTCGGATTCCTGAAGGACCTCGACTTTCACGCCGAGATGAGCCGCGAGGATGGCGGACTTCGGCGGCACCTACGTGAAGGAGCACCTCGGCCGACGCGCTGCTCGGCACCGCCGCCTGGCTCCCGGCGATGCTGCTCGCGCCGTTCCTCGCGTTCTTCTTCCTGCGCGACGGCCGGCGGTTTCCTGAAGTACCTGGCCGAAGCGGTGCCGAATGCGTACTTCGAGCGGACGCCTCTACATGATCGACCGCGTCGACGCCACCGCGCGCGCGTATTTCCAGGGCCTCCTGAAGCTCACGATGATCGACACGCTCTGTCTCGCGCTCGGGCTTGCGCGCCATCGGCATGCCGAGCGCGTTCGCGCTCGGCCTGATGGCCGCGGTGCTTGCATGGGTGCCGTTCGTCGGCTCGGTGATCGGCTGCGTGATCGTCGTGCTGGTCGCCGCCACCGACTTTCCGGCAGAGCCCGTGGGTCGTCTATGCGGCCATCGGCCTCTTCCTGTTCGTGCGCCTGCTCGACGACTTCGTGTTCATGCCGCTGACGGTCGGCCGCAGCCTGCACATGCATCCGCTGCCGACGGTGCTGTTGATATTTCTCGGCGGCGCGGTCGCGGGCATTCCAGGCCTGATCCTCGGTGCTGCCCCTCGCCGGCGTCGTGATGGTCGTCGCCGGCACGATCGGCGGCATCGTCAACGATCCGCGGCTGGCGCGCCCGGCATGCGTTCGCGAAGACGCTGTCGCGGGCAGCGGATCACGGCCGATCTGCAAGCCTGAAAGCAGCGGGCACCCGGCAGCACCGTGCTACGGAAAGGACATCCACGATGAGCGCACCTCCTTTGCGCATCGGCATCGCCGGCGTGGGCCGCATGGGCCGCCATCACGCGCCGAATCTCGCCCAACGCGTCGTGGGCGCGGAGCTCGTCGCCGCCTGCAGCCCGGTCGCCGACGAGCTCGCCTGGGCGCGCGACACGCTCGGCGTCGCGCACGGCTACGGCGACTACGCGCAACTGCTCGCGCATCCCGGGCTCGACGCCGTGTTCCTGGCGACGCCGACGACGCTGCACGCCGACCAGATCGTCGGCGCGCTCGAGGCCGGCAAGCACGTGTTCTCGGAAAAGCCGCTCGCGCTCAATCTCGCCGACTGCCTGCGCGTCGAGGCAGTGGCGGCGAAGCATCCGCGCCAGAACGCGATGATCGGCTACGTGCGCCGGTTCGATCCCAGCTACCGCGACGCCTACGACAAGATCAGCGCCGGCGCGATCGGACGCCCGTTCCTCGCGCGCTCGCAGACGACCGACAAGAACGACGCCAGCGGCTTCTTCGTCCGCTACGCGGGCGCCTCCGGCGGCATCCTGCTCGACATGAGCGTCCACGACATCGACACGGTGCGCTGGCTGCTTGGCGCGAAGGCGCGAAGCGCGTGTTCGCGACCGGCACGATCGCCGTCCACGAAGGCCTGCGCGAAGTCGGCGACGTCGACAACGCCGTCGCGACGATCGAGTTCGACGGCGGCGAGATCGCGACGATCTACGCGTCGCGGACGATGGCGCACGGCCACGAGACGCTGACCGAGATCGTCGGCACCGCGGGACGCCTCACCGTCGGGCAGAACCCGCGGCATCAACCGCGTCGAGATCTCCGACGCGCACGGCGTGCGCAACGAATGCACGCCGACGTTCTACGAGCGTTTCGCCGACGCCTTTCTGCAGGAGGCGCAGGCGTTCGTCGACGTCGTCCGCGAGGACCGCCGCGCCGCCGCTCACGCTCGCACGACGCGACCGAGGCGACGCGCATCGGCATCGCGGTCACCGAGTCGTTGCGCTCGCGGCGGATGGTGGAAATTTAGCGATCGAGCATCGCCGGAGCGGGCGCGATCAGTCAGCGAGGCGGAGTGCTCTCGATCTGGCTCGCCATGCGCGCGTATTGCGCGTTCTCGGGGTCGAGCTCCCGGAGCTCTTTCACGTAACCCAACGCGAGCTCGCGGTTGCCGGCCTGGGCAGTGAAATACGCGAGTCCCGGACAGCAGGTCGCGATCGTAGGGTTCGCGTTTGCGTGCGGCGGCGAGCACGTCGAGCGCCTCCTTGTTCCGCCCTGAGCTGTTGAGCGCCACCGCATAGACGTAGGCGAAACGGGCGTTGTCAGGCGCCAAGTCGGCGGCTGCCTTGAGCGACCGTCAGGCTGTCGGCTGTTGCTTTCTGGCGCACCTGAGCAAGACCGAGCGCATGGTGGAGCTCCGCCGCCCGCGGGTTGCGCGCGAGCCCTTCGCGCAGCACGGCCGCAGCCTCGCGCCTCGGCGCCGCGCGCGCGGTGGAGATCGGCGAGATTCGCGTACGCGGCAACGAACGTCGGATCGAGCGCGATCGCCTTCCGGTATTCCGCGATGGCGGCCGCCGCGTTTCCGCGTTCGGCCGCAGATTGGCGAGACTGGTTCGTCCCTCGGGCCGGTCGGCGTTGTAAGTCTGTACGGCGACGTACTCGGCGAGCGCTTTCGTGAACGCGCACGCTCGCTCTTCAGGCGAAGCCGCGACTCGGGCGGCCCGGCTAGCGCGCGCGCGGCGTCGATCCGGACGAGCGCGCACCGGATCGGCGAGCATCCGCGCAAGATAGCGTTGCCGCGTGGGAGATCGGTGTTCGCGAGCGCCTCCGACTGCAGCGAGCCGCACGACCGAATCCGGATCGTTCAGCTCGCGCACGAGCGGTATCCGTCGTCGCCGGCGTGAGCAGGCGGCCCGAGCCGCGCGATGGCGCTCGCGCGCACGATCGCCGGCTGCGACTTGTCCTCGATCAGCGTCAGAGCAGCGCTCCCGCGCGCCGGGCGCTGCCGGTCGATCCCGCGCGCAGCGCCGCGGCGAAATTCTGGTAGCCGGCCGGGGTTTGCCGTTCCACTTGCCGATGGCGTCGGCGGCCCACTGCGCGCGTCTGCTTCGCGTGGCAGTTGTTGCACGCGTTCGGCATGCCGAGCTTCACCGATAGATCGGGCCGCGGAATGCGCAGCGAGTGATCGTGGCGCGCGATCGACGACCATGTACGTCGTCGTCGGCATGTGGCACGCGGCGCAGGCGGCGCCGGGCGTGCCTGCCGCGTGATGCGTGTGCGCCGGCGTGTCGAACTTCGCCGGCTGGTGGCACTGCGCGCACACCGCGTTGGCCGGGCGCCCGCAGCTTGAGCGAGTGCGGATCGTGGCAGTCCGAGCAGGTGACGCCCTGCGCGTGCATCCTGCTCTGCACGAACGAGCCCCAGTTGTAGACCTCGTCGCGCATCTGCCCGTCGTTCCAGTAGAGGTTGTCCTCGAGCAGCGCGAGCCGGTGCGTGTCGAGCGGCGGCTTGCCGTGCACGTAGTCGTCGGAGATGCGGCTCGCGCGGCCGTGGCAGCGCGCGCAGGTATCGATCTCGCGCGACGCCGCGCGCGGCGCGCTGCGCTTGCGAGTTGCCCGTCTCGGCGACCGGCGTCCATGATAACGCCCTTGCGCTCGTCGAGCGCGATGCGCGAGACCCTTGGTCGCAGCGAGCGCCTGCCAGTCGCCCTTCGCTTGCGCGCCCAGGCGACGATGGTTCGAGCCGGGGCCGTGGCACGCCTCGCACGACGACGTTCAGCTCCGACCACGTCGTCTTGAACGTGTCCGGACGTGGCGTCGAAGTTCTTGCGCAGGTTGGTCGAGTGGCATTCGGCGCACGTGAAGTTCCAGTTCTGCTGTGCCCCGGTCCAGTGCAGCGGGTCGCCCGCCTTGATGTTCTGGCCCGGATAGAGGTGGAACCAGCGCTGCCCGCCTTGCGCCTTCGGTCGCGAATCCCACGCGATGCTCGAGCGCCTGCATGCGCCCGCCAGGGAGCTCGATCAGGTACTGCTGCAGCGGGCGCACGCCGAACGTGTACTTGATCTCGTAGTCGGCGAGCTTGCCGTCCGGACCGTCGGTGTTGACGAAGAACTTGCCGTCGCGCCGCGAGAACGTCGACGTGATGCCCGCGTAGGTGAATTTCGGCGTTGGCAGAAATTGCCGAGCACCGACTTCTGCGGTCGGCGACCTGCATCGCGAGGTCGTGGTCCGAGCCTTTCCACGCCGCATGCTGCTGCGCGTGGCAGCTCGCGCATTGCGCCGACCCAGCGTAAGTCGCGGCGACCGGCGCCGGGACTGCCGCTGCGGGGTCGGCTCGCGTTGCGCCAGCGCGGCAAAAGCCGCCGCGAGCGCAACGACCGTTCCCACGCGGGAGAGCCAGCGTGCGAGCGCCGTCAAAGCGGCATCCGGCGCGCCCGGATGCGGAAGCGGATATCGACTTCGTCCCGCACTTGCAGCGCTCCCGCCAGAACCGAGTACGGGGCAATCCCGAAGCTCGTTTGCGCCACAGTGACGCTGCCGGACACGCTCACTCCATCAGCCGCGGAGGCGCGACCTGTGCCGGAATGCGCACTTCGCGTGTACGACGCCTTTGATCGTGAGCGTTGCATTCAGCCATGACGCGCCCGCCGCATCCTTCTCGATGCCGCGCACGCCGATGACGGCGAACGGATAGGCGGCGGCGTCGAGCTTGCCCAGCATGTTCCGCGCGTTCCTTCGATGGCCTCGTCCGGGGGCTGGCCGTCGAAGCGCGCTTCCACGCGCGCTTCGCGCCTCGTCCACCACCATCCGGTCGAGCGGAACATAGAGATCCGCGCCGGCTCGCGGCCGGCAGCGACATAGCCGGCGACGTCGTGGCTCACGACCGCGTGATCGTGGCCGAGCTGCGCCAGCGTGCCTGCGCGCCGCACTTCGATCACCACGCTCGAGCTTCCCGGATCGATCTCGTACACTGGCTGTCCGCGCCGCGCGGCATCGAGGCATACGCGTCAGGGAAAACCGTCGGGCCGCCGGCCCTGCCCGCGACCGGCCTGGAAACCGGCGCAGCGCACGCCGCCGCGATGGCGGCCAGGGCCAACGCGGCAGCGAGTCGCGCGCGCATCGCGCCGCCGCTACTTCACGAGCCCGAGCGTCTTCGCCGAGTTGAGGTATTCCTGCGTGCGCTCCTTCATGAATGCCGGCATCATTTCGAGCGTGACGTCGGCGACCTCGAATCCGCCTTCGACCATGCGCTTGCGCAGCTCAGGGTCCTTGTTGATCGCGTCCATCATGTCGGAGACCTGCTTGCGCACCGCAGGCGGCGTCGACTTCGGCACGCCGATGCCGCGGTAGGCGCCGTCGACCCAGTTGATTCCGAGCTCGCGAAACGTCGGCACGTCAGGAAACTGCGGCAGGCGCTTCTCGGTCGCGACGGCGAGCATGCGCATCTTGCCCTTCTGCTGGATCGCGAGCGTCGGAATACGACATCGCCGCGCGAGACGTGGCCGCCGAGGATCGGACGCGATCAGGTCGCCCGGTCCCCTTGAACGGCACGTACGTCGTCTTGATCTTCAGCTCGCGGTCGAGCCGCACCTGCCGCGACGTGGTTCGCCGAGTTCGTGCCCGAACCGGCGATGCGTCACGGCGTCGGGTTTCTCGCGCGCGCGCCTTCACGAGGTCGGCAAACGTCTTGAACGGGCTGTCGGCGGCGACGATCGACGCGCATCCGGCGTGTAGTGGAAGAAATAGACCGGCGTGATGTCCTCGGTCTTGAATTGCGTCATCGGGCTCGAGCGGCTGCAGCACGATGTGCGGCAGGTTGACGCCGACGATCGTGTGGCCGTCGCCGGGCATGTTGTTCATCTGCGACCAGGCGAGCGCGCCGCCCGCGCCCGGGCTTGTTGACGACGATCATCTCCTGCTTGTACTTCGCCTGGGAACACCTGCGCCTGCAGGCGCGCCGCGATAGTCCGGACTCGCCCGCCGCAGCGAAAACGGAATGATGTACTGGACCGGCTTGTCTGGGTAGCGCTGCCGACGCCGTCGCCAGGAGACGGCGAAGACGATCGGCCGCGCCGATGCGCGCAACGCCCGATGCATTCATGCTGTGCTCCTGTGGTCTTCGAGAAGTTTGGCGAGTCGCCCTGCCACAATTCCAGCGCCGAACGTAGCATAATCACCGCTCGACGAGCTCGCGGCACCGACAGCCCGACGGCCGCCGACACCTGACACCAGAGGAGAACCTCATGAGCGACAGGCTGCGCAAGGTCGATTACTTTCACGTGATGATTCCGAACACCGCCGGGCAGGCATCGAAGATCGCGGGCGGCCTGGCCGACGCCGGCGTGAATCTTCTCGCATTTTCCGGATTTCCCAGTGGGAAGATGACGCAGCTCGACTTGATGCCGGAGGACTCGGGCAAGCTGAAGCGCGGCAGCGAAAGAACTCGGGCTGCGAGCTGTCGACAAGGAAGTCCGGCTTCTGTTACCAGGGCGACGACAGGATCGGCGCGATGTCGCGAGGTGTTCGACAAGCTGGCCGACGCCAAGATCAACCTGATCGCGGTGGACGCCGTGTCGAGCGGCAAGGGGCGCTTCGGCGCGATTTTCTGGGTCAAGCCGGAAGCGGTGGCAAAGACCGCCAAGCTCCTCGGCGCCAAATAGCAAGGAGTATCGAATGTCCGCCACGCTGTATCAGGACTCCGTCCCGCAATTCCTCCGGATGCTCGGCAACTTGAAGGCCATCCTTGAAAAGGCGGCGGCGCACGCCGCGGCGAAGAAGATCGACGAATCGACGCTTCTCAACGCGCGCTTGTTCCCGGACATGTTCCCGCTGACGCAGCAAGTGCAGATCGCGAGCGATTTCGCCCGCGGCACGAGCGCCCGGCTGTCGGGGTCGGAACCGCCCGCAATTGAGGACAAGGAAAGAGCTTCGCGGAATTGATCGCCCGGGTGGACGCCGCGATCGCCTACGTGCGCGGTCTGCCGGCGGCGAAGTTCGAAGGCGCGGCGGACCGGAAGGTCACGCGCAAGATCCAGGGCACGGAGAGGACGTTCTCCGGCACCGACTACCTCTACCAGTTTGCGCTGCCGAATTTCTATTTCCACCTCGCGACCGCGTACGCATCCTGCGCCACAACGGCGTGGAGGTCGGCAAGACTCGATTTTCTGGGGGCGTTCGGCTAACGCCGAAGAACGATCGCAGCGTCGCGGTCGAAAGTCACGCCCACCTTCTCGTCGCGCGCCGCGCGGCTCGCGCGCATCGGCATCGAACACGAGCAGCTCGCCCCACGGCGTATCGACGAGGTACTCGATCCGGCTGCCGAGGTAGGCGGCGCGCTTGGCACACGCCCGGCACGCTGCCCGGCGCGGGTGAGCGAGGCGCAGCCGATTCGGCCGTACCGCGAGCGTCGCCGGACCCGGCGCGATGCCGTCCGCGCGCACCGGCATGCGGGCACCGCCCGCTGCGAACTCGCGACCGTCCGACATCCGCCATGAGCTCGCCGTCGACCAGATTGGCGTCGCCGATGAAGTCGGCGAGAAAGCGGCTCGCGCGGCTGCTCGTAGAGCTCGTGCGGCGTGCCCTGCTGCGCGATGCGCCCGCTCTCCATCACGATGATGTGGTCGGACACGGCGAGCGCCTCCTCCTGATCGTGCGTCACGTAGATCACCGTGAGCGTCGAGCGACTGCTGCAGATCGCGGATCTCCTGCCGCACGCGGCGCCGGAGCTTCGCATCGAGGTTCGACAGCGGCTCGTCGAACAGCAGCACCGCGGGCTCGAGCACCAGCGAGCGCGCCACGGCGACCCGCTGCTGTTGGCCGCCGGAGAGCTCGGACGGCAGCCGGTCTCCGAGCCCGGCGAGGCCCAGCATCTCGAGCTTCGCGTGGGCGAGCGCGCGCGCCTTCGCCTTGTCGGAGGACGTCGACAGCGGACCGTAGCAGACGTTCTCCAGCACCGTCATGTGCGGGAACAGCGCATACGACTGGAACACCATGCTGACGTCGCGCTCGTTCGCGGCGCGCAACGTGACGTCGGTGCCGCCGATCGCGATGCGCCCGCTCGTCACGGGCTCGAGTCCCGCCACCATGCGCAGCGTCGTCGTCTTGCCGCAGCCGGAAGGGCCGAGCAGCGTGACGAGCTCGCCGGGCGCGACCGTGAACGACACGTCGTCGACCACCGTCAGCTTGCCGTAGCGCTTCGACACGCGGTCGAAGACGACGCCGCCCGCAGCTTTAGCCATGTCAGTGTCCCCGTTGCGATCAGGTTGGCGGGACGACGGCCGAGCCGCGCCTCGCCGATGGTCCTTCTGCACCGACGAGCAGCACCGCCAGCATGAAGAAGATGAGCACCGTCGAGTACGCGATCGCGAGCGGATACTCGCCCGCCTCGACGCGGTTGATGATGTAGACGGTGGCGAGGTTGTACTTGGCGGTCGCGAGGAAGATGATCGCGCTCACGGCGGTCATCGCGTGCGTGAAGCTGAAGACGAGCGTGGCGAGGATCGCGGGCCGCAAGCAGCGGCACGACGACCTCGCGCAGCGTGCGCACGGTCGACCCGCGCAGCGTCGCCGACGCCTCGTCCAGCGTCTTGTCGATCTGCGCGAGCGCGGCGATGCCGGCGCGCACGCCGACCGGCATGTTGCGGAAGACGAAGCACAGCACGAGGATCAGCATGCCGCCCGTCAGCTCGAGCGGCGGCACGTTGAACGCGACGATGTACGACACGCCGATCACCGTGCCCGGAATCGCGAAGCTCACCATCGTCAGGAACTCGAACGAGCGCCGGCCGGCGAAGCGGTGCGCGCGTGATCACGTAGGCGGCGAGTAGGCCGATGATCGCGGTGAGCGGCGCCGAGACGGCGGCGACCTCGATCGTATTGAAGAAGCTGTTCCACGCCGAGCCGGTGAACCTCGTCGCCGCGCGCGCCCAGTCGATGCCGAAGCCGGCGGCGAAGTGCGACAGCGACAGCGTCATGTCGCCGCGGCCGATGTCCTTCACGAAGCCGCCGATCAGGATCACGACGTAGCAGACCACCGTGAACGAGGATCCACGCGGCGGCGATGCCGAAGCAGCCGAGTACCACAGCCCGCGCGGCAGTTGCGCCGGAATGCCGCCGTCGCCCTTGCCGCTGACGGTCACGTAGGACGCCTGGCCGAGCCAGCGCTGCTGCAGCCAGAACGCGACGAGCGTGAAGCCGAGCAGCACCGAGGCCAGGACCGCCGCGCGCCCGGATCGTGCTGCGCGCCGGCGATCGCGAAGAAGATCTTGGTCGACAGCACTTCGAAGTTGCCGGCGAGCACGATCGGATTGCCGAAGTCGGCGAGGCTCTCGACGAATCCCAGCAGGAACGCGTTGGCGAGCGCGGGCCGCAGCAGCGGCCACGTCACCGTGCGGAACACGCGCCCTCGCGACGCGCGCAGCGTCTGCGCCGCTTCTTCGAGCGCCGGGACTCACCGCGGCCAGCGCGCCGTGCAGGATCATGAACGCGATCGGCGAGAACGACAGCAGCTGCGCCAGCGTCACGCCGGGCAGGCCGTAGATCCAGCGCGTGCGCGGGATGCCGAACCCGCGCTCGAGCCAGCCGGTGATGAGCCCCGTGCGCCCGAACAGCACGACCAGCGCCAGCGCGATCACGAACGGCGGCGTGATGATCGGCAGGATCGACATCACCTTGAGGAGGCCCGAGAAGCGCTGGCCGCCGCGCTGCACGACGAGCGCCAGCACGAGGCCGAGCAGCGTCGACAGCACGCCGACGATCGACGCGAGCAGCGCCGAATTGATCGCGACGCCGCAGCGCGTGCCGCCGCGAAGCAGTCGACGCGACCAGATGTCGGCGGTGAACAGGCGCTCGGCGGCGAGCCCGGGCGCGAAATTTCCCTTCGTGTCGAGGACCGGCGGCGAGCAGCGACTTGCCGACCGGATAGAAGATGAACAGCAGCAGCAGCGCGGCGATGACGACGACGATCGTCGCGACGGTGGGATCGCCGCCGAAGACGCCGCGCCGCGCGATCGCGCGCGCGAAGCAGACGGTCAGCGCGGCCAGCGCGAGCGCCGCGCCGATGCCGAACGCGGCGCCGCTCGTACCCGCCGCGAATCCCGACGCCGAGCCCCCATGCCACCGCGAACGCGGCGGCCGAGGCCGTCCACGCGTCCGTGCCCCAGCCACGCGAAGACAGGAGCGTGGCGAGCGACGCGGCGATGAGCGGCCAGAACAGCGCCGTCGCCGGAGAACGCGCGGACCAGCGCCGACGGGCCGCTGACGCCGGACCACGGCGCGATGGCGAGCACGCGCCAAGCGCAACATCGCCACGACCGCCGTCGCGCGATCGCGCGCCATCGGCACGAAGACCGCCCGCGCGAGCGCGGGCGCGGCAGCGCCACTACGACCGCCGGCGCGTAGACGGCCATCCTACTTCGGCAGCGTCGAGACTTCCTTGTCCCACTTCGTCAGCAGGCGCGTGCGCTCGGCCGACGAGCCGTATTTGGCGAAATCGTAGTTGATGAACTTGATCTCCGCAGAACTTCGGCGCTTGCGGCGGCGCGCTGCGCGTTCTTGTTCGACGGGACCTGATAGGAGACCTTCGCCTGCGCGCCGATGCTCTGCGCTTCGGCGTCGAGCGCCCAGTCGTACCACTTCTTGGCGTTCTCCATGTTCTTCGCGCCCTTGATGATGCTCATGCTGCCGATCTCGTAGCCGGTGCCTTCGCACGGCGACACGATCGTCACCGGCGCGCCGCCGATCGCCTGCACGACGGCGTCGTGCTGGAACGTGATGCCGACCAGGCTCTCGCCGATCGCCGCCGCGCGCGCCGGCGCCGCGCCGGACTTCGTGTACTGGTTGACGTTCTTGTGCAGCGCCTTCAGGTAGTCGAACGCCTTGTCCTCGCCCATCAGCTGCACGAGCGTCGCGAGCATCGTGTACGACGTGCCCGACGAGTTCGGGTTGGCGACCTGGATCTCGTCCTTGAACGCGGGCTTGATCGAGGTCCGACCAGCACTTCGGCTCGGGCATGTTCGGTTCTTCTTCAGCTGCTCGGTGTTGTAGCTGTAGCCGAGCGCGCCCGGCGTAGACGCCGACGGTCCGGCCCTTCGACTGCTCCCACTGTCGCACCGCCCAGTCCTGGAGCTCGGCCATCTTCGGCGACTTGTACGCTCGAGCGTCAGTCCTTCCTCCGCCGCCTGCAGGTGCGGATCGCCGGTGCCGCCCCACCAGATGTCGCCGCGCGGATTGGCGGCTTCGGCCTTGAGCTGCGCGTAGAACTCGCCCGAGCTCTTTGCGCGTCATCAGACACCTTGATGCCGGTCGCCTTCTCGAACGCCGTGACCATCGGCCGGCACCACTCCTCCTGCACCGTGCAGTAGACGACGAGCTCGCCCTGCGCCGCGGCGGTGCAGCGGCGCCGCGAGCGCCAGCGCGGCCGCGATGCCGTAAAGCCAGTTGACGCGTTGTCATGGATTGCCTCCTCCAGTCAGCTTCTCGATGGGTATGCCGATCAGGTCGGCAAGCTTAGCGCAAAGCGCGCGGTTGGTCGCGATCACCGGGTTGCCCTCGGTCAGGCCGTCGCCGGCGAAGAAGTCGTTAGTGTAGCCGCCCGCTTCCCGCACGAGCAGGATGCCCGCCGCGCAGTCCCACGGCGTTGATGTGCATCTCGCAGTAGGCCTCGCTGCGCCCGGCGGCGACGTCGGCGAGGCCAAGCGCCCCGGAGCCGACCCGGCGGATCGCGCAACCGGCGTCCATCACACGGGTCAGGAGCGCGAGATAGTCGGCGGTGCTGCGCCGCGTCGACCAGCCGCACTCGACGGTCGCCGCGCCGAGGTCGTCGCAGGCGCTCACCGCGAGGCGCTGTCCGTCGCGCCACGCGCCTTCGCCGCGCGCCGCGGAGTAAAGCCAGTCGTGGCTGGGGTCGTGCATCGCGGCGACCGTCGGCACACCATGCTCGAGGTAGCCGATCGACACGCAATAGTGCGGAATGCCGCGCGCGTAGTTGGCGGTGCCGTCGATCGGGTCGATGAGCCACACGCGATCTCGCCGCCGCGGCCGCCTTCCTCCTCGCCGATGATCGCATCGTCCGGATAGCGTTGCGGCGATCGCCTTGCGGATGAAGCGTTCGACTTCGCCATCCATCGCCGTGAGGACGTCGTGGCGGCCCTTCATCGAGGTCGCCGACTGTCCGAACGCCGTATGCGCGAGCCGGCCGGCGTCGCGTGCAAGCCTGCCGCTGAATTCGAGTCTGCTCATCGGGGAGAGGTTAGCATGCGGGTCGCGATCGGCCGTGGTCCGCGGTTCACGAAACGGATTCGCGGGCACGAAGCCCTCGCGGCGTTGCCGCCGCTTCGAATGCGCATTCGCTTTGTCGGAACGATGCATCGCCCCGTGCAACCGCGCGGCTGCCGCGCATCGGAAAATTGTTTGCGCCCCTTCGTCATTTGGTACATTCGGCGCCCCGGTACAGCAAAGGCGACGTCTTAACGAAGTGCCAGCCACCCGGGGCCTCGTTCTGTCAATCCCACTGTCTTATTCCAGGAGCATACGATGCTGCTACGTATTTCCGGTGCTGCGACATTGTCGCTGCTCATCTCGGCTTCAGCCGCCGCCGCCACGAGCTGCGAACAGGCCTGGAAGAAAATCGGCAAGGACTTGGCCGATGTGCATTGCTTCGAAAGCACCGACCTCACCACGAACGGGGCACAGACGACGCCCGCCAACAATTCGATCCCCAGCTCTGCCTGCGTTCGCGTTCACGCCCACGACCGATCGCGGCGTGATTGCGCCCAGCGCCGCCAAGCGTCCGCCGATCACCAAAGTCGTGCCGGGCATCCAGATCGAGGCCCGCATCGCCTCCGACCCGACCGGCCAGGCGCGCTTCCTGCCTGCGCTTGCCCAACGACTGGAACGGCCGCCTCGTCGTCGCCGGCGCGTCCGGGCACGCGCAGCGAGTTCAACGGCGATTTCGCGTGGAGCGACTTCGTCGCTGCAGAAGGGCTACGCCTACGCGTCGCAGAACAAGGGCGTTCTCAATTTCCAATTGACGACTGCCGCCGACCCGCTGGGCTGCCGGCTCAATCCGTCGATCGCCCGTCTACGTGCAATTTCTACGACAACGGCCCTGGACAGCCGTTTCACCCGCTGGGCCGAGTACATGGTCAAGGCGGGAGAGCTCGCGCAGGAAGGCGTGAAGTCGGCCTACGGCAAGCCCGCCAAGTACACGTATGCGGTCGGCACGTCCAACGGCGGCTATCAGGTTCGCCGCGCGCTCGAAATAGCGCCTGAGGTCTTCGACGGCGGCGTCGACTGGGAAGGCACGTTCGTCGACGAGGAAGCGCCCGAATCTGCTGACCGACCTGCCGCCGGCGATTCTCAACTGGCCCGACTACTGCTGCGACATTCGATCCGGCCAGCACCGCGGCGAAGAACATCCTCGCCGCCGGGCTATGCGCCCGACATCGTGCTGCCGGCGGTACCAGTCGGCTTCACATCGCGCTCGCTCTGGGGAACTATTCGAACTCGTTCTGGGAAGTGACGCAGTGCCAGTGGCAGAAGCGGCTCGATCCCGCGTACGACACCTACGTGAGCGGGCACCGGAACCTACAACTACGCAGCGGCGCTCGTTCTCCGACGTCGGCGCGAACATGGCCGACTTCGCCACGACCGGGCGACATCCAGCAGCCGCTGATCACCGTCGCCGGGCACGATGGACTCGCTTGCTGCCGATCGACCACCATGCGCGCGTATGCGCGCAAGGTCGGAAGCCGCGCTCGACGACAACGACGGTGGATCACGGGCAAGAAGGATCCCGCGTATCGCCTCTACGAGGTGCAGAACGGCAACCACATCGAGACGTATCAGGACGGGTTCCCGCAGCTCGAGCTCATCATGCCGCACGCGCAGAAGCGCCTTCGACCTCCTCGTGAAGCAGGTGGAGAGACGACGTGGCGCTCCCGCCCAGCCAGTGCATCCCGCGCGGAGGCGCCATTGCCGCCGCTCCGGCGCAGCCGGACACTGCGCGCAGCTCTTCGCACCCTGAAAGCTGTCCGTCGTTTTATCCGCAACAGGCAATAGGAAAAGCCCCGCTTCGGCGAGGCTTTTTCCGATACAGCCGAGCGGGCTCGTGGTGACCGTCTCCCGGCAGCGGGTCCTCAGTTCGCGGCGAAGCAGTAGAAGAAACCGTTGCCGCCCGTGCTCTTGAGATCGTCCTGGCTGCAACCGCCGCCGGACCGCGCGCGACGGATGCGACGAGTTCCACGACTTGCGCCGGCGCGCTGTCGTCGAGCCCGGTGCGGTCGGCATGTCCGACCATCGCCGTGCCCGCGCCGCTCTTGGTCCAGTTGCCGCACGTCATGTCCGGCGTGTCGGGAAAGCTTCGTGCCGTCGGGTTGCGAGCCCGTGAGAATGTCGTGCATGTTCGGCGTGTCGCCGCGGCCGTTGACGACGTCGCCCTTCTCGGTGAGCGCGGTCTGCTTGGTGAGGTTGTTCGTCGCCGTGCAGCTCGGCGACGTCCTTCGCGACGACGACGCCCTTCGCATTCGTCCACGGTCCCTTGCCGATGCGGTCGCGGGCATTGACGCCGCACCTGCCCTTGCGTGCTGCAGGTAGGCGCGCCAGGTCTTGCCTCCGGCGCCGGCTGCCTGCGCGAGCGCTCTGGCGATACGGTCGGCGCCTTCGAGTCCCGCCGAGATCAGCGCCCTTGCCGGAGCCGGCGCTCGTGACGAAGAAGGTCATGTTCGCTTGCTGCGCATGCGCAAGGCCGACCGCGCACAGCGCGGCGACCGCGGCAGTCGCGACAACACAGATCCGTTTCGATTTGTTCATTTCGGATTCTCCGTGGTGATGGTGGGGCGACGACCATCGGGCCCGCACGAGCCCGCTAACACGATCGAAGCGCCGTTTCTTCCGCGGTTGCTGGACGGCACGGTCCATTCTCCGGCCGTTCGAATCTTACCGCAGCGGCCGGCGATCAGGCGGGCTCGATCGGCAGCGCGAGCCTGGGGATGCCGGCGGTGAGCGCCTCCAGCGCGACCGCTGCGCGCGGAAAGCCGTCGCGGCTCGGCGAGCACGATGCGGCGCGATGGCGCTGGCGGAGCGAAATCGATCGCCTTGACGAGCGGCAACGCGTACTTCGGCGTGAGCGCCGTGGCCGGCAGCACCGAAATGCCCATGCCCGACGTGACCATGTTGCGGATCGTCTCCAGCGAATTGCCTTCCTTGCCCTGCACGGGCGGCCGCGAGAACTCGTGGCAGGCGTCCAGCACCTGGTCGCGGAAGCAATGGCCGACATTGAGAAGCAGCAGGTTTTCCGTGGCAAGCTCGTCGGGCCGCGACCGTGCGACGCCGCGCCCACCGGTGCTTCGCCGGCACGATCACGCGAAAGTTCTCGCTGTAGAGCGGCGTGACCGGCGATGCCCGGGCGCCTCGTACGGCAGCGCCACGATGGCGGCGTCGATGGCTCCTGATCGCAACATCGCGTCGAGATTCGCGGTCAGGTTCTCCTCGATGTCGAGCGGCATCCGCGGCGCCGACCGGAGTGAGCGCGGCCACGAGCTCCGGCAGGAGATACGGCGCGACCGTGTGGATGATGCCGAGCTTGAGCGGCCCTTCGAGCGGATTCTTGCCGTGCAGGGCGACCGTTTTCACCCGCGCCGCCTCGTCGAGGCGCGCCGCGCCTGCGCCACGACCTCCTCGCCGATCGGAGTGACGCAGCACTTCGCCCTTGCCGCGCTCGAAGATGAGCACGCCCAGCTCGCTCCTCGAGATTCTTGACCGCCGCCGAAAGGCTCGGCTGACTCACGAAGCAGCGCTCGGCCGCGCGGCCGAAATGGCGCTCGGTCGGCGACGGCGACGACGTATTTGAGCTCTGGTCAGAGAGTCAGGCGGGTGTCAAGTCAGGAGCAGTGGACGAAGACGGAAATTGTTCCCGATAGGATTTTGCCTATCGCGACGATTCTAACAAAGTATTGGCCGCCGACGGCGATCCGGCAAGCTGTCCAACGGATCCAGGGGTTTGATCATCCTGGGATTGCCACGTCGACCGCAGGATCGCTGACTCGATTCTCGATTTCAACCGCAAGGAGCTTTGCCATGCTGCAGAACCGCGAAGGCCGAGCGCGTGCCCGACGTCACGTTCCGCGTCCGCGCAGAACAACGAGTGGAAGAACGTCACGACCACGATCTCTTCGCCGGCAAGACCGTCGTCGTCTTCTCGCTGCCCGGCGCCTTCACGCCGACCTGCTCGTCGACGCACCTGCCGCGCTACAACGAGCTCGCGCCGGCGTTCTTCGCGAACGGCGTCGATTCGATCGTCTGCGTGTCGGTCAACGACGCGTTCGTGATGAACGAATGGGCGAAGGACCAGGAATGCGCAGAACGTCATCCTCGCTGCCCGGACGGCAACGGCGAGTTCACCGCGGGCATGGGCATGCTCGTCGACAAGACCGACCTGGGCTTCGGCAAGCGCTCGTGGCGCTATTCGATGCTGGTGAAGGACGGCGTCGTGCGAGAAGATGTTCATCGAGCCGCAGAAGGCCGGGCGACCCGTTCGAGGTCTCGGACGCCGACACGATGCTCGCCTACGTCAACCCGAAGCGCGAAGAAGCCCGACCAGGTCGCGATCCTGACGCGCGAAGGCTGCGGCTACTGCGCGAAGGCGAAGGCGCTGCTGGCCGAGCTCGGCTACGACGTACGCCGAGGTTCCGCTCGCGCACGCGAGCCGCAGCCGGGTCGTCGGCGCTATCGACCGGCGAGGGCACGGTCCCGCAGGTGTTCGTCAACGGCCAGCGGATCGGCGGGCTCGAAGCGCTCGAACGCTGGGCGCGCAAGGCGGCCTGAAGCGATGTCGTGGCTCGGGCATGTAATCCACGATCAACCCAAAGCGACTCAAGAGACGATGAAACGAATCAGCGTGGATGTGGCCGTCATCGGGGCCGGCACTGCCGGTCTCGCGGCGTATCGCGCCGCGGTCGCCGCGGGCCGGCGCGCCGTCCTGATCGAAGGCTGGGCCGCTACGGCACCACCTGCGCGCGCGTGGGCTGCATGCCGAGCAAGCTGCTGATCGCCGCCGCCGAGGCGGCGCACGCGCCGCAGCGGTGGCCGGCGTTCGGCCTCCGCCTCGAGGGCTCGGTCGCGATCGACGGCAAGGCGGTGATGGCGCGCGTGAAGCGCGAGCGCGACCGCTTCGTCGGCTTCGTGCTCGAAGGCGTCGATGCGATCCCGGAGGCGGACCGCGGTGCGTCGGTCGCGCTCGGTTCGTCGACGACCGGACGCTCGACGTCGACGGCCACACCGCGTATCGCCTTCGACCGCGCGGTGATTGCCACCGGCTCGTCGCCGTCGATACCGCCGGTGCTGCGCGCTGCGGGCGATCGCCTGATCGTCAACGACGACGTCTTCGACTGGGACGACCTGCCGCGATCGGTCGCCGTCTTCGGGCCAGGCGTCATCGGCCTCGAGCTCGGGCAGGCACTGCATCGACTCGGCGTCGATGTCGTGCTTTTCGGCCGCCGAGGGCACGTGGGTCCGTTCAGGGACCCGGCGCTGCAGGCGTATGCCAAACAGACGTTCGAGCGCGAGCTCGATCTCGAAGCGAACGCCGATGTGCGCGTGCGTCGAGCGTGATGGCGACCGCGCGTCCGGGTGAGCGCTATCGCGACGGCGCAGGGCACGACCGCACTGCGGACGTCGACTTCGTGATCGCCGCCACGGGACGCACGCCGAACGTCCGCGGCCTGTCGCTCGAGAACACGTCGCTCGCGCTTCGACGCGCGCGGCGTCCCGCTGTTCGACCGCAACACGATGCAATGCGGGGACTCGCCATCTTCATCGCCGGCGATGCCGGCGACGACCTGCCGCTGCTTGCACGAAGCGGCCGACGAGGGTCGCATCGCTGGAGAAAACGCCGCGCTCTACCCCGACGTGCGGCTCCGCGCCCCGCCGCACGCCGCTCGCCATCGTCTTCTTCCGACCCGCAGCTCGCGGTCGTCGGGACGCGGTTCGGCGATCTCGAGCCGGGCACGTTCGTCACCGGCGCGGTGTCGTTCGAGGACCAGGGGCGAAGCCGCGTCATGCTGCGCAACATCGGGCTCCTCCATGTTTACGCCGATATCGCCACCGGACGCCTCGATCGGCGCCGAAATGATCGGCCCGGACGCCGAGCACCTTGGCCACCTTCTCGCTGGGTGGCATGGCGGCGGAGTTCACCGTCGAGCGGACCCTCGCGATGCCGTTCTATCACCCGGTGGTCGAAGAGGGACTGCGCACGGCGCGCTGCGCGATGCAGCCGGGAAGCTCCGGCGCGCGTCTCGCGCAAGCTGCGTAGCGAGCGTCAGGCCGGCTGCACCGCCGGCGACGTCCGCCGCTTGAAATCCGCGGACTGGTCGTCGCTCAATCTTCCCGACGGCAAAATAAATCGCCTCCGGATGCGCGATGTAGAAACCGGAGACTGCCGCGGCCGGAAGCATCGCGAAATTCTCGGTGAGCGACATGCCGATCGCGTCGCGCGCAGCAGCTCGAACAGCGGCGCTTTCACGCCGTGCTCGGGGCATGCGGGATAGCCCGGCGCGGGCCGGATGCCGCGATACTCCTCCCGGCATCAGCGCCGCGGTGTCGAGCGCCTCGTCCCGCGCGTAGCCCCAGAGCTCGCGGCGCACCTTCACGGTGCAGCCATTCGGCGAACGCCTCCGCCAGCCGGTCGGCGAGCGCCTTCAGCATGATCGCGCTGTAGTCGTCCTTCGCCGCCTCGAACTCGCGCGACCTGCTTCTCGATGCCGAGACCGGTCGTCACGGCGAAGGCGCCCGCGTAGTCGCGCACGCCGGCTCGCCTTCGGCGCGACGAAATCGGCGAGGCAGTAGTTGGGCTTGCCCGGCGGCCGCTCGTTCTGCTGGCGCAGGTTGTGCCACGTCAGCGCGACCCTGTCGCGCGACTCGTCGGCGTACATCTCGATGTCGTCGCCGACCGAATTCGCCGGCAGGAGGGCGATCGCGCCATTCGCCGTGAGCCACCGGCCGGCGACGATGTCGCGTCAGCATCGCCTGCCCCTCGGCGTGCACGCTGCGCGCGGCCTCGCCGACGACGGGATCGTCGAGAATCGCCGGATACGGGCCGGAGAGCTCCCACGCCTGGAAGAACGGCCCCCAGTCGATGCATTGCGCAAGCTCGCCCAGGTCGACATTGCGGAACTCGCGGCGACCCAGCGCCATCGGCACCGGCGGCGCGTAGTGCGCCCAGTCGGTCCGGAAGGCGTTGGCGCGGGCGGCGGCGAGCGAAACCAGCGTCGGCGCCTTTCTTGGCGGCGTGCTGCGCGCGCACCTTGTCGTAGTCCGCGGCGACCTCGGCCACGTACGCGGCCTTCGCAGATCCGTCGACAGGAGGTTGCTCGCGACGCCGACCGCGCGCGACGCATCGGGCACGTACACCGTGATGCCGGAGTAGTTCGGCGCGATCTTCACCGCGGTGTGCACGCGCGACGTCGTGGCGCCTGCCGATCAGGAGCGGCTGCGTCATGCCGAGCCGCTGCATCTCGTGCGCGACGTGCGCCATCTCCTCGAGCGACGGCGTGATGAGGCCCGGACAGGCCGACGATGTCGGCGTTGTTCTCGCGCGCCGTGTCGAGGATCTTTTGCGCCGGCACCATGCACGCCGAGATCGATGACGTCGAAGTTGTTGCACTGGAGCACCACGCCGACGATGTTCTTGCCGATGTCGTGGACGTCGCCCTTGACCGTCGCGGTGACGATCGTGCCCTTGGGCTTGCCGGCGTCGCCGGAGGCCGCCTTCTCGGCTTCGATGAACGGCACGAGGTGGCCCACGGCCTGCTTCATCACGCGCGCGCTCTTCACGACCTGCGGCAGGAACATCTTGCCTGCGCCGAAGAGATCGCCGACGACGTTCATGCCGTCCATCAGCGGACCCTCGATCACGTGGATCGGGCCGCGCGTACGATTCTGCCGGGCCTCTTCGGTATCCTCGATGATGTAGGTCGTGATGCCGCGCACCAGCGCGTGCGAGAGGCGCTCCTCGACGGTTCCGCGCGCGCCACGCGAGGTCCTCGGTGACCTGCCTGCCCTGCGACTTGAACGACTCGGCGAGCGCGATGAGCCGCTCGGTCGCGTCCGGCCGCCGGTTGAGCACCACGTCCTCGACCCGCTCGCGCAGCTCCGGCGGAATCTCGTCGTAGACGCCGAGCTGGCCGGCGTTGACGATGCCCATCGTCATGCCGGCCCGGATCGCGTGGTAGAGGAACACTGTGTGGATCGCCTCGCGCACCGGGTCGTTGCCGCGGAACGAGAAGCTCACGTTCGACACGCCGCCCGACACCTTGGCGTGCGGCAGGTGCTGGCGGATCCAGCGCGTCGCGTTGATGAAATCGACCGCGTAGTTGTTGTGCTCCTCGATGCCGGTGGCGATCGCGAAGATGTTCGGATCGAACACGATGTCCTCGGCCGGGAAGTCGACCTTCTGCGGGTGAGGAGCGTCGTAGCGCGCGCTGCGCAGATGTCGACCTTGCGCTCGAACGTGTCGGCCTGGCCCTTCTCGTCGAAGGCCATCACGATGGCGGCGGCGCCGTAGCGCCTGCACGAGCGTCGCCTGGCGCAGGAACTCGGCTTCGCCCTCCTTCATCGAGATCGAGTTGACGACGGCCTTGCCCTGACGCACTTCAGGCCGGCCTCGATGACTTCCCATTTCGACGAATCGATCATCACCGGCACGCGCGCGATGTCGGGCTCGGCGGCGATCAGGTTCAGGAACCTCACCATCGCCGCCTTCGAGTCGAGCATCGCCTCGTCCATGTTGACGTCGATGATCTGCGCGCCGTTGGCGACCTGCTGGCGCGCAACCTCGACGGCGCCCGTGTAGTCGCCCGCGAGGATCGAGCTTCGCGAACGCGCGCGAGCCCGTGACGTTCGTGCGCTCGCCGACGTTGACGAACAGCGAATCGTCGTCGATGTTGAGCGGCTCGAGGCCGGAAAGCCGCATGACTCCGGCCGCTTCGGCGCGGAGCTCATCGGCGCCGCTACGCGGCAACAGGCTTCCGGTGCCGGTGACTTTCCGCGGCGGCAGCTTCGCGACGGCATCGCCGATCGCGCGGATGTGCGCCGGCGTCGTGCCGCAGCAGCCGCCGACGAGGTTGACGAAGCCGTTGTCGCGCGAAATCCTCGATCAGCGCGCGCGGTCTGCGGCCGGCGTCTCGTCGTAGCCCGTCTCGGACATGGGATTCGGCAGTCCCGCGTTCGGATAGCACGAGATCGTACGTGTCGGCGACACGCGCGCGAGCTCTTCGATGTAGGGCCGCATCAGCGCCGCGCCGAGCGAGCAGTTGATGCCCACGGCGAGCGGGCGCACGTGGCGCACCGAGTTCCAGAACGCCTCGGTCGTCTGCCCGGACAGCGTGCGCCCGGAAGCGTCGGTGATCGTGCCGGAAACGATGACCGGGAAGCGCCGGCCCGACGCGGTCGAAATACGATCTCGAGCGCGAACAGCGCGGCCTTGCCGTTCAGCGTGTCGAAGATCGTCTCGACGAGGAAGAGGTCGGCGCCGCCTTCGGCGAGACCTCGGATCGCTTCGCCGTACGACGCGACGAGCTCGTCGAAGCGGACATTGCGCGCACCGGGATCGTTGACGTCGGGCGAGATCGACGCCGTGCGGTTCGTCGGCCCCAGCGCGCCGGCGACGAAGCGCGGCTTGCCGGGCGTGCGCGCGGTCCAGGCGTCGGCGCACTCGCGGGCGAGCCTTGCCGCGGCGGCGTTGATGTCGCCCACCCGCTGCTGCGAGGCCATAGTCCGCCTGCGCGATCGACGTCGCATTGAAGGTATTGGAGCTCACGATGTCGGCGCCGGCCTCGAGATAGGCGTCGTGGATCGCGCGCACGACATCGGGCTGCGTCAGCGCCAGGAGATCGTTGTCGCCCTTGACGTCGTGGTCGTGGCCGGCAAAGGCACGTCCCGCGGTAACCCGGCCTCGTCCAGCCGGTAGCGTCTGGATCATCGTGCCCATCGCGCCATCCATGATGAGGATGCGCCCGTCGAGCAGAGGCGATGAGTTCGTCGGTGCGGTCGGGTTGCATGTGCGGTCGGCAATAGGCAATTCGGCACCGAATTCTAGCATTCGCCCTATGAGCCGCTTCCCGCGGCCAACGCGCGTCGCCCGAGGTCATGGCGGTGCGCCAAGCTGACGACGGCGCGGGCACCACGTGCTAAATTGGCGGCGATGAAACACTTCAAACCCAAGGAAGCGTGGCGTTTCCTGAGCGAGACGCCATCGGCGCGTCTTCATCGACTGCCGCAGCGAGATGGAGTTCTACTTCGTCGGGCATCCGGTCGGCGCGCAGCACGTGGCCTGGAACGACGGCCCCGATTGGGAAGTCAATCCGCACTTCGTCGGGCAGGTGAAGAAAGTCGCGAGCATGAACCGGCCGATCGTGCTCATCTGCCGCAGCGGGCATCGCTCGCTCGATGCCGCCGTCGCGCTCGAGAAGGCAGGATTCGGCGACATCTACCACGTGCAGGACGGCTTCGAAGGGCCGCTCGACGAAAAGCATCACCGCGGAACGCTCTCGGGGTGGCGCCAATGAGGACTCCCCTGGGAACAGTCGTAACTCCGCGCGTCTGACCGTCGCCGAGCGGCGCCGCGAAATGCTGCGCGCCAGCGACGACGATGCTCGCGTCGCCTGCGCGGCCGGTGCTCAGCCGCCCACGAAGAACGTTGCCACGAGCGCCGCCACGGCGATCCCCTGCAGGACCACTCGGTAGGCCATCCAATGCTCTTCGTCGTACGGCCCGCTTTCGCCGTGGCCGTACACCATCGACCAGAGCCCCATGACGAGCGCGGCAATCGTGCCGAGGGTGGCGACGACGATCAGCGAGGTGAGGATGAACGCTCATGACAGCCTCCTTGCGCGAGTTGCCGAATCATATACAAAGACAGTCGTCAAACGAAGACCTCGCTCGACGGTGCGTCGCAGCGCCCAAGCGGCGCTGCGGCCGTCAGAGCACGAGCGCCATGTAGACGGCCCCGGGCAGCGGGTTGTCGTAGTAGCGGTCGCATTCGCGGAAGCCGAGCTTCGCGTAGAGCTTTCGCGCGTCGGTCATCCATTCGAGCGTGTCGAGCTTGAGCTCGCGATAGCCGATCGCGCGCGCGCTCGGCGATCAGTGCCTCGGCAAGCTTCCTGCCCCAGCCGCCGCCGCGAATCCCGGGCTGCACATAGAGGCGCTTGACCTCGCCCGTCCCGATGACCGCGGTGGCTTTCGCATCGCCGCAGCGGAACCCCCGCAGCCAGCGGGCGCAGGGCGATGCACCCGAACGCCTCACCCGGGGCTCCCGCCGAGCAGCAATCGCCCGGACGGCGGCGCATAGTCGCCCGGCAGCGTGGCAAGCTCGCGGTCGAAGCCCTGGAAGCACAGATCGACCTTGAGCCAGCCTGCGTACTCGATGAAAGCGCGCGCGCGAGCTCGATGTCGCGAGCGTTTCCGGCAAGGCGAAGAGCGCCGCGAGTGATCGATCGTCACGTCTTTTCGCAGCTGCCGACCTTCGCGTCGCTGCCGGCGTACGCCGGGACGAGATCGCGCACCTTGGCGACGACGGTCGCCTGCGGATCGCGCACGATCAGCGTCGTGTTGACGATCACCTGCTGGCGCGGGCCGATCTTGGCGCTGGTCGCGCCCTGCGCGATGACCTGCGCGAGCCGCGTCTTCGCGTTGTCCTCGGTCTGCAAACGCGCCGAGCGACACGGCGAAGCGCTGCGGGCCGGTCTCCACCACTGCCACGTCGGCTGAGGCCCTTCGCCTTCGCGTCAGCGGCGCGGCGGTCGGCGTCCGCGCGATTCTGCACCGGCGGCAGATAGACCCAGAACGTGTTGCTCGTCTCGCGCTGCGTGCGTTGCGTCAGGAGCTTGCCCAGCTGAAGCGGCTCGAGGTCGGCGAGAGCGCGCGCGCGGTCGGCCTCGGAAAGCGGCCCCCATTCGAGGCAGACGTCGGCGAGCGCCGCCACCTTCGCGGGTCCCAGCGCCGCGACCTGCTGAGGCGTGAGGAGCTTGATCTTGTCGGGCTGCACCTGCTCGGCCATGCCGCGTCGCCTCTCCATCGCGCGCCGCGTCGAGACGCGTGTATCCGAAAAACGAGAGGTTCGCGAGCACCAGCAGGAGAGGACGAGTGTGCGCACGGCGCGCTATTATTCCATTTCCCCGCGAGCGTAAGCACGCCTTCGAGCACGAGCGTGTCGACCACCTCGACCGGCGGGTTGATGTGCGCGGCTGATCTCCGACGCAGCGCCGCCCGGAGAGGTAGCAGCGGACCTGCGCCGGATTGGAGTCGATCTGTCGGCGCATCTGCTCGATCGCGCCGCAAATCGCCTGGATCGATCCCGATGCAGATCGCGTCCGCAGTGTTGTCCGGGAACGGCTGGAACGCCGCCGGCGGGCACCTCAAGCCCGGCGGTGTTCTCGACGAGCGCCTGCAGCATGAGGCGCATTCCGGGCAGGATCATGCCGCCGTGAAAGACGCCGTTCTCGTCGAGCGCGTCGATCGTCACCGCGGTGCCGGCGTTGACGACCACGCAAGCCGGCGGAAAGAGATCGGTCGCGCGTCGATCGCCGCCACGCCGCGACGAGCGATGCCCAGCGGTCGGCGCCGAGTTGCGTCGGCCGCGCATAGCGGTTCGTGCACGCCGCACGCCGCATCGGTCGCGGTGAGCCATTCCGGTGTCAGGCGCCAGCGCGTGAGCTGCGACTCGACGCGCACGCGCGCGGCTTCGCCCGCGACGTTGACGCCGAGCGCGCGCGACGGGCGCGGCAGGTCCTGCCAGGCGCGAAGCGCAGAGCGCGCCGATTTCGCTGTTGGGTGTCACGCCCGAGGCGCAGCCAATCGCCGCGCGCCGCGAAGGCCCCATTTCATCCGGCTGTTGCCGGCGTCGATGACGAGAATCCGGCTCAATGACCCACCTTATGCTCGAACGACCCCCGCATCTCAGGAGCGCGGGTCGGCCTTCGGCGCTCATGCGCGGCGCAGCGTAATCTCGCCGGACAGGAAGCGCGCGCGGCGCGGACCGTCCGCCAGCACCAAGCGCGCCGCTCGCATCCACGCCCGCGACCTTGCCCGTGACGGTCGCGCCCCATCGGGCAGCAGAAGCCGCACCGGCTTGCCCTGGTAGGCGTGACGGTGTTGCCATTCTGGCGGCGAACGGCGCGAAACCTTCGTTCGCATACTGCTCGAGCACTGCGGCAAGCTCGGCGAGGAGCGCCGCGAGCAGCCGGTTGCGATCGATCGGGCGGCGCCCGGCGTCCTGCGATGGACGCGAGATCGGTGACCGGCACCGGGATGTCCTTGCGGGCCGCCGGCGGGAATCCGCACGTTGAGCCCGACGCCGATAACCGTCGTCGTCGGCCCGAGGGCATCGCCGTTCAACTCGATCAGGATGCCGCCGACCTTCAGGTGGCGATGGATCAGGTCGTTCGGGCCACTTGAGCGCCACGTCCTTGAAACCCTTCGGCCTCGAGCGCGCGTACGACAGCGACGCCGACCGCGAGCGACAGCCCGGCAAGAAACCCCGCGCCCTGCTCGAACTTCCACCCCAGCGAGAACGTAAGGCTGCCGCCGGCGATCGCCGTCCAGGCGCGACCGCGGCGGCCGCGACCCGCCGACTGCCACTCCGCGGCGAGCGCCACGCCGTGGACGTCGCGCCGCTGCAGCCCGGCGCATGAGCTCGGAGGACGTCGACTCGATCTGATCGACGACCTCGACGGATGCCGGGAATGCGATGCCTCGTCGCCGCTCGAGCAAGACATCGGGATGCGCCCGGACTTTCTTGGCGTCCAGAAATTCCGGCGCTTCGAGCAGCCGGTAGCCGCGGCCCTTGACCCGTTCGAGCGCCAAGCCCGCCGTCCCGGCATCCTTCAGGACCTGCGAGACGCGCGCGCGGGTCAGCCCGACCTTCGGCGGCAAGGTCCTCGCCGGAGTGGAACTCTCCATCGGCAAGCTGGCGCAGCAGCGAGAATCAAGCGGGTGAGCACTTATGAACCTGAGCGCGGGAAGAGCGCGAAATGTTACACGACGGGCGCCCTCCGCGGAAGGAATAAGCGAGCACCCGCGCGACGCGTCCGAGGACCGATCGAGGATCGACAGCGGACGGTGGGCCAATCCGACCGCGCCTCGGAGCGCGCAGCGCGGACGCCAATTCCGTCAGCGCCGTGGAGCCAAAGCGCGAGGACTTCCGGGAGCGCCGGGATCGCCGCAGGCGACGACCGTAGCCGCCCTCGTCGACGCGCTCGCCGGTCCACGTGGTGATGATGCCGCCGGCCTCGCCGACGATCGGCATGAGCGCCTGAACGTCGTAGGCGTGGAGCGACGCCTCGATCACGATGTCGATCAGTCCCATCGCGAGCAGGCAATACGCGTAGCAATCGCCGCCCCAGCGGGTGAGGCGGGCGCGGTCGGCGACGCGGTCGAACGCCGCGCGCTCGCGCGGCGGTGACGGAACATCTTCGGGATCGGTGCAGGCGACGACCGCGTCGGAAAGCCTCGGGCAGCGACGCGTCTTCAGCGTGCGCCGCTCGCCGCCGCGCCGCCATTGCGGCGCCGCCGCCTGCCGTCCGCCATGAACGATTCGCCGACGTACGGCTGGTGCGCGACGCCGACGACCGACGCCGTCGCCGTCGTTGGAGCGCGATGAGCGTCGCCCAGTGCATCTGGCCGAGGATGAAGCTGCGGGTGCCGTCGATCGGGTCGATCACCCACGTGTACTTCGAGGCGCCGCGCTCCGTGCCGTGCTCCTCGCCGCGAATGCCGTGGTCGGGATAGGCGCGCGCGATCGCCGCGCGGATGACCGCTTCGGCCGCATGATCGGCGACGGTGACGGGATCGTAACCCTTGCGCTCCGCCCTTGTCCGCGACGTCGAGCGCGACGCGGAAGTGCGGAAGGATTGCCTTGCCCGCCGCCTCGGCGGTGCGGAGCGCGAATTCGAGCAGGTCGGCGTTCGAGGGGCGTTCATGGCGAAGGCGTGAGATCCGCTGCGGGTCGACTCGCGTGGTCATCATCGCGCGGCCGGTTCGCCGACAGCGCCGCGCTTGGCCGCATGCCGGCGTCGGCGGCATCTCGCGTTCCTTCGCCGCGGAAAGCACGTTGCGCCACGCGGCGGAGTGTCGCGCTCGCGAAGCCACGCCGCCGTGTCGTCGATCGTCTCCGCAGCGGACGAACGCGAGGCCTCGCGCTGCCGCCCGCGCGCAGGTGAACTCCATGAAGCCCGCCGACTCGGCGTCGGACGCGGGAATCCACAGCGGCAGCTCGGTCCACGGCGTGACGCTCGTGGCGAAGCAGCGCGTCGTCGTCGATCCACTGCGGCCACGGTCGCGCTGCCTGCCGCGCGCGCCGCTGCAACGAGCGCGTCGACGAGCGCGCCCATCGTCCACGTGCCCGCGGGAGCTGCACGCGTCGAACGTGCCGTCGTCCGCGCGTGCTCCGCCATGTCGAGCATCCACGATCGCGAGATCGCGCGCGTCGATGAACTGGACGGCGCGATCCGGCGGCGCCGGCACGACCGCCGCGCCGCCTCGCGCCGAGAGCCTCGGGACACACGAACCGCGCGACCCAGTAGGCGAAGCGATCGGTCGGGTCGATGCGGGCCGACGATGAGCCCGGGGCGCACGACGAGCGCCCGACGCCCGAACGCCGCGCGGACTTCGTCCTCGCAGCGCGCCTTGAGCGCGCCGTAGTGCGCCGACGATGTCCTCGGTCGCGGGATCGTCGAGCGTCGACGACCGGCGTCGTTTCGTCGCGCCCGGGCCGGCTCGCGTCCGCGTACACGGAGAGCGACGACACGAACGTGTAGTGCCCGACGCGTCCTTCGAGCGCGGCGGCCGATGCGCCGACGCAGCGCGGGACGTAGCCGCTCGATGTCGATCGCGGCGTCCCATTCGCCCGTGCTCGAGCGCCGCCAATCCGGGCGCGATGCGCGGGTCGCGGTTGCCGACGAGATGCGTGACCTCGCTCGCCCCACGGCACCGGCTGGACGCCGCGCGTGAAGATCGTCACGTCGTGGCCGCGCGCGAGCGCGGCGTCGACCAGGTGCCGGCCGAGGAAGCGCGTGCCGCCGAGAACGAGGAGCTTCATGTCGGATCGGCGCCGCCCAGGCAACGCGGTGCGCGCCGGGCACCCGCAGGCGTTTCGCGCCGGCTATTTGCGCGGAACGATCGCGACGCCGGCGAGCTTCTCCTGCGCCTCGATCAGCGACGCCACGTACTTGTCGCCGAAGCCCAGCAGGTTGGCGGTGACGAGGCTCTGGTGCACGCGCTTCGCCGACGATGCACGGCACCGGCAGCGATTCGGCGAGATGCGTGTAGTAGCGCAGGTCCTTCATCGCGTTGACCAGCGTGAACTTGAGGCCGGTCAGGTCGCCGTTGCCTTCGAGCATCTTGCCGACCATCATCTGGAAGATGCCGGAGTTGACGGCGCCCGCCGAGATCACCTCGTGCAGCTTCTTGATCGACACGCCCGACTTCGCGGCGGCGGCGCACGCTTCGGCGGTGGCCGTGGCGATCGCCTGCGCGATGAAGTTGTTGATGAGCTTCAGCATGTGGCCGTGTCCCGGCGGGCCCGCGTGGATGACGTTCTCGCAGAACGGCCGAGAGCACCGGCTTCAGCTGCGCGAACACCGCGTCGTCGGCGCCGACCATCGTGTTGAGCCGGCCCTGCTCGGCTTCGACCGGCGTGCGCGCGAGCGGCGCATCGACGAACTCGCGCGCGCTTCGCGCCGAAATCCATCGCGCATCTTCGCGGTCGACGCGGGCTCCGCGGTCGACGTGTCGACGACGATCAGCCCCTCGCGCGCGCGCCGAGCGATGCCGTTCATCGCCGTAGACGATCTGCCTCGATCTGCGGCGTGCCGGTGACGCAGAGGAACACGATGTCCGACTGCCGCGCGACGTCCGCGTGCGTCTTCACTTCCTTCGCGCCGGCCGCGAGCAGGTCCTCGAGCGGCTTGCGGTTGCGGTGCGCGCGCACCGTCAGCGGATAGCCCTTGGTGACGACGTTCTTCGCCATGCCGTGGCCCATCAGCCCGAGCCCGATGAAGCCGATGCGCGGCGCTTCGTGTCTGCGTTCATGGTTTCCCCGGAGATCGAGATGCGATGGACCGTGCGACATGCCGGGCCGTCCCGCCGGATGTCGATGACTCAATCGACGCGCCGTGCGGCTCCTCCGTCACGCCTTCTGGCGCGCCGGCGCTCGTGCAGCGTGATGAGGAGGCCGCTGCCGCCGATCACCGCCATGCCGGCGATGCGTCCACGCGTCCGGGAAACTGCCGAACAGCGACCCATCCGATCAGCGTCGCCAAGACGAGCTGCATGTAGGTGAACGGCGACAGCGCGGACGCCGGGCGCCTGCTGGAACGCGAGAATGAACAGGAAGTGGCCGAGCGTGCCGAGCATGCCCGCGACGGCCGATGAGCGCGACGTCCGACCATGGCATCACGTAACCGATGCCGAGCCACGGCAGGAGCGCGGTCATCATTGCCGTGCCGACGAGCGCCGGGTAGAACAGCAGCACGCGCGAATCCTCGCCGGCGAGCATGCGCGTCAGGATCTGGAACACGCCGTAGAACCACGGCCGAGCCGAGCGCAAGCAAGGCGCCGCGCTCTGGAACACGACGGAGCCCGGCCGCACGATCAGGAACATCCCGGCGATGCCCGCCAGCACGAGCGCGATCCGCGGCGCGCGTCATCCTCTCCCCGAGAAAGACCACCGCGAGGATGATGACCAGGATCGGCGTTCCGTAGTTGATCGCCGTCGCCTCGGCGAGCGGCAGGTACTTGAGCGCGCTGAAGAAGCACAGCGACGAAAGCGGCAGCATCAGCGGCGCGGACGAGCTGCAGCTCGCAGGCGCGGCGTGCGGAAGAGGCCGGCGCCCATCCGCGGCAGCATCCAGACCAGGATCACCACCAGCTGGACGGTATAGCGCGCCCAGACCAGGAGCGGGACCGGGTAGCGGTCCGTCAGCAAGCTTGACCGGTCGCGTCGAGGACGGTGAAGCACAGCACCGCCCCGACGATGAGGCCGATGGCGGACGGCGGGACGTGCGCGTGCGGGCGCAGCGACGCCTAGGAGAAGAAGATCGAAGTAGACGAGCCCGAGCGCGAGCGTGTACTCGAAGGCGACGGAAAGCGGCTTGTTGCGCTGTTTCAGCGTCCGGAAGAAGCCGTTGATCCGGCTGCCGATCGGATGGATCACCTTGCCGTAGAAGCGGTTGAGCGCGCCCACCGGCTCGCCTTCGACGTTCTGCGTCGCGCTCATCTTGACGAAGTTCTCGATGACGTACCGGTTGATGCGCGTCATGAGCTTGCTGGTCGAGCGGCCGCTCGACGTCGCAGAACAGAATGATCCGGGTCGTCGGCGTCTTGTTCTCCGCCCAGTGGATGAACGTCTCGTCGAACATCACCGCCTCGCCGTCGCGCCACGAGTAGCGCTCGCCGTCGACGACGATGAAACAGGCGTCGGAGTTGGGCGTGACGAGGCCCAGGTGATAGCGCAGCGAGCCGCCGAACGGATCGCGGTGCGGATTCAAGTGCGCGTCGGGCTCGAGGATCGCGAACATCGCCGCCTTGACCGACGGAATCGTCGCGAGCAGCGCCACCGTCTTCGGACACAGCGCCTGCGCCGAAGCGCAGCGGATCGCCGTACCACTTCACGTAGAAGCGCTTCCAGCCGCGCTTGAAGAACGAATTGAAGCCGACGTCGTTGTTGGCGAGCGCGCCCCGGATGTGGCCTTCGTCGAAGAGGCGCAGCGCCTCCTCGCGCAGCGTCGTCCACTGCTCGGACAGCGGGGCGAGCTCGGGAAACCGGCTCACGTCCTGGAACGCCTTCGCAGGCACCGCCGAGAACAGGAAGACGAGCGCGTTGTAGGGCGCGAGCAGCGTCGAGATGATTGAAGAGCTGGCGGGTGAAGCGGAAGCGCTCCGCGGCCGCGCAGATGGACGTACAGCGCCGAGCAGCACGGACGCGTACAGGATCAGGAATTTGGGGGCGAGGAGCTGGCCGAGCATGGGGTAGCGCCGCAGGCAGTGCGGCTCTGCGGGCGCGAGTCGAATATCAATTGTATCAGATACTTGCGCCTCGCGCAGTTCTCATCTCGCACATCTGTCGCGGTTGCCTCGCCGGGGCGCCAGAGTGCACTAGGCTGCATCAAACGCGCGCGGCCGCGCGTATTCGACCCAGCAGCCCAACGTCTGCCGGGATCTGCGGCCCCTCGAAGGCGCCGGACCGATCCTTCGCTTCAACCTGACATGAGGCAGTCGACCATGAATCACGCAGCCAGGCTCGTTGCTCCGTTGTTGGCGTCGCTGCGTCCTTGCCTGGGGCACGTGCGCCAGCGCCGCCCGAGTCACCGCGAAGCGCCGCAGATCGCGCTGGATCCGGCCGCCGACAACACCGACGTCTACGCGTTCGTCAGCTACGACGCCGCGAATCTCGCAGCGCGCGCCGGCCGATCGCAAGGTGACGTTCATCCTCAACGTCAATCCGGGACAGGACCCGAGCCGACGGCCCAACTACTTCAACTTCGACGACGACGTGCTCTACACGATCAACATCGACAACAACCGCGACGGCACGGCCGACGACGTCGTCTACGAGATTCCGCTTCAAGACGCGAGAACCGGCCGATCGGCGGCCCCGGCGGGCTCACGTCGCCCGTTCCGTATCTCGGCAATCCGCACATCACCGCGCTCGGCGGGCTGCTGCAGGGGATCACGCGCGCTCGACGGTCCCGGTTCCGAGGGTCTGACGCGTCGCCAGACGTACACGGTGACCGAAGTGCGCGGCGCAGCCATCGCACCGAGCTCTTCAGCGGGTCAGACGCTGATCGCCGTGCCGTCCAACGCCGGACCGGCGACGATGCCGAACTATCCGGCGCTTGGCCGCGCAGGGCATCTACACCGACGCGGCGACCGGCAGTCCGCGTGTTTGCCGGGCCAGCGCGCCGAGACGTTCTACATCGATCTCGGCGCGGTGTTCGACACGCTGAACCTGCGGCGCTACCTGCCGCTGCTCACCAGCGGCACGAGGACGCCGACAACGTCAATCCGTTCGGCATCAATCGCTTCAGCGGCGTCCAACATCAGCACGATCGCGCATCGAGGTGCCGATCACGCGCCTCACGAGCGACGGCAAGCCTGCCGCAACGTCGCCGAATCCGGTGATCGGCATGTACGCGAGCACCGCCGGCAGCAAGATCCGGACGATTGACGGCAAGGATCGGCGGACACCGACGACAACGGGCCGTTCGTGCAGGTGTCGCGGATGGGCAATCCGCTGGTCAACGAGCTCATCATCAACACGCCGCCGAAGGACCTGCTGGAACGCCGGCCGATGCCCGAGGACGAGGCGGAGTTCCAGGACTTCTACAAGAATCCGGTGCATCGCGACCGCGCTCTGAGCTTCGTGCTACGGCGTGCCGGTCGTGCCGCTCGACGGCTCGCCGGCGTCGAACCGCACCGACCTGATGAGCATCCTGCTCAAGTACCCGGGCCAGGCGCTCAACGGCTCGAACTGCGGTAATGCCGTGCTCGGAGCTGCTGCGGCTCGACTCTGCGAGTCGATCCCACCGCGCCCGAAAGCCAGAGCGGCTGGGCGCGGCGCTGACGCGCCGACAAGGCGGGTTGGCCGAACGGGCGGCGTCCGAACGACGACGTCACCGACATCGCGATCCGCGTCGTGGGCGGGCTGAACTACATCGGCGCGCAGGCCGGCGACGGCGTCAACTTCCTCGGCCGGTGCGCCGGGAGTCGTCGGCACCGACATCACGGCCAACGGAATCGCGAAGAACTTCCCGTTCCTGCCGACGCCGTACGACGGCAAGAATCGCCGGCACGTCGATTGCGGCGAAGCCGGCGGCTCAATCCGTGCGGGCCGCTGGTCCCGTAGACTTGCGACAACGCTGCGTCGCGGCCCGGGTGCAGCCCCGGGCCGTTTTCGATCGTGGCACGCGACGATGACCGACGCGCACGACGGCATGCCAAACGCGGAGGCCAGCACGATGCAAAGCGCGGGCGACAGTTCGTCGGGCGTGCCGTGCGTTCGCGCATCGCGTCGATCGCGCTCGTCGCATCAGGCGCAGCCGCGCGGCGCCATATCGTCCGGCCGACGACGCGCAGGTGCTCGGAGCGCCTGCCGCCGCGAAGCGTCGCGCAATTTCGAGAACTGAAAGCGCTGCAGGCCGCCGCGGCGCTCGCGCCGGACGACCCCGCGCCGGCGATCGGCGCTCGCCACTGCGTACCTCCGCGCGTCGCGGGTCGAGGGCGATCCGCGCTTTGCCGGCCTGCGCGCAGGCGGCGCTCGCTCGCGTGGTGGAAGGATCCCGAGGCGCCACCGCCGGTGCTGATGCTGCGTGCGACCATCCTGCAGAAGCCGGCACGAGTTCGACGCCGGCGATGCGCGGATCTCGACCGTATCCTGAAACGCGAGCCGCGCCACGCCCAGGCGTTGCTGACGCGCGCCACCGTGCTCACGGTGCGCGGCAGGTATTGCCGAAGCGCGCAGCGACTGCGACCGCCTGGCTGGCGTCGTGCCGGCGATCTAGCGGCGACCTGCACGGCGGCGATCGACAGCGTGACCGGCAACGCCTCGACGCCGCCTACGCAGTCGCTGCGCGCATACGCTCGCAGGACGCCGTGCGCATCGACGGCGCCGGGCGCGCCTGGGCGGAGACGCTGCTCGGTGAGATCGCGCATCGCCGCGGCGACCCCGCCGCCGAACGGCACTTTCCGGGCGGCGCTCGACGCGCGACCGCGCGATCTGTATCTCATCGGCGCGTACAGCGATTGGCTGCTCGACCAGAAGCGCGCCGCATGACGTGATCGCGCTCGTCGGCAAGGAGACGCAGCGTCGACGCGCTGCTGCTGCGACTCGCCACTGGCGCAGCGCGCAACGGGACGATGCGGAAGCCGCGGCGACGATCGACAACGTTGCGCGCCCGCTTCGAAGCGAGCCGCGCGCGCGGGGACTCCGTGCACCAGCGCGAGAACGCGCGTTTCGAGCTCGCGCTGCAGCGCGATCGCGACAGGCGCGTTGACGCTCGCGCTCGACAACTGGAAGTCGCAGCGCGAGCCCTCGGACCTGCGCATCCTGGCGGAAGCTGCCGCCGCCGCCGGCGACTGCCGCCGCGCGCGACACCGTCAGGCGCTGGCTTGCCGAGATCGGGCATCGAGTATCCAGCCGTGGCCGGGATGGTGCGAACGCCGGCGAAGTGCTCGAAATGAAGTTCTGGCTCGCTTTTGCTGGTGATTCTGCTCGGCGCGTACGTCGCACCGGCGCAGAGCGCACAAGCCTTCGGACAGCTATCTCACGTCTGAGCGTCGAGGCGAGACGCGATCGAGAGGCCAATGGGACATCGCGCTTCGCGATCTCGACTTCGTGCTCGGGCTCGACGCCAATCAGGACGACGCGATCACCTGGGGAGAAGTGAAAGCGAAGCACGCGCGACATCGCCGCCTATGCGTTGTCGCGACTTCGCTCTGGACGCCGCCAGCGCGCCGTGCGCAAGCGCGTCGCGGAGCAACTGATCGACGATCACAGCGACGGCGCGTACTCCGGTCCTGCGCTTCGTCGCCACGTGCGCTGCCGCGCCAAGTCGCTTACGTCGACTATCGGCTTGTTCTTCGATGTCGATCCGCAGCATCGCGGGCTCCTGCGGCTCGAATATCGAGGGAACGACGCGCGCCGGGATCTTCAGCTGCCGACAAGAGGGAGCAATCGTTCACGCTCGCGCAATTGTCGAGGTGGGAGCAGTTCGTCGACTACGGCAACGAAGGCGTGTGGCACATCTGGACCGGCTTCGACCACGTCCTCTTCCTGCTGTCGCTGCTCTTGCTGCCGGCGGTGCTGGTCGACGCGCGCAGATCGCCACGAGCGGCGCTGGCTGCCGGCGCCGGGCTTCGCGCGCCGCGTTCATCGATGTCGTGAAGGTCGTGACGGCCTTCACGGTCGCGCATTCGATCACGCTATCGCTCGCGGCGCTCGGCGTCGTGAGCCTGCCGTCGCGCTGGGTCGAGTCGGCGATCGCGCTGTCGGTCGTGCTCGCCGCGCTCAACAACATCCGGCCGGTGGTGCTACGGCAAGCGCTGGGCGATCGCGTTCTGCTTCGGCCTGATCCACGGCTTCGGCTTCGCGTCGGTGCTGGCCGACCTCGGGTTGCCGCAGGAGTCGCTGCTGATCGCGCTCGTCGCCTTCAACCTGGGCGTCGAGCTGGGACAGCTCGTGATCGTCGGGGTCTTCCTGCCGATTGCCTTCAGGCTCCGCGCGACGGCGTTCTATCAGCGCGTCCTCGTCGTCTACGGCTCGGCGGCCATCGCGCTCGATCGCGTCGGTGTGGCTCATCCAGCGCGCGTCGATCTCAAGCTCATCCGGGGGTGATCGACCCCTTCGTGCCGGATGCCGGCTCGAGGTCCCAGCCCCTGCTGCAGAACGAAACCGGCGATCGTCGGGTAGACCATGATCGACAGCAGCGCGGCGCCCACCAGGGCGGCGGCGATATCCGGAGTTCATCTGTTTCGCTGCGGTGCCGATTTCGGTGATGACGACGACGATCGACAGCGACGGGACCGCCGAAGCCAGCACGAAAGGCAGCCGCTGCGCCGGGATCATCGCGCGTCGATACAGCAGCACCGGCACGCCGCGGACGAGCAGGAACAGGAAAGCGAAGGTCGGGACAAGCAGCATCGTGGCGAGATCCTGGACCAGCGCGGTCGCATCGAACTTGATGCCGATGCCGACGAAGAAGAACGGATAGAACCAGCCGAACGCGACGCCCTCGATCTTCTCGCGCAGAGGCCTGCCGTCGTCTTCCCGCGCGTGGCACTGTCCGACGATCATGCCGGCCGCGAACGCGCCGAAAGATGCTCTCGAAGCCGAAGTCCTTGGCCAACGCGAACAACCCGGCGAGCATCAGAAACGAAATGCGCACAGGGAGCTGCGTGCTCGCATGCATGTGCCGGCCGAGCAGCGCGATGACTTTGAGGGGCGCGCGCACCCATGCCGATGGCGATCGCCATCCCGACAATGGCGAGAAAGACGACAAGGAACCCCGCTTCCTGCCACGTGCTGTACCGAGTCGACAGGAGCAGCGACATCACGACGATGGGCCCCAGCTCGCCGAGCGTGCCGGCCGCCATCACCAGGGCGGCCGAACGGCGTGCCGAGACCGCCACCATCGCGAAACACGGGCAGGAGCACGCCGAGTCCCGTCGTGCACAGCGCCAGCGTGACCATCATCGGCGCGTGCTCTTGCGGGATCACGTGCAGGATAGCCACCGAGGATGAATCCCAGCACGACCGAGAGTACCCACCCAGAGAAGCGAGCGTGAGCGGTCGACCCCGGATCTGAGCCGAAATCGAGCTCCATCCCCGCCATGAACAGCGTCAGGGCCATGCCGAGCGTGAACATCATCCGGAACGAAGCCCTCGAACTGCACGAGGTCCGAACACGTGGGGTCCGATCAGGATGCCGAGCAGCACCTCGATGACGACGACCGGGACCTTGAATCGGGGCGGTATCTCCGCGAGCAGCGGCAACGCCAGGACGGCACCAGAGCAGGATCCAGAAGACCGGGTGGCCAATCGGCATTTGCGTCTGCTCGACGCGAAACAGACAGATCGATCGGGCCGTTCGTTGGAGCAGGGTGAGGAATCGAACCCTCGTCGTAAGCTTGGGAAGCTTCTGCTCTACCATTGAGCTACACCCGCGACGAACCCGGATTGTAGCGTTCACCGCGGTACGTTGCGCTAAGTGGCGCCGGCCGCCGGCTGCTTCGCCGGCACGCCTGCCTCGCCCAGGTCCCCAGTAGAGCAGCCGGTCATGATCGCGAGACCTTCGCGCGCGACGTCGCGCAGCAGATGCTCGTCGGGCGCGTGCTGCGAGCACGCGGGATACGAATGCGGCACCCAGATGGTCGGCAGCCCGAGCGTGTCGGCGAAGCAGTCGTTAGGCAGCGATCCGCCGAGGTTCGGCAGGATCGCCGGGCGCGCGCCGGTCGTCGCCTCGATCGACGCCGCCGCCCACTGCACCCACGGATGATCCGGATCGAGCCGGGTTGCGTTCATCGGTTCCGTGTCCGCCTGCGCGGACTTCGACCTTCGGCGAAGCCGTTGAGATCGAGATGCGTGCGCATGGCCGGAACGAACGCTGCGCCAGTCGCAACCGGCGACGAAAGCGCACCTGCAGATGCGCGGTGGCGCGCGGCGGAATCGCGTTGACCGGATGGTCGGGATTGCCGGTGCGAAACGCGAGCACTTCGAGCGAGTTCCAGCCGAAGACGCGCTCGGCCGGCGTCAATCCGGCTCGCCCCAGTTGGCGTCGATGGCGGGCCCGTCCGGCTCGCCGGGCTCGATGTCGGCGAGCGCGCGCCGCACCGAAGTGGGCATGGGCGGCGGCGCAAGGCCTGCGACCAGAATCCGTCCGCGCGCGTCGACCATCGATGCGATCGCGTTGGCGAGCACGATGCCCGGATTGGCGAGCAGGCCGCCCCAGTTTCCCGAATGGTGCGCGCCGTCGCGCAGATCGACGACGAGATCGAAATTGAACGCGCCGCGCGAGCCGAGGAAGATCGTCGGGCCGATCCGATCGCAAGGCGCGGGCCGTCGGAGGCGATCAGCACGTCCGAGCGCAACGCCGGCGCTCGCGTCTCGCAGATCTCTCTCAGACCGGGCGAGCCCACCTCCTCGCCCATTTCCAGCAGCAGCTTCGCGTTGAAGCCGAGCCTGCCGCGCGCGGCGAGCACCTGACCCAGCGCGGCGATGTTGATCGTGTGCTGGCCCTTGTTGTCCGCAGTGCCGCGGCCGATACCAGCGATCGCCGTCGGCCGTGACCTGCCAGGGCGACCGGCCGCCTGTCCCACTGGCTGTCGTAGCCCGCTACGACGTCGCCGTGTCCGTAGATCAGCACCGTGGGCAGCCGCCGGACCCTCGATGCGCTCGGCGAAGCAGCATCGGCGGCGCGCCGCGCAACCGGGTTGTCCCAGATCTCCGTGCGAAAGCCCAGCCGCTCGCGTCGCCGGACCGATCTCCTCGGTCAGGTAGCGCGCGAGCGCCGGGGCGCGCTCCGCGATTCTGGCTTTCGGTGCGGAATGCCGACGCGGCTTGCGCAGCTCGGCGAGCAGCCCGCCGGCGTCGAACCAGGCGGCGGCGGCGGCGAGCGCTGCGCTGCGCATCAACGTTCATCGAAAGCCGCCGCAGCGATTCGCCGCGTCGCGGCGGCAGTTGCGTCCGCGCGCATCGTCCTACTTCGGTTGCGGCACGATCCGCAGGTAAGGCTTCGGCGACTTCCAGCCGCCCGGAAACTTCTCCTTCGCCTCGTCGTTGGAAACCGACGGGACGATGATCACGTCCTCGCCCTGCTTCCAGTTCACCGGCGTGGCCACCTTGTGCTTCGCGGTGAGCTGCATCGAGTCGAGCACGCGCAGCACCTCGTCGAAGTTGCGCCCGGTGCTCATCGGATACGTCAGCATCAGCTTGATCTTCTTGTCCGGGCCGACGACGAACACGGAGCGCACCGTCGCGTTGTCGGCGGCGGTGCGCGGCGCAGCGCCGCTCGCGTTCGGGATGGATCATGTCGTAGAGCTTCGCGACCGTGAGATCCGGATCGCCGATCAGCGGGTAGTTGACCTTGTGTCCCTGCGTCTCCTCGATGTCGCCGACCCAGCGCTTGTGGTCGCGCGACGGGGTCGATGGACAGACCGAGGATCTTGGTCTTGCGCTTGTCGAACTCCGGCTTGAGCTCGGCCATGTAGCCGAGCTCGGTCGTGCATACCGGCGTGAAATCCTTCGGATGCGAGAACAAAATGGCCCATCCGTCCCCGATCCATTCGTGGAACCGGATCGTCCCCTCGGTTGTTTCGGCGGTGAAATCCGGCGCTTCGTCACCTATGCGCAATGGCATTGCTGGCCTCGACGTGATCGATTGATGGATATGTCCCGGTGTGCCGAAAGTCACTTTGGTGACAGGAATTCTCCGATTGGCATCGGCATCGGAGTTTCCGGGAGTACGTTCCGCCCGGCACGTACGCGTCAAGTATAGACCTCTGCACAACTCTGCAGGAGTGGTGACATAATTACAGGCTCACCCGAGCGGCCGACTGGCCCACCACTACTGGATGTCATCCGACTCCATGAAGCGCTACCTTCGCATCGCGTCCGTATCCGCTGTCGCCTTCTCTCTCGCCTGCGCCGGCGCGTCGGCGCAGCCAGCGCCCGCCGCGCCAGCCGTGGCAAATGCGGCGGCTCCGGGCGCCGCATCGCAACTCCCGGCCGACCCGTGGCCGCGCGTCCTCGACCTATCCAACGGGCAAGTGCTCGTCTACCAGCCGCAGGTCAACAAGTGGGAGGGCAACCGGATCGACTTCCGCGCCGCGATGGCGATCAAGGTCACCGGCGCGAAGGACGAGGCGTTCGGCGTGATCTTCGCCACGGCGCGCACGCAGGTCGACAAGATCGCGCGCACCGTCGTCTTCGAGGACTACAACATCACCAAGATCGATTTTCCGACGCTGCCGAACCGCGGCGCCGCCTACGCGCCGGAGCTCACGAAGAGTTCGCGAGCAAGGTCAAGACGATCTCGCTCGATCGCCTTCAGTCGTCGCTCGCGGCCGCCGGCATCCGGCCGCCGACGGTCGAGGTGCAGAACAATCCGCCGCAGGTCATCGTCAGCTACTCGCCGGCCCTCCTGGTGCCGATCGACGGCGCGCCGGTGTTGAAGCCTGTGCCGACCGACAGCCGGTTCTCGCGTGTCATCAACACGCGCGCGCTGATCCTGCAGGGCGGATTGGGCAGCGCTATTTCATTCACGTGTTCGACGGCTGGCTCATGTCGTCGTCGCTCACGGGCCCGTGGGAAAAGCCGTTCCTGCCGCCGGGCGGCATCGACAGCATCGCGCAGAGCCTCTCGAAGGCGGGTGTCGTCGACCTCCTCGACGGCGGTCCCGACGCCAATCCCAAGCCGTCGCTCGCGAACGGCATCCCCGCGATCTACACGAGCCAGGTCCCGACGGAGCTCATCGTCTTCAAGGGCCAGCCGGACTTCGTCCCGATCGTCGGCACGCAGCTCCTGTGGGCGTCGAACACTTCGAGCGACGTGCTGATCAATACGGCGAACAACAACTACTACGTGCTGATGTCCGGCCGCTGGTTCACCGGCGCCTCGCTCAACGGGCCGTGGACGTTCGTCGCGAGCAACACGCTGCCAGCGGATTTCGCGCGCATCCCGCCGCATTCGCTCGCGGGCGCCGTGCTGCCCACCGTCGCCGGGACGCCGCAGGCGCAGGAGGCGGTCATCGAGAACTCGATCCCGCAGACCGCGACCAGTGCCGCTCAAGAACGGACCGAAGTTCACGCCCGCAGTTCGACGGACCGCCGCAGTTCGCGCCCGTCGCCGGCACGCCGCTCTCGTACGTGACGAATTCCCATTCGCCGATCATCCAGGTGAGCCCGAGCTCGTTCTACTCGGTCACTGCGGGTGTCTGGTTCACCGCGAGCGCGCTGACGGCCCCGTGGACGATCGCAACGTCGGTGCCGCCGGTGATCTACACGATTCCGCCGTCGTCGCCGATCTACTACGTGACGTACGTGCGGATCTACGAGGCGACGCCGCAAGTGGTCTACGTCGGTTACACACCGGGCTATCTCGGCACGGTGGTCGCGCCGTACGGCACGATCGTCTACGGCACGGGCTACGCGTATTCGCCGTGGATCGGCAACGTCTGGTACGCGCCGCCGTACACCTACGGCATCGCCGGCGGCCCCGATCTACAGCCCGTACGTCGGCTACACGTACGGCTTCGCGATGGGACTCGCCGCAGCGGCGTGGATGTACCCGTGGTGGGGCGGAGGCTACTACTACCCGTCGTACTGGGGCGGCTATCGGCTGCTGCGCGACCGCGAGCGCCAACGTCTACGGCCACTGGGGCAATACCGCATGGTCCGGGTACGCGCTCATGGTATGCGGGCGGCGGCATCGCGGGCACCACCGGCGAGCGGCAACTACTACAACAGCCGCACCGGCACATCGGGCAGCTATGCCGGAGGACGCCAGTACAACGCGTGGACCGGCAACGCGACGCGCGGCTACGACCGCACGGTCAACGGCGCCGCCGGCGGCTCCGGCAACGTCGCGCGCGCGAGCAACTACAACGTCTATTCCGGACAACGCTCGACGGCCAACGCCGTGTCGGGCACGGGCGCCGGCGGAAGCTCCTACAATCGCGCCGGCGCGACGACGGCCGGTCCGCAAGGCGACGCCCACGTCGGCGGCGGCTCGACCTACAACGCCAAGACCGGCCAGACCAACACCTGGGGCACGGCGAGTCTCGGCAACAATCACTACGCCGACGTCAACGGCAACGTCTACAAGAACACCGGCGACGGCTGGCAGCAGCATTCGTCGAGCGGATGGAACAATGCATCCGGCGATAACTCGTGGGCCAATCGTGAATCGCAAGCCCGATCGACGGGCGACGACAGGTTCGGCGGCTTCAGCGAAGCGAGCCCGATGTCGCGGATGAACAGCGGCGGTGGCGGCGGTTGGCGGCGGTGGATGTTCGGTGGCGGCGGTTTCGGCGGCGGCGGATTCGGCGGTGGCGGATTCGGCGGCGGAGATCGTTTCGGTGGCGGCGGCTTCGGCGGCGGTATGGGCGGCGGATTCGGTGGCCGCTTCGGGGGCGGCGGATTCGGCGGTGGCGGCTTCCGCGGGGGCGGAGGCCGACGCTAGCGACCGGCGCCACGCATCGCGGGAACCCGCGCGCGTCGCGCATAACGGGCGGCACCTTCCTGCCCCGCGATTGGACGCAACCGTCGCTTTGGCGTAACGTGTCGCTCGACGCTAGGGGTCCTTCCGCATCGCGGGAGGGTGAGATCAAACCCTTGGTACCTGTGCGGATAATGCCGGCGCAGGGAAGCGTAGCCTCATCCCCTCGCTCCCTCGCGCCATCTCGACGCCGAGGAGCCTCCATGAACGCCAACGACAAGTTCTACGCGCGCGACGCGCACGTGGACAGCGCAGCGCGTCGCGCCGCTGCCCACCTCGCGCAAGATTTACGTCGAGGGCTCGCGCGCCGACCTCCGCGTGCCGATGCGCGAGATCGCGCAGTCGGACACGCCGGCTTCCTTCGGGCGCGGAGAAGAATCCGCCGATCGTCGTCTACGACACGTCGGGCCCGTACACGGATCCGCAAGCGACCATCGACATCCGTCGCGGCCTTCCTGCGCTGCGCGCGCGCTGGATCGACGAGCGCGGCGACACGGTCCCGCTCGACGGCCTCCACATCGGCGTACGGCCGCGCGCGGCTCGCCGATCCGGAACTGGCGGGCCTGCGCTTCGAGCTCCATCGCAAGCCGCGGCGAGCGAAGTCCGGAGCCAACGTCACGCAGATGCACTACGCGCGGCGCGGCATCGTCACGCCGGAGATGGAATTCATCGCGATCCGCGAGAACCTGAAGCGCGAGGAGATGTCGAGGACGCTTCCGGAGAGCGTGACCCGTCAGCATCCCGGGCCAGAGCTTCGGCGCGGCGATTCCCGCCGTCATCACGCCGGAATTCGTCCGCGACGAGGTCGCGCGCGGCCGCGCGATCATCCCGAACAACATCAATCATCCCGAAACCGAGCCGATGATCATCGGCCGCAACTTCCTCGTGAAGATCAACGCCAACATCGGCAATTCCGCGGTGTCGTCGTCGATCAACGAGGAAGTCGAGAAGATGACCTGGGCGAGGACAACGCCGACGCGCACCTGAAGCGCCAGGTCATGGGGCGCGAGGTCGTGGTCGCGATCACCGGCCGGCAAGCTCGACTTCGGGCCGTGGGAGCAGATCTTCTACGGCGAGTTCGACGGCCACCGCAAGAAGCGCGTGCTGGTGCAAGGTGATCGGTGAGTGAGCCACAGCACCGCGCGCACGGCGTCTCGATCCGTCCCGCCCGGCCCGACGAGATCGACGCGCTGACTGGAACCTGGTGGGCGAGCTCGCGCGCTACGAGCGGCTCGAGCACTTCTTCACAGGAACCGCGCAAGCCATGGCCCATCATCTCTTCGGTGACGGATGGCCCAAGGTCGAGGCGCTCGTCGCCGAGGACCGCGAGCGCGCTGGTGGGCTACGCGATCTACTACGCCGGATACTCGACGTTCTGGACCCGTCCATTGACGTGGCTCGAGGATCTCTACGTGTCCGAGCGCGCGTCGCGGCGAGGGCATCGGCCGCGCGTTGCTGCGCACCGTCGCGCGCGCGGCGCTCGAGCGCGGCAGCCCGCGGCTCGACTGGGCGGTGCTCGACTGGAACGCAGCGGATTCGATCCGGGTTCTACGAGAGGGCCTGGGGCCCGCCCGGCGGGCGGAGCGGACTGGCTGCAGTGCAGCTTCAGCACTGGGCGCTCCGGGCGATCGCGGAGACAGCCGGGCGGGGGCGAAGCGACACCTCAAGCATCACGTGAAGGGGAGCCGGGCGAACCGCGCGTCGAGCACGAGCGGCAGAGGCTGGCACCTGAGACGCGCCACCCGTCTGCGATCCACCGACCGTGGCGAGGTGACGAGCGCCTCGGACTTCTCCGACCTGCCGAGAAGCGCGTAGGCGATAGCCGCCTATCCTTCCGGGCTCCGAGCAGGAGCCGCGCCATCGCCCGTCTCCTCGATCGGGATGTGGACGACCTGTCCCCCATTGGAAGGCGAATCCGACGATGATCTCGATCGTGCCCTGGTCCGGAGGACGAGCTTCTGGTCGGCGTGGATGACCGTTCCGGGCCCGTGGCGCGTCCAGGGCGGGGCCGCCAGGGCCGTCGATCACACGCGCTCGAGCGGCGCGCGTCGGTGGTCGAGATCCCAGTCGCGCGCGCGCGATCGCCCGAGCCCGAGGGCCGACGAAGCAGGCCGCTGCCGCCGAGACAGCCTGCCGGGACGCCCGGCGCGCTCGGGCGCCGCGGCCACGCGCGCGAGCGGCCGCGAGGGCAGGGAGCGACCTCGTGTCACTTGAAGTGCGGGCGGGTCCGTCATCGGCGCCCGGCGGGCTCGCGACCGCCGTCACGCGCATGCCGCACCGACTCGGCGGCGCCCTCGACGCAGCGCCTCGTGCAGGGCGCTCGACCACCTCGATCATCGGCGCGCTCCGGCCGGGGCAGGTCACCTCGGGCGATGTGGCGCGCCGCCGGCGCGCCGAGCCGCCGCGCGACGTGCCCCGCGGACCCTCATTAACGGCGGCTCGCCTACGACCGATCGCTCCCGTACTCGGCGTAGCGCGGCGCCACGCGCGCGCTGCGGCGCTCCACGGGATGCCGCGCGCATCTTTGAGGCCGTCCTCGTCCGGCCCAGTCGGAACGGTTCGGGCAACGCCTCGTCGCGGAGGCGTCGATCGCCACGGGCGGTCTCTGCGGTTGAGATCCGCCCGGCCGCGACCAGCCCCGGACGCAGGCGCGTAGAAAGCGCCCGAAGGCATGCGCCGCCACTCGTCGGGCCGCGCGCGACCGCGTCCCGATCGCGCGGGGCGCAGGCCGGCCTCGGCGAGGTCGGCGTGGAGGCTGGGCTCGACCGGCGGAAGAACTCGGCCGGGGCATCGCCCGGCGCTGCGGGTCATATCCCGCCCTCATCCGTTCTCGAGCAGCTCCCGCGGCGCGCTGCGTGGCGCGCACCACCGCCTTGATGAGCGTGACGCGCAGCCCGCCGTCCTCCAGAAGCTCGAGGATGCCGTCGATGGTGCAGCCCGCGGGCGTCGTGACCAGGTCCTTGAGCTTGGCCGGGTGCTCGCCGGTCTCGAGCACCATCGCGCCCGAGCCGAGCACGGTCTGCGCGCGGCGAGCTGGGTCGCGATGTCGCGCGGCAGGCCGACCTTGACCCGCCCTCCGCCAGCGACTCGATGATGATGTAGATGAAGGCCGGCCCGCTCGCCGAGAGCCCGGTCACCGCGTCCATGTGCTTCTCGTCCAGCGTCACGGTGCGGCCCACGGCGCCGGAGATCGAGCGCGCGATCTCGAGGTGATCGGGCGTCGCGTGGGTGCCGGGCCGACGCGCGGTCATGCCCTGCTTGAGCAGCGCCGGCGTGTTGGGCATCGCGCGGATCACCGGGACCGGGTGGTCGAGTGCTTCTCGATGTAAGGCCGTGCTCTGCGAGGCCGCCACCGAGATCAGCGACTGATCGGCTGCGCGCCTCTGAGCTCGCGCGGATGAGAGCACGGGCGCCACCTGCTGCGGCTTCACCGCGAGCAGCACGAGGTCAGCGCCGATCGCACGCGCTTCGAGATTGCTCGCGGCGCCGCGCACGCCGAGCTCGGCTGCGAGCTTCTCGACGCGCTCCGCGTGCGCGGCTGTGACGGTCACCGCGGCTCGGCGCTGCACCGCTCCGGCGTCGAGCATGCCGCGGATCAGGGTCTCGCCGAGCTTGCCGCGCGCCCAGCACGCGCCAGCGGTCGGTCCTGCGGCGTCGCGCGCTCACGACGGCGGGTTCGTGCTCCAGTCGTAGAAGCCGCGGCCGGTCTTCCGGCCGTGGCGGCCGGCCAGCACCATGCGCTTGAGCAGCGGCGGCGCGCGCGAAGCGCGGCTCCTTGAACTCGTCGAACATGATCTCGGCGATCGTAGTAGCGTGGTGTCGAGCCCGACGTAGTCGCCGAGCAGCAGCGGGCCCATCGGGTAGCCGCAGCCGAGCTTCATCGCGTTGTCGATGTCGTCGCGGCTCGCGAGCCCCTGCTCGAACACGCGGATCGCGTCGAGCATGTAGGGCACGAGCAGGCGGTTCACGACGAAGCCGGTGCGAGTCGCCGGTCGTGACCACGGTCTTGCCGATCGCGCGGCACCACTCGCCGCGCGTCGGCTGACGCCGCGTCGCTGGTCTGGAGCGTGCGCACCACCTCGACCAGCTTCATGAGCGGGACCGGGTTGAAGAAGTGGAGGCCGAGGAAGCGGTCGGGCCGCTTGGTGAAGGTGCGCGAGCTCGGTGATCGAGAGGCTCGAGGTGTTCGGAGGCGAGGATCGGCGTCCGCGCTTGCACGCGTCGTCGAGCGCGCCGAACAGCTCGCGCTTGAGCGTCCAGGTCCTCGCGCGACCGCCTCGATCACCAGGTCGCAGTCGGCGAGGTCGCTCGAGTCTCGGTCGTGCCGCTCAGGTTCGCGAGCGTCTTCTCCATGTCGGCGGCCGCGAGCTTGCCCTTGTCGACGCCGCCCTGGAGGAACTTGCGGATCGAGCCCGAGCCCTTGTCGAGCAGCGGCGCTGAGACACCTCGCGCACCACGGTCGGGAATCCGGCCTGCGGCGCTCACCTGCGCGATGCCGCTGCCCATGAGACCGCAACCCGACCACGCCGACCTTCCGAATCGCTCATGCGGAATGCCTCCTCGATGGATCTCGGTGCTGACGCCGAGGACGGCGCGCCAGAGTGAGGCGGCCGCGCGCGGAAGCGGCAAGACGGCGCGCTCTGTTACAGTCGCACGCCCTCGGGCCCGTCGCGATAGAGCTTCGCGGCGCGGTTCGTCAGCGCCGGCGCCGAGCGGCGTGCCGACCTTTTACCACGGCGCAAGGAGCGTGGCGTGTCAGCGTCCCCTGGAATCCCTGACCCTCGAGCAGCACGAGCAAGATCGTCCTCCTGGTGCTCGACGGCGTCGGCGACCTGCCGAATCGCCGACCACGGCGGGAAGACGCCGCTCGAGGCGGCGCGCACGCCGCAACCTCGACGCGATCGCTCCGGCGCGCGGCGCTGGGGCGGATCCTGCCCGTGGCGCCGGGCATCACGCCGGGTAGCGGGCCCGGCCATCTCGCGCTGTTCGGCTACGACCCGCTCGAGACCACGGTGGTGGGCCGCGGCGTGCTCGAGGCGCTCGGCGCGGGGCTCGAGCTCGAAGCGGGCGACGTCGCGGCGCGCGCCAGCTTCTGCGCGGTCGACGCCGCGGGCGTCGTCACCGACCGGCGCGCGGGCCGGATTCCGACCGAGACCTGCGTGCGCGGCTCGTGACGAAGCTCGAGGCCGAGGCCGCTCGCTTCGAGGACGTGAGCGATGATGCTTCAAGGCCGGGAAGGGGCATCGCTTCGTCGGCGCTGCTGCGGGGCCCAGGGCTCGCGGGCGAGGTGAGCGACGCGCGATCCGCACAAGGAGGGAAAGCCGATTCCTAAGTCCCATGCGCTCGCCCGATCCCGCCGGCCGAGAAGACCGCGCGCGTCGTGAACGCGCTGGTCGCGCGCGCGCGCGAGATCCTGAAGGCCGACGCATCCGGCCAACGCGCGTGCTGGTGCGCGGGCTCTCCGGCGCGACCGCATCTGCCGGGGTTCCGCGAGCGCTTTCAGCTGCGCGCCGCCGCGATCGCCGCCTACCCGATGTACCGCGGGGTAGCAATACGTAACT